>Ga0209174_10000847_pt1 | contig 22269 bp, 16 predicted proteins | sample JI91814BDNA_FD_187505 | JGI IMG/M metagenome (GOLD analysis project Ga0209174, IMG submission 187505) | Wastewater effluent complex algal communities from Wisconsin, to seasonally profile nutrient transformation and Carbon sequestration -... | ecosystem: Engineered > WWTP > Effluent > Algae...
CAGCAGCCAGGTGTCGTCGCGGTTTTCGAGCTGACCGCGGCGCTGCAGGAAGCTGGTGCGCAGGCCCGCCACGCTGGTGCCGCGCAGGGCCTGCCAGTGAATGATCACGGCGTCGAGCAGGGCGTCGGCTTCGGTGCGCTGGCTGTCGGTTAGAGGCGGCGGGGCGTGGGGCAGCGGGGTGTCGGGCGCGTGGCCGAGGAGCACCTTGATAAAGCCGAGTTCGAATTCGTGCGGCCTGCCCGGCCCGTTGGCGAGCCCGTGGAGCAGCGCGGCGGCGGCGGGGAGCGCCGCGTCGCCAATCGGGCCACGGCTGCCGGCCGGGTAAAGGCCGGTGGCGTCGAGCAGGCGCGCCAGATAGGGGTGGAGCAGCACCAGCCCGGCGACTGGCACGACGAAGCCGGTGGGGGCGGGGCGCGGCGGGCGGGTGTCGAAGGCCGGCCGGGACGGTGGCGCGCTGTTGCGGGCCGACGCGGGCTGTGTGGCGATGGCGGGGTTCGGGCGGTTCGGATTGTTCAGGCCATGCTTGGCGCCGGGTGCGGGCGTTTCGGCATCGCCGGCGTGGGCTGCGGCGGGCGCGCGCAGCAGGGCGAGGACGGCTTGCCACGGGGCCGGCGTGGCGCTGTCGGCGAGCAGGGTGTCGAGCCCGCCGAGCATGGCCCTGCACCAGTCGGCATGGGCCGTCGGGCTGTGCTCAGGTTCCATCGTCCAGGCGAGCCACAGGGCCAGGGCGTGATCGGCGTCCGGGGTGCGGGCCGCGAGCAGGCGGCGCAGCGCGGCGCTTAGCGGGCGGCGGGCGTTGGCGGGCGGCGGGGCGAGGGCGGCAAGCGGGCCGTGCGCGGCGGGCGGCAGCAGGGCGAGCCAGCGGGCCACGGCGCCGGGGCGGGCGGCGGGCGGCAGCGCAAACAGGCCGGCCGGCAGGGCGCCGAGGCGGGCCCACACGAGGGCTGCGTCGCGCAGGATGGCCAGCGCACCTTCGGGCGCCAGCCCGGCGAGGGGCCAGTCGAGGCTGCCGCTGTGCAGGTAAAGGGCGAGGCTGGCCTGGGCGTGGAGCGGGAGGGCGTCGGCGGGGTTTGTCGGTGCCAGGCTTGGCGGCGGATTTGGCACCGGGTTTGGCACATGCAGCTTGCCGGCACGGGTCGGGCTGGCCGGATCAGCGGCGGGCCTGGTTGTGGGCGCAGCCTGCGTCGAGGCGTGGCGGGGCGCGGGATCGGCGGCGAGCGTGGTGCCGAGTTCGATGAACAGCGGGTACAGGGCGGCCGGTGGCAGCAGCCAGAGCTGGTCGCGCAGGCGCAGCGCGATAGGCGGGGCGAGGGGGTCGGGGGGCGCGCCGATGTCGATGCCCGCCTGCGTGAGCGCGGTGGCGATGGCGGCGTGCAGTTCGGCCGGGGCGCTGCGGCAGAGGGCGTCGAGGGCCAGGGCGGCGGCCACGGGCAAGGGCGCGGCGACGTTTGAGGGCGGCGCCTGGCTGGCGACGTTTTGGGCTGGGGCCGGCGTGGCGGGGTCGGTGGCAAATTCGGTGGCAAATTCGGGCGTAAGCCCGGTGGCCGCTCCGGTGTCCAGGCCGGCCAGGGCTTCGGCGATGGCTGCCGCGGCGGCGGCAAAGACGCGCTCGGACAGCTCGTCGGCGCTGTCGGTCGGCTTGAGCTGCAGGTGCAGTTCGAGGCGGGGCAGGTGGATCAGCCGCGTGTCGGACACCTGGGCCGAGAGGCTGCGCTCCAGCGCAGCCAGCACCGCGTCGCCGCCTTCACGCAGCAGGCTGCGCAGCGCGAAGGCGGCGTCGGGCGTGGGGGCCCGGGCCTGCCAGTGCAGGCGCCGGATGCGGTGGGGCAGCGGGGTGTTCATGTGGGTGCCCCCGCTTCAGCGCTTGAGCCTGCCGAAGCTTTGCAGGTTGGTGATGAGCACGGTCTGGGTGCCGGTGCTGCCTGTTTTGAGGGTGTCGAGGCGGGTGCCGAGGGTGCTGGCGGCAGTGGTGTCGGTGACGTACATCGTGCCGGTGGCAAGGATGGAAGCGACGCCGGCCGTGGTGCCGGTGGTGGTATCCACGCCCTGCTTGACCACGTGCTCGGTGGTGTCGGCAACGGCGCTGCCGAGTTCGGCCTGGGCCTTGACGAGCATGACCTGGGCCTGGATGCGCGAGGTTTCGCTGAGATCGCCCCGCGACGTGAGTTCGACGAGGGTTTGCACCTGCTGGCGCTTGTAGTCCACGTCCCGGACCATCTGGTCGAGCACGGTGTCGCCGGTGGCGACGGTTTTGCCCGGCAGCACCACATCGGAGCCGGTGGCGGCGCGGGTGCTGAACACGCCCTTCACCAGGCCTTCGACGCTGGCCGTCTGGTTGGCGAGCTGCTTGGTGACTTCGGCCTGGCCGGCGTTGACGGTGGCTTCGAGCTGCTGCCTGGCCACATCGAAGCGGCTGGTGACGCTTTCGGTGACCAGCGAGCCGACCACCAGGTCGACCGGCCGCACCACCTTGATCGGTTCGAGGATGGGCGGCGGGCGGCGCTGGGGCGGCCGCGTGAGGGGCGGTTCGACGGGCTCGGGCTCGTCGATTTCGGCGCAGGGGTAGGCCACGGTGAAGTCGCCCACGACGCGGGCGCTGTCGTCGTACACCAGGATGAAGGTGCCGCCGCGCCAGGCGCCGCCCAGGTGGTCGAGCCCGGGGTGGTCGGCGGCAAAGCGGGACAGCAGCAGCTTGTCGTCGGCCTTGTCGTCCTTGGCGACGATGAGATCGTCCAGCCAGTCCAGCCATAGCGGGTGGGTGGTCTGGATCAGTGAATCGAGGGGTGAGGCGAAGTCGCTGCGGGCGAGCTTGCCCAGGTCGGCGCGGGTGTTGCCCACCGAGCCGAGGGTTTCGGCGATGTCGCTGTTCCAGCGGGTTTCTTCGGTGCTGCTGCGGTAGGCGCTGTAGGTTTGCTTTTGCAGCGAGAGCTTGGCCTTGTCGTTGAGCTTGAGAACCGCCTTGCGGGCGGTGTCGGCCGAGCCGAGCACGTTGATGCCGGTGTCGGTGCTGGCCGGGATGTCCTTGCTGTCCACGGCCACCTGGAGGTTGGCGACGAACTTGTCGGCGTAGAGCTTGCTCTCGTCGAGGCGCAGGTCCACGTCCTGGCGCAGCAGGTAGTGGAAGCGGTGGAGGTCGGTGTAGCGGGTGCCGAGGCGCGGGATGAGGCGTCTTTTCTCGGTGTGGGCGAGCACGCTGTGGACTTCGAAGGGCAGGTTGCGCGCGGCGATCAGCGTTTGCAGTTCGGCTTTGACGTCGGCAACCGGGCGGCCGAGGTGGCCTTCAATGCGGAAGAAGCTGTGGCCGGCGATGCTGCCGGCGAGCGGGTCGAGGGCGCGCGGGCTGCCGCCGTAGTCGATGGCGCGGTAGCCGAGGTTGTGGTGGGCGAGGCGGCGCTCGGAAAGCTGGCGGTTCCAGCCGGCGTGGACGGCCGGGAGGTAATACCAGGGGATGGCCCGCTCGCCCAGGGGGCGGTCTTCGCCGTGGCTGGGGGTGACGCGAACCTGGGCTTCGAGGGGCGAGGCGTACTGGTTGATGAGCAGCGACATGCGGCGCATCAGGAAGCGGGCTTCGGCGGCGGCGGCGCGGGCGTGGGCGTCGCCGGCGGCCGGGTAGAAGGGTGTGCGGGCGGCGTCTGGGTCGGCCAGGGCGCCGGCCAGCAGGTGCTTGGGAAAGGCGCCGGGGGCGGGCAGCGGCACGCTGGTGTCGGCAAGCAGGGCCTGGCGCAGTTCGTTCCAGTTGGTGACGACATCTTTCAGGAAATCATGGCAGGGCTGGGCGGCCGCGGGCTCGGCGGCGCTGACGATGTCGGCGAGGCGCTGGCCCCAGGCGCCGGTGTGGTCGGCGCCGAAGACTTCGATGAGCAGATCCTGGAAGTTTTCGGAGAGGGCGGGAAGGGCGGCGTCGAGGCCTGCGAGGGTGCGCCGGGCGGCCTGGATGAAGCGCCTGGCGAGATCGCCGGGTGAGGTGACGGCGGTGTCGATCTGCGGCCGGTAGGCCATCAGTTCGTCGAGCCTGGTGGCGGCGTCGGCGTGGCTGCCGAGGCTGCCGAGGGTGTCGGCCAGCGGGCGCGGGATCAGCAAGATGCGCAGGCGGTGCTGGCTTTCGCGGCCCAGGTTGTCGCAGTCGTCGCCGGTGCATAGGTCCGGGTCGCTGAGGGTGGATTCCATCAGCAGCAGCACGACGCGGCCATCGAGGGCGCCGGGCTGGGCGGCGATGGGCGTGCCGAGGGGGTCGTCGGCGGGGACGAGTTCGAGGATATCGACGGGTGCGCCGGCGCTTAACAGTGGCGCGTAAAGCGGGGCGGTGGCGTCGTAGGGGCGCAGGTGGCTGCGCTGTACGGCTTGGGGCAGGCGGATCAGGTCGCCGTCGGTGGTGATGCCGAGGCCGGCCGACAGCGTGACCGAGCGGGCGTCGAAGGCCATCGAGGCCTTGAGGCCGGTAAGGATGCCCGTGCCGAACAGGCTGGTGCGCGAGAGGCGTTCCTGCTGGTCGAGCCAGGTGCCCACTTCGTTGAGCTGGGTGTGGGTGAGAACCTGGTCTCGCTCGAATACCGCGTATTGGGTGGCGAGGGCGGAACCAAGACTGTAGATGACCTGTTTGGGATCAGCCATGGTCGGTCTCCTGGGGGGTGTCGTGATGATCGGGGGTGCTGCCCAGCGAGGTGCGGCCCAGCACGAAGGGCGGCGGCGGGGCCTGGTCGGGCTCGGGCAGGCAGTTGTAGAGGTGGCGCTGGGGATAGACGTTCTTGATGCCGGTGAGGGCGTCGATCATGGCCTGCAGTTTTTCGGGCCGGCCGGCGCGGGTGTGGCCGGCGTGGAGGCTGAGCCAGTCCCGGTAGGCGCGCTCGAAGCGGGCCATGTCGTCGGCGTTCACCCAGCAGATCTTGGGCAGCAGGTGGGCGGGCACTTCGCTGCGGATGGTGTGCTCGACGAAGTGGCGGAAATCCAGGTTCTGGAAGCGTCCGGCGTAGGCCGGCAGCACGATCTGGAGGCGCCACGAATAGGGGTCGGCGTCGGCGCAATCGGTGCAGTCGCCATCGAGGCAGATCGGCATCAGCGGGTCGTCGATGATGGCGTAGCTGCCGTCTTCGTTCTGTTGCAGGGCCGGGCGGAGCAGGATGTTTTCGAAGACGTAGAGCCCTTCGCCGCTGTAGTGCTCACGCAGGTAGGCCGTGAGGGCGAACATTTCGGCGCGGGCGGCTTCAAGGCTGGCAAAGCCTTCGTTGCGGCGGGCGAGCACGTGGCCGTCGGCGGCGGTGACGCGGAAATAGGCCTTGCCGTCGCGGCCGTCGATGATCTGGTAGTGATCGAGCTGCTGGCCGCGTTCGATGGCCTGGATCATCGCGGCGCGGGCGCCTTCGCGGCTGGGGTAATGCACCGTGGATGAAAGCAGGATCTTGTTGTCGCCGGCGCGCAGCACGCGGAAGCGGTATTCGTCGTGGGGGTTGTCGCCGGGGCGGCTGTCTACTTCGGCGTAGGTGTCGTACGAAACCGCGCCGAGGTTGCGGCGGGTGAAATCGGCAATGCCAAGGAGGCGCGCCAGGCGGCGTTCGAGGCCGCTGACCTTGTCGGTGTTCCAGAGATCGGCGGGATCGTCCGGGTGCTGGGGGTAGGCCTGGGCGCGCCTGGCGGTGAGGCTGGCGGCTTCACCCAGAAAGGCGCATTTGTCGGCGATGACTTTCGCGTCGCTGTGGTCGAAGGCCGAGGCCATTACGGCGGCGTATTCGGAGAAATCCTCGTCAAGGCGCGCCAGCAGGTGGTCGAGAAAGCGGTTTTGTTGGGCAATGGCTTCGTCGGCGCTTTGCTGGAGCACGCTGAGGGACTGGGGCGTGACGCCTTCCGGGTAGAGCCGGGCGTGGTCGGGCACGCTGTCGACGATGCGCGCGCCAAGGGTGCGGGCGCTGTGCAGCGGGTCGGCGAAGCGCTCGGCAACCCGCTGCAGATCGCCGGGGTGAACGGATAGCAGGTGGCGGCCGCGGGCGAGCTGGGCGAGATCGTTGGCGATCTGCTGGTCGAAGAGCAGCAGCCAGGCCTTGAACTGCAGCAGCTGGGCCTGGCGCTGGGCGTCGGGCTGGCCGCTGAGGCCGGCTTCGCCGAGGCCGTAGAGGGCGGGGAAATCCAGTTGTACGGAGCGGTAGGCCGCGAGGTCGCGCCAGCGGCCGTCGGGCAGGGGCAGGTCTTCGCGCTGCGGGGTTTCCACGGCGCGGCGGGCTTCTTCGCGCAGGGCGTCGAGGCGGGCGCGCACGCCGGGGGGCATGTCGGCGAGGTTCCAGCCGGCCACGGGCAGGCCGCGTTTTCTGAACACCAGCCGGCCGGCGGGGGTTTCGCCGTCGAAGTCGATGGCGAGGCGCGGCAGGTGGCCGGGCTGCACCGGCACGCGCCAGCGATTGGCGAGGGTTTGCGGGTTGCCGGACGCATCGAGGGGCTTGAGCGTGATGTCGGTGATCGCATGCACGCCGGGCACGTCCATCAGCACGCCGATCAGATCGGACAGGCGCAGGGTGTCGGGCAGTTCGGAGCGGACGAGGTCGGCCTCGTCGATGAAGCCGTTGGTCAGCGCCGGGCCTTCGAAAATGTCGGCGATGCAGCGCGGCTGGCCGTCGGGGCCGGGGCGGGCGCGCATCTGGGCGAGGCTGTAGCTGGGCACCGGCGGCGCAATGCTCTGCGCCGCGTCGAAAAGCAGGCGGGCGGCCACTTCGGTGACGCTGGCGCTGGCGTCCAGGTCGAGTTCGGCGCACAGGGCGAAGCGCTGGGTGGGCACCGGGTCGATGGCGATGAAATCTTCGGCGAGGTTGCGGTGGGCTTCGAGGGCGGCGCGCACGCGGGAGAGCACGATGTCCTGCTCGGCCAGGGTGTTGTCGGCGTCCATGAAATCAATGGCGACGCGGTACAGGCCGCCCAGGCGGACTTCCTGGTAATGGGCGTGGGCCGGCGGGCTGCGGTCGAGCTTGCGCGCCAGCCGGTCGGCGTAGAGCGGCGGCGGGGTGAACGGGGTGATCCAGGCGTTTTTGACGCCTTCGAGGTCGATCAGCAGCTTGCGCCAGTCGAGGGCGGTGAGCGGCGCGCCGGGCAGCACGTCGCGGGCGCGGTGGAACTGCCCTCCGATGGCGGGGCCGGCGTCGGCCGGGGCGGCGAGCAGGTCGGTGAGCGGCAGCGCGGCCCGGTAGCCGAGTTCGGCCTGGGCCCAGGTGACGAGTTCGAGGGTGGTGATGCCCGGGTCGTGGATGTTGTGGTCGGTCCAGGTTTGGCCGGCGAGGCGGCGCAGGTGTTCGAGGCCTTCGGCAAGGAGGGCGGCGGCGTTCTGGCCGACGGGCTCGGGCGTGCGTGACAGGGTGGCCGGCTGGAGCGGGCTGGAGGCGGTGGCCATCAGCGGATCTCCTCGATCAGGTGTTCGGGTGCCGAGACGAGGATGGCGTCGGGGGCATCGGGGGCGAGTTCCGGGCTGTCACCGGCCGGGTGGGCGGCGAGGGTGAGGCGGAAGTCGGTGACGTAATCCACCCATTCGAGGCTTTCAACGAAATCGACCAGCGCCGAGCGGATCACCCGGCCGCCGAAATCCAGGGGAAAGGCGCTGTCGAAGGCCCACGGCGAGAGGGCGCGCACCAGCGCGGCGTTGATGTCGCGGCGGTAGTAGCTGAAGGCGTAGCCGGGGCGCATGGCCACCTTGAAGTCGAGCAGCACCGGGCGGTAGCCGGGGTTTTTCACCGTGAGGGTGGCCTCGGACAGGCCCATGGCCGCGCGGGCCAGGATGTGGCTGCGGATGCGTTCGAGGGTGTCGAGGTCGACCCGCGGCTGCAGCGGATCGACGGCGTTGCGCTGGCGCAGGTCGGGCACGACGACGAGGGTGGTGTAGCCGGGGGCGAACCATGAATCGGGGCGGGCGTGGGGGATGCACTTGACCCGGTCGACGCCGGGGAAGGCCTGCAGCACCAGGTGTTCGAAATCCCGCGGGCTGATGGCGCGGCCCCGGTGGCGCAGGCGTTCGGTGGCGCGGCGGGCGAGGGCGGCGGCGTCTTCGCGCAGCGCCCCGCCGAAGGAGGCGTAGGGCTGGGCAAGGCTCTTGAGGCCGGCGGGCGGCACCAGAAAACGCGCGATGCTGCCGGCCGGCAGGGCGCTGGCCAGGTGGCTGGCGGCGTTGCCCCGGTGTTCAAAAGCCACTTCGACGGCGTTGGGGTGCACGCCGACGAGCCGGCAGGCGGCCCCCGGCTGGGCCGGAATGGCGGCGCGCAGCCACACCAGCCCAGGCGGCATGCGGGTGTTGTCGGTGGTGGTTTCGGCGGGCAGGTTGATGGCCACGATGCCGCTGGTGCAGAGCGAGCGGGTGGTGTCGAGGGTGAGTTCGGTGCCGCTGGCGAGGGGCCGCCAGGCGTTGTCGGCCAGCACCGACCAGGCGAGGGTCTGGCTGGTGGCCTGCGGGTCGGCGCTGCCGTCGGCCACCTGAAACAGCAGGCTCAGGGGCGCACCGGCGGCGCTGCCGGCGATGCCGATCAGCAGTTCGCCGGCGGCCGGGTGGGGCGGCAGCAGGCTGGGGGCGCCCTGGTCGGCCCAGGGGCGGGCGCGGTTCAGCCACAGGTGCTCGCGGGCCACGCCGAAGGCATCCACGTGGAAAAACTCGACGGCGGCGTCGCTGAAGGCGGCGGGGCGCTCGTCGTCCAGGTGGGCGGTGCCGGATTGGGCGGTGTAATTGAGGCTGATGGATTGCAGCTTGGGCGTCCACGGTTCGGCAAGCGCCGGCTGTTTGGCGATGAGCGCGGCCACGGCTTCGCTGCGCCAGGCCACGTGGAGCAGGTCGGTCTTGAGGCTGAGGGTGATGTGGCCGGCGCGGGGGTCGAGGGGCCGGGATTCGTCGTCGGGCTGCATCGGCTGCTGGTGCCGGGCGTAGCCGATCTTGCGGCGGGCGGCGGCGCTGTCGGCGCGCAGCATCTGGCGCTTGGCCGAGGGCTTGCGGGCGGTGTGGGCGTGCGCCGGGTCGAGGTTGGGGCCGAGGTCGATCTTGCCATCGCTGCTCGGTGCCAGCGTGACCACGCGGCTGCGCGTGCTGCGCAGGTCGGCCCAGCCGGCGTCGGCTTTTACGCCGAAGGCGAGGCTGCTTTGGCCGCTGTAGCGGGCGTAGCGGGCGGTGAGGTCGGCCTGGGTGGCGGGGGCGTTTTGCCAGACGAGGTGCAGCGACAGATCGGACAGGGGCTTGCCCAGGGCTTCGGGGCAGCCGATGTAGAAGCAGGTGCCGGGCGCCGCTTGCGGGCCGAAGGGCAGAAAGGCCTTGGTGGGGTCGAGTTTGCCGAGTTCGCTTTCGAGCTGCAGCCCGTGGATGCCGGCTACCGTGACCTTGATGCTGGCCTGGCGCAGGCGCAGGCCGGCGGCGAGATCGAAGCGGGCGCTGTCGTTGAGCAGCAGCTGGATGACCGGCAGGCCGGCCGGGAAGGGCTGGCCGAGGGTGGCGGGCTGCGCGTCGACAACCGCCGCGGCGCCGGCGGGAACGGTGACGCTGAAGTTCCAGCTGCCGCCGCTGACGCTGGAGGCGTCGAGCGTGAAGGGGCCGAGCCAGCCCTTGGGGCCGCTGAGGCGGGCGCTGAAGGCGGCGGCGAGGGCCGCGCCGGTGTGGATTTCGGGATTGAGCCCGGCGAGGCCGAGGCTGAGCGTCAGCTTGCGCTCGCCTTCGGCCAGGCGCAGCACGGCGGCGGCGAAGGCGAAACCGACCGGGGCGTCGGGCAGCATGGGCTGGCCGGCGGGGGTGAGGCCGAAGGGCGACCAGTCGGGGGCGTCGGCGGGCAGTTTTTCGCCCAGGCCGTTGGCGGAATCGGCCACCGGGGCGAAGCCGAGGCGGCCGTCGTGGTGCAGGGTGGCGCACAGGCGGGCGACGCTGGCCTGGCTGGTGACCACCGGGCGCACCGGGCGGTAGATGCGTTCGGTGTTGCTGGCGTCCTTGCCGGCGGAAAGGCTGTGCTCGGGGCGGATTTCGACGGGTGCGGCGCCTTTCTTGAGCTGGATCAGCACGTGGGCGTGGTCGGGCTGGGGCGGCCGGGCTTCAAAGCCGAGGGCGGTCTGGAGCTGGAATTCGAGGTGCCGGCGGGTGAAGTCGTCCAGCAGCGCCCGCGGGTGGCGGGCCACGCGCAGCACTGCCAGCAGCAGGGCGAGGTGGGGGGCGAGGCTGCCGTCGGTGGTGTCGGCCAGCGCGGCAAGGCGGGCGCGGTAGTCGTCGGGGCGCTCGCCGGGTTGGGGCGCAGGGAAGAATTCGCTCCAGTTGCCGTCGGGCGCATCGGGCGTGTGGCCGTAGTAGCGCAGCTGGCCGGCCAGCGCGCGGGCCGCCAGCAGGAGCGCGGTTTCGTCGCGGCCGTCGAGCGGGGCGTGGGCCGGGTCGAGCTGGGGCGGGTGGCGGTCGGCCTGGCGGGTGCCGGGGGCGGCGATCAGCGGGGCGAGGAGGGTGTGCCGGCTCATGGCGTTTATCCGCGGCGGGTGGCGCGCAGGGCTTCGGTGGCTTCGCCGAGGTAGAACGGGAAGACCAGGTTGAAGCGGGAGTTGGTGCTGCGGATCAGGTAGTCGAGCCGGATCGCGAGCACGCCGTCGAAGATGCGGCTGTCGTCGATGACGAGATCGAGCACGCGGATGCGCGGTTCATACACCAGCACGGTGGTGAGGATGCGGTCCTTGAGCACGCTGCGCAGGGTGGTGCTGAGGGGCTCGAACATCAGTTCGTGCATGTCGAGGCCGTATTTGGGCTGCAGGAAGCGCTCGCCCGGCGTGGTGCCGAAGAGGATGCGCAGGCTGGCGTCGATGTCGGCTTCGTCCTCGGTCATGCGGGCGCCGCCGCTGGCGAAGGCGGGCGGAAAGGCCCAGCCGCGGCCAAGGAAGGATGAGGGCTCGCTCATGGCTGCTTCATCCGATGATGACCGTGGGTTCGCCCACCGCCGCCGCGGCGCCGCACACGCAGGCGTCGCCCACCCGCAGGGCCGGTTTGCCGCCGATCAGCACGGTGGCGCTGCCCATCGGAAAGGGGCTGACCGGCGGATGGGGCGGCGGAATCACGCAGGCGTGCATGTCGCCCACGACGGCGGCGGGCATGCCGCCGATGAGCACGGTGGGCTCGCCCGGGCCGATGAGGGTGCCGCCGTGGTTGGAGAGGTCGGTGACGCGGGCTGCGCTGGGCATGGTGGTCTTCCGCTTCAGTTGATCTGCACGAGGGAACCCTTGAGCTTGGCGGTGCCGCCGCTGCTGACTTCGATGCCGGCGCTGCCTTCCAGCTTGAGCTGGGTGCCGGCGCTGACTTCGCCGCTGCCGCCGAATTCGAGCTTGGCGTCGGCGCTGACCTTGAGCTTCAGGTCGGCGCTGCTTTCGATGGTGATGCCGGCGCTGGAAAACTTGAGGCTGTTGCCGTTGCTGTCGGTGAGCACCACTTCGCCGTTCTTGTCGTCGAGCACGAAGCTGTGGCCGCCAGGGGTGGAGAGGGTGATCACGGTGTCTTCGTCGTTCACCAGCACCTGGATGCCGCTGCGGCTCTTGAAGGTCTTTTCGTGGTTGTCGTTGCTGGGCGTGAGCGGCGCGGCGTGGGCGCTGCTGTGGAGCATGCCAAGCAGCACCGGGCTGCGCGGGTCGTCGTCGAAGAAGCCGACCACCACTTCGTCGTCGATTTCGGGGCGGATCATCACGCCGCGGTCGCTGCCGGCGTCGGAGCAGACCACCCGCGCCCACACGCCGTCGCCGGCCGGGTCGACCAGCGGCAGGCGCACGCGCACGCGGAATTCACCTTCCGGGTCTTCGTTGTCGGTGACGATGCCGGTTTGCAGGCCATGCACCGGGGCCAGCAGGCTGCTGCTGCGGCCGGATTCGAGGCGCTGGCGGCGGGCCGGGTCTTCGGGCACGCCGCCGAATTGCAGGTGGGTGCGCCAGCCCTGGGTGGCGTCCATTTCGTGGCGCACGCCGGTGACGAGCACCTGGCCGTTGAAGCGATCGCCCACGCCGGCCAGCTCGACCACGTCGCCCGGCAGCACCTGGCCGAGCCCGGCGCACATGGCGCGGCCGCTCACCTTGTCGAGGCGGGCGCGGGCGAAGCGGGCCTCGGCGACGGCGGTGGCTTCGGCGTCGGGGAGCATGGCGTGGCGAAGCTCCAGGGCGTCGATGCCCATGGCGTCGGCAAGGTCGTCGGCGGCCAGGTTGCCGGGGCCGGTGAAGCCGGGCGGGCTGGCGTCGAGGGTGTGCACGGCCTGGTCGGCGGCGTTCCAGGTGAGGGTTTTGACGGCCTGGGTCTGCTCGCGGGCGTCGATCTCGGCGTCGAGTTCCATCAGCGTGGCGCCGAAGGCGAGGGTGGCGACGGGCGAGCCGGACAGCGCCGGGGCGCGGGTTTCGAGGTCGGCGCCGCGGGTGAGCACGATGTGGCCGCAGGCCTGGGCGCGGGTGACGAGAAAATCCCAGTCGGTGCTGTCGAATTGCACCAGATGCGGGTGGCTCAGGCTGGTGCTGGCAACAGTGGCGTTGATGCCGGCGTCGGAACAGAGCTGGCTGATGACGTCGCTGTCGGTTTTGTCGAGATGGATGGCGCCGTGCCGCTTGAGGCTCATCTTGGTGGCGGCGTGGCGGCATTCGACGACGAGCTGCGGCGGCGAGCCTTCGCGCACCTTGAGGCGCTGGCGCACCACCAGGCCTTTGAACAGCAGGTCGGGGGCGTTGCCGCTGCCGGCCAGGATCTCGACTTCGGCGCCCGGCACGAAGAGGCTGCCGTTGCTGAGTGCAAAGCTGCCGGTGGCCGCTTCGCCGTCGCGGTAGGCCAGCCGCGCGGTGGCGATGTGGTTGGCGCTGCTGACCACGCTGACCGACAGCAGCTGGTCGGTGCGGGGCACGGCGCTGCCGTTCACCTTGATGGTGAACTCGCGTTGTTCGGCATCGATGGGGAGCGTGCGCGGGGCGGGAATTTTATTTCTCCAGCGGAGGCAGCACCACGCGGGTGCCGGGGGCGAGCTGCCGGAAGCCGTCGAGGCCGTTGGCGCGGGCCACCCGGGATGCGTAGTGGGGATTGTTGTAGATCTCGGTGCACAGCGCGGCCAGGGTGTCGCCGGCCTTGGCGATGCGCACGTGGGTGAGGTCGGGCGAGGCGTCCTGGGCCAGCGCGACGCGGGTCTGGTCGTCGGCGGTGTCGGTGAACACGGCGGTGATCACGGCCCTGAGCGGCACGCCGCTGGGTTTGAAGAGCTTGTAGACAATCGAGGCGCTCTTGAGCACGCAGCGCTTGATCTGGATGCGGCCCCAGGCAATCTTGAGGTAGTTGGGGCGGTGGATGTCGCCGTTGTAGCCGGTGACTTTCTGGAAGGATTCGACCTTTTCCTGCACGTCGAGGGGCCGCCCGTTGGCGCCGGTGCCGTCGATGAAGAAGGCGAGGGTCATGTCGCCGGGTTTGACCTTCTTGAAGTCCATGCGGCTGCCGGTGGTGCCGGCGCCCTGCCCGCTGTCGTACTCCATTTCGTAGGCAAGGGTGATTTCGGCCGGGTTGACGTAGGCCTCGAAGGTTTCGATGGCCGAGCCGCTGTAGTCCGGCGCGGTGAAGGCCTGGATCTGCAGGCGTTCGAGCTGGCCGCGGTCGCTCATGAGTGCTCCCCTGGCGCTGCGCGCCTCCCCGCCAGGCGGGGGATTTCGCGCTTGGGGCGGCCCGGCGCGATCATGGCTCACGCTCCTGGCGCAGGATTTCGAGCACCTGTTCGACGCATTCGGCGATCAGGGCCTGGCGCTCGGCGTCTGGCGCGGGGGGCGTGCCGGCGCCGCCGGAGCTGGCGTTGCCGACTTCCACCGAGATCACGACTTCATCGACGATGATGGGCATGGCGGGCTCCGGTTCAGGATTTATCCACGGTGAAGTACTGGTAGGCCAGCTGCAGGCTCTCGACGACGATGGCGTTGTTGGTGGCGTTGAGGTCGGTGACGGCCCATTTGACGGGATAGGCGCCCACCAGATGCCAGGTGATCAGGGGTTCGTGGTTTTCGTTGAGCAGCTTGACGTCGACATTTTTGGGCTTGATGTCGAGGTTTTCGATGCAGTCGCGGGTCCAGTCCCAGATCGCCGAGCTTTTGAGCAGGCCGCGCTTGAGGACGAGGTCGGGGTACTTGGCACGCAGCGGGTAGCGCTGGATGAAGCGGTTCTCGCCGCCTTCCGGCACTTCCTCGGTGGCGACCTCGAAGCCGAGGCCACCCACTTCGCTGAAGCGCACGTCGTCATCGACGGCGCGATCGAGGCCAAGGATTTCCACCTTGAAGTGAAATCCGACGGGCGGGGTGTACATGGCCGGGCCTCAGGCGATCACTCGTTCTGCACTTCCAGGCCTTCGTGGGCCAGCTCGATGGACTCGATGGCCACCTCGTTGCCGCTGGCCTTGAGCTGTGGCCCCTCGACCTTGACCGGGAAGGCGTTGTGGATTTTCCAGACCATCACCGGTTCGTGGGTTTCGTTGAGCAGGCTGATGGTGAGGTCGCGCCGCTCGACAGTGTTGAGCTTGATCGTCGACAGCCACTTGAAGAAGTCGTTGTCCGACTTGATGACGCCGCGCTTGAGGGTGACGTTGCTGAACTTGCGCAGCCCCGGCATCTTGATCGATGAATATTCGGGGAAGGAGCCATCGCGGTATTCGATGGCCTGGTTTTCCTGGGTCAGTCCGGTGACTTCGGAAAAGCCGATGCGGGTGCCGCCCCACTGGACGGAAAAGTGGAAGACGGGCAGGGGATACTGGGCAGGCATGTCGGTTCCTTTCGGTGTCTGGTCACGGGCGGGCCGGCTTCACTGGGGGCGGAGGCTGCGGCCCGGCGACGGGGTCAGGACGTCTGCAGCTTGTGATAGAACTTGAGGATGATGAATTCGGCGGGCCGCACCACGGCCATGCCGATCTCCACGTACATGCGCCCTTCGAGGATGTCCTGGCTGCTCATGGTGGTGCCCAGCCCGCAGCGCACGAAGAAGGCTTCCTTGGTGGTGGAGCCGGCCAGCGCGCCTTCGCGCCATTTCTGGGTGAGATAGCTTTCGATCATCCCGCGCACCTTGACCCAGGTGTTGGCGTCGTTGGGCTCGAAAACCGCCCAGTAGGTGGATTTCTTGACGGATTCTTCCACCATGTTGAAGAAGCGCCGCACCGAGATGTAGCGCCATTCGTTGTCGTTGCCGGCCAGCGTGCGGGCGCCCCAGATCAGGGTGCCCTTGCCGACGAAGCTGCGGATGGCGTTGACCGATTTGCCGGCCACCGGGTCGATGTTGAGGTTGTCGGTGTCGTCGCTGTCGAAGTAGTAGGTGGGTTCGATGACGCCGGTGAGGCTGACGTTGGCGGGGGCTTTCCAGACGCCGCGCTGGTTATCCACGCGGGCGTACACGCCGGACACCGCACCGCAGGGCGGGCAGGCGGTGAGCAGGCCATTCACGCCGCGCAGAATGGCGCGGTAGGCGCTGAAGTTTTCGGTGAGGTAATCCTCGTGGTTGCTGCGCCAGGTGGCGGCTTCGGCGCTGAGCCGGCCGAGGGCGGTGCTGGCGGCGGCGAAGGTGGCATGCACGGTGGGCAGGGCCGCATCGAGCTGGGCGGCCAGCGGCGTGGCGGGCGCGGTGGGGATGGTGCCGGTGCCGGCATCCGGATCGTTGGCGCCAAAGATATCGCCCCAGGCGGCGGCGCTGGGCGCGGTGCCGATGCTCCACTGCTCGGTGTAGGTGCCCGCGGCGGCGGCGAGTTCTTTTTCGACGGCGATCATGCGGGTGTAGGCGGCTTTCAGCGAGCCGCTGATCTGGCTGGTGAGAAAGGCGGTGAGGCTGGGGTTGGCCAGCTTGGTGACCGCGGTGAGCAGCCCGTCGATGGCGTGGGCGAGGCCGGTGAGCGAGCCGAACAGCGCCTCGGCGGTGGTTTCGCTCTTGCCGCCCTGGTAGTCGGTGAGCAGCTTGTCCTGGTGGGCGGCAAGGCTGCGCTGCGGGCTGGCCAGCCCGGACAGCGTGGCGGTGATGAGGGCGCCGTCGGCGATCACCGAGTCGAGCAGGGCCATGCGGGCGTTGAGTCCGGCGTCGCCCGAGAGACTGGTGAGGCTGACCGGTGCGCCGCCCTTGAAGAGCTTGCCGGCCAGGTCGGCATAGCCGACGTTCTTGGGATACTTGAGCTTGAGCCACGGGGCGTAGGCCGCGCCGTACTTGAGGTTGTTGACGCCGTTCTTGCCGCGGAAGCTGGCGATGGCGGCGGCGTGGTCGGTTTTGTTGGTGTAGAGCGCGGTGTCGAGAATCGCCACCCGGTCGCCCAGCTTGCCGCATTGGTCGAGGGCTTCCATCTGCACGGCGGCCAGATCGTCCGCGCTGAGCGCCGCGGCGTCGGGCACGACCAGCATGGTGGGTTCATCCACCGTGGACACCCGGCGCAGCCCGGCGATGAGTTCGTCCTTGTCGGTGGCGGCGCTGTGCAGGCCCACCGAAACGATGTGACAGGGGCCGCCGCCGTTGTCGAAGAACAGGCGCAGGCTGCTGTAGAGGTACTTGGTGTTGCCGGCACCGAGCTGGGCGTCGACAAAATTGCTGGCGTCGTCGAGATTGACGCGGGCCACGTCGAGCCGCGGGGCGCCGCCGAACAGGCCCTCGAATTCGAGCAGCGAGACGATGCGGGTCGGGACGTTCTTGAGGTCGCCATCGACCGCGCGGGTGGCCTTGGCGGTGTAGCCGACAAAGGCTGGAATGGCGGTTTCCACCTCCGCGACCGAAGGCGGAAACACCGAGATTTCTTCGACATACACGTCGGGGGTGCGGTAAGTGGGCATGGCGGATTCGCTCCTCTAGGGTCTATCTCAGGTGGACGACGAACTGGGCGTCTGTGCGTTCGGCGCCGGGTTGCGGCAGGTTGCCGATGAGCAGCTCGCCGTTGCGGTGCAATTCAAAGCCGTGGGGGCCGCGGGCACGGCGGGCGACGGCGGTTTCGGCTTCGAAAAGCACGATGCTGCGGGTGCCGCCGGGGTCGAGCAGGGCCGGTGAAAGCCGGCCGCTGCCAAAGGGGGGCAGCACGCGTTTGAAGGTGACGGGGGCGTCGCGGCCATCGTCGGTGGCGCCGGTGTCGAGGATCTCGATGCTGTTGAAATCGGCGTTGTTGGCGGGTTTGACCACGATGTAGTAGCGCAGCACGTCGCGGCGGGCGGCCAGGTGCAGCGTGAAGGCGTGGCCGTTGGCGACATGCCCGGCGCTGGCGGTCACGGCCACAATGCCCCAGCAGCCGCTGGCGGCGAGGCCGGGCTCGATGAAGATCCGGCGGCGGGCTGTGCTGCTGTCGGCGGCGATTTCGGTAAGGATGTATTCGCCGGGCGTGAGGCCGGCGCCGAACGGCCAGCTGGCGTCGCTGCCGTCGATCCGGCCGAGGGCCACCTGGGCTCCGGCGGGCGTGGTGACGCGCAGATCGAGCGGCCGGGCCGTGAGTTGCGGGGTGATGGCCGGTGCGAGGCCGCAGAGTTCGACGCCGCGGGGCAGGGCATCGAGGTTGTCGCGGGAGGCGTCGTTGCCGAACAGCGGCCGCTCGCTGGCGCCGATGGCGTAGGCCGCGGTGTACTGGGCAAACCACGGGTTGCGCGGGGCGAGGCCAAAGATCAGCTGGCGCCCGGTGCATTCGCCAACCGGCTGGCCGCCGTCATCCACGGCAATCAGGACATGCAGCACGCCGTCCCGCTCGCGCAGCTGGGCGCGCATGTCGGTGAGGGCGGCGCGAGTGGCGGGCGGCACCACAAAGCTGAATTCGTCATATGCCCCACCGCGAAAATCATGACGCACGGCCAGACTGAACAGGCTGCGGTGGGCGGTGTTCATGTGCCCCTCGCGCGGATGTCGATGTGGCTGACGGGCGCGCCGGTGGCAAGCGGCTCGAGATCCTGGATGAGCAGCATGCGCAGCCGATACACCACCGAGGGCAGGTGCTTGGCGCCCAGGCAGGCCCACATCTGGTTGGTCTGCTCGGGGCCGTAATTGACGAGTTCGAGGCTCAGGCGATCGAGGCCGGCGGGCATGGCGGGCTGCTCGGCCGGGGTGAACAGCGGATGGGCCTGGAAGTAGGCGAGCACGAAGGCCAGCAGGCGCAGGCCTTCGGTGTAAACGTCGAAACGGGCGGAAATCAGGATGACGAGATTGATCGCCAGCGGCGGCGGAAGGCTGATGTCGCGCCCCTCGAGCATGACCCGGTCGGGCATCTGGGCGCGGGTGGCGCGTTCTTCCTCGATCTGGAAGACGGTGAGGCAGAGGGAGTTTTTGGGGGCGGCCCAGTTGCCTTTGTCATCGACGACGGGACCGATGTCGATTTCGCCAAAACCCGCGCCTATCCTGCGATGCAGGTAATTGTTGAACGCGTCTTTCAGGAACTTCAGCGATACGTCGATCATCAACGCCCCCCTGCCCTCGACCGGGACAAATATGCCTCTTGTGTCGAAGGCAATTTAATCTTAGGTGTCAGCCTGGGGGCGGACGATTAAAAACGTAATGCGTTTTGCGTGGCGACGAGAGCTTGAGGCTATGACAAAAAATACCGGCGTGGCCGGCTGCGTTCAGCGGCTCAGGCGCCCGCCGCGCTTGCGGGTGCCGACCCCGGCCATGGCCGCGAGGCCGCTGCTGGCGTGGGCGTGGCAGATTGCGCAGGCCAGCGCGTCGGCGGCGTCGGACGAGGGGCTGGCGCTGAGCGTGAGCAGGCGTTCGACCATGTGGCAAACCTGCTCCTTGGCCGCCTTGCCGTGGCCGACCACCGCCTGCTTGACCTGCAGCGCGGTGTATTCGGCCACCGGCAGGTCGCACGACACGGCGCCGCAGATCGCCGCGCCGCGCGCCTGGCCGAGGAGCAGCGTGGATTGCGGATTGACGTTCACGAAGACGATCTCGATGGCCACCTGGTCGGGCTTGTAGGTGGCGATCACCTCGCGCACGCCGTCGAGGATGATCTTGAGGCGCTCGGGCAGGCTGCCTTCGCCGCTCTTGATGCAGCCGCTGGCCACGTAGCGCAGCTGGCTGCCGAGGGTGTCGACGAGGCCGAAGCCGGTTTTGCGCAGGCCCGGATCGATGCCGAGGATGCGCGTGGCAACGCTGGCGGAGGCGGCGCCCGGTTTCATTTGCGGGCCAGCCACACGCCGAACACGGTGATGGCCATGCCGGCCAGCGCCAGGCCGGTGAGGGTTTCGCCGAACACGCCCCAGGCGATGAGCGCCGTGGTGGGCGGCGTGAGGTAGAACAGGCTGGCCACGTTCACCGCGCTGCCGCTCCGGATCAGCAGGTTGAGCAGGCTGATGGCGCCCACCGACAGCACCAGCACCAGCCAGCCCAGCGCAAACATGAACGGCCCGCTCCAGGTGATGAGCATGGTTTCGGTCTGGCTGGCAACGAGGGCGCTGACGATGAGGCAGGGCACGAACTGGATCACCGAGCCGGTGCGCAGATCAAAGGCCGGGCAAAAGCGCTTTTGATACAGGGTGCCGGCGGTGATGCCGACGAGGGCCACCAGCACCGGCGCGAGCATTGCGGTGAGTTCGGGGGCGCTGACGGCCGCGGCCACCTTGTGGGACACCACCAGCCCGACGCCGCCAAAGCCCAGCACCAGCCCGGCCCACTGGCGCGGCAGCACCTTTTCGCCCAGCAGCGCCCCGGCGCCCAGCGCGGTGAGCAGCGGCTGCAGGCCGACCACCAGCGAGGCGATGCCCGCCGGCAGCCCGTGGCTGATGGCCATGAAGACCCCGCCGAGGTAGGTGGCGTGCACCAGCAGCCCGGTGACGCCGATGTGCAGCCACTGGCGCGGCGCGTGCGGCCACGGGGCGTGGGTGGCCAGCGCCACGCCGCCCATCACGGCAATCACCAGCAGGTAGCGGACGCACAGAAAGGTGACGGGCTCGGCATACGGCAGGCCGAACTTGGCGCCGATGAAACCGGTGCTCCACAGGAGCACGAAGAGAAAGGGATAGAAGCGGGCCAAGGCGGATTTTGCGGGGTTGGGGGCGGCGCGGATGATACACGCCGCCTACGGCCGCGGTGTTTTGGCGGGCGGGGTGAACCAGCGCGAGGGCGGCACCACTTTCTCGTTGGCCGGGTCGTCGATGTAGTGGGGCGACATGATCTGCACGCCGTATTCGTTGAACACATCCTGGATATTGGCGTGGAGCCGGCTGAGGATGTCCGCCCGCGGGTTGGCGCCGACGGGCGTGGCCTGGGCCACGAGGCAGTATTCAGGGTAGAAATCCGACAGGGCCGTCTGGAAAACCCGGGGGGCCGGGTCGGGCAGGATGCCGGAGGTGCGCAGGGCCGCTTCGACGAGCATGGCCTCCACCTGCCGCCACGGGGTGTCGTAGCCGATGGTGACGGTGGTGTCGATCATGAAGCCCCGCCCGTTGGCGGTGCGCGAGTAGTTGCGCGTGGCACTGCCCACGATCAGCGCGTTGGGCAGGGTGATCTCGGCGCCCCGGCCCGTGCGCAGGCGCGTGGTGAACAGGTTGATCGACGCGATGGTGCCTTCATGGTCGCCGATGCGCACGTATTCGCCGCTGCGCAGGGTGCGCGAGTACATCAGGATCAGCCCGCTGGCGCCCTGCCCGACAATGCTCGATGCGCCCAGCGACACCATCAGGCCGATCAGCACCGACATGCCCTTGAACGCCTCGGTCTGGGCGCCGGGCAGGTAGGGGTAGGCCATCACCAGCGCAAAGATCCAGATCAGGATGTTGGCGATCTTGCGGGTGGGCTCCACGGTGTCCTGGTCCAGCCAGGCGGTTCCGGCCTCGCCGGTGGCCACGTGGTCGAAGAGCGGCTTGAGCAGGCCGACCACACTGCGCGCGATCAGAAAGGTGAGACCGACGATGAGCAGGTCGGGCAGGGCGCCCAGGATGCCGCCACCGATATGGGCCACCACGCCGAGCAGGTAGCCGTTGAGCTGCTCGCCCCAGACGCGGGTATAGGGAAAGCGGGCCAGCAGGAGGCCGAGCCAGGTGTTGGCCAGCAGCGCGAGCAGCAGCCAGTACACGGCATTGACCAGCCAGCTCAGCGCAGAAAGGATGCGTTCGCGGCGGATCAGCTCGGTGCCGGCCAGCTTGAGGCTGCCCGCGCGGCGGTCCACTTCCACCACGAGGCGCCCGCCTGCCCAGCCGCGCAGACGGGCCAGGCCGAAGGCGAGGGCGAGGGCCACGCCGGTTTCGGCCAGCGCAAAGCCGAGGCCCTTGAGGAGCGCCTCGCTATCCCGGCTTTCGCGGGATTCGCCGACGACGATGCGCAGCCGGGCCAGCGTAGCGTCGGTGAGGGCCGCGAGAGTCTGGCCGGCCAGCTTGTCGGTGTCGTCCGGGCTCAGCACGAAGGCCATCTGGCCGCCAATCAGCACGATGTTGCCGAGCTCGGTGGGCTTGACCGTGATCGTGTCGTCCCCGCGCTGCAGGAGTTCCGCCAGGTTGCGCTCACCCCGGACGGCCCGCTGCTGGGGCGTGGCGCCGAGCAGCTTGCCGCGAAAACGCACCACGTGGCGGTTGAGAAGGGTCAGGTCGGCGCCGTCGTCGATGGCTGCGGACTGCGCCGCTGCGCCCTGTTCCGGCCCGTCGGCCGCGACGGCCGGGCCAATGCCTGTGAGCGCGCAGGCCAGGGCCAGCTGCAGAAACAGCCGCGCCAGAAAGTCGAGTGAAAACCGGGAATGCCGCATTGTCGTCTCCATCGGCCGGAGGGCCGCTCGCGGGCACTACTCTGGCCCGGACCATGGCTTGTGTGCAAGGGGGTGATGACGCTGTTCTGGCTTTGGTGGCCGGGGCGATGCCACGAGAAGCTGCCGGTGCGGCGCCGGAGCCTCTAACATTGACGCCTCTCGCGCCCGCCGGGCGCCACTACAGGAGGCTGCTGATGCGTTACTGGCTGATGAAATCCGAGCCGGCCGACTGCTCGATCGACGATCTGGCCGCGCGCCCGGGCCAGACCGTGCCCTGGTATGGCGTGCGCAATTACCAGGCGCGTAATTTCATGCGCGACGCGATGCAGGTGGGTGACGGCGTGCTGTTCTACCATTCCGGCTGCGCCGAGCCGGGCATTGCCGGCATTGCCCGGGTGGCCGGCAGCGCCTATCCGGATGCGACCCAGTTCGATCCGGCGAGCCCTTATTTCGATGCCAAGGCCACGCCGGAAGCGCCTCGCTGGCTGCACGTGGACGTGCAGTTCGTGCAGAAGACCCGTCTTATGGGTTTGCCCGAGTTGCGCAGCCACCCGGAACTCGCGAACATGCGCGTCCTTGCCCGCGGCAACCGGCTGTCGATCACGCCGGTCGAACCGGCCGAGTGGCGCTTCATCGTCGGGCAACTGCTCGG
>Ga0209174_10000850_pt1 | contig 22256 bp, 23 predicted proteins | sample JI91814BDNA_FD_187505 | JGI IMG/M metagenome (GOLD analysis project Ga0209174, IMG submission 187505) | Wastewater effluent complex algal communities from Wisconsin, to seasonally profile nutrient transformation and Carbon sequestration -... | ecosystem: Engineered > WWTP > Effluent > Algae...
ACATGGCATTGATTTTTTAAATGAGCTCGCAGATAGAGGCGTCTTAATTACTGGACGCGATCAAAGCAATCTTTACCTGCGTGCTGATGAGGCGCGAAAATTATTAAAAGATCTTCAAAAAAACCTGTGTAATCCAAACGCCTCTGCCTATTTCATCATTAACAAACCAAGCGTCTCTTACATCCTTGCCGTTTATCACCCAAAGCTTAACCGAACCATGGGATCGAGGTGTAGGATAAATATAATCAAAGAACACATCAAAGGTATGATCTGAGGTCTGTATCACCTTGAAGTTGGGAATATTGGTATGCGCCTCTACAGAGCTAATTAAAAAAGGTGGCGCAATGGTGAAATGCCGTGGTGTAATTTGTGAATTGCCGTCAATCGCAAACAAAGGACTCAGCAAAAGAAATAGAGCTGCGGATACAACCATTTTTTTAACATTCATTATCAATACATCCTTATAAATTTCGTGACATCAAACAATATGCGGCCTGTGAAATAATATATTCACCATGGTCTAATTGCAATCATATTAAAATGTTCACATAGGTGTTTTTACTATGTGCATACAGCGGTTGAAGGACTATTAAAGGTAACACTACGTTTAGCGGCTCGCTTTCATAAACGCCTCAACTTGCAATCATCGCATTTTTTTGGCTCAGATTAATTGAGATTATAATTTATTTTTAGCCCACTTTAATTGCTTCTATAAATAGGATGACCCAAATTAATTGCGAATGAACCCACGTTATTTACCACTGAAATGCTCTCATCCAAACCAAATTCAAATAGAATTTTTCCTCAAACTCTTCTGGATCAGGTAGAGAATCTTTTAGTTTTTCTGTAAAATTACGTGTTAGCTCATATCCTACAAGGCGCCCTGCTCTACCAAAAAGAATAGCTACTAGACGGCTGAAAAAATTTCAAGAATAAAGCAAGACGGTATTTATGGGTAGAATCAAGAATGTAATATATTTTTACAACAAAAGTCTTGGTTATTCAAAGAGCTCCGAATGCGATCCAGTTCTTGTTAACTCCAATAGCTCTATAGAATTATTTTTTGCAATCCGATAAATCAGAAGCCAGTCAGGTGTAATGTGACACTCTCTATAGCCTTTGTAATCCCCGACCAAACTATGGTCGCAATTTTTTTGAGGTAGCACTTCTTGTCGCTGCAGTTTGTCAATGACATCATCTATTAATTTGCGGCTTTTACCTTGCTTTGACACTCTTTTTAAGTCTTTTTTAAACTTGGTGCTTGGAGCAAGTTTTAACAAATCAACCATTGTCTATTTCATTCCATAAATCGTTCATGGAATCATAGGTTTTTACCTTACCAGAATCGAGCTCCTTCATAGCAGCGATGGTTTCTACATTAGGCAATTTAAGTTCAAAAGGCATCCCTCTAACAAGAACTATTTGCGCATAAAAGGCATTAATTGCTTGAGATGTATTTAATCCCAATTGATGCAGTATATTTTCAGCGTCTTGCTTTAGTACTGGGTCAATTCGTGCGTGAATTGAAGCCGCTCTAGTCATTATAAATCCCCATGTGCCTCGTATTTTAAATGTAGCACAATTGCAGCATATTGGCAACTCACCCACGCCGACATCATTGTCGCCCTACCCCACCAACACCTTAGCCTTATCCCAAATACACATCAATTCATCAAACGGTTGTCCTTCAAGCGTAGTGAGCCCATTTTCTTCAGCAATCAGTTTAACCGCCCGCAAACGTCTTTCAAATTTAGTCAGTGCTTTCTCTAGCGTCACGCGTGGGCTAAGCCTGCAGAAAACACAGAGCGAAAAAACAGCATGAAGTAAATCACCTATTTCATCCTGGAGCTCGGACTGATTCCCCTTTGAAATACCAACACGTAAATGCTCTTGTATCTCCTCGCACTCACTTTGGATTTGAGCCATGATTTGATTGGTATTTTCCCATCGAAATCCAAACTCCGCGGCATCCTCTTCAAGCCTTACGACTTTGTCTAACAGTTCCATATTTAACTCCTACAGTGATAACGATTTAATATCGTTTTATTTGTAAAATCGATATTTTGTTGTTATCATTATACATTCTATACATCAAATATCAACAATATGGGGCAATTTCCCCAATGAGTGTCGCAAAGTACTGATTGACTGTTACCTTGGGCTAGTAAGGCCAGCATTTATGCGAATGCAAGCAGCAGCAAGAATTAAGGATCGATATAATCTAATGAGGACTAAGAAATGGCGGCTTGAGATTGAAACAACAAGAAACCTTCAAATTGACTGTGTTATTTTAGAAAAAATCAAAAAGGCCATAGATAAATTACTTTTGAAACTTAAAAAGTAACGTTATAATAACTAAATCGATATTAAATCGTTATCACAGGAGACCACCATGTCAAAAATCACCTACCTACGGGTAGCGCAACTGTGCAATGAAATGGAGCTCCTGGGCAACAAACCCTCTGTGCGAAAAATCATTGCAGAATGTGGTGGCTCTTTTACTGTTGTAGCTGAACACCTAAAACAGTGGCGGCAAGAAAAAGAACTGGCACAAGAATCTGATATGGCAATATCACCAGAATTACAACAAGCCATTCTCGCTGAATACTCTTTGGTCGCGAATAAAGTGAAGCAAGGGCTAGAGAACAAAATCAATGAACTACATCTTGATTTATCTGAAACACAAGAAGAACTAAACGCATCACTGAACACCCTAAAAAAACTAGAGACCCGCGTTGCAGAGCTTGAGCGCGCCGCACAAGACAACTCACTGACTTATGAGAAAAGAATATCCGCAGACACCTCTACTATTGAATTTTTAAAAGAGGAAAAGCAAAATTTACACAAACTATTAGGCGAAGCCAATAAATTAAGACACGAAGCAGAGCTTCGTGAAGCAATTGCCAATACTAAAGTAGCGGCTCTTGGAAAGTGATTCTTCCTTCTATCACTAGAGGGACACCCTAGTGATAGTATCGCCCTCTTTTTGGTATAAGAGGATGCCCTCAAGACACGGAAGGGTTTCTGTAAGTTTTCAAAGAGGAATTGCAAACCCTTACATTATTTTATTGTATTACGACCAATTATAGCAAAGCTTACTGTCTACTAATTTATAACATCGTAGACAGTAAAAAATACCAATAAAACACTGTCTATTAAATCGCAAAAAAGCATATAATGGAAATTAATTCTAATAATCGACTTAAGAGACACATTATGCGACTTTTTGGCTATGCCCGCGTTTCAACCAATCAACAATCGCTTGATATCCAAATTGAGACATTAAAAAATGCTGGTGTATCCTTAAATCGAATTTTTACAGATAAAGCCAGTGGGAGCCACACCGATAGAGAGGGGCTACAATTATTGCGTGTTAAGGTTGAAAAAGGCGATGTAATTTTGGTAAAAAAACTAGACAGACTTGGCAGGGACACGGCCGACATGATTCAACTTATTAAAGAATTTGATACGCTTGGTGTTGCTATTCGTTTCCTTGATGATGGTATCAGCACTGAAGGGCCTATGGGGAAAATGGTGGTTACTATTCTTTCTGCGGTTGCAACTGCCGAACGGCACCGCATTTTAGAAAGAACCAATGAAGGGCGTATGAATGCTAAGGCCAAAGGGATACAATTTGGACGTAAACGATCGATTGATAGAAATAAAATCATTGCGCTACATGCTACAGGTGTAGGAGCAACTGATATTGCCAAGCAAACTGGTATTGGCCGCTCCACAGTATATAAATTACTAAAAGAGGTTTCAGCTTAATCAAATAGCCCGGAAAATTATTTTATGAAAAGCATCGCGCATCTTCTACATCAACCAAAAAGTAAGACACTTGAGTTCAAACGGGATTTATCCTCACCTCGCCCAATACTTAAAACACTTCTAGCCTTTGCTAATACTTCAGGTGGACGCCTCGTCATAGGTGTAACCGATAACCACGAAATTTTAGGGTTGGATAACCCACTCGATGAGGAAGAGCGTCTTTGTAGTCTTATAGCTGATGGCATATCTACAAAATTAGTACCAAATATTGAAGATATGAAGCTGGGTATTTCAAGAATTCAGAATCATATTATCGCGCGGGTATTTCGCGAACTAAATTTCATCGAGCAATGGGGTAGTGGCGTACGCCGCATCTTAAATGAGGCTAAAGCCCAAGGTCTTCCTGAACCAGAAATTATTGAAATCGGCATGCGGGTACGATTTACTCTTCATTTGGCTCAACCGATTACCACTCAAAATATTGAGGAACATTCAACAGCGGAATTTGAACGGCTAGAGTCACGGCTAGAGTCAAAATTGGCGGCTAAAGTACTCTTACAAATCAATAAGAAAGTTTCAGAAAAGGCGCAATTAGCAGAACATCTTGGACACAAAAGTGTTTCTGGTGAACTACATAAGCAGATCAAGCGCCTTCTAGAACTGAACCTGATTGAAATGACCCTACCAGAAAAACCAAATAGCCGATTACAAAAATATCGTTTAACCCATGAAGGTAAAAGTCTATTAAATCCGCATCAGCTACCATCAAGGAATTAAACATATTATGAAATCAACTTACTGGTCCTGTTCTAAATTTGCTGATTGGATTCGTGGCACACCTAAACTGGATGCTGGCACATCAGAAGAGTGGAGCATTTGGGAAAAAAGAGCAAAAGAAAAACCAATTCGCTATTGGTTGGCAGAAAAAGGCCTTGATTATTTGCAAAATTTTATATTTTGGCCTGCAAATCGCTTCAGAAATATGATTTTTTATATAAATAATCGATGGATTACCAAAAGCCATGCTCTCACTTCTAATCTCAAACGAGGAGAATGGCAGGACTTTGACGAACGGTTATTGCATGCTGTATTTGACGAGCTGGTCAATTTTGTTGAAATAGAGCAGGCCTGGATGCATGTAGTATGCTCTGACGAAGAACAAAAAAAATATAAAACTCCATGGTATCGCACCTTTTTCCGTATCCGTTCGTGGCGCTGTCCTGAAGCAGGTCTTGCTTATCTTGAGTGGGCTGCCGGGTTAAAACATGATGAGGCATGGCAGGATAAAAATAATCCAGAATATGGAAAGCTTACTTTTCAAGCCTTGGCTGCTCAAGAAACGCTTGCGTTGTACAACTGGTGGAAAAACGAACGTCCAAATCGTCCAAATCCAATGGATGCCAGTGGATTAAGTAACTATTATGAAGAGCGCAGTAAAGACGCTGAGGCTCGAGGCGATGACCCAGTGTTAGGTATGTTTAATTCAGACCAAACTAGAGACGTGCGATCAGGTAACCTATCGACGATTTGTCATAAAATGGAAGAAGAACAGGATGAAGAAGACACCAATATGTTAATTCGTCTGATTAAAATTAGGCATAGTCTTTGGACTTAATCGAGTAAGCCGAGGCACTTCCCCCTCGGCTTACTCGATCAAAATTTGCGTTAAATTGCTCACGCGCTAAATAGTTTTTTTCAATGCTGCTGTTTAGCAATCAGGACTATAGTTGTTTGTAAATCAATATAATATTGCGATATTTGATACCCATTTCATTAGTAATACACTCCTTTTATTGATTCAAGCAATCAAGCTCAGTTAAAATGATTATTGAGTTGTATATGTGGAATAAACAAATTCATAAGGTGGAGTTATAAATACAATTCTGTGTCGAGCTTTTTATGTTTTTTGTTTATGCGGTGCGTCTACCCAATCCCTTGCGCAGTCACTCATCGCATTTCAAGGCGGTTATGGGATGTACTCTCGTTTGTATGCCCTAGACGAAAAAACTACAATAGCACGACTTGCATTTACTCAGGAGTGGAAAGCTACGCACTCATTTTCCCTTGGGGCTGAAATAGGTATACAAACAGGAAACCGCATGAGATTGCGGCAAGAAACAATTGATAGCTTAGATCCTAGGATTACATTACCTGTTTTTTTGAACATAAAACAGCCTGTAGATCTACTCATAACAGGTAAATATTATTGGTCTGATTCTTATTTTCTAATGGGCAAAGTGGGGCCCTCTTATTTAACCGCAGTCACTGACTCTTATGCCATAACGACTCATTCTTCTGTATTGCCCGAAACACAATTAGGTTTTGGATGGGAACTCTCTAAGAGAGCATGGTTAGCGTTATACTACCAATATATTTTTGGAAACTCCCCTCAACTGTCGCATCTAGACATATCAAATGACACCGCTGTATTGTCTAGATTACCTCCACTTCAGGCAGCATTTTTGTCTATTGAATGGATACTTTAATTTTGAGAATATCCCATGAGTAACAAAATAAAATACCTAAAAAAAATTAGTTATTCATTGCTTTTCTTCTCGTTGGTAAGCCATGGGGGTTGTTTGGATAGTTTACCTAAAGGGAATATTCCAGTTAGCGCAGAGGCTGTTCGCAATGCACTTTCATGTGTAATAAATATGAGTCAGGAAGGTAAACAAGGACCCCCAGGGCCCACTGGTTTAACCGGTGCTACAGGTCCAACAGGACCTACTGGCTTAACCGGTGCTACAGGTCCAACAGGACCTACTGGCTTAACCGGTGCTACAGGTCCAACAGGACCTACTGGCTTAACCGGTGCTACAGGTCTAACAGGACCTACTGGCTTAACCGGTGCTACAGGTCTAACAGGACCTACTGGAGATCCAGGCCCAGTGGGTCCTACCGGAGCCCCTGGTTACGGACTTCTTAACTACCAAATGTGGGAGGATACCTGCGAGAAGGAAGTCCTTACAGATGGTTGCACCATGACTTGTGGTGAAAACTCGAATTGTTTGAATGTATTAAATTCCGTTGAGTTAGACAAGTACACGAACATTAGCTTATCACCCGCTGAAACAAACGGCGTTTTTATGCAAAAACTAAATGCTAACGGTAAATCAAGTAAATACTTGAGTATTTATAATGGAGCACCTAACAAAATAAAATGTTCTTCATTTTTTGTGAGTGGACGATCCCTGCAGATTGCAAGTAACGGAGATTCAACCACCTACCCGATACCGCAAAATATAGTGGTCATCGATTCTGGAGTATCCAATGATTTCGACATATATAGTTCAACAAAATTTGGTCCGTATAGCCCTATTGACATATACGTGATATGTATTGGCTATAAAGAAGGCGACTACACTAATGCGAGTGCAACCGACATTAAAATAAGCTGGTCTTAACTAAGAATAGAGTAGTGTGCGTATAAGAATTTCAAAAGGTATTCTTTGACCTCCTACTCACAAGAAGATTCTGCATGTGGTATGGAATGTACGATACGTTGCTTATATACTAGAGTTAATGTCGTATTTTTTATGCAAATGAATCTCATTTTCATATGTTTGTTTTTATAAAAAATAGAGTTTCTTTATTTGACGTCTAACGGTCTTATTTAGGATATTCATGTTCAATGACAAACAAGCAGCAACGACAGGACAAAGTATACCGCAAAGTATATTTACCGATCGCATCAAAGTGCTCAATCAAAGTTTGATTTGTAGTATCCCCGCAAATTTAATTTGCACGCTGATAGTGTTTTTTGGATTATCTAGAACGGACACCAACGCCATGTTTTTGATTTTTTGGCTTACGGTGGCCTTATTTGCAATTATCCTACATGGCAGTTTATTTTGCCTTAATCATTTTAAAATGGTACCGCTACCAACCTATTTTAACCTGTTGATTGGAATAGCTACTTTGTACGGCATACTCTGGGGAGTTGCAGGCTCGCTGCTTATGCCAATTGATAATTTGCCTTATCAGATGCTAGTCATCCTGATTATTATTGGAGTAGCATCTGGTGGAGCACATACTTTTCAAGCAAGTATGTTTGCCAGTGTATTATTTTTTATATTTACAATCCTCCCCTTAGATCTCTGGTTTTTTGCTCAAAAACCCTCCATATATCCCCTGCTTGGAATCGCTTTATTAACCTATTTGAGTTTTATGCTCATGGTTTCGTGGTTAGGCAATAAATTACTCTGCTCTAGTCTTAGACTTAAGTATGAAAATTTAGATTTGATTGATCAATTATATAAAAATAATGCGGTATTAGAAGAAAGTGATACGCGTTTTCGTTCCGCTTTTGATTATGCAGCAATCGGAATGGCATTGGTTTCCCTAGAAGGGCGTTGGCTAAAAGTGAATAAATCGCTCTGTAAAATAGTGGGATACACCGAAGCAGAACTTTTAAAAATTGACTTTCAAACCATTACTTACCCTGACGACTTGGATCTGGATCTGAATTATGTACGTCAACTATTAAGCGGAGAAATAATTACTTACCAAATGGAAAAACGGTACATTAGAAAGGATAAAAGTATTATCTGGGTTTTACTGAATGTGTCTTTGCTGAGAGATAAATTCAATAAAGCTCTCTATTTTATAGCACAAATTCAGAACATTGATTTACAAAAAAGAGCAGAGCAAGAGCTCACCTATATTGCCCATCATGACGTTTTAACTGGTATAGCAAATCGAAAACAACTTGAGGTAAGTTTTGAAATGGTACTAAATTATGCTAAAAGGCATAATACCCGTATCGCCATTATGTTCCTAGACATAGACGGCTTCAAAGAAATAAACGACCAATTTGGCCATGATATTGGCGATTGGGTATTAATAGAATTCGCATCAAGAATAAAAACCGCTCTACGAGCGACGGATCTTCCAGCACGATTAGGTGGTGATGAATTTATCGTCGTTCTTACCGAGATAGCTAATACAGACCCAGCAATTGAAGTAGCCAAAAAAATTCTGGGGGCTGTAGCGGACCCAATGATTATCAAACAACATCGCATAGCAATAACTTGTAGTATTGGAATTAGTATGTATCCAGAGAATGGCCATAACCTAAACGACCTTATTAAGAGGGCTGATATGGCATTATACAAGGCGAAATCAGAAGGAAAAAATAATTTTACACTCTTTGATCCTTAATTTAATCCTTCGTTTTGGTGCAGGCAGAAACGTGAAAAAATGAACTAGTGGAAAATTTCCACCGGTTCAATGGACTGAAGCATTCATCAGTAAATCCTAAAGCTTTTACTGAACTCATGTGAAGAAGTGATAATTTAATTTCAGATTTAGTCGTCCCATAGGAATTAGATACATCTGAAACAGAGGACAGTATTGAGGTGAATCTGGCTATTGTAAAATTCAAATATACCGTTAAGAAAAAAATAAATGATTTTAACATTGATATAACTTATTGATAGAAATAGTGAATACTGAGGAAAGCCACTCCCCTGCTCTAAATAAATACTTGCCCCAGATTCATCACTCACCAAGGTAAGGATAGGAATGGCCTAGGGGCTACAATACGATTATATAACAAAATGATTAATAAAAATTCATTCAAAACAAACTAAATAACCTACAGAGAAAATATAAGACTAGGGTCCAATATTAAAAACAGAGATTGCCAACGGCTTGTGCATTTTGAAACAAAGACAAGAAGAATCACTCTTTAGAAGGCGCATGCGCCTTAAGCCCTGGTCAAAGTAGTTTGCCACTCCTGTCAAAATTTCAGTTTAAACCAAAAAATGCTCTATAATAATAAATTATGGACAAAACTAAGAAAAATGATGGCAACCGATAATGAACGTCTAAAGCAGATGTTAACTTTTTACGTCAATACCTCCGCACAGTTATTGTCCCTAGATGAAAATGACCCAAAAATCATCAAAAGACGGTTAAAAATCATCAGAGGTCTATGTTTCGCTTCACATATTACCCTTAATGACATCAACGAGCTGACCGAATCGCAAACAATGAGTATTGTGAAAGAATATCAAGCTATAGTGTCATTAAACCCTGTTCTTCAATCCAAAGTTGCAGCGAAAAATAACACTGATTTTTTTCATCTGTCAGAAATCAACTATCCGTACCACAATGATATTATTCCTATGAGCAAAAGCACCACTACCAAAGCCACACAAGGGTCGAAAACCGCACCTAGTGTTGCCAGCTCTACCGGCTCTAAAAGCATTCAGACCGTTCATGGTTGCCAACTAAATGAGAATGAACAGTTTTCCTCCACTCGGTACTATTCGGAAGATAAAACAAGTTATGGGCAGGTTCTGGCTAAAAATGGAACCTTTCAAGCTGTTCATCACAATTTAAACGAAGAGCAAAAAAAAGATTTGGTATTGGAAACGGCTTTTCAATTTTTTATCGATTTAAAAGCAGGTACTAGTTCCGTTTCTGTAACGGGTGCTGCACCCATGGCTCATAAACTAAAGGCGGCTCTTTTGTATTTTCAAAGGGAATTGGGGCCAGCATTTAATGAGCGATTCCCTGACTTGAAGATTAAACTACCTGAATCACTTCAAGTAGATATAACAGAACCTAGTGAGCAGTACATCACAAGCCACCTCGGAACAATGCCACCTCCACCAAGGCAGCTCGCTCAATTACACTCCTTTTTAAGTCATCAGCAAAAAGAAAATGCATTGGTCTCGCCAAAACAACAAGCCATTGTTGATTTAGAGCGCTGTTTGGCATCGCCCGAGCTCACGCAAGACGACAAAAAACGCATCACCGACTACCTGTTGTTTTTACAACAGTACACCACCCTTTCCCCAACCGAGCCTCCAAACAATGAAACTTATATAGCTCAGGAAGAGGCATTGCTACTAAAAACACAAGAGGTGCTTGCGTGTTTAAAAAAATCGCCTTATCTGCAAAGAGACTGTGCTGCTTTGGAGGTTTTTTACAATCTGTCGGTTACAAGCCATCAAGAAACAAAGCAGAAACTAAGCGATTTAGAACGTGAGTATCACAAGAAACTCGATCCATTGAAAAAAGAACAACAACGGGCATTTCGTGCGGGAGCGCAGGCGTTTATTGATCACGGTAATTTATTCATGAGCTTAAGCCTACTCTCCAATCAAACCCTATCCGACTCTCAATGCACTGCATTGAGACAATGTGATGATCAATTAAAGCAAATCCAACAATTTGTCGAGAGAGATGAACCTTTTTCCGATGAGGAAAAGAACGCTTTGTTTACACAAATGCACACTATATTAAACCTCTTGGAAGCGAATGATTTGCACAAAAATTTTCCTGAACTTGACTCATATCAGACATTTTTTAATGAACGCGCTGTGACCCCAAAAGCTGCCGATCTGACTCAAACTCATCAGGAACAGACTAAAAAAACGCCTAATTCAGACACCCTACTCATGAAAGAAAAACTCAGCGGGATGAAAAAAGAGAATGCGCAAAAAATCACTTTGACTCAAGAATCGATACGTGAGCTACGTCAATTGGCGGAAGAAGCTACTGATTTCATTACGAGTAATGAATCTCTCAGCGCCCATATGGAAGGTAAAAACCTTATAAATTTACTTTCTAACCTAGGCGACCTAGAAACTAAGGGTATTACGAATGAACAAGTTATTTCATTAACGGATTGCATTGATTTGTTATTACCCCTGATGAGAGAGCAGCAAGGTGGGGTCCACATTTTAATGAGTCTAAAAGAGCTTATTTCTCCAACCCATCCTGAGCTGAGAACGGAAGAAAACAATTGCGATTCACATCAACCGAACAAGAGTATGTAGTGACACCGTTTGCTTTTTAAAATTTACTTTCTGCTCATAGATGCAATAGGATGGTGAAAATTAGCGCCTTGTATTGTATAATAAAAAAACAACAAAAAAGGATGGATTATGTCTTTAGAAGAAGAGTTATTTCAATTAATTAGAAATCGTGATTATAAATCAGCTTTACACTTTATCAACAATAACCCCAAGCTGGATATCAACGCAGTAGAGCCAAAAGGGAATACTTTTTTAGCCTTGGCAGCCAAATGTGGGAGTAAATGCGCTGAATTTTATCAGTTCATCGATGGGTTGCTAGAGAATTCAGGATTTAGACACGCCAATACTACTAACCCTATTACAAAAAAAATGCCGTTTTCTGATGCAATTTATTTAAGCGATTCTGAATTTGTTAAAATTATAATCAAACACCGGTATGAAAAAAATATTAATGTGATTACTGATGGCGACCAGCTGTGGTACGAAAAAATAGTCATCTCGATAAAAAGAATAGAGTTAGAACTTAAAGCAAAACCAAACGACCTAAGTAATTTAAGAGATCTGCTGAAAAAAGAAACCATTGTTTTAGCCGTTATGCGCGATGTAACCATTCGTCACGCGTTACTGACCGATGACGTACTCATGCTTGAAAAGCTAGCTTCCCTAGGCGCTAATCTACACCTTCCCTTAGAGGATGGAACTCTACCAATTCAATTGATCGAAGAACTACCCAATTTAAAAGTCTTTACATGGCTAAAAGCCCATGTGAGCAAATTATCCAAACCAAGCCCTTTTGCTCTCTTCAAAGACGTGGAGCAAGATAGTAGTAATGCAACCTCGTCTTACGAACAGTCCGTGGCACAGGTACTGCAACAACAACGTGAAGCCCAGACAAAATTAATTCAACAATTTTTTGGAGTTCCAACAGGTAACGTTGATCCAACCGTTGGTAAATCATCCAATTCGGCTGAATTTAAATAGGAGCCTTAATGGCTCCACCCTAGCCACTTTCTCTCTATTAATCCACAGCCTTGCCCACAGAAATTGTGGATAACTTACTGGCTGTATTTAAATAACATGCCTTCTAGCAATATGAGCGAGGTTTCTTAATAAGGCCGGCGCAGTTGAACGACACATTGAGCTGACGGACTTATGGCATCTAGCTGCTACATACATAGCCTAACAAATCCTGCAAACGTCACCTAATCCTGCAAACGTCACATGGTTCATCCTGCAAACGTCACCTAATCCCCCTGCAAACGTCACCTTGAATCCTGCAGATGTCACGCCAAGCCCTGTAAATGTCACACCAATGCAATTTTACGTTATTATAATCAATGGGTTACAAACTCTAAACAACTATATTAAACATTATTAAACAATAAAACAAACTGTTAAGTGTTACGGCTCGCAATCATAAACCACTCGGCCCGCAAACAGAGCTCGGATTTGACCCAAATTAAATGCGAATATAATTCATCTTTGGCCCACTTTAATTGCCACTAGCCAAAAGTCGACCCACATTAATTGCGAATGCACCCACTTTATTTGCCACTATAATTTTCATCCAAACCAAGTTCAAATAGAATTTTTTCCTCCAACTCCTCCGGACTTGGCAGTGAGCCTTTTAATTTTTCTGGAATATCATGCGTAAGCTCATATCCAGCAACACCGACAGGCTTATCAATACCCCGAAGAGAATACTCCACATCGAATTTACTTCTTTCGCTGCATAAAATAATACCAATAGAAGGGTTTTCATGTGGCTCTTTTACAAAATCGTCTAATAAATTAAGGTATAAATTCATTTTACCGGCATATTCGGCTTTAAATTTTGTTGTTTTAAGCTCCACAGCGACCAATGATTGTAATTTTCTATGATAAAACAGGAGGTCGATAAAGTATTCTGAATCAGGCGTAACAATACGGTATTGGTTACCAATAAAGCTAAAACCATACCCAAGTTCAAGGATTACATCTTTTATCTTGGAAACCATCCTGCGCTCGATCTCTGCTTCAACAACTGGCTCAGTAATACCCAACAGTCCCAGCATATAAACGTCTTTCATGGTTTGATCAGCCTGTTCTGCCAAATGCTTTGGCAATGCTGAATGGAAATTATGCTGCTTATTTGCCAAGACTTGTCTCTCATAACTTTTTGAGCTAATTTGCATGCTTAATACATCACGAGTCCATGCACATTCAAGGGTTGCCTTCAAATAGTAGAGCTTAGCATCATCATCTTTTACCTTGCTAAGAATTAGTAAATTTTGTCCCCAGGGTATTTCTCCAACAAGCTGTTGGAGATTTGGTTTATGTTGATATTCCAGATAAAATTGACGCATATACCAAAGATTTTGAGGGGAAAAGCCTGTTTTATGGCTAAATTCCATTTTTAAATCCTGAGAAAGACGCTCAACGACTGATCTTCCCCAGCCATATTTCTCCTGACTCTTAACAATATGCTCACCAATCCACCAGTATAACGCGATTAATTCACGATTAACGGCGTTGGCAGCGCGAACACGACTACCATAGATTTGAGTTTTGGTTTGTTCCAAAAAATCTTTATAGGCGGGTAATTCATTAATTATTATTTTACTCATCAGTTCCTCCATTCATCAAATAGCAATACCAATGGAGCGAATGGCACTTAAAAATTCGGTTTTTCGGGGTGAATTTGATTTACCATGTAAAAAATCCTTTACTTCTTTAGGGGAGGCATGGAGAAACTCACAGACAGCAGGCAGCTGATATCCAATTCTCGCAAGCTGAGCTTCCAAGGAATTAAGATCAGGCGCAAGCGCTTTATTAATAACTTCTTCGGTAATGGGTTTTATTCCCGCATTATATGCAATTTCCATCGCGGAGGATAAATATTTATGGATTTGAAGAGGAGTAATTAAAGCTTGAGCTAATCGTAATGAAGCTTCTGGCGTAATAACATCAGTCACCTTGATTTTCTCATTCATACATTGTTTAAAAAGCCATTCAACGTATTTTTCCAGGTTCCCCATAGCACTATCAATACTAAATATTTTGGTTCGAGCCCCAATCTCTTCAATACTGGATTTAGATAGAGAATTACCTAATTTAGGGTGTCCTGCCAGAATAATAGACAATTGACAGCCACCATGATCGACAACCTCTATAATACGTTTAAGAGCAGTTAACGTTTGCCCGTGTATGTCATGCGCTTCATCAACAAATAAAGCCACTGGTTTTTTCTGTTTTTTAATTAAATCCAGTAATTGACGTTCTCTTTTTTCACCTTGTATGGGAACTTTGAAGTTTTTATCCGTTTTGGTGAGATCATAAAATAATGCCAAATAGATGGTACTTACATTCAATTTATTTTTTTCCGTGGATAATGAGCGTGATACGATGATGTTATTCTCAAGCTCTAATTCTTTTTGAATCTGATTTAACAGGGTCGTTTTTCCTGCACCCACCATCCCAGTTAAAGCATAAATGCCACCGGCCTGAACCAGAAACTTTAACTCTTTATAGAGTTTTTTTCGCTGTTCGGTTTCATAATAACTTGCACAAACAAGCGGTTTTTTTAAACCAAAAAACTCCATAACTTCTGTATACACGTACTACTCCTTATTTAAAACTTGATGAAGAGACAAGGTAAAATATTGTCTCACTCTGGATTCAACGGCTTCTTTATTTAATGTTTCTTCAAGGATTTGATTAATTGCACTGAGTTGCTGAGGAAGTAGCTCAGCTAATGGTTTACCTAAAAAACGGGCAATGGCTTGTCTGGCATCCAGTTTATTTGCGAATAATGCCAAATTATCCTCTTCAAAAGGAATGTAAGACTGTGTTTTGGTAATCACACGTGCTTTTTCTAATTGCTCAATGGTCTGAACATCATTACCTGCCATTACCGATAAGGGAACAGAAATAGATTGCGCCAAACTAGCGATGTCATCGGCCAATTTTTCAGTTTTGGTTTTTGGGTGCTTGCGATATGAGTTCAGTGGGATAGGCCCACTACTGGGATAAAAGGGCCCCATCTTTTGCTCATTAAATTCCACATACACTTCATTATCTAATAAACCATATAATAAAATAACTTCATTTCCTGCCATATCGGGTATTAGCTGATATGAAATGCTGTCTATACTCACACAGGCATCAGAGCCTACAAGGCGGGTTTCTGGCTCACGAACAAATTGACAAAATTTTTCCCAGGAACACATCTGTCTATAACCATTTTTAGGTAAATACTTAAGCCATATCTGAATTCGTGTGGATGTTTCAGAACGGTGTGGCATTTCAATATATTGACACAAATAGTTCATTAACCATTCATTAGCTTGTGCGAGTGAAGTTGGTTGATGAAAGTGAAATAAGGTTTCGAAAGATTCTTTCAAGGTACGATTGGAACGCTCCACTTTTCCTTTTCCACGTGCTGTGGTGCGCCTACCATCAGAATTTCTTGGCATATGCGTTTTGAGTTCAATGCCAAGGCATGCTAATACTCTTTTAAAAATCGTACTTTTTGCAAAGGCACCATTATCGGTATAAATCATTTTTGGAATTCCCTGAAAAGGAAATCCAGCTATCTTTTTCGCGGACATTGCTCTAAATAAAAATGTTAAGGTAGTTAATGTATCTTCGCCTGTGGCTTCTACATATTCTGAATAAAGCGCACCACTTTTATCATCAGTAACACTGGCAATAAATAATTTTTGCCCATTACTGTTTTCCAGGTATTTTAAATCCGATGGAGAAAAATCAAATTGCCAGCAATCGTTGCTTTCTTCAGCTTCAAAGCGAACAACAATGGGCTCGACAGATAACATAGACTGGTGAGCAAAGCCCCATTGTGTGATGTAACGATTAACCGTACTTCTTTTAAGTAAACCAATCGGTGCTTTTATTAAGCCATTGGTGGTTTCAACGCCATGTAATTCAAGTATTTCAATGCACTTTGGAGTAGACAGGTGTCGATTATTTTTATTGCTTGTACGTATTTTAAGAGCAGCAATAAGACGACAATACATTAGCATATCATCGGAAGAAATCGCTCTTGGTTGATTAAAGTCCTTGCGCTTATGATGACTAAAATCAACAGACTGACGAAGTTTACGATAGACAGTGCTTGGTGTTACCCCAAAAATTTGAGCAAACTCTTCTATCAATGCTTTCCGGGCAGGATCTCTTTGAAGGTGAGTTCCTAACTCATTATGCAAAATAACCAACTGCTCTATGGGTATTGGTTTTGCCATTTAAGCAGTTTCTCTTTTTGATTGGTTAAGAAGTAATTTGGTACCAGCTTCCTTGAGTGAACCATCACCATTAACATAGGTATACAAGGTTGTTGTAGTAATATTCAGGCGTTTTGCGACTTCGTGTGCAACCGAATTGCGATCAGTCATTGCAGCCATTGCCATTTTAATCGTATGTTCATCCATTTTTCTTGGCCTTCCACCATTACGACCTCTAGCTCTTGCAGCTAGAAGTCCTGCTTGCGTACGCTCACGAATAAGCTCCCTTTCAAACTCAGCCAGGGCAGCAAAAATACCAAATACCAGTCGGCCATTGGCAGTTGTTGTATCAATTTCAGCACCAGATAACACTTTGAATCCAATTTTTTTATGATTTAGTTCATCAATCAGATTAACCAGGTGCTTCATGTCGCGACCAAGCCTGTCTAATTTCCACACTACTAATGTATTACCAGGCTGAAGTGCCTTAAGGCAGGCTTTTAACCCAGGTCGGTCATCTTTCCGACCAGAAGCAAGATCTTGATAAAGATATTCTTGATCAACGCCAGCTTTTAATAATGCATCTTTCTGTAGATCAATTAATTGACTACCATCTGATTTTGAAACACGAGCATATCCAATTAACATAACCCTATGCCTTAACAAGAAAACTACTGAATTAGTCTATCAGCTTATCTTGATTTTCTCTATGGGTTATTTGGTTTGATTTAACCGTTTTCTATCTTAAAAATGAATCACCAGAAAAACGAGCGTTTTTCTGGTGGTGAGTATTCAAATAGATTAAAGATGAGTTTCATTCACACAAATTTATCGAGGCTGTTATGGTGACGTTTACAAAATTTATGAAGCTTGTCAGCTTTTTCTATTTAAGTGCAAATTTCTCTTGTACACGACATAGAGATATGCTGTGACTTAACTGTATCAATGAACAGTTTAGTATTTATAGCTGAGTTATGCCCAAAATTCATGTTTCTACGATTTTGATATTATTTGCAACAGAACCAATAAAACTGTTGCCACAGAACATACAAATTTAGCCCCTGTCCGTTTACTTTATTATATTATGCTATAATAATAGAAGTATGGTCATAATTTAACGAGGAAGTGAGGTTTTGGTTATGAGATACGATAAAGGGCGAAAAGAGGCGTCTCGCCGTCTCATTATGGAAGTTGCGACCAAACGCTTTCGGGAATATGGTATTGCAGCTTCTGGAATTGCCAGCATTATGAACGATGCTGGACTGACAAATGGTGCGTTCTATCCGCATTTTGAATCGAAAGAAGAGCTTGTACGAGAGTGTGTTTCTACCGCTCAGATTAATCAGTCGAAGCTACTCCAAAAAGCATTGGATGCCGGCGGCCTAGAGTTGCTTATCACAACATATCTGTCACCAAAACACCGGGATGCACCGGGGCTAGGATGTATTTCCGCAGCATTGTTGGGCGAGCTCTCGCGTCAACCATCCGAGACACGCAAGCATTATACCGATGGTTTACTAAATTTGATGTGCAGAATGGCAACAGCGCTGCCAAAAGAGGTCTCAGATGCGGAAGATGTTATGCTGGCTGTCTTCTCCACACTCATTGGCTCACTTCAGTTGGCCCGCGCCGTTGAAGGACCAGCACTTTCAGACCGTATTCTTGGCGCCGGAGTGGATGCTGCACGAGCAATACTTCAATCACATCAGAACAATAAAACAGGAGAGATAAGCATATGAAGGCGTTCATTCTAGACAAATACAAGGCGCCCCTTCGATTCGGCGAATTTCCAGAGCCTGAATTGCGCGATGACGAAGTTTTGGTCAAGGTCTATGCCGCTGGTATTAATCTGCTGGACGCCAAGATCAAGAATGGCGAGTTCAAGCTCATTCTGCCCTATCAGTTACCGCTAATCCTTGGCCACGATGTGGCCGGGGTTGTAGTCAGAGTTGGACCTCAGGTACGCCGATTTAAGCAGGGAGACGAGGTCTATTCCCGACCAGATGATTTCCACATCGGCGCTTTTGCTGAACTCATTGCTATAAAAGAAGATTCACTAGCACTCAAGCCGGAAGCACTCACCATGGAAGAGGCTGCTTCCATCCCGCTGGTCGGTTTGACCGCTTGGCAAGCGTTGATCGAGAAGGCGAATCTTAAGAAAGGGCAAAAGATTTTCATCCAGGCCGGCTCCGGTGGTGTCGGGACATTTGCAATCCAGTTGGCAAAGCATGTAGGAGCCTTTGTTGCGACGACGACGAGCACGAAGAATGTCGATTGGGTAAAGAGTCTCGGTGCCGATCTCGTCATCGACTACAAGAAGGATGATTTCGAAAATATCCTGCAGGGATACGACGTCGTCCTGAACAGCCAGGACAGAAAAACGCTCACTAAATCGCTGAGCGTTCTCAAGCCCGGTGGAAAGCTCATCTCGATCTCCGGCCCCCCTGATCCGGCATTTGGAGAAGAAATCAGAGCCTCATGGTTCATGAAATTGATCATACACCTATTGAGCTCTAGCATCAGGAAAAAAGCCAAACGTCGTGGCGTCAGTTTTTCATTCCTCTTCATGAAAGCAAACGGCAACCAATTGCGCGAGATCACGGCACTCATCGATTCCGGTGCCATCCACCCAGTCGTTGACCGGGTCTTCCCGTTCGAGGCAACACCGGAGGCAATGGCTTACGTCGAAACGGGGCGCGCTAAAGGCAAAGTCGTCGTCCAAGTGAAGTGACAATTAATTTCCCTCTCGTCGCCGCGACGACAAGATCATCGGTGAATTAATGTTTAGTTGATTGGAGAATTATATGAGTGCACCCGAAATAAAGAAAACGACAGTGCGTAACCCATGGAAAGATGCGCCAACCAAAAGCGTCGATGTCGTAGGAACTAAATTTGTTTATCGCGACCTTGGGCTTGATAACGGGGTGCCAGTCATTTTCCTTAACCATTTGGGTGCTGGACTCGACAGGTGGGATCCAAGAGTCGTAGACGGCATCGCCAAGAGACGTCGGGTCATTGTTTTTAATAATCGGGGGATCGGCGGTTCGGAAGGTAAAACCCCTGTCTCAGTTGAGGCGATGGCGCGCGATGCTATGGGCTTCATCAGAGCTCTCGGCTTTACCCAGGTCGACCTCTTTGGTTTTTCCCTTGGCGGCTTTATCTCTCAGGTGATCGCCCTTGAAGAACCACAACTGGTTCGGAAGATCATCCTCGCAGGAACTGGACCGGCAGGAGGCACGGGTATCGACAAAGTGACGTCGATAACTATCCACGACATGATAAAGGGCGCGCTGACTCTTAAGCACCCGGAATATTATCTTTTTTTTATGGAAAGTAATAATGGCCGCAGGTCCGCTCGCGAATTCTTGGCACGCTTAAAAGAGCGCACCAAAGACCGTGACCGATCGGTTTCAATTGCCGCCTTCATCGCACAATTGAAGGCCATACACGCATGGGGACGCCAGTCTCCTGCCGATCTATCGCACGTTCGCCACCCTGTTTTGATTGCGAATGGTGAACACGACAAGATGGTACCCTCCAGCAATTCGGTCGACCTTAATCGCCGTCTTTCAAATTCAGAGCTCGTCCTTTATGAAGATGCCGGGCATGGTGGCATCTTCCAGTACCATGAGACATTCGTGAAAAAGGCCCTAGAGTTCCTAGAGACTTGAGACACCGCAATCAATCTAATTGCGATGAATAGAACTAATCTACATAAGGAGTAAATCATGTCTACAAACCACATAACAGCGCTGACCCGTTTCGTTGAAGTTGATGGCGATCGCTTTGCTTACCGCCGTTGGGGCAAGAATACAGGGATTCCTCTTTTCTTTATTCAGCATTTTCGTGGAGGAATGGACCATTGGGATCCTCTCATTACAGACCGGCTCGCCGAAAAACAAGAAGTCATCCTCTATAACGGTCGGGGCATCGCTTCGTCATCAGGCACTCCGCGCAATCGCATGGAAGATATGGCGGATGATATTGCTGCAGTTATAAAGGCACTCGGTTTGACCAAAGTTGATCTAGTTGGCTTTTCAATCGGCGGCTTCCAGGCTCAAGAGGTGACATTGCGCCATCCTGATCTCGTTCGAAAGCTCATACTACTCGGCACCGGCCCTCGTGGCGGCGATCCCACAATGGATCCCAAGGTTGTGACGGTCGCATCTAACCCGGTTCCAACGGTGGATGACTTCCTCTTCCTGTTTTTCGGTCGTTCAGACGTTGCGAAGAAGGCGGGGGTAGAATTCTGGGAGCGTCGTCATCTGCGCATTGACCAAGATCCGCCGAGTTCGTCCGAAGTCGCACGCGCCCAGACAGAGGCACACATGGCATATCTCACTCCATTTCCTGACGAGAACCCCTATGCATATCTCAGTAAAATCAAACAGCCAACGCTGGTGCTGAATGGTATCGACGACCTCATGATCGCAACGATCAATTCTTTCTACCTTGCTAAGAACATTCCGAACGCTCAACTGATCATCTATCCCGATGCAGGCCACGGCGCTCAGTTTCAGTATCCCGAGAGGTTTCTCAAGCATGTAATCCAATTCCTAGATGAGTAATCATGTGTTCCGCCTCTTTGTGAGAAGAGGCGGAACGTTGTCGGCGTCCAGTTTAGAAGATGGCCCTGATGAAGCTACGTCCAATCAGCTACCCAAGATAATTTTTTAAGCAGCTTCTAAGTAATTCACTATTAATTCCTATGAGCCACATGAAAATCCTTCCATCGGTATTATTTTATGCAGCGAACGAAGCAAATTTGATGTGGAATACTCCCTTCGTGGTCTTGATAATGCCTGTTGGCGTAGTAGGATATGAGCTAACACGTAATCTTACAGAAAAGCTAAAAGATTCTCTACCTGATCCAGAAGAGTTAGAGGAAAAATTCTATTTGAACTTGGTTTGGATGAGAGCATTTCAGTGGTAAATAAAGTGGGTTCATTCGCAATTAATTTGGGTCATCCTATTATAGAAGCAATTAAAGTAGGTCAAAAATAAATTATAATCGCAATTAATCTGAGCCAAAAAAATGCGATGATTGCGAGCCGAGGCGTTTATGAAAGCGAGCCGCTACAGATAATCTATTAAAGTTATTGGAAGCCAACGACTTGCATACAAATTACCCTGAATTTGATAACTACCAGAAAGTTTTTGCTGAGCTCATGGGTGTTCAAAACAAGACGGCTCTCACTGAGCCTCAACAAGAACAGCCACCAAAAACGTCTAGTTCAGACCCCATGCTCATGAAAAAACAACTTAATGGACTGAAACAAGAAAGTCCTCAAAAAATTACTTTTACTCCAGAGGCCTTAGTTGAACTCCGTCGGTTGTCCAAACAAGTAACGAATCTCATCAAGAGTCACGAAGTACTTGGCGACCATCCCAAAGGGGAGCAACTTAAGGGCATACTCTCTAACCTAGGAGACTTACAAAAAGAAGGCCTGACAAATGTTCAGGCTAATCTTATAGATGGTTGTATTGATGAGTTAAT
>Ga0209174_10000854_pt1 | contig 22136 bp, 9 predicted proteins | sample JI91814BDNA_FD_187505 | JGI IMG/M metagenome (GOLD analysis project Ga0209174, IMG submission 187505) | Wastewater effluent complex algal communities from Wisconsin, to seasonally profile nutrient transformation and Carbon sequestration -... | ecosystem: Engineered > WWTP > Effluent > Algae...
TCAGAGACTCTTCCTTGGTCACTGACTGTGTCAACACCGTCCCCTTGGGAGAAGAGATAGGTGTCGTTGCCATAGCCGCCAACTAGGTTGTCGTCGCCAGTGCTACCAGAAAGCGTATCTACTCCGTTTTTCCCTTCCAGGTAGTCGTTGCCTGTTCCACCGGTCAGGATATCGTTGCCAGTGTCTCCGTAGATGCTGTCATTTCCATCATCACCAGCAATTGTGTCGTTACCACCGGCACCGATGAGAATATCGTCACCAGCGCCACCGTGGATGTCATCGCTGCCTACTCCGCCATCGATGTGGTCGATTCCATCACCGCCAAGCAGAACGTCGTTGCCAGTGCCGCCAGAGATTGTGTCATCGCCAATGCCGCCGTCAATTGTGTCGATGCCAGTTCCACCAGAAAGAACGTCATTACCAGCCATCCCATAGAGGAAGTCTGCGCCAGAACCGCCGTCTAGATTGTCATCTCCATCACCACCATCGAGTATGTCGTTACCGCCACCTCCGGCCAGAGTGTCGTTGTCGTCTTCTCCGTAAAGGAAATCATTGGCGGCCCCGCCGTCTAGTGAGTCGGCGCCAGTGCCGCCGTACAGGTAATCGATTCCAGTTCCGCCAGCAAGAGTGTCGTTGCCGGTGTCGCCATAGAGGGTGTCGTTGGCTGCTCCACCATCGAGTGAATCGTTGCCATCACCGCCATGCAGCTCATCTATCCCTGTGCCGCCCAGTAGATTGTCATCTCCTTCATCGCCGTAGAGGAAGTCATTGCCAGCGCCACCATCGAGGGCATCCATGCCAATACCGCCGTGGAGGGTATCCACTCCGGCTTCACCGAATAGAGTGTCATTACCATCTTGGCCGTTCAGCGCGTCGTTGCCATTGCCGCCGTAGGCAAGATCGTCGCCACCACCAGCGTTGATTGTATCGAGGCCGTTCTGGCCAAAGATTCTGTCAGCGCCGATTGTGCCAGCTAGGGTGTCATTGCCATTTGTGCCATAAATATCTTGACCAGGAGGGGCAGAAACAAGAGTAACGATGTCGGCGTAGCTGATATTGGAGCCATCAGAGAACTTAACCAACTCGATATGTCTGCTGGTATCAGCACTCAAGAAGCCTTGAACAAGAACACTTTCAGCCGATTGAGTGAAGCTGATGCGCAGGTCTTCACCTTCAGCGGCGAAGAGGACGTTAGGTCTGAGTGCGCCTAACTCAATGGCATCATTTCCGCCGCCGAGTACACCGGCTCCATCGTCGATTGTGTCAACGCCATCGCCCAGGTTGAAGACATAAGTGTCATCACCGATGCCTCCAGAAGCGAAATCATTGCCTAGTCCACCGACAAGGACATCGTTGCCGTCATTGCCGTTCAGGGTGTCTGCTCCGACATATCCATTGAGGATGTCCTCACCAGAGCCCCCGTTGAGGGTGTCGTCGCCGTCATCGCCATACAAGAAGTCATTGCCAGCGTCGCCGCTGAGGATATCGTCACCTAAGCCGCCTGAGAGGTCGTCATTGCCCAGACCGGCAGAGATAGTGTCATTACCGTCACTGCCATTGATTTGGTCGCCAAATCGACTGCCTGTAAGAACATCATCACCAGCAGTTGAGCGAGAAGCATCAGCAATTTGCTGGATTTCAGCGCTATCAACAAGAATAGAGCCGTCAGAGTTGATGAAGGCGCCGACGTTCTTTAGTCCAGCCCCGTCTAGCTGATTGACTAGAGTTACAGTATCGCCAGGAGCAAATCCTAGAGTGAAATCAGAACCAGAAGCTCTGACTGTGACTTGGTTTGCATCCACAGGGTTCAAGAGTTGGATAAGGTCACCGGCACCACTATTCACGCTCAGCGCATCTTCGACTATGGTTGTAGAGCCACTGCCTTCAGCAATATTGAACGAGCTAGAGCCACTACCAGAGTGGATAATGTCATTGGTACCGACTGACATTGTTACATCGCCAGTACCGAGCAAGAACGTACCATTGCTTCCTGTGTGAGTGATGATTTCTTTCGCGGCGGAGAAGCTGCGATCAACAGTTGCATCTGACGAGCTGTCAGATACATTGACTCCTCGTTGAATCAGATCGGAGAAGGCAATGTGAGAGCCATCAGAAAATGCAAAGTCATTGACTGACTTAGCGACAGCAGAAGCATCTAGCCCATCTTTTAGAGTCAAGACTGATGTGCCAAGGCTATCGGTCAAAGTCAGGTCTTTGCCAACAGATGAAAGCGTATACTCATCTACCGAAACAGCGCCAGACAGAACGACTGAGTCATATCCATTTGCATCGCTACCAGCAGTTTGCTCGAAGATTTGAACACCAGAAACGCCTGAAGCAACAGTTATCGTAGCATCGCCAGCACCTCCAAAGATACTGCTATTTGATGAAGCATTTATGTTAGCTGAGCCGGTGCCAACATACACAAGGTTGTCACTGCCAGTATCATTTAGTGTTGTCGTGCCAGCGCCAAAAAGAATAGTGTCGAAGTGACCGCTATTGTTGATTCTTTCATTGGCTGTGGAACTAGACCTGTCAATGATGACATTGTCGAGTGAATTGTCGATTGCCAATACTGATATATCGAGAAGCTGTTGGACGGTGAGTGATTGGCCACCAGCGAATGTGAATGTGCTTACTTGTCGCAGACCCTCTGCGTTAAGACTTTCGCCTTCAATGATGACTTGTTCGCCTGTGCTGAGGTCAATCTGAAGAGTAGTTTCGCTTGTGAATGAAGCGAGAATATTGTCTTCAGTGATACCAGCGCCGAAAATTAGAGAGTCATTGCCGTTGTTGAAAGCTCCGCCGAGTGCACCATTTTCTTGAATAAGGGTAGTACCAGAGCCAGCTTTGATTGTTATTGTGTTAGTTCCGAAATTAGAAACTATCGTGCTGTTGTTACCAGCAATGATTGTGTTATCACCAGCACCGGCATTGATGTAATTGTTGTTGCCGCGGTCTTCAATAGCGTCGTTGCCAGAGCCTTCGTACAACTGGCCATTGTCTCCAATGACAGTGACGATTTCTTTCCAAGTTGCGAAATTGCGATTAATGGAAGGACCGCCAAAGAACGGATCTGTGAAGGCAATAACGTGAACGCCTTGAGCTAAAACCTGATCAAGCGTCAAACTAGAGCCATCGGCGAAAGTGAAGTTTTCAACGTATTTTGGTGTTAGAGCGTTTGGTGGCACATCTAAGCCTGCCACCAAGCCAGCACTAAGAATAACCTTGTCGCCAATTGCAAAATCAATGTTTAAATCATAGGCCGTGGCTTGACTTGAAGCCACTGGTGGCGCCCAGAAATACAAACTCTCAGCACTGATGCCTGCTCCAAAGTTGACAGTATCAAAATCACCTTGATGGAGCGGCGTGCCAAATGGCTGAATTGTGGTGAATCCAGAACCAATTCCAATATTGAAAGTATCAAGACCGCCACCTTGAGTAATTCTGGTATCACGTCCCACGCTGACTGTGACATTGCCACCTGTGCCAGCGTCGCTAAAGGCCGGTGATAGATAGAACTGATTACCAATGCCATGATCGATAAAGTCGCTGTTTCCAGAACCAACTAAAATAGAGTTGTTGCTTCCATTGATGGTTGTGGTTTCTGCAAGCGGAGAGTAAATTCGCTGGAAGGTTTGGTTGTCGCCGGTAAAGGTTACATACAGTGGATTGTTTTGAATCTGTGCGAGGTTGAGAACGCTGCCATCAGCAAACTCAAATTCAGTCACGTGCTTGCTTGATGAGGAAGACACAATTGCATTTTCCATGAGGATTGTGTCAGTAGAGCCGTTGAAGTTAAGCCTGACATTCGTCAAAGCTGTGCCTTCAAGTGACATCTGGATATCACTAGCTAAAATCCCAGCTCCAAATACTATTCTGTCTGTGTGCGAGCGGCTGAGGTCAACCGCGCCACCACGAACGGTGAGTTCACCATCGCCCTGGTCGAAGAAGAACTTGCCGTTTCCTTGACCTTCGACAATCAGTGTGGTGCCGGGGCCAAAGTTTACCTCGGCATCAGCACCAAGTACATCAATCTGTTCAATTGATGTGCCTGGGGAGCGCAGATATACTCTGTTGTTGCCAGCGCCCAGGTTGATTATGTTTTTACCGAATCGTCCACCTTCGACAAAAGTGTTTTCACCGGTTGAATTGAGAATAGAAAGGTCGCCATCTCCCATGTAAATGAAGTCGTTATTTCCATGGGCGGTTATGGTTTCATTAAAGGCAATCGATGAGCGAACAATAGTGGCATTGTCGGCAAATGATTGAACACCATTGCTGTATTGATCAATTAATGCTAGCAGCGTTGGAGATGAAACCGCTATGACGTTTCGGAAGGATGATTCAAAGTCAGTATCTTCAGTAATACCAAAGCCATCTAACATTTTGACAAATTCTGTAGCTTTGAAACTAGCCAAACTTGGGTCTGTTTGCTCCAGTTCAAGCAGAGAAGTTGCTACCAAAGTTAAATCAAACCTTTCTGGAGAATCCGCCGTCGGGTTATATGAACCATCGGCCAGCAAGTCAGCCAAATCGCTAATAGGACCAGTTGATACCATCTGAGCGTAGACATAATCTTTGATCAACTGAAAGGCTGAACTCAAATATTCACTCTGGAAAATACCGGGAGCACCATTGAGCGCACCAGCATAGGTCAAAGTCTGCCCATAAAAGCGTTCAACTGCGTTGTAGACCTGATTATCCATATGGAGACCAGGCAAGGTATGAGGCAAAGTATCAGAATCAGTCCATTTCAAGAGAATTTGCGTGAGTAAAGTGTCTTGCTGCTCAACAGAAGTAGCTTGAGTAAACGCGGTCACAAGCCCTGTCAAAGCACCGGAGCTATCTAATTCCATTGCTTGCTGTAAATCTCTAACAGTTCCCAATCCCCTGGCGGCTGGCAGTGCTTGAATGGCCGCAGAAACTTCTACAGACTCAGACGCCGAAGACAATAAGGTGTTATCTTTGAGTGCATAGTCAGCTAGAAATCCAGCTTGTCCGTTAGCCCAAGTGAAACTACCGACAGCGAGTTGTGTATTTTGGTTGCTGTCTGTAGAAATAGCAGCGGTTGAACTCAAAGAAATTGAAGCAATCCCAAGTTCGCTAAGCGTTTCAAACGTGCCCTCACCTTTCAAAACACCGATTTTGAGATAATCTGTGTCGAGAGAGCTTATGAGCCCGTCATGGTTTGAATCAAATTGATTTAGAGCTGCAAACCCATCAGAGGCAGATGACCCATTAGCTAATTTCATGGAAGTTCCGAAAAGCTGGCTGCCGTCGACAATGTATCCATCGCCTCTGCTGTCAATTGCTAGAAATCCGTCAGTCTCTGAAACCCATGCTGTATCATTTTCAAAACCGGTAGCATGGTTATCAAATGTGAATCCAGCATCGATCGACACCGTTTGAATTCCATCACCATTTAAATCAAGAATTATTGGATCATACGCTGGAGCAGCAGCAGCACCGTTTATTTGCCCAGCTATTTGATCTGGTTTTTTAGGGTTTTTAAAATGTTTTGGACCTTTACCCTCATCGCAATCTTTTTTGTCTTTAAATTCATCAGGTAGATGTGAACCAATAGCGGCTAAAGCAGCTCTGAGTTTGGCTGTCACATTAGGAAAAAGATCAAGCACTTCGACAGAGCTTAAGGTTGTGTGAACAGTTAGCGGTTGGTTTCCTTGACCATTAGCTGGGAAGGATTCGATAATCGCGGCTATAGTGTTCGGTACTAGTTCTTCTGTAAGTGGAGCCGATGCTGCACCATTTGCTGTCATTGAATGGAAATAGTCTCTCTGGGCAGTTGTCAGCGAACCATCATCTTCTAAGGACTGAAGATGCCTTACATCTGTGTTGTAAGCATTTTCGAATTCCACTGTGTCTGTATAATTTTTTTTGCCAAAAACTTGACCCAATAAATCGTTGAGAGCATGTCCGAATTCGTGGATTGTTGCAAACCTACTGTTTACAAGTGGCCCAGATGGTTTTGTTCTCCCGCCGATCCTAAAGTCGGGGTCATTTTGATGCCCTGGCTTAGTATCGGCACATTCATCAGTTTCACCTGCGGCAGCTTCTCCGTTTGTAAGAGGAAGAAGATCAGCATATTGAATTTTGTCGTAACCGGCCTTCTGCAGAATTGCCCCAAGCTTAGGATTGAATCGCGCTAAATCGTTAATTGCATTTCTTACGCCGATTGCCGCATGACTTTGACTTGCAAGAGCTGTTGTGCCAGCCGCATATTTTTGGTAGGGCTCTAAAATAAAGTTGTAGTAAAGACCCTTGTTAGCGTCATTAGGCATTTATGCTCTCCCTATTTTCCACTCTTTGGATAGTATCTAACCAATGCCTGCCCGGCTTTGAAAGGATAGGCTTCTGTAATTACATGATGTTCAACCCACTGCCCTGACTTATTGATGTAGCCAGAACCAGAACTTACGTATTTGCCGTCATGATAAGGACGGTTGGGAATGAAACAGATTCCCTCATGGAATTGAACAAAGTTTTGGCTGAAATCCGGATTTTCAGCAGTTGTGGCACTTAAGTTTGGAGCAATTTTCATCGCTCCTTGCCTGTTGATAAAGCCAATAACGCTCTTTTCTCTGTCTTTAGTGGAAGTGGTTCTTACCGCAGCCAGCCCTTCTGAAAAGGTACCAGCAAATTCAAAGGTAGCAGGTATTATGATCTTGCCGGTTTGGTCGAGAAAACCATACTTTTTAGTTTTAGGGTTTTGAAAAGATGCTAAACCTTCAGAAAATTCTCCTATACGCTGATATTTAGGTTCTACTGAAATAGTGCCGTTAGAAAAAATACCGACAAGCTCTTTGTCATAAAGAAGTCTAGTCGAATTGATGGGCGGTCCAATTTTTGTGTATTTAGGCTCGATAGCCCATCGTCCTGTTTTATCAATGAGCCCCCACAAAGGCTTTGAATTTGTTTGATTGGAAAGGACAGATACAGCAGCATAAGCACCTTCAAACGGTTTGCCGGAATAGAACCGCTGAGAAATCTGCTTACCGGTTTTATCTACATAGCTAACGTATTTGGAGTTCCCGTCAGTTCCCAAGGATTCATCCACACTCACCATAGCCAATCCACTTTGAAATTGCCCTGCAAAGCTGAACTTTGGCTTGATTAGCCAATTGCCTTGAGTATCTAAATAACCCCAGAGTCCATTTATGCTTGCAGCGAGACAACCTTCCGAAATCCCCTGTGTAAACAGGCACTCTACCTTTTTTGATCCTGAAAGAAACATTCCGTTTAAATCAACAAAACCTACCAATTTGCCAATCCTTACCGCGGCTTTACCTTCGCTGAATTGGCTTACCTGGTCGAACCTGGCAGCCAGAATTTCTCCTGATTCCGTGCAATAGGAGTATGCCAAATTTGTGGTACCTACTGCTATGTTTCTTGCATCAGGCTGCTTATATAACGTTAATCGCACAGGAGCGCGATTTTCCATCATAAAATTTACTACTTCCATTTCATCCGTCTTTGGGATGATCTGACCTTGAGGACCAATAAGTTTCCGCACGGCCGTCTTGGTTTTTGAGTTCTCAATCCGTGCTGCTATTTGTCCCTCATCGTCTATACCAATCAAGCGGAAAATAGGAATAGAAGTAATCTTGCCGCTGGCGTTCATAAGTCCCCAACAATCATATCTACGTTGGCACTGCTGCACGTGCAGCTCCTTAAGCTCAATGGTTTCTCCGACTTTTGTGTCAGCTTCAGTCCATAAATTGGTTCTGGCTAAAACAGGGGTAGCTAGGCATATAGCTGCAAAAAATAGTAGTAGTCTCATTCGCTCAATTCCATAAAAATCAAGGGCTAAGCAGCGTGCCAGACATTGGATACGATGGTCATTAGGTCTTGATTGTTTCTGACATCATTGACGCTAGTGATATCAACTTCAGTGTGGTCTTGGTCGAAGGCAACCATCTGCTGAATGAGCAAGTTAATGTCAGCTGAGCCAGCAAAATGACCATCGGCAAGCTCAAATTTCTCAATTTTCGAAGTGGTTGAAGCTTGGTCTGTAATTTTGATAACGTCACCGGCACCTTGACTCAAGTAAAGGTCGCTGCCTTGCATGTAGAAGGCAACATCTTGAGTTGTAACACCAGAACCGAAGCGGATGGTGTCCATGTGGTCAGAGACTCTTCCTTGGTCACTGACTGTGTCAACACCGTCCCCTTGGGAGAAGAGATAGGTGTCGTTGCCATAGCCGCCAACTAGGTTGTCGTCGCCAGTGCTACCAGAAAGAGTATCAACTCCGTTTTTCCCTTCTAAATAATCGTTGCCAGTGCCACCGGTTAGGATGTCGTTGCCGGTGTCTCCGTAGATGCTGTCATTGCCATCATCACCAGCAATTGTGTCATTGCCACCGGCACCGATCAGAATATCGTCACCAGCGCCGCCGTGGATGTCATCGCTGCCTACTCCGCCATCTATATGGTCGATTCCATCACCGCCGAGCAGAACGTCATTGCCAGTGCCACCAGAGATTGTGTCGTCGCCGATGCCGCCGTCAATTGTGTCGATGCCAGTTCCACCAGAAAGAACGTCATTGCCAGCCATTCCATAGAGGAAGTCTGCGCCAGAACCGCCGTCTAGATTGTCATCTCCATCACCGCCATCGAGTGTGTCGTTACCGCCACCTCCGGCCAGAGTGTCGTTGTCATCCATGCCGTAGAGGATGTCGTTGCCAGTTCCACCATCGAGCGAATCTGTACCAACGCCGCCTTCAAGATAGTCAATACCAGCACCACCGGCAAGAACGTCGTTGCCACTGTTGCCATAGAGGAAGTCATTGCCAGAGCCACCGTCTAGCGAATCGTTGCCGTCACCACCATTTAGGTCGTCTATTCCGGTGCCACCAAGGAGATTGTCGTCTCCTTCATCGCCGTAGAGGAAGTCATTGCCAGCACCACCATCGAGGGCATCCATGCCAATGCCGCCGTGTAGGGTATCAACTCCGGCTTCACCAAATAAAGTGTCATTGCCATCTTGGCCGTTCAGCGCGTCGTTGCCATTGCCGCCGTAGGCAAGATCGTCGCCACCGCCAGCACTGATTGTGTCGAGGCCGTTCTGGCCAAAGATTCTGTCAGCACCAATTGTACCAGCTAGGGTGTCATTGCCACTTGTGCCGTAGATGTCTTGACCAGGTGGTGTTGAAACTAGAGTGACGATGTCGGCATAGCTGATATTGGAGCCATCAGAGAACTTAACGAGTTCGATATGTCTGCTGCTATCAGCACTCAAGAAGCCTTGAACAAGAACACTCTCTGCCGATTGAGTGAAGCTGATGCGCAGGTCTTCGCCTTCCGCAGCGAAGAGAACATTAGACCTTAGTGCGCCTAATTCGATTGCATCGTTGCCACCGCCAAGGACCCCAGCTCCATCGTCGATTGTGTCAACGCCATCGCCCAGGTTGAAGACATAAGTGTCGTCGCCGATGCCGCCAGAGGCAATGTCATTGCCGAGTCCACCGACAAGAACGTCATTGCCATCATTGCCGTTTAGCGTGTCTGCTCCGACATATCCATTGAGAATGTCTTCACCGCTTCCACCGTTGAGGGTGTCGTCGCCATCATCGCCATATAGGAAGTCATTGCCAGCGTCGCCGCTGAGGATATCGTCACCTAAGCCGCCTGAGAGGTCGTCGTTGCCGAGACCGGCAGCTACGGTATCATTACCATCACCACCATTTATCTGGTCGCCAAATCGACTACCACTGAGAACATCATCGCCAGCTGTTGAGCGCGAAGCATCAGCAATTTGCTGTATTTCAGCGCTATCAACAAGAATAGAGCCATCTGAATTGATGAAGGCACCGATGTTCTTAAGGCCAGCCCCATCTAGCTGATTGACCAAAGTAACTGTATCGCCAGGTGCAAACCCTAGAGTGAAATCAGAACCGCTGGCTCTGACTGTGACTTGGTTTGCGTCTGCAAGATTCAATAGTTGGATAAGGTCACCGGCGCCGTTATTTACGCTCAGCGCGTCTTCGATAATAGTTGTAGAACCGCTGCCTTCATCAATATTGAACGAACTAGAGCCACTGCCAGAGTGAATAATATCATTCGTACCGACTGTTAGTGTCACGTCGCCACTGCCGAGCAAGAACGTGCCATTGCTGCCAGTGTGAGTGATGGTTTCTTTCGCGGCAGAGAAGCTGCGATCAACAGTTGCATCTGACGAGCTGTCAGAAACATTGACTCCTCGCTGAATCAGATCGTTGAAGGCAACATGCGAGCCATCTGAGAATACAAAATCACCAACAGACTTAGCGACAGCAGAAGCATCTAGCCCATCTCTTAGAGTCAAGACTGATGCGCCGAGGCTATCGGTTAGGGTCAGGTCTTTGCCGATTGACGACAAAGTAAATTCATCGACTGAAACAGCGCCAGAAAGAACGACTGAGTCATATCCATTTGCACCACTACCAGCTGTTTGCTCGAAGATTTGCAAGCCAGAAACGCCTGAAGCAACAGTTATCGTGGCATCGCCAGCGCCTCCGAAGATGCTGCTATTTGATGATGCATTGATGTTCGCTTTGCCGGTGCCAACATAGACAAGGTTGTCACTGCCAGTATCATTTAGAGTTGTCGTGCCAGCGCCAAAAAGAATAGTGTCGAAGTGGCCGCTGTTATTGATTCTTTCGTTGACTGTGGAAGTAGACCTGTCAATGGTGACATTGTCGAGTGAATTGTTGATTGCCAATACTGATATGTCGAGAAGCTGTTGGACTGTAAATGATTGGCCACCAGCGAATGTGAATGTGCTTACTTGTCGCAGACCCTCTGCATTAAGACTTTCGCCTTCAATGATGACCTGTTCGCCTGTGCTGAGGTCAATCTGAAGAGTAGTTTCGCTTGTGAATGAAGCGAGAATATTGTCTTCTGTAATACCAGCGCCGAAAATTAGAGAGTCATTGCCGTTGTTGAAAGCTCCGCCGAGTGCACCGTTTTCTTGAATAATGGTAGTGCCAGAGCCAGCTTTGATTGTTATTGTGTTAGTTCCGAAATTAGAAACTATCGTGCTGTTGTTGCCAACAATGATTGTGTTATCACCAGCACCGGCATTGATGTAATTGTTATTGCCTCTATCTTCAATAGCGTCATTGCCAGAGCCTTCGTACAACTGGCCATTGTCTCCAATGACAGTGACGATTTCTTTCCAGGTAGCGAATCTACGATCAATGAAAGGACCACCAAAGAACGGATCTGTGAAGGCAATTACATGAACACCTTGAGATAGAACTTGGTCTAATGTAAGGATTGAGCCATCAGCGAAAGTAAACGTTTCGACTCTTTGTGCTCCGCCAGCGAGTCCAGCATTAAGAACAACCTTTTCACCTGATGCTATATCAATGTTGAGGTCGTACTGTGTAACAGCGCCAGATGCCACTGGTGGAGACCAGAAGTAAAGACTGGACTGAGTAATTCCAGCTCCAAAGTTGACAGTATCTGAGTCTCCCGGTGTGTATGCTGGACCAGTTCTGCGAATTACAGTAGTGCCAGTTCCAAGGCCCACGTTAACATCGACATGTCCTGTTCCAAGGTTGATACCAGCGTTTGTACCGACTGTTATGTTGGCACTGCCTGTTTGTGTGCTTCCTGGGTTAAGCCAGAATTGGTTGCCTACGCCTGTATCTAAGACTGTGTTGTCGCCTATCCCGCTTACTCCGGCAACAGCGCTGCCTAAGAAAATTTGATTGTTAAATCCAGCAGAATTGACTGTATTGTCTCCGGAACCAGCAAGGATAGTATTGCCAGAGCCAGTGATATTATATGTGTTGTTGCTGTTGCCACCATATATGAAGTCACTGCTTCCACTGACATTAACAGTATTTTCTACGATGCCTATTCTGAGCGTGCTATTAGAGCCAGAAAGATTGATTGTTTCTCTGACATATGAACCACTGTGATCATATGAAGTACTTGAGCCAGTTGCTTCAAAAGTCAGCCCAGCCTCACCGAATTGTTCAGCGCTGAGAGTTGTACCGTCAGTAAAAGAAAAGCTACTGATCTGTTTGGCGAAAGTCTTAGCTAGCTCTCCTTGCAAAACCAATTTGTCTGTAGCCGATTGCCCAAATTGCACGACCAAATCTGAGCCCTGTGCTGACAAGGAGACAGAACTAAAATCAAGCCCTGTACCAAAGCTAACGCTATCTGGGTGAGGTAATAGATCGACATTGCCTGCCCTGAAGCTCATTACTCCTGTGCCTTGACCGAAGTTTAAATGGTCGCTTCCGACGTTTCCTCTAATATAGGTCACATCGGCACCGGTAGCCGAGATGGTCGCACCACCAGAGCCGAGATAGATTCTATTAGTCCCGCCACCAACTGCGATATCATATGAGCCCGTTTGAGTTGTTAGCCATGTGTCGCTTCCGAAGCCCTGATACGTGACAGCTCCAGAGCCTAGTATCACAAAATTATTGTTGCCAAAAGTAGTTACAGTCTCGGCGATAGTGACACCGCTTCTGTCGATGGTTATGCCATCGAGATGATAGATCGGATTTACTCCGAAAGCGTCAATGATTCCTTTGAGTGTCAGATTCCTTGTCGAAATAGAATTGTAGAATTCATCAAAATTCGATCTGCTAAGAAGGTCTAGACCCCGCATGCTTCTTAAAAACTCTGCGGTTTTTAGTGAGGCCGAAGCTTGATCAACAATCGCTAAATCTACCAAGTAATCACTTACTCGATTGAGATTATAATTACGTTGGTCAGTTGTTTGGTTATAAAATGAATCAGCTTGAACAATGGAACCTATCTCGCTTAAAGCGCCCCTATTGAACATGAGTTGACCGTATACTGATTCTTTAATGCCGCCATAGATTGGCTGCAAAATTAGCTGATGCTCAAAGCCTGGAGTATTACTCTGACTACCGTCTACGGTAAATGTCAATTCGCTTACACCAGCGAATTTCTTGATAACTCCATAAATTTTACCATCCATATGCAGGTTTGGCTCATTCTCTGAACCGGTCCACTTAATCAGTATCTGCGTAAGTAATTGGTCTTGCGCTTCCAAGTTGGTCTCACTCAAAAATGACTGCACTAGGTTGACCAGTTCACCTGATGCATCCGCTTGCATTGCCTGGCTAAGATTACTAACAAATCCACTACCTACAGCATCTGGTAGTGCTTCAATGGTCGATGAAATCGGCACTGGATTAAGCTGGAGTGTATCCCAAGTATCTTGCTGAAGAATATAGCTTGCGATTGCTCCAGTCGTTCCATCCGACCTAGTAAAAGAACTCACTGACGTTTGTGTGTTACCGGAAGAGTCTGTAACGTTCGTACCCTGCTTCGATAAATTGATAGAACTAATTCCGAGATCCGAAAGATGAACCACGAGCCCATCTGCCTTTTGCACTATCAATTGCGAGAACGATGTATCTGCGGCACTAATAATCCCATCATTGTTTGAATCATACGCCCGCAACGCATCGAAACTATCAAGGATTTGATTTGTTTCAGGCTGCCAACCAATCAGCTCACTTCCGTTATCGAGATAGTCGTTATTGTTTAGATCAATCGCTAAAACACCTTCGTTACCAGTCACCCAAGCGATCCTACTTGCAAAGCCGGTATTATTTGTATCTATGCGAAAACCGTTTTCAACCGTAGTAGTTTGAAATCCATCGCCACCTAAGTCTAAAATCAGGGGATCAGTGCCATTTACTGCCGACGCTTCGTGAATACCAGTTGGACCAAAAGTGTAAGTAGTATAGAAGTTATACTGTATTTCTAAGCAGCTCCGGTTGTCTGGTGATGGCCATTTTCCACCACTCTGATCCATGTGGTCCTTGGCCATTTGTATCTGGTTTTTTAGAGCAGCGATAGAGTTGGGATAGGCAGCAATAATTTCGTCAGCCGTCTTTTGCGAGTAGTTACTTTTTGTATCACCGTGATCCCCACCCCGGGCCTTTTCTGAGATAGCCATATACAGGTCAGACACAAAGCCATCCCGTTTGCCGGTATCTCCATTGCCCTCTCCTGCATAATTGCTTAAATCCCCAGCGGCGTTATCCGCCGCTAGAGCAGCATTAAAGGCATCAGAATCTGAATAAAGGCCCCGATTATTTTGTTCACCTAGAATATCATTCAAGGCATGGCCAATTTCATGAGGCAAAGTTGCGCGATTGTAGTTAGTATCGGAGAGAGTAATATCGGGTTGACTAGGATACGGGCATTTTTCTGTCTGTCCATTAAGTCCCGCACCAAGAGGACCGACTTTGATCTTGTCGTATTTAGATTTTGCAAGCATCTTAATAATTTTTGGGTCTTGCGCCGCAAGAGCCTCTACTGCTGACGCAGCGGTATCTTTACCAGTTTCATCGAGGTACTCGACAGTAATGCCCTCGGTCCCGGTTAATTTCATAGACTGGCACTCCTAAAAAACGACTTTACCCTATCTTTAGTTTCTAACTCTTGTAGAAGCCTATGGCACCTCTCGTAATGTGCCTGTCTAAAAACTCTGTCAATCTCCTCATTCTTATAACCAACGTCGTCACCCTCATATTTGTAGTCTGTTAGCCTAGCTACGCTCTGATTGAGCAGCGCTTTAGCATCACTATCCTTTCCCTGCGCATGCAATGCTTCTGCAAGCTGAAATAAATATGCGTGATATTGGCTACTGTCTGTTCCCAACTCTTCTTTCACCGCTTGTATAGCCATCTTTAGACAATCGATGTAATCTTGATTGCAACCATGAGCTTTGTAACTCTTTGCTAAAATTCCGTAAATTCTATCTACTCTAAAGCCTGACCTTCCAAATGCTCTGGAAAATGGTGTGCCTTTCTTTGACCCCATGTACTTTTGATAGATGAAATCAGCTTTAGTCTTTGCGGGTTTGTAGAATTTTGAAAATTGAGAGGGACTGAGTTTAAATAATCGATCAGCTGACCCATAAAGATCGAAGAGTTCTGCAATTATTTCAGATCGAATAAGCCTTCCTTGATAGCCGCATTCGAGATTCATCATTAGTTCTGCAAGTTTGCCAGCGTCCTCGGTCCGACCCGCAAACGATAGTTCTAATACTAGATCCTTCCCTATGACTGAGCGGTAGTTGGCATCAATACTAGGATCAATGTATGTTGACCCATATTCTAATGCCCGACAGTAACTTCCAGGAACGCCTAAGAAGCCGCGAATCGGTGGATTGTGGAGATGATACCAAAAGCAACTTATTACTACAAAGGAAACGCTCAAAATCGCGCCCGAAATAAACAGAGCCTTTATGCTGACTTTTCCTTTGAGCATAAAGAAAACCATCTCCGTCACATCTTTCACAGAAGCCAACTAATCGTAATGAAGTGAGGTCAACCCCCTTGCTAAGCCACAGCGGCGCAGATAGCTTATTTTTGAGGATTCCTGAATCTCACTACAAAACTCTCAACTGTGAGAGTTGAAAAACATTGATAACTATATCTAAGTATACAATAAATCGGCTACAGTGATAGTTAAACTATCCAATAGGGGCTTCGGCAGCAACCGCACGAAAGGCTGTTGATATCCCCAAGGCATTATCTGGTGAAATCTACCGAAAGTTGAGCGATTCGCATAGAGGGCTCCTAGCTCGCTAGTTGCCTATCAACTTTTTCCACCAGGGTTTATCTAGCTTGTCGAGTTTTTCGGTGAGGGCTAGAAACTTGTCTTGCACAGCTTTGGATTGCTCGTCCTTGTCTTCTTTGAGACGGGCGATTTCTAGTAGAAGCGATTCTTCCAATTTGATTCTTGCTTCTTCGGCCTCGCGCTTGCTCAGTTCGAGGGCCGTAATTTGAGTCAGGGCTTCTGCTACGGTCCGTTCCTTTTCTAGGCGCTCTTGTTCAAGTTGGCGCTCTAAGGAAGGCAATGTTTCTGTCTCCAGTTTGGCCAGGCGTTCAGCCTCTAAAGCTTTCTCACGACCAAGTTCCTTCATAGCCTCTATTTGCTTAGCCAAAGCTATGGCTTCCAGTTCTTTGGTCTCAGCTTCTTGTCGCCGCTGTTCAGCTTCCTTTTGGAAGTCAGGAAGTAACTTAAGTTGCCGATTCTTATCTTCGATCAAGAGGTCGCGTTGAATGAGCTGCTCTTGTTGTTCGGCTAGTCGCTCCTGCTGCTGCTTGATAATCTCCCCCAGGGGGCGGACTAATTCTTCAGCCATAGACTTTGCAGTCTCGCGAGCCATCGTTTGCCAGTCTGGGGGCTCTCGATACGAGCCAACCATCTCTTCTGGTATTTCTGTGCTTCCGTCTGGATTTCTTTCCGTACTCGCTTCCGTGCTTCCTTCGTAAATAGCGGAAGCTTCGACTATTTCAATGTCTTCGGGAGAGAAATCAAACTCGCTAGTGTCTATTGCTTCTTTCCTTGCCTGTTCGACAGTGCCAGAATTGCGCTTAAGCCCCTCGACTATTTCCTTGGTTGGATACACTCGCCATTCTTTTTTGCCGAAGGCATTAGGAGATTGCGTTCCACGCAATTGATTCTTTTCGAGTCTATATATAACCGCCCTTGGTGTTATATCTAGTGCGGTTGCAACTTGCTTTACAGAAATCGTCTTCATGTATACGCCCTACATATGGTGCTGCTAGTCTAAAAGCCGAATCCCACAAATGGTTAATTCGTCTGCATTATAGAGCTTTTTCTGTATAAAGGAAATCGATTTCTTTGCTTCTTTCTGCGCCCACGGAAGCGAAGCTACTTCTGTATAGAATTCCGAGGCTGCTGATAATTCGGCACTTTGGCAAATCGGTGCACGGAAGATTTTGATCGAAAAACAAAATTAGTTGGCTCGTAAAATATCCGGCTAGGCAATATATCCTTCCGTCTATCTTGGTCTGATTGGCGAGCGGAAACACGACTTCTTAATGACGGAAATTTTCCGTGCCTCTTCTTTCCTCGCTTATTTGCGGGCACGGAAGTGGCAGTATCGCTTCCGTGCCTGCTTCCTTGCTGTCGCGCCGTTGCGCGGAAGTAACCTTTCTGCTGGCAGCGCCCCTTTGCGTGAAAGTGGCTGCTTGTCGATAATCCAACCTGCTTCCTTGCTGGCTTTTGCTGGATGGTTGTTTTCTCTGGTGTTCTTCCTTTTGACGGAAGTCCTTCCTTCCTTCAAGAGGAAATGCCTGGGTGTCATTTCGGTGCATTTGGAACTGCTGAACGGCCAAATATTGATAGATGAGGATGCATGCTGGTTTAGGTTGGCTGGGAAAAGCACGGAAATTTCCGTGCTTTTCCTATCGCTATCCTGGTGCGGATTTGAGATCTAAAGTATTGATCGTTTGCAATGCACCTTATATAGTGGCTGGTGGCACTTGGCAGGAAACTTCCGGTGTATATCTATCAGACATTTGGAGCTTTGGCTCCCTAGAAAGTAGAAGAAGGCTCGAAATATTCTTAAAGCAGAAAACACCGCTTGGAGGCGATGTTTTTTGTGAGACCTTTTAACGGACCTCGTATTCAGTTGTTGTCGCGTTTTTGCTGATTTCGCGATGTGACTTCAGGATAGAGCAATGGTCCGGTTAGGTCAACACGTCCCGAATTAAGGATGACCAACTATTACCGGACAGATTCAAGTGCGCTCGAACTCGAGCGCGCGGGTTAGATTTGCGCGCGATAAATTCTTCCCCTCCGGGTGGGAGTCTTGTTTGGAGCAGTTCCTTGAGCTGTTCCATAGATATGGATATATTTATCGCCCCTTAAAGGGTGGCTCATGGTCGTCGGCAAATGAGAAGTGGAAGCTCAGCGATACTGAAATCATCAAGGCTATTTCTTGTGCTCACGACAAGTTCTATATAGGTACAAGGGCTGGGAAGTCTACTCGGTACGCCGTCCTTGATATTGACAATGGCAGTAAGTATCACAACAAGGCTCAGTTGGATAAGTTGCTTGCTTTGTTGGCTGCTGCCGGGCTTGGCCGTTCCTCTTTATACAGGTCGAGTTTTAGTGGTGGCTGGCATCTATATATATTCTTTGATGAGCCGGTAAATAGTGTTGAGTTGCGCCGTCAGCTCGTGAAGTTGCTTACTTTGAATGACTTCCAGGTGGCAAAGGGCACCCTTGAGGTTTTTCCACATCCTGGTGATGCTTCATTAGGTATGGGTTTGCGTTTGCCCCTGCAGTCGGGTTGGGCCTGGTTGGATAAGAAGACGCTCGATGTTGAGCATGAGCGCTATGAGATGAGTGCTAGTAAGGCGCTGGAATTTTTCCTTGATGTTCTCGATGCCGATGCCAATTCATTTGAGTCTTTCCGGGCGCTCAAGGCATATGTTGAAGATTTAGAGGCTCGTAAGGCTGCCGCAGCTAGTTTGGCTGCTGGCCGTCCGGGCAGCAATGTCATCCCTCTTAGGCGTCCTGAGCCTAGACCTGAAGCTGGATCTGAACAAGTAGTGCCGCCTAGTGAGTTCAGTGCTTTTGTGTCATCTGTCTTTTATCGGTTGCCGCCAGGTATCAATCCCGATAGTTGGTACAAGGGTCGACTGTTTCATCTAAATGGTCTATCTGGGCCATCCCAAAGGGCGGAGGCTATTTTTTGTTTGGGTCACTATTTCTTCTATGGTGATCCCAGCCGGAACCTTCCGGCATTGGGCTACGGCTATGAAGAAGAGAGAAAGTGGGCTATTAGGGAGTATCTTGATGCTCGTCACAACGGCCAGAGTGAGGACATAAATAGAGGGCGGGCTGACGCCATCGCCCAGGTTGATAGAGCAGCTAATTGGCGCCCAGCTCACAAGAAATTAGTTGAAGCTGGCAAGTACTCAGTGGCGCCTCCTATTTCTTGGGTGCGTGAGAATGCAAATAGAAAGAGGGATGCCCGCAAGAGAATTCAGGATGCTTTTGATAGAATTAGGAAGCTTGGGCGGTCATTTACTACTGTTGAACTACAGCAGTCGGCTGAGTGTTCCAGGGAGACTCTCTACAAGCACAAGGATATTTGGCGCCGTGATTATGAAAACCTGGCCGATGGCTTCTTTTCATCCTGTACGGACGAATATAACGCTGTGGTGGAGGCTGCTCCTTGCGAGAGCAAGCCTCCTTCCACTGATCTAGAAAAAATTACGCCTCCTGGGCTCCTGGCAGCTAGGCGCATTGTCTATGAAATATCCATGAGGTCTAAAAAGGATATTAAAGCTAAGGAGAAGTCGTTCTTAGTTACTTCTGAGTCTGCTGATAAAGAGTGGAGAGACAAGGTTGCTTCCTTGACTAAGGACAGTATTTGCGATTTGCCGGTGTCTAAATTGAAAACACTTCTTTTTGTTCTGGCAAATTACTTGAGTCTAGCTCCTTGTGAGGAAGATGCTGTTCCTCTTCATGGCTATATATCAGGATTAAGGCTTGAGCTTAGTCAAAGGCAGCATGGTCCGGCACCTTAGTTTGGGGTGGCAACGATTCGCGCGGAATCCGCCATTTGGTTCTTGGAAAGATGGTGAAACTTCTACCTATTGCCGCATTACAACATTATTCCTGTTTGTGGTATCAAATGTGGGGGCAGATGGTAATAAACCGTAGTTGTAGGCTCTGGGATAGCGAAGCTGTCACCATGTATTAGGAGGCTGTAAAGCCTTATCAGGTAGGCGTTGCAGGATCGAGTTTTTTTTGTTTCTTGTGGTTTGTTTTATTTGTTTTCTTTGCTTTTTCGTTTTTTGTTTGAGTATTACTTCTTTTTCGACGTTGCTGGATTTTGTAATTGATGAAGTCTGCCCCGCAGTTTTTCTGGCGAGCAGTCAAAGAAAGCCTATCGGGCACTCCCTTCTCCCTGCCCGGCGTAGAGCCTAAGCGCACATGCCCAAAGTCAACGCCCAAGCCTACGGTGCCTAGCGGCAGGCATTGACTTTAGGACCCCTTTTTGCGCTTTGCGGGCAGTGCTGCATGGGGCGCACTCGCGCCCTCTTACTTGGGAGGTGCCTGTGAACAATATTTTGGTATGTGATTTGGCTGTGAATAGCCAGATGATTGATAGTCAGACGGTGAGCAGCAATGTGTCTAGTGCGAGCGCTAAAAAGAGCTTGGCTAGAGAGAACTTGAGTAGCAGAAGAACTGACAATAAGACATTGAAGAAAAAGAGATTGAGTGGCAGCACTTTGAAAAATCACTTGAAATATATTGTGCCGGAATTAAAGCTGGCATTAATCAAAGAGCCAGGCGTGAAGCCACATGCTATACATGGTCCGCAAGAAATTGAGCGCTTGATTGAGCCTATGAAATTCTACTCAGAGGAGCATTTTGTAGCCTTCCATCTTGATACTAAATTTCAGGTGATTGGTTACAACGAAGTTTCAAAAGGTACTGTTAGTGCCAGTCTTGTGCACCCAAGAGAGGTATTCAAAGCTGCTCTACTTTCAAATTCTACCGCTATTATTTGCGCGCACAATCACCCGAGCGGTATTGTGAAACCCAGTAATGAAGACATTGAGACTACTAGTACACTGATTAAAGCCGGTCAGATTCTAGGTGTGCTAGTGCTCGATCATGTCATCATCGGCGGTGACGAGTTGTTTAGTCTGAGGGAAAACCGGCCAGATCTCTGGCTGTAGGGGAGAGAAAAACATTGCCGCCGGTGTCGTGGGCAGGCACTGGCGGCTAATAGGGCAGGCAAAAGAGGTGCAGTCAATCGGCTGGGCCAAGATGGCTATGAAAATAATTCGCCCTGCTGTTTTACTGGGCTGATTCTGATAGACCTGGTGCCTGAAAAAGGGGGGTCTGCTCTACCGGCTTTTTCCTTCTATATGAAGGGCATCGCTATACCACAAAGCAGCCAGTCAAGGCTTACGACCTTGTTACATCATAGCACTATGTAATTTGAATATTTGAAGCTGTCAGCTGACATCATGAAACTCCAACTGTGAGTCATTTTTTTATCGCCCAAAGTTTGCAAGATAGCATTTGTAGCAGCCCCTGCCCTCAAGAGTACGCTTTCTTACAGCTTGTTTGAAGCTATGCTTGTTCTTGCAAATCCACCAGACTTTCAAAGTCGATGCCGCAGTTATCTCTTTACCGGAGAGCTTGCCGTTCTTCGTTGGATGCAGCTCTTTGGCTAATTTAGGGAAAAGTTTTGCTAGGCAATTTGTAATAGATAGCCGTCTATTGAGACAGAAAGGGCACTTTGTTCTTACCTGAACTCGCATGTTGACTGACGCCAACCACTCATGATCTGCTCCGCTAGAGCACTTCCACCATATCTTTTCACGGCTCGTCAAAGAGAAGTCTTGTGGCTTTAGTGGTTTGTTTTTACTGGGATGAAATTGCTTTGCTAGTTCTTTGTCGCGCGATAGGTTGTTTGTGCTGGAGGCTAAAGAGCCTTTACAGAACGGGCAACGCTCTCCCTTGCGCCTGTTAAATGTTGAAATCCAGAGATGGTCTTTACTTACTTTGCATTTCCAGTGGACTTTGTTCTTGATTGAAAGCTTGTAAGGGTTTATGCCTTTGTTTCTTTTGATATCAAACTGAGCGAGCACTTTTGGATAACTTCTGAGATCTATGGTGTCGCCAATTCCACACTTTGGGCAACCGGTATCCTTTGAACTGCGGCTGTTTATGCTCACTAGCCAAGTATGCTTGGAATTGATTTGACATTGCCACCAGTAGCGGTTGGCACCTCCGGCAATAACATCTTTTACTTTCTTCTTGTTTCGCTTTTCCATGAACTCTTTGGCGAGGTCAGGACGCACCGTGACTAGAGAATTGGTGACCGATAGCTTTTTATTTGCGCAAAAAGGGCAGCCATTATTTCCACTGAGAAAGGACCGAACAGCAGTAAAAATCACAGTCTTAAAAACGTGGTCTGGGCCTTTGGGGCAGCGGAACCAGGCTAAAACGTTTGCGCCGCTAGAGAAGTCTTCGGGGCCGAAGCCACAATTGCGCTTGTAGTCCCAGAGCGCGGCTACTTCTGGATAGGCGCGAGATAGTGGAACTCGTTTCTTGAGTGGATAAGGTTCATAGATTTCTTCAATATCTCGCTTCTTTACTGGCATATTTCGCACACTAGAAGAGGGTAAAAATCGGACTCTATTATTTCACCGTACCATCAACTGAATAAACAACAGTTTCGCCGCTGGAGAGATCAATACAGGCCGGTGTAAAAGCGGCTAAAAAAACGTCGTCGGTATTTGCAGCATATGAAATCGCCGACGCACCCATGGCGCCAAAGGCTCA
>Ga0209174_10000856_pt1 | contig 22079 bp, 16 predicted proteins | sample JI91814BDNA_FD_187505 | JGI IMG/M metagenome (GOLD analysis project Ga0209174, IMG submission 187505) | Wastewater effluent complex algal communities from Wisconsin, to seasonally profile nutrient transformation and Carbon sequestration -... | ecosystem: Engineered > WWTP > Effluent > Algae...
CTCGACCGCGCTGCTGACCCGCATCTCCGGCCTCAACCCCACGCTGGCCGCCAACATCGTCGCCCACCGCGACGCCAACGGCCCCTTCCCCAGCCGCGCCGCCCTGCTCGACGTGCCGCGCCTCGGGCCTAAAACCTTTGAACAGGCCGCCGGCTTCCTGCGCGTCACCAACGGCCACAACCCGCTCGACGCCTCGGCCGTGCACCCGGAAGCCTACCCGCTGGTCGAACGCATCCTTGCCGACATCCAGAAAGACGCCCGCGACGTGATGGGCGACGCAAAACTCATCGGCCAGCTCAAGCCCGAACGCTACACCGACGAACGTTTCGGCCTGCCCACCGTGCAGGACATCCTCAAGGAACTCGACAAGCCCGGCCGCGACCCGCGCCCCGAGTTCAAGACCGCCAGCTTCAAGGAAGGCGTCGAGCAATTGAAGGATCTCGAGGTCGGCATGATCCTCGAAGGCGTGGTCACCAACGTCACCAACTTCGGCGCCTTCGTCGATATCGGCGTGCACCAGGACGGCCTCGTGCACGTCTCGGCGCTGTCCGAGCGCTTTGTCAAAGACCCGCACAGCATCGTCAAGGCCGGCCAGGTGGTGAAGGTCAAGGTCGTGGAAGTCGACCTGCCGCGCAAGCGCATCGCCCTCACCATGCGCATGGGCGACCAGCCCCAGGCCGCCGGTCAGGGCGGTGGCGCCCGCGATGCCCGCGACAACCGCGGCGGCGGACGCGGCACCGCCGCCAAGCCCCAGCGCGAACCGGCAATGGCCGGCTCGCTCGCCAACGCGTTTGCGAAGGTGCTCAAGAAGTAAGTCGCGCGCAGCGGCCGCCGGCAGCGCCGTTCATAGAATCGATGAGCGGACGCTGCCGGCGGGTCTCGGTCCTCGTGCGATCAAACATCCCTGAACCCTGTCGGCAAACGCGTTGCGCTTGTCATGCGGGCGCACGCGCGCCTGCCGGAACTTGAGAACAGTGGCCAACACCCGGACAGCGTGGCCACTTACGAAAAAGCATATTCAATGGCAAAACAGCGCTTAACGGAGGGCTTCAATCAAGACGGCCTCCGTTAAACTGAGTCGAACTGCTCCCCGCTTGTTTTGGCTTTATTGGAGTCTTTTTCATGAAATGGTGTTTGACATTTCTCGTCGCGCTTCTTCCGTTTGCCGCTCATGGCACATGGATTGATGCGACTGGCAAACCGATCCCGGAAACCGAGAGCATGCGCAGTGCCGGAGACTTCGGCGTTCAAATAGTCCTTACTGCGGACGAAGGTCAGTTTCGCCAAACATGGAACTCGCCCAAGACTCCACCAAAACTGAGTACGACCAACACCGTGCGTCTTGGTGCATCGGTCTCTGCACTTCTCATCTTTCATGGTTGCGCACCGAATGCCGGTGGTACTTGTGACGTAGTTGCCGAGTTCATTCTCGAAGACACGAATGGGAAAAAGATACCAGCGGGTGGAGGCCCTGTCTGGTCTGGCAAGCCTTTGCAGCAGCGACTATTGCAACTCGGCCAAGCCAGCATGACCATAGGCTTTGACAAGACTGATCCTATCGGTGACTACAAAATCACCGCGAACATCAAAGACAAAGTCTCTGGCGGGGAGCTTTCTGTCGTGTCCCAATTGAAAGTTACGAAGTGAGCTACTGAAGGCTGCATGAACCGGCCCCGCGGGGCGAAACTTGGGTCTGGCCCGGCTGTCGCTTAAACTAGCCAACTTTGTAGCCGCCCCAGCCGGACCCGATCCGCCCACGCACCATGCAAGACGCCTCCGCCGACACGCCCCACGCCGTCACCTGCTACGGCATCAAAAACTGCGACACCATGAAAAAAGCCTTCGCCTGGCTCGACCAGCAAGGCGTCGCCTACCGCTTCCACGACTACAAAAAATCCGGCATCGACGCCGCCCGGCTCCACGCCTGGAGCGAGGCCGTCGGCTGGAAGACGCTGGTGAATACCCGCGGCACCACCTGGCGCAAGCTTCCGCCCGAACGCCAGGCCATCGACACCGCGGCCGCGGCCGTCCAGCTGATGCAGGAATTTCCCAGCCTGATCCGCCGCCCCGTCCTCGAAACCACCCGCGGCCAGCTGCTGGTCGGCTTTGACCCCGCCCTCTACGCCAGCCTCCACGCCCCTGCAGGAACTCCCGAATGAACGACTCCACCAGCTACGTGCAGCGTTTCCTGCTCGACGAACTCGACATCCGCGGCGCCATCGTCCAGCTCGACGAGGTCTGGCAGGCCCTCCTCGAAAACCGCGACTATCCCGCCGTGGTGCGCGATCTCCTCGGCGAAATGTGCGCGGTTGCCTGCGTCATCGGCGGCAATCTCAAGCAGCCCGGCCGGCTCACCATTCAACTACAGGGCCACGGCCCGGTCAGCCTGCTGGTGGTCGACATCGCCGAAACCCTCAACCTGCGAGGCTACGCCAAGGCCTCCGCGGATGTCGCCGGCAAACTCGGCATCACCGACCTGGTCGGCGACGGCCAGTTGCTGCTGAGCCTCGACATGCCCGAGCTGCGCCAGCCCTACCAGAGCTACGTGCCGATCGAAGGCAACACCATCGGCGAAGTCTTCGAGCACTACCTCACCCAGTCCGAGCAACAGCCCGCCACGCTGCACACCGCCTGCTCCGGCACGAAATCGGCCTGCCTGTTCCTGCAAAAGCTGCCCGACGCCGACAAGAAAGACCCCGACGGCTGGGACCGCATCACCCGCCTGGCCTCCACGCTGCAAGCCGATGAGCTTCTCGAACTCGCCCCGGAAGCCATCCTGACGCGCCTGTTCCACCAGGAAACCGTGCGCCTCTTCGAGGCCCGCGAAGTCACCCACCACTGGCCCCTCGACTGGGCCAAGGTGCACGGCATGCTGCGCACCCTCGGCCGCGCCGAACTCGAAGCGGTGATCGCCGAACACGGTGAAATCCTGATCCACGACGATCTTTCGAACCACGAATACCGGCTCACCGCCGACGACCTGGCCGCCGTGTTCGCCGAAGAGGCCGAAAACCCGGCTGCCGACCCCACTGAGCCGCGCATTCTGCATTGACTGACCAGCGGACTTGCCCGAAACCTCGCTGAAAAGTAGACTTGACGGGTTTTAGTCCGCGCATACCGCACCCCAAATTCATGGCCGACGCATCCCTGCAGGGCAAACTGATCGAGTTCAAGGGCGCCAGCCTGGCAGTCATGACGGCCTACGTCCGTGAAACGGACGCCGTCCGCCTCGCCGACGCCCTGCACATGATGCTTGGCGGCATGCCCGATTTCTTCGCCGGCGAACCCGCCATTCTCGACTTTTCCCAGCTCGGCAATTCGCCCGACCGGGTGGACTGGACCGCCGTGCTCAGCCTGCTGCGCCGCTACCAGCTGCAGCCGGTGGGCGTGCGCAACCTCGACGAACACCTCCAGGAAGGCGCCCGCCGCGCCGGCCTTGCCGTGCTTCGCGCCGAAAGTTTTTCCGCCGAACGTCCGGTGGCCGCAGCCCAGCCCCGCACGCCGCCGCCCGCACCTGCACCTGCACCTGCCCCCACCCTGTCCCCGACCCCTGTCGAAGCGGCACCGCAAGCCCCCGCAGCAGCGCCTTCCGATAACGGCCTCGATAACGGCCTCGCCCCCACACTGGTCGTCGACCGGCCGCTGCGCTCAGGGCAGCAGGTTTATGCCAAGGGCGGCGATCTGGTCCTCCTGGCCGGCATGAGCCCCGGCTCCGAGATCATTGCCGACGGCAGCATCCACTGCTACGGCCCGCTGCGCGGCCGCGCGCTGGCCGGCGCCCGCGGCGACACATCGGCACGCATCTTCAGCACCAATTTCGGTCCCGAGCTGGTCTCCATCGCCGGCGTATACCGCACCTTCGAGCGCGGCATCCCGCAAACCGTCGCCGGACGCGGCGCCCAGGTCCGCCTGACCGGCTCGGACAACCTCCATACTCTCGAAATCACGCCGCTTCAGTACGACTGAAGCAGGCACACAAACGACTTAAGGGGACATCGTGGCACGCGTCATCGTAATAACGTCAGGCAAGGGTGGCGTCGGCAAGACCACCACCAGCGCGAGCATTTCCACCGGCCTAGCACTGCGCGGCTTCAAGACCGCGGTCATCGACTTCGACGTGGGCCTGCGCAACCTCGACCTCATCATGGGTTGCGAGCGCCGCGTGGTCTACGACCTCATCAACGTCGTGAATGGCGAGGCCAACCTCAACCAGGCCCTGATCAAGGACAAGCACTGCGACAACCTCTTCATCCTTCCCGCCTCGCAAACCCGCGACAAGGATGCGCTGACCGAAGAAGGCGTCGAAAAGGTGCTGAAGGATCTCGAACACCTGGGCTTCGACTACATCCTGTGCGATTCCCCCGCCGGCATCGAGCGCGGCGCCGTGATGGCCCTGACCTTCGCCGACGAAGCCATCGTCGTGTCCAACCCCGAAGTCTCCTCGGTGCGTGACTCCGACCGCATCCTCGGCATCCTGCAAAGCAAGAGCCGCCGCGCCATCGAAGGCCGCGAACCGGTCAAGGAACACCTGCTGGTCACCCGCTACTCGCCCAAGCGCGTCGAAGACGGCGAAATGCTCTCCTACAAAGACGTGCAGGAACTCCTGCGCATTCCGCTGATCGGCGTCATCCCCGAATCCGACGACGTGCTGCAGGCCTCCAACCAGGGCACCCCGGCGATCCACCTCAAGGACAGCGACGTGGCCACCGCCTACCTGGACGTGGTTGCCCGCTTCCTCGACGAAGACCGCCCGCTGCGCTTCGTCGCCTACGAAAAGCCCGGCCTGCTGAAGCGCCTCTTCGGAGGCAAGTAAGATGTCGCTCCTTTCCTACTTTTTCGGTAGCAAGCAGAAGACCGCCTCGGTCGCCAAGGAGCGCCTGTCGCTCATCATCGCCCACGAGCGCGGCACCAACCGCACACCGGATTTCCTGCCCGACCTGCAGCGCGAACTGATCGCCGTAATCTCCAAGTACGTGAATGTCGGCCCCGACGACATCAAGGTCCAGCTTGAAAAGCAGGACAACTGCGAAATCCTTGAAGTAAACATCACGCTGCCGGAGCAGCCGCAAAAGTAAATCCTCCGGGCCCGGATGGTGAAATCGGTAAACACTGCGGACTTAAAATCCGCCGCCGCAAGGCTTACGGGTTCAAGTCCCGTTCCGGGCACCACATAAAAACACTGTAAAAATAAAGCCCTGCAATCTTCGCTTGCGGGGCTTTTTGTTTGGTCGTGCGGTGGCTGTTCCGTTTGCTTTGCGACAAGGAATGGTCACGGATGATTTTGTGTGTGGGCGACGCCGCTGCAAAAAGAACGGCTATCAACCCGGCTCTGCCTCTGCCTTTCGACAAGTTTATTAATGGCCGGGTCAATAACACACCGACAACGCGGATCAGGGTACTTTCAACCCGAGTGTGGGGTTTCGGGTTTCTGCGGTGGTCGATTTCATTCGTTCCATCCGTTATGAATACGGTGAGCTTCTTTCAGGAATGTCTCTACTCAAACAGAATGGCTTCAATTCTGGCCAAGGCTTCATCTACGATGTACTGCGGCACCGTTTCCTTGAGGTGTACATTCCACGCTCGCCAGTCCAGCGACTTCAACTGGTGGCAGTGCACTGCGCCCTGGGTGTCGGTGCCAGCCCCGACCAGCGTGACTACAGTCCCGTATGTGCGGGCCGCGGCAGCGGCTCCCTGCGAAATCGGGCAAATCATCGCCAGCCCTTGCTGGTTGAAGATCTTGCCGCTGAGAACCAGCCCGAAATACGGGCCTTTCATCTCCCGACCGGAAGAAGGGTCGAAATCGAGATGCACGATGTCACCACGGTTCGGCAGGTACGCCATCAGCCACTCTCCAGTCCAACCGAGGGCATTTCATCCCAGCCTTCGACGCGCGGCAGCCCTTGCGGCATTTCTGCCATCAGGTCGGCCAGCTTGTAACGCGGACGGGTCGGCGCTTCCACGGTCATCTTCTTGCCCAAAAGATGAAGCTCCACCTGGGAGCCTTCGCCCAGACCATTCTGGTCAATAAACGCCTTGGGCACTGTCATTACGAGCGAGCCACCGGCCTTGCGCAGGGTTTGAAGCATACGAGTCTCCCATCAACCATAAATCCTACTTTAGTATAACTTACTGTTTTACTCAAGTAGGACACTCACGAAGGCTGGCGCTACAATTCGGCGCTTTCGGCAGCCCCCCGCCGGAGAATCCGGAAACTCTTCAGTCCCGTAGGGCTGGAGCCCTGGGACACAACAGATTTCATCGATGTATCTTTCTCCTGCTTTCTCCTACAATTTCCGTCCCCCTTCCCCGAATTAAGATCCGCCGCCGCAAGGCTTACGGGTTCAAGTCCGTTCCGGGCACCACTTACTTTCAGCGCACACCGTGATCGTTCTCGACCTCATCTGTGACCAGGACCACCGCTTCGAAGCCTGGTTCGCGTCGAGCGACGCGTTCGACACCCAGCTCGCCACCGGGCTGGTGAGCTGCCCTCATTGTGCCTCGCGGCAACTGCGCCGCCTGCCCTCGGCGCCCTACGTGCAAACCTCCTCGCACTCGGCGCCACGCCTGCCCGAGCCAGATCCGGCCGCCATCGCAGCCCGCCTCGTCGACGCCCTGCGCAGCGCCGCCAGCCAGTCGGAAGACGTCGGCGAGCGCTTTGCCGAAGAAGCCCGCCGCATTCACCACGGCGACGCCGAAGAACGCGCCATCCGCGGCAAGGCCAACCAGAGCGACGTGCGCGAACTCATCGACGAAGGCATTCCGGTGCTGCCGGTTCCGCCGGACAAGGAAGACCTGCACTGAACGCGCCCCGCCAGGCCAAACGCCGCGTTTTCCAGACGGGGCGCTTTGATTTCCAGGCGGTAAAAATTCAGCCCTTGAAGCGGGCCGCCACCTCGGCCACGCGCCGGCCGGCATCTCGTCGACGCGGGCGTCGGCCGGGGTCTGGGCCCTTGCGCCGGTGTGGCCGTAGCCGGAATGGAAGACGACAACGATCCTGCGCATGGTGAAGCTCCATTTTTTGCGGGTTCAGATTGGGTGATTCGGCTTGGGGAGAGAGGATCAGGATGCCAGGCCGAACGCCAGCACTTCGGCGTAAGCATGGTTTTCTGTCCTGAAGTGAGACCACTTCAGCATTGCCGCAGGCGCGCTGATGGCATCATTCAAAAAAACTGAACGACAAGAAGTCCATACCGCCAATGCCAGCCGCCCCCCGCGACGTACTCAACCCCGACGCCCTGGCCATGCTCCAGCGCATCGCCGACGTCTCATGAAGACCATCGACGCCCTCAGCCGCGGCCTGGACGTGCTGCGCAGCCTGGAAGAGCGCCGCGGCCAATCGCTGGCGGAGCTTCACCGGGCCACCGGCATTCCCAAGGCCAGCTTGCTGCGCATCCTCGAGACTCTGGAGCAAAGCGGCTTTGCCTGGCGCGCCATTGGCGACGGACGCTACCGGCGCAGCGTAGCGCTGATCTTCCGGCCGGGCATCGACGACAGCCTGCTGCGCATCGGCGAAATCGCGGCGCCTTTCCTCGAAGGGCTGCGCAAAAAGGTGATCTGGCCATCGGACGTGCTTGTGCATCGCAACTACCGCATGGAAATCGTCGAAACCTCCCGGCGCCAGAGCAACCTCAACGTGGCGGTGTACTCCATCGGTTACCGGGTCGACATGTTCCTGTCGGCGCCGGGGCGGGCTTTCCTGGCGTTTTGCGGCGATGCCGAGCGGGACGCCATTCTTGCCGACGCAGCCGCCCATCCGCCGGTCCTGGCGCGCAGCCGGCAAGTCCTCGCCGGAGGCGAACTGCCGGCCATCCTCGAAGAAACCCGACGCCTCGGCTACGCCTCCCGCGACCCGCTTTTCGGCGGCACCACCGACCAGGAGATGCACGTTTTCGACGACGGCATCGACGCCATTGCCGTGCCCGTGCAGCACGGCGACAAACTGCTCGCCACGATGAACCTGGTGTGGCCGCGCAAGTACAAACTCAAGGCGCAGATCGTCCGCGAGCTACTGGCCGACATGCAGGAAACGGCCGCCGCCATTGCCGCGGCGGCGGAGGCATCCACCGAAAAACGTTCCACTGAATGAAACACCGCGCTATCGAAAAAGCAAAGCTCGAGACTCTGTGCAAGGATTCGCACACCCGGTTCAGCGCATCGCACCGGGACGATAAAAAACACAGGAGACACGAAATGAAATCCCGGATCAAATCCCCGTCAAAGCCCCGCGCCCTGCGGCTGGCCACCCTGCTCAGCCCCGTTCTCGCCCTTGCCGCCGGCCAGGCCCTTGCCGAGCCCGCCAAGCGTCCCAACATTCTGCTCATCGTCGCCGACGACCTGGGCTACACCGACCTCGGTGCCTACGGCGCTGAAATCTCCACGCCCAACCTGGACAAACTGGCCCGCACCGGCGCCAAGATGACCAGCTTCTACGCCTCGCCCTTCTGCTCGCCCACCCGCGCGATGCTGATGTCCGGCAGCGACAACCACCTCGTCGGCTTTGGCGACATGGCCGAGCTGATCACCCCCGAGCAGCGCGGCAAGCCCGGCTACGAAGGCAACCTCAACGATCGCGTGGTGCCCATGGCCCAGGTGCTCAAGGACGCCGGCTACCGCACCTCCATGGTCGGCAAATGGCACCTGGGCGTGGCCGAACAATTCAGCCCGGCCAGCCGCGGCTTTGACAACTCCTACGCCATGGTGATGGGTGGCGCCAGCCACTGGGGCGACCAGAGCGGCATCGTCGCCCTCGACCCGGACAAGCCGCCCAAGGCCATCTACCGCGAAAACGGCAAGGCCATCGACATTCCCCGCGACGGCTTCTACTCGTCACAAGCCTTCACTGACAAGCTGCTCGAATACATCAAGAGCGGCGAAGGCTCCGGCAAGCCCTTCTTCGGCTACATCGCCTATACCGCGCCCCACTGGCCGCTGCACGCCCCCGACGCCGACATCGCCAAGTACGAGGGCCGCTACAAGGAAGGCTACGACAAGCTGCGCAAGGAACGCCTCGAGCGCATGAAGAAGCTCGGCCTCATCGCCGCCAACACCCCGGTTTATGAAGGCCACCCCAACTGGCCCAAGTGGGACAGCCTCACCAAGGAGCAGCAGGAATCCGAAGCCCGCCGCATGACGGTGTACTCGGCGATGATCGAGAACATGGACCGCCAGATCGGCCGCGTGCTCGATCACCTCAAGGCCAGCGGCGAACTCGACAACACCTTCGTGTTCTTCATGTCCGACAACGGCGCCGACGGCAACTCGGTGTACGACGTGGCCCGCACCCGCGAATGGATCCACAAGGACATGGACAACAGCACCGCCAACATCGGCAAGCCCGGCTCCTTCATCGAATACGGCCCCGGCTGGGCACAGGTCGGCATGGCGCCGTTCAAGCTCTACAAATCCTTCATGTACGAAGGCGGCATCTCGGTGCCCGCCATCGCCTGGGGCCCCGGCATCAACGGCGGCACCCTCAAGCGCGAATTCGCCCACGTGATGGACGTCGCCCCGACGATCTATGAACTGGCCGGCGCCACCCACCCCGGCACCCGCTACCAGGGCCGCGAAGTGCTGCCCCTGCGCGGCAAGTCGATGCTGCCCTACCTGCAAGGCAAGACCAAGGCCGTGCGCGGCAAGGACGACGCCGTGGGCTGGGAACTCGGCGGCCGCAAGGCGCTGCGCAAGGGCGACTGGAAGATCGTGTATGCCAACAAGCCCTGGGGCACTGGCGACTGGGAGCTCTACAACATCGCCCGTGACCGCACCGAGAGCAACAACCTCGCCACCCAGAACCCGGCCAAGCTGAACGAGCTTGTCGCCTCGTGGAAGCAGTACGTGGCCGAAACCGGCACCCTTGAAATCGAGAACCTCGCCAACCGCCCCGGCTACAGCAACGGCGCCAAGTACTACGAGGATCTCGAAATCGAAGTGAAGATGCAGCCGCGGGCCGCCGCCCAGTAAGCCGCAAGGCCAGCACCGTGCGCCGCCGGCTCGCCTTGCTGTCGGGGCTGCTGGCCCTGCTCGCCGCCTTGTCGGCGGGCGCCGCGGCGCCAGAGGCCCAGGCACGCCCCGGCTACAGCGCCGATCGTGAATGCGCCGCCTGCCACCCCCGGCAGGCGGCCGCGTGGGCCGGCTCCAAGCACGACCGGGCCATGCAGCCGGCCAGCCCCGCCAGCGTGCTGGGCGATTTCGACAACGCACGCTTCAGCGCTCCGCAGCAGGACACCCGCTTCTTCCGGCGCGGTGCCCGCCACTTCGTGCACACCGACGGCCCCGACGGACGCCCGGCGGATTTTCCGGTCACCCACAGCTTTGGCGTGCATCCGCTGCAGCAATACCTGCTGCCGCTTCCCGGCGGACGCCTGCAAGCCCTCGGCGTGGCCTGGGACACCTTAAAGAAGCGCTGGTTTTCCCTCTACCCCGATGGCGCCTTTCCGCCCGGCTCGCCGCTGCACTGGAGCGGTCGCTACCAGAACTGGAACCTGATGTGCGGCGAGTGCCACACCACCGCCTTCCGCAAGGGCTACGACGCCCCCAACGACCGCTACAGCACACGCTGGGTCGCGCCCAACGTGGGCTGCCAGGCCTGCCACGGCCCCGGCCGGGAGCACACCGAAAGCGCCCGCCGCGGCAAACCCGTGCCCACCACCAATGCGGCCCTCGCCAGCGCCCACGGCCAGGTCGACCAATGCGCCAGCTGCCACGCCCGGCGCACCCGGATCGTCGAAGACGCCACACCCGGCACGCCCCTTCTCGACAACTTCATCCCCGACACCCTGCGCGCCGGGCTCTACCACCCGGACGGCCAGCAGCTCGATGAAGTCTTTGAATACGGCTCGTTTCGCCAGAGCCGCATGTACCAGGCCGGCGTGGCCTGCAGCGACTGCCACGAACCCCACAGCGGCAAGACCCGCGCCACCGGCAACGCCCTGTGCCTGCGCTGCCACAGCCCCACGCCCGACCCGAAATTTCCCGGGCTTCGCGCCAAAAACTACGACTCGCCCGAACACCACCTCCACGCCGCCGGCCAGCCCGGCAGCCAGTGCGTCGCCTGCCACATGCCCAGCCGCGACTACATGGTCGTGCATGGCCGCCGCGACCACGCGATCCGCATTCCGCGGCCGGACCTCACCCGCAAGATCGGCACGCCCAATGCCTGCCAAAGCTGCCACCCCGATCGCCCTGCCGAATGGCTGGAAGCCGCCATCGACGCTCAGCACGGCGCCCGCCAGCGGCCCGAGCATTACGGCGAAACGCTCCACGCCGCCCGCGCCGGCCAGCCCGGCGCCAATGCCCGCCTCGTCGCGCTGATCGGCGACGCCCGGCAGCCGGCCATCGTGCGCGCCACGGCCATCGAAAGCCTCGCCGGCCCGCTCCCCGAAGCGGCGTTCAGCGATGCCGACCCCGCCGTGCGCAGCGCCGCCGCAGCCAGTCTCGGCGCCCGCCCGGCCACCGAACGCCTGGCCCACCTGCCGGCGCTGCTGGCCGACCCGATACGCGCAGTGCGCATCACGGCCGCCCGCGGGCTGGCCGACATTCCGGATGCGCAACTCACGGCGGATCAAATCCGCCTGCGCCAGCGCGGCCTCACCGAATTCATCGCCGCGCAAGAGGCCATGGCCGACATGCCCAGCGCACAGATCAACCTCGCGCAGCTCCAGCTCGAACTCGGCAAACCGCAGGCCGCCGCAACCCACTACCGCCGCGCCATCGCCCAGGATCCAGTCTCCAACGCCGCCCGCCTCGGCCTGGCCCGCCAGCTTGTCGCCAGCAGGCAGCTCGATGCCGCCACCCGGCTGCTGGATGAGGGCATCGCCCGCTCCAGCCAGCCCGGTGAGCTGCACTTCGCCCTTGGCCTGGTGGCCGGACAGCAAAAAAACTGGAAAGAAGCCGCCGCCCAGCTTCAGCGCGCGGCCGAACTCATGCCCGACGACCGCCGCATCCGCCGCAACCTCGAAGCGGTGCAGCAGTATTTACGTCAGGAATAGGCGCCCACCCCTCTGCTGGCCTTGCACCAGGCCGCCGCCGCTATCCGGCGTAATTACGCAGCACCTCGGCAAAGCGCGGCGCCACCTCGGGCGACGCACCCAGAAAGAGCTCAGGCTCGATGAGTTCAAGCTCCATCACCGCCGGCTGGCCGTCCGGCAGGCGGACCAGATCGACGCGGGCGTAGGTGGTGGGCGCCGGCGTGGCGGCCAGGGCGCGGGTGGCAAGCGCCAGCTCGTCGGCGGCCGGCGTCCAGGCGTGCACCGTGCCGCCGTGCATTTCCTGCACCCGAAAATCGCCCGCCGCGGGCTGCTTGCGGATGGCGTGGGAAAAATTGCCGCCAAAATAAACCAGCGACACCTCGCCGTCGCGGGCCACGCTGGCCACAAAGGGCTGAACCAGCACGTCGCCGTCGGCCAGCAGCGCCACCAGATGCGCCTGGCAGGCAGGGTCGCGGGCTTCGGCACGCAGCGCGCCAATGGCGCCGATCGACACCGCCGGCTTCACGACCACTTCGCCCCACCCGGTTTCGAGCAAACGCGCCACGCCGTCCGCAGCGCCCTGGTCAAGCCACAGGGTCGGCACCGTGGGAATGCCCCTGGCGGACAGTTCGCGCAGATAGGCCTTGTGGCTGTTCCACTCGATGACCGCGTAGGGATTCACAAAGGCGGTGAGCGTGCTTGTGCGCTCGGCCCAGGCCAGAAACTCGGGCAGACGCAGAAAATAATCCCAGGGCGTGCGCACCACCACCAGCGGGTAGGCCGCCCAATCCTCCGGGCTGTCCCACGGGGCGATCACGGCTTCGATGCCGATGCGTTCAAGGGCGTCGACGAGAAAATGGGTTTCCGGGTCCGGCGTGGCCATCGCGGCACCGCCGGTCACCAGGACGATACGGGTTGTGGCTTCCATGAAAATCCTTGCGTGGGCACATTTGAAAGAAGGCGCCCATTTTATCTGCACCCCAAAGGCACGACGCCAGTCGAAAAGACTGGCGTCGTGCCGGCTGCGAAGCGGAAACCGCGCCTAACGCCACACCCCCGGCCGGGGCGTGAAGCTGTCCAGCACGCGAATGTAGCTCTGGCGGGCCAGTGCGCTGGGGTCGCGCAGCTTGTTCAGGCACATGCTGCCCTTGAGCTGGGCAAGCGATTCGTATTCGCGCTCGACCATCCAGGCCTCGATGGCCTCGAGAATCTGGCTCAGCCGGGCCGGGCCGTGTTCGAGCAGGCAGGACGCCAGGTGCACCACGTCGGCGCCGGCGAGCAACAGCTTGAGGGCTTCTTCGTGGCCATGCACGCCGCCGGTGGCCGCCAGCGTCATGGGAGTCTGGCCGCGCAGGATGGCGATCCAGCGGATGCGCAGGAGCGCCTCCTCGCGGGTGGACAGCTGCAGTTGCTCGACCATTTCCAGCCCGTCGAGATCGATGTCGGGCTGGAAGAAACGGTTGAACAGCGACACTCCGTTGGCCCCGCTCACTTCCAGGCGCCGCACGAAATGCGGCAGCGACGAGAAAAAGGGCGGCAGCTTCATGATGATGGGTACGCTCACCACCTGCTTCAGCTCGCTCAGCAGGACCAGGTAGCGGGCCTCCACGTCGTCGCCGCTCTCGGCCGGGTTGGCGGCCACGTGGTAGACGTTGAGTTCCAGCGCATCGGCGCCGGCAGCCTGCATCTCCTGGCCCAGATCGATCCAGCCGGACGGGGTGACGCCGTTGAGGCTGGCAATCACCGGGATCGACAGCCGCGCCTTCACCTTGCGCAGGTGATCGAGGTATTGGTCGATGCTGCTTTCGTATTTGCCGTGGTCGGGCATGAAGCCGGCCGACTCGCCGTCGTGCAGCTCGGCGTGGAGCAAGAAGCGCTCGGCCATCGCGTCTTCGGCGATCAGTTCTTCTTCGTAAAACGAGTGCAGCACGATCGCGGCCGCGCCGGCGTCTTCAAGGCGCAGCACGGTGTCGAGCTGCTTGCACAGCGGCGAGGACGAGGGAACCAGCGGGTTCTTGAGCGTGAGCCCCAGGTAGTCGGTAGTCAGATCGATCATTTCAGCTCTCCTTGGGCGCCGCGGGGGCGTGGGCGGCGGCGATTTCCTGGTAGCCCTTGTAGCGCCGGTCGGCATCTTTCTGGGCCTGGGCAACGAGGCGTTCGGCGGCGTCCGGATGGCTCCGGGCCAGCATCGCAAAGCGCGTTTCGCTGTCCATGAAAGTCTTGATGCTCTGCGTCGGCGGCGCCGAATCCAGCCGGAAGGGGTTGCCGCCGGCCTCCTCCACCCGCGGATCGTAGCGGAACAGCGGCCAGTGGCCGGATTTCACCGCCATGTCCTGCTGGCGCTGGTTGTAGAGCATATCCACGCCGTGGGCGATGCACGGGCTGTAGGCCACGATCAGCGACGGGCCGGCGTGGCTTTCGGCTTCGTGGAAGGCCTTGAGGGTGTGCACGTCCTTGGCGCCGTAGGCCACGGTGGCCACATAAACGTGGCCGTAATCCGAGGCGATGCGGGCCAGATCCTTCTTGGCCGTGGTCTTGCCGCCGGCCGAGAACTTGGCCACGGCCCCCAGCGGCGTGGCCTTGGAAGTCTGGCCGCCGGTGTTGGAATACACCTCGGTGTCGAGCACCAGGATATTCACGTCGTAACTCAGCGCCAGGATGTGATCCAGGCCGCCGTAGCCGATGTCGTAGGCCCAGCCGTCACCGCCGATGATCCACACCGAGCGGCGCACCAGCCATTCGGCCAGCGAGGCGAGATCCTGCGCCCGCGGGTGGCGGCTGGCGGCCAGCTTTTGCAGGAGCGCCGCCACGCGTTCGCGCTGGGCGCGGATACCGGCCTCCTGGCGCTGGTCGGCGCCAAGCAGGGCCTCTGCCAGGTCGCCGCCGATTTCGGCTGCCATCTCCTGGGTGAGCTGCATGGCATAGCTCATCAGCTGGTCGGACGCCAGGCGCATGCCGAGGCCGAACTCGGCGTTGTCCTCGAACAGCGAATTCGACCAGGCCGGGCCGCGGCCGGCGCCGTTCACCGTGTAGGGCGTGCTGGGCAGATTGGCGCCGTAGATCGACGAACAACCGGTGGCGTTGGCCACCAGCATGCGGTCGCCGAAGAGCTGGGTGGCCAGCCGGATGTAGGGCGTTTCGCCGCAGCCGGCGCAGGCGCCCGAGAACTCGAACAACGGGTCGAGCAGCATGGCGCCGGGAATGGTGCCGTGCTTGAGCAGGCTGCGGTCGAAGTCGGGCAGCTTGAGGAAGAAGTCGAAGTTGTCGCGCTCGGCCTCACGCAGCGGCGCCAGCGGGGCCATGTTCACGGCCAGGCGGCTGATGTTGGTCTTGTCGTGGATCGGGCAGGCTTCGACGCAGTCGCCGCAGCCGGTGCAATCCTCCGGCGCCACCTGGTAGCTGATGTGCGTGCCGGCCGGAAAATCCTTGCTCTTGGCAGGCACGTGCTTGAAGGTGATTGGCGCCTCGAGGGCCGCCTCGGCCGGAAAGGCGCGGGCGCGGATCGCCGAGTGCGGGCACACAAAAACGCACTTGCCGCACTGGGTGCACAAATCCGACTCCCACACCGGGATTTCCAGCCCGATGTTGCGCTTTTCAAATTTGGCGGTGCCGGTGGTGAAGGTGCCATCCACGGGCATCGCCGACACCGGCAGGCTGTTGCCTTCGCCGCGGTAGATGGGCAGCGTGAAGTCGCGAACATGCGCGGGCGCACCGGCCGGCACGGCCGGGGCCACGAAGATCGGCGAGGCGCCGTCGTCCGTAAGGCCAGCCAGCGGCACTGCGTGCAGGTTGGCAAGGGTCACGTCGATGGCGCGGTGGTTGAGATCGGCCAGGCGCTTGCTCTTCTTGCCGTAGGTTTTGTCCACGGCTTTCTTGATGGCGGCGATGGCTTCATCGCGGGGCAGGATGCCGGAAATGGCAAAGAAGCAGGTTTGCATGATGGTGTTGATGCGCCGACCCATGCCCGCATCCTGCGCCACCTTGTAGGCGTCGATCACCCACAGCTTGAGGCCCTTGGCCACGATGCCGGCGCGCATGGCGGCGGGCAGTCCGGCCCACACCGCAGCCGGCGCTTCCGCCGTGTTGAGCAGAAAAACCCCGCCCGGCGCCGCGTGGGCCAGCAGGTCGTAGCGCTCCACGAAAACCGGCTGGTGACAGGCCACGAAGCCGGCCATGCCCTCTTCCACCAGGTAGCTGGAGCGGATGCTGGAATCGCCGAAGCGCAGGTGCGACACCGTGACCGCGCCGGACTTCTTCGAGTCATACACGAAGTAGCCCTGGGCCTGGAGCCCGGTGGATTCGCCGACGATCTTGATCGAGTTCTTGTTGGCCGACACGGTGCCGTCGGCGCCGAGGCCCCAGAACACCGCGTGCTGCTGGCGGCGCGAGGCGTCCGAGCGGAAGGCCGCGTCCCAGGCCAGCGACAGGTGGGTCACGTCATCGACGATGCCCACGGTGAATTGGCGCCGGGGCTGTGCCGCCGTCAGCTGCGCGAACACCGCGGCCACCATGCCCGGTGTGAATTCCTTGCTGGCCAGGCCAAAGCGCCCGCCGATCACGCGCGGCATGCTGCGGGTGCCGTCGGCCGCGGCTTCGGCAAGCGCCGTCACCACATCCTTGTAAAGCGGCTCGCCCTCGGAGCCGGGCTCCTTGCAACGGTCGAGCACGGCGACGGCTCTGGCGGTGGCAGGAATCGCCTCCAGCAAGGCCGCGCTTGCCAGCGGGCGGAACAGGCGCATCTTGACGAAGCCGACCTTCTCGCCGCGGGCCACAAGGTGCTCCACGGTTTCCTCGACCGTTTCGGCCGCCGAGCCCATCACCACGATCACGCGCTCGGCATCCGGCGCACCCACGTAATCAAACAGGCGGTAGTGCCGGCCGGTGAGTTCGCCGAAGAGCTCCATCGCCGTCTGCACGATGGCCGGGAAGGCCTCGTAAAACGGGTTGGCGCGCTCGCGGGACTGGAAGAACACGTCCGGGTTCTGGGCCGTGCCGCGCAGCACGGGATGCTCGGGCGACAGCGCACGGGCGCGGTGGGCGGCCACCAGCGTGTCGTCGATCATCGCGCGCACGGTTTCGGTTTCGACGGCGACGATCTTGGCCACTTCGTGCGAGGTACGGAAACCGTCGAAAAAGTGGATCACCGGAATGCGCCCGGCCAGCGTGGCGGCCTGGGCGATCAGCGCCATGTCCTGGGCTTCCTGCACCGAATTGCTGGCCAGCAGCGCACAGCCGGTGGCACGGCAGGCCATCACGTCGGAGTGATCGCCAAAGATCGACAGCGCGTGGGTGGCCAGCGCCCGGGCGGCCACGTGGAGCACGAAGGGCGTGAGCTCGCCGGCCATCTTGTAGAGGTTGGGAATGAACAGCAGCAGGCCCTGGCTGGCCGTGAAGCTGGTGCCCAGCGCGCCCGAGGTGAGGGCCCCGTGCAGCGCACCGGCGGCTCCGCCTTCCGACTGCATTTCGATGATCTTGGGGACGACGCCCCACAGGTTGGGCTTGCCCTGGGCCGCCCATTCGTCGGCCCATTCGCCCATGTTCGACGAAGGTGTGATCGGGTAGATGGCCACCACCTCGCTACCGAGGTAGGCCATCCGCGCGGCGGCTTCGTTGCCGTCGAGATTGAGATACGTCGTCATTGCGGCTCCCTGCTGAAACGGATGGCAAATGCGCGGCGGGAAGCCCTGGCTTCGTCACCGGCCCTGCCTGTTGGAATGGGATTTGTTGACCGGAGCACCCGCAACGCGGGAGCGCTCCCCATGCAAAAACGGACGCTGCACCGCAAAAAAAATCCGCCCCGGCCCTCAGCTGTGAACCTGCCCCCTGCGGACGGGTTTCACTCTGATTGCCGCGCCCCGAGCGGGGCGAGAGGGCATGGCTCGATTCGTTTTCCATCTCGACCCGAACTGTTTTCGGGTGTGTGCAGCGCAACAATGGGGTCGATCATACGACCGGGATGTCGGGCGCGATGTTGACGTGGCGCAACAAACCGCAGGCTCGGGAGCCCCGCCGGCGCCTGATTTCACCTCAGCCGCGGGAGATGACACGGATTTGCCAGCGCAAATCGTCGCATTCCGCCTCCAGGCGGGCCCGCATTTCGGCAAATTCAGCGGCCCAGCTTTCGCGGTGAAAGGCCTGGCGGTATTGCGGGTCCAGGCGTGCGTTCTGGCCCGCGAGGATCAGCTCGGTCACTTCGTCCACGAGTGCATCCAGCTGTCGGCGCAAGGCATCGCCGGTCTCCGCCGGCGCGCTGCCCCTGGCGCCGCCAAGCCCGTGGTCCAGCTCACGGCACAAGGCCAGCAGCGCAGGCAGGTCGGCGCTGCGATAGGCCTGCTGGACGCGCAGGAAGATCGCGCCGGCCCCGGCCTTGTCGGCGTCCGCGACGCGGTCGGGGTGGCAGCGCATGGCGGCACTGCGGTAGTGCTGCTTGAGTTCGGCCCGCGTCGCGTCGTCGAGCGCCTGCAGGGCATCGCCTTCTTCGGCCGGGTGCGTGCGGCAGGCCTCGTGTTCGGCCGCCGCCTCGCGGGCCGCCCGGGCGTCCGCCTCGGTGCCGCTGCGCGCGGCTTTCAGGAGCAGGTATTCAAGGCGCAGCCCCAGGCAGGTTTCAAGCGTCGAACCGAGGGCCTCGTACTGGGCGATGTGGAAGGCCAGCATGGCCTCGTCCAGTTGCGCCTTGCGCGCCAGCAGGTCGAGCCTGCGGACTTCGATGGCCGCAATTTTCTGGCGCAGGGCGGCGGCCTCGGGATCGTCGCGGACCTGCAGCGGCGCGGGCTCCGGCTGCACGCTGGCGGCCTTGCGGCGCCCCTTGCCCGCCGCGGGCCTGGCGGCTTTGGAAGGTTTGGCCGCCTCTGGCTGCGGTGTTTCGGGTAGCACGGGCTCCGGGCTGGCGACAGGCGGCGTCACCTCCGGCGCAGGCGCTTCGGCTGGCGGCACCTCGCTCCCGGCCGGGGCGGCGGCGGACGGCGGCGTTTCTTCGGCTTGCGCCCTCCCTCGCCGCGGCTGGCCGGCGCTGTCGCCAAACGCACGGCTCCAGGCTGAAAAAATCTGAAAAATGCCCATCTCACCCTCCAGGATTTTCCGGCGCCGGCACGTCGCCTTTACCGATGCTCGCTCCGAAAAGATTACGTTTGTAATCGGGCAGCCCGAATCAAGCTGCAACATTGACCGGCCGCCCCTCGCCCACTAGGCTCGAAGTGTCCCCAGCGCAGATCGAGATCATGACAGACACTTCGCGCAAGACCCTGCTGCTCGTCTATCACTCCTGGACCGGCGCCACCGAGCAGATGATCCAGGCCGTGGCCCGCGGCGCCGCCAGCGAACCGGACGTTGCGGTGCGCCTGCTGCGTGCCCCCGACGCCGGCCCCGACGACCTGCTCGAGGCCGACGGCTATATTTTCGCCACCCCGGAAAACCTGGCCGCCATTGCCGGGCTGATGAAGGATTTCTTCGACCGCAGTTATTACGGCGCCCTCGACCGCATCAACGGCCGCCCCTACGCAAGCTTGATCTGCGCCGGCAGCGACGGCAGCAACGCGGCCCGCCAGATCGCCCGCATCGCCACGGGCTGGCGCCTGCGCGAAATTGCCCCGCCGCTGATCATTTGCACCCACGCCCAGACGACGGAAGCCATCCTGGCCCCCAAAACGGTGCCTGCCTCCGAACTCGAAAAAGGCGAGGAGCTCGGCGCCGCCTTTGCCGCCGGGCTTGGAATGGGCGCGTTCTGATGCTTCGTAGCATAAAATGTGCCCGGCACTGAAACTGTTGGCCTGACACAGCGTCAAACCGCTTCAGCCGCGCAGACAAAGGCGCATCCCCGAAGGGGTCCAAGGCCCGCCCAGCCCGCCAAATACAAGGTTGTTCCATCAATGCCCCACAACGTTTCCCTCATCACCCTCGTTGCTGCCGGGCTTGGGCTTGCCATGATCCTGGGCCTCGCGGCATCGCGCCTGCGCATGCCACCGCTGGTCGGCTACCTGCTGGCCGGCGTGATGATCGGGCCGGGCACACCGGGCTTCGTGGCCGACATGGCGCTGGCCGGACAGCTGGCCGAAATCGGGGTGATGCTGCTGATGTTCGGCGTAGGCCTGCACTTCTCGCTGGATGACCTGCTGTCGGTACGCCGGATCGCCGTGCCGGGCGCCGTCGTGCAGATTGCCGTGGCCACCGCGCTTGGCGCCATCACGGCCATCGGCTGGGGCTGGCCGATCGGCGAGGCGGTGGTCTTCGGCCTGGCCCTGTCGGTGGCCAGCACCGTGGTGCTGCTGCGCGCGCTGGAACTCAAGGGCCTTCTCGACTCGACCAACGGCCGCATCGCGGTGGGCTGGCTGGTGGTCGAAGACCTGGCGATGGTGCTGGTGCTGGTGCTGCTGCCGGCACTGGCCCCGCTGCTGGGGGCCAAGGATGCCGGCCCCACGGCGGACATGCACGCCCTCGCCCTCACCGTCGGCCTTACCCTCGCCAAGGTGTCGGCCTTCATCGCGCTGATGCTGGTCGTGGGCCGGCGGGCCTTTCCGCGCCTGCTGTGGCTGGTGGCACGCACCGGCTCGCGGGAGCTGTTCACGCTGTGCGTCGTCTCGACCGCGGTGGGCGTCGCCTACGCCTCGGCGCTGCTGTTTGACGTTTCCTTCGCGCTGGGCGCCTTCTTTGCCGGCATGATGATGCGCGAATCCGAGTTCAGCCACCGGGCGGCCGAAGATTCGCTGCCCCTTCGCGACGCCTTCTCGGTGCTGTTCTTCGTGTCGGTGGGCATGCTCTTCGATCCGGCGGTGCTGGTCGAATCGCCCGTCAAGGTGGCGGTGGTGGTGGCGATCATCCTGGTCGGCAAGACACTGGCCGCCATCGCCCTGGTGCTGGCCTTCCGCTACCCGCTCAACACCGCGCTGACGGTGGGCGCGAGCCTTGCGCAGATCGGCGAGTTCTCGTTCATCCTGGCAGGGCTGGGGCTGTCCCTCGGCCTCCTGAGCCTTGAAGGCCAGAACCTGATCCTTGCCGGTGCGCTGATTTCCATCGCCCTCAACGCCCTCGTCTTCGCGGCCATCGAACCCGCCCAGGCCTGGGCGCGGGCCAATTCGGCCTGGGCCCGCAAGCTCGACCTGCGCGACGACCCCCTCGCCGCGCTGCCCCTGTCCATCGACCGCAAGCTGCTGTCGGGCCAGGTCGTGATCGTCGGCTACGGCCGCATCGGCCGCCACATCGCGGCCACCCTCGAGAAGCGCAATGTTCCGTACATCATTGCGGACAGCAACCGCGAAGTGGTGGAAAGCCTGCGCGCCGCCGGCAAGGCTGCCGTCACCGGCGACGCCTCCGACCCCATCGTCCTCGTCCAGGCCCACATCACCCGCGCGGCGATGCTGGTCGTCACCACTCCCGACGCCCTGGCCAGCCGCCAGATGGTGGACATCGCCCGCAAACTCAACCCGGAAATCGAAACGGTGCTGCGCTCCGAAAGCGAGGACGGGGCCGAACTGCTGCGCGGCGACAAGCTGGGCGAAGTGTTCGTGGGCGAACAGGAACTCGCCAAGGGCATGGCCGGCTATGTGGCCCAGCGGATCCCGGCGCGGGCGGGATAAGCGCCACGCGCTGCCGCGTTACTGAGCACCCGTGGCCGCGTCGTCCGGCAAGGCGGCAAACTTTGGGCAGGCGGCGTGCCTGGCGGCCGGCAGCTCGGCCAGCAGTACATCGACGATGCGGGCGTCCACACGGCCGGCGATGGAGAGCTCACGCATGAAAGCGGCGACTTCTACGTCGCTCAGGCCGTTGCGGTAGGGCCGGGTCTGCACCATGGCCTGAAAGATGTCGGCGATCCGCAGGATGCGGGCCTCCAGCGGCATGGCGTCGGCCTTGAGGTGGAAGGGGTAGCCGCTGCCGTCGGGTTCTTCGTGGTGGTAGGCGGCCCAGCGGGTGATTTCCTCAAAGCCGCGGATGTTGCGCAGAATCTGGAAGGTTTCGTAGCTGTGGGTGTTGATGATCTTGCGTTCGCGCTTGTCGAGGCGCCCCGGTTTTTCGAGGATCTCGTCGGGAACGCGCAGCTTGCCCAGATCGTGGAGCAGGCCGGCAATTTCGAGCTTTTCGCAGTTCTCGATGCTGACGCCGAGGCGCTCGGCCAGAAAGCGG
>Ga0209174_10000858_pt1 | contig 22067 bp, 27 predicted proteins | sample JI91814BDNA_FD_187505 | JGI IMG/M metagenome (GOLD analysis project Ga0209174, IMG submission 187505) | Wastewater effluent complex algal communities from Wisconsin, to seasonally profile nutrient transformation and Carbon sequestration -... | ecosystem: Engineered > WWTP > Effluent > Algae...
CGCTCATTGTACTGTTCTCATTCGTACTCTTTTTCTTCTTCTTCTTGTTCTCTTCTACACTGTTCAGCATACTCTTCTTCTTCTTCTTCTTTTTGTTGTTCGAGATATCTCTTTTGTCTTTCTTCCTTTATGTAGCTTGGTGTTCTCTTTAATGCTCTTTATTGTTGGTACTCACGTTGTTCATCTGCTTCTTTTATTCTTTGCAATCTTATTTTCAATTTGTATTCTTGTTTGACCTGATCTTTTATGAATTAGTCTCCATAATTTATAAGTCTTTCTGTTTCATATCAGTAATCATCAATTTCGTTGTTTACGCGATCTTGAGCAAATGAAAGAGTTATTTTCTTGTATTCTCCTAATGGTGTCACTGGTTCGTGAGTATATTCATATTTGTACATGTAAGACCAAGCTAGTGTTCTTGTCTCATGTATTATTTTATTTAGATGCTCAACTTGCTTTGTCAAGCTTTCAATCTTGGCATCTTTGTCGGCATTGATCTATTCAGCTTGTTGTTTTAGTGCTTCAAGTTGTTCAACCTTGGTCTTATGAGATGCGGTTTGAAGATGTTGGTACATGTTCTTTTGTGGTCTATTGCAAACTACACAAAGATCCACTTTCTCTTTCTTTTCAATTCCGTTTACTTTATCGAGATGCTTCTTTGATTTGTAATGGTTGTAGATGTTCGCATATTCTTTATCGCATAATTCACACTTTTCGTTTCTTGACATTTTATATATTTTATATTTTTATTACAGGATTCTTATAAGAAAAAAATATGTGTCTAAAATTAAAATTCCTTGTGATAGTAAATCGATCCATGGTAAATAAATACTAACGTGTTTCACTATGGAGGCGAGCTCTGCGAGACTCTTTCCCGATAGAATGTATATTGTTTGCACTTGAAGAATTGGAACATGTTGGGCCGCCTTACTTCTTGTATTTCTTTAAATATGATGTACTTGTTATTTTGTTCATCCCAGTTATGCACATAGAACGAATCGCATAAATCTTCTCCAATAGTAAATCAAGTAATCCTATCTAGTGCATCGACTAAAAGTCCAATATTGAATTCTTCTACATTTGTGTTGTTGAAAATATTTCGTTCCATTTTGTAGATTAAATGTTCGACTGTTTCATAATGTAGTTTTGCAAACTCGTCACAACCTAGAAGAGTCATTTGAGTCATTATGTACTTACCCCAATGATTCAACCCGTTTTGTATTCACTTGTTTAGTAGTTTTAGTGTCTCAATTATTCTCATCCCGCTTTATCAATATCCTAAGTACGGAATTATGCAAATCCATAAATCAGCTCTGAAGTTCATTTTATTTTCTATACAAAAAAATTAAGACAAGTTGGTTACAGAAAATCTACACCTAACGACAATAATTCTTCATGTCTTGTATTTGTAATCACTCAGTAACCGTCTGGTGTTATTCTAGTCAGACAATGCTTATCATCACACTTGCTGCACATCCATATTCCACACGTAATTTCTCCATGTATATTCTGCACTCAATAGAAAGACAACCCATAAATCATGTCGCAAGATTTGGGGTATATTCATCTACAAATGTGGCATCTAAATTCACTCATTTCTAGTCAAAAAAATAATAAAAGAAATTTTACACATTCCAGTCATATTTTTTATATCATATATTTGATTCTCGTAATCGCTGTCTGTAAGATTCACACATTTCACACAATAACCAATGACATCTTTGAATATACTTGAGTGCAACATCTTTGTACATACCTTCCATTTTCTTCGCATATATTTTTTATCGATCTTATTCTATACGTAAATTTATTTTACAAGATAATGTGTGTTGTCATGATTCTTCTATCAATTTCTCGTGTTGTTCTGATTAGTATATAATTTCATCCATGGTTATGCTTTACATTTAGTTTTTTATGAGTGGTTTCCAATCGTTCCATTTATTTTATACATCTTGACTTATTTCGTTCATTGTGTCGTCTAATTGATTAAAATCTTGCGAGTGTGTGATATATGGTGCGATATTTATAAGTAGGGCTGAACTAATTTGCATATCCTTTTCTATACAAAAAAATTAAGTAGAATTAAATTCCTTATTCGCTTATACTAGTAGCGAGATCATCCAGTTTAAACCGCTTAGTAGTTTCTACGGCAACACTTGCAATAATTGACTCATTAAGTAGCTTGGATGATTTGCATACTTCGCAAGACTTCTTTTCTTTCTTGTACTCTATTTTTAGACGCTCATTGAATGCATCGAACACATCAGGATTTAGGGAGCTCTTGCAATCTCGCAAATCTCTACATACATTTTCGTAAGTAGTTTTAATGTCCTTACAAAACTAGCAACTAATTATTTGGACCTGCGAACTAATCAATGAAGCCCTGTTTGCGTAGAAGACATTGACGTAATGACTTAAATTCAAGCTCATTATCACACTTTATTTACAATAAAAGTATTATATAAAAAATAATATGGAAGATATAAAAAAATTATATGAATGAATAAAAGATATTGATAGCAGAACTGAGAAACACTTACCATGTTGTCCATCCAATCTAAGAAGTGCAATGATTTTTTTGAGTAAACAGCGTGGATATTCTGATGTCGCCGAATATATCAACACTTTTAAATATTCGTAATTATCGAAGTGCACTGTGTGTCCAGAATTATGACGAGAAAAATAGGTTGTTGGGAATATATTAAAAATCTTGCTAAGCTAAATTTTGAATATTCTTTTTTTTATCCGGCACAAAAAAATTAAACAAAACAAATTAACTGAAAAATAAAGACATAATTACGAATTCGAATTCATGTCCTAAAAGTGCCTGTATTCACTTTCTTTCATTATCCAACCTATCATTTAAATCATCCATATCTGTATGCTCTTCTCTTTTAATTAATTAACCAAATAAATAAGCTTATTATTCGTCTAATTGTATTACTTTTGTTTGACACAAGTATCAATCCTACCAAATAGAAACACCGTAAGTATAATACATCCATCTAATATTCTAAGCAACTATTCAATATCCATTTAGACCACGTGTATCAAGGTTTCCCATAATTTCATATATCTTTGGATCTGAGTAAGTAGGTTCGGTAATAATTAATTTGTTCATTTCTTTTCTATACAAAAAAATAAAGATAGAAATTTAATTAGTTTCCTTACAATTCCTAAACTGTGGCTGTTTGTCCAAAGCCCATTCATGCGGCCCCTTGATTAATATTAACAAAAGCTATTTTATCACCTGCGACAAATGATCACGTAAGATCAACAAATATTTTTGTGTCGTTTACATTGATAGTGCTGTAATCATTCCAAACAACCGAGTCCCAAGCTCCGGCTGTATATTTGAATATTTGGAAGCTTTGCGATACTCCATAGTAAAATCCGAATCGAATATTAACCAAACAAGCATCATTAAAAATTAACTACGATCCATCTAAACTAGGCTAAAATTTAGCACCTGGACTTATCTAAACTTCATATTGTCCAGGTATATTATGCCAACATCAAACAGCCCAAGCGTTCCCAAATAAAGGATTAAAATTAGTCAAAATATCAGGCGCCGTAAAGTAATTAGAGAAACTACAAAATATTAATGATTTTGAAGAACTGCTTGATCCTCCGCTTATTCAGACATTCCAGGTATTAGAACTAGGACTGGTTAATAGACAAACAGCAGAATTATTTGAGGTGATCGTGCCTAATACAGTGCCTAGTGAATTTGATAAAGTAAGACTTCCTGTTGATTCATTTAATATGTCGTATCTCGCACAAGTAGAATTATTTGTTGTATCACCCAATTATGCCCCATTTGGAAGACGAACAATATGTGTATTTGTTCCTGTAAATCACTATACCTAATTACTTGTTGCATCTAGTTGAGTAACCCCGACAGCTGTAACGACTGATGATAATTGTGTTGCTGTTCATTTGCTTTATATAGTTCCGTTGTTATATAGATCATTATTTATGAATTTACTATTTAGGGTTAGATTATTGGTGGTTGATGTTGCTAATCCATTTACACTAATCGCCATGTATTAGAAATTTCCGTTGCTTGTCCATGTATATCCCATGTTGTTCGAACCACCATTTTGCTTCACCGATGCCCTAGTTGTCTAATTACTTGGCGTATTTGCTCCATCTATTATAGTGACTTGATTAAGACTATTTGTGATTGTTCCGGGGCTTACTACACTAATAAAATCTAAACAGGTGCTTGTCAAACTAGTTGTAAGAGTCTAAGAACAGGCATTGCCGAATCCATTCAGGACATATTGATTTTATATTGGTGTGCTTTAGTTCACTCCATTTAGCATAAATACTGTTAATGACATTTGTTCAAACTATCCGGCTGAGTTTATGACTAGATTATTAGTCGAAGGAGGTGCACCAACTAAATAAAATAAATGAGTATTTGATGTAGCTGATGCATTGGTTTGAAGTAGGACCAACGGGATCCCTCCGTATGTAGCAGTAAAAACACCAGGCACAGTGTACGAGTTGGTTACATAGACAACCATCATATTATTCAAGGCAACTAGATTATTGAAGCTCACAGTGTACGAATTTGTTGACGATGGGTTTTAAAACACCGCAGCACTAAATACAGCAGGCGGAGAGTTTACGGATGGAATTGAAGTCTTGATTTGCACAGACCCGCCGTTTAAAGCTCCAGGTGTCCCGGTGCTTACTCCACTAGCTAGAATCAAATTAGATCCATATATAGAAGTCCCGGATGATCTTGCACTTTATATAAAACAGTCATTAGGTGTCGCAGTGTTGTCATTTGATCCAAGGATATAATTCCCAGGTACTCCACTATTTCATTTGAAGTTCGGATCGCCTACAATGCTAGTCCCGTTATAATACTGAATAGAGTCCGTAATTGATCCACCACCACCGCCTGACCCGTTTGCTGCTGCTGTTATTCATCCTTTTGCATCGACAGTGATATTTGCACTTGTGTATGATCCTGGGGTTACTGTTGTATTTGACAGGCTAAATGTGCCCGTATTTGTGATTGGTGTTGTTGGGCTTCCATTAATCAAAATATCTACATTTGGGGTTAGTTGAGTAATTGTTCCGCTTGTCGGTGTGTAATTATTCCATCTGCTAGTTGTGCTGTTCCATCTAATAGACTGGCCGTTAGTGAGTGAGACGAACACCATATCAGCAAGATTAACCAAGTTCGTCCCTGTTGTCAAAAATGAAGTATATAATGGGCCTGGTTCATATTTTCCAGAAGGTCCGCAGACAATCAGCTAACCTGGGCTTGGTGTGCTTGTTTCAAAATCGTCAAGCTGTGTTGTTGTTTCTCTGGTTAGTCTTTTGTAGTCATTCCCAAAAGTAGCGTAATAAAAAACTCCGTCCTTGTGCAAAATTATTCGAGCCGCGTCTGTGAGGTTTGTGTAATCTGTGTCGCTTAAATTCAAGTATTCAAATCAAATCGCCCCGTTGATATTCAGCTTGTCCGTGACTCGTGCATCTGATGTGCTTGTTGTGTATGGTGTGTCATTATTACCAAGACAAAATCATGAGTCATTAGGTCAATACCCGTTGACTGGATTAATAGCTGGATCTATGAAAATACACTCATTATCAGACACTACAATTTTGATATACGAGTTGTCTATTTCTTTGTACATCGTGAATCAGTGCAGTCAGTTGGATAAATCTAGCGTGTTGATGTATAAAGCGTTGACATCACTAAAATCAATCGATGCAGGTGTCCCGGTGTTGTTCCCAAGACTCAACGCACCTGATCCGCTATTCAATTCAATCGGATTATTTTAGTCACTACCAAAGAGGCTGTTCGTATTATTGATTACGACACTAGGCCCGATATTGTTGTTGTTCACCCAACTAGTTCCGTCGGTTGTCCAAGGAGCTGAGACACTCATTTGAGCATAATCGAATTTACCAGTTGCACTATTGTAAACCAACCCGTCTCCATCAACAGGCGGCACAGCATTATTTACATCAGTCAAAGGCTTGGTTCCGTGTACGCCTTACGGGACTTGCGAATTTAGTATCACTATTGCGGCTTCTAGGGCTTGTAGTGCATCAATCTCGTCTTGTAGGACTTAGAATCAAGGGTCTTTGTAGATCAGCGACATTTTAGATGAGCTTCTTTATTCCAAAAAAAAGAGGCGCTCTTTATTCTTAGAACAGGTCTTCAATTCCGCAGTCAATCAGCTCTTTGAAGATGATCTTGTAAGCCTAGATATTGCCTTTGTGTAGGGCGATGGTGAACGGAGGATTTGTCTCATCCTTGAATACGCAGACTACTTCAGTGAGCTTATTGGTAGTCTCGTCTTTCAGCAGTCTTATTTAGGACAAGCTTGAGATGTCTGTCTGGGGGTCTTCTGGTTCAAGTGCCGGATGAGGGACTTTGTACATCCTGACAATCAAGTCTTTTTCTTCTACGTATTTAATTATATCGTCAATAATGAACATCGGTTTTTAATTAAAAAAATTAAATGAAGAAATGAAATTAAATACTGACAATCTCCCACATGGTTCGGTCTGCACTCATATTCATTTTATTCAAGTACGCATCAGTGTCGATCTTCTTGATTTGCACTAGTTCCGGAATGCTGACCCCTTGCTTTGATCATTTCCATTATTTGGATTCTTGGGTGAGATCTGACTCGAGTTCGCTCCCCTGTGTGCGTTCTAGGATCTCAAAGACGTCTTTACTAAGAGAGCTTTCGTGTATGCCTTTGAAGGTCAGTTCGGGCTGTCCGTATTGGTCTTCGGTGTACTTCTGCTTTGCTCCTAAGAACAGTCCGAACTCGATTACTCAATCGCCTTTGTAGTCATTCTTGCCTTGTCCGAGTTCTGTGCCTACAAAACCGAGAGTATTCAACTACTCATACGCATCTTGTTGGATATACAGGCTATCAGTGTCCGTGTACCAGACCTTGAATTGATTAAACCCGTCGATCTTCTGCACGAACTCGTTCATGATCCGCCTACTATGAGCCAAGATGTACGAACCAAAATGCGACGGGAACGAAGAATTAGCATCCTTGAGCTCTTTAATTAGGATTTGTGCATTTTACAAGACATCGAGGTCCAGGATCTTGTTCGTGTTGTATTTTCGTAGAAATTCCGCTTGTGTGGTGAATCAGTACGACTCAATGATGTCTCGGCTTACGGTCTTGCCGTATATAGAATTGAGCAACAGCTTACACAAATTAGCAAGGATGTCCTTTCCCTCTGCAATTGCTTTTTTTCTGATCATGTAGATCTACCGAACGAAGTGGCTGAATGGATTAGCAATGCCGTACTTGAAACCGATGCCGTGATGGATTTTGATTACTCGTCCCCCGACCTTGATGATTTCTTCGATGTCGACGTTGTTGTAGGATTGATTAATCAATGTACCCGTGTTGTAATAGCATGATTTGTCGTTCTCTTTTTTATTGCACACTGGGACAAACCGGAGATGCTTTGGGAGTTCGACATCGCAGTTGATTATATAAAACGGGTAGTCCAAATAATTCGAAGCACTATCTAATTTCACTGCACTCATGATGTCTGGAAATTGTTCGATCCCTTCCATTGCTGTTGGGTACAGACTATTTGCATCAAATGGGATTAATGGGTTGTCCGAGTCATTAAATACTCGTCCATATGCGACACACCGACCTCCGTGTATAGAAGACCGGATAAGCGCTTTTGAATACGAGTCATTCATGTATTTCATGGCTATCCGGGCTTAATCAGACGCAATAAGCATGCTCCAGGCTAAACCCGGGGAGCTCAGACACTTGTGGATTTAGATCGTCTTGGTGTCATTGATTAGCGTATTTAGGTGTTCCATGCTTTTGATGTACTTACCCCAGACCATATTTAGAGCTTTCACGTCCTTAATTAAATACGGCAACCAGGAAGATCGAAGGCTTTTCCAATTAGAGGAGTTGATCAAGTCGTGGTCAATTTGTCCTTTCAGTGTTCCGTCTTCTTCGGTTCCTCCGTACTCTTTGGCGAGCTTATCCAGACTACCAAATTAGAAATGGGCTAGGGTGCACATGAAATGCATTACACAATTAGGGGTCTAGACACTCAATTTGATTAGTCCGGATCCTGATTGAATGAACGAGGAGAAATTGTATTTAGACTGCTAAAGAACTAGGTAATTATCAAATTTCTTTCCGTTGTGTGCATACAAGTAGACATGTGTCTTGATTTCTATTTCTTTGAACGGGAACACTCAAGTGCGTGATTTGATTTTAGGAGTGTTCTCATCAATCCAGTCGATCATCTGAATAATTGAATTGCTCGTTTCACTCGTTTCAAATACCTAGACATCGAATTAATTAAGTGCAGATATTCCACAGGCGTACGGAGTGAAAAAAGAAGAGGTTGAGTCTTAATTGTCTTCTCTTTCCGGATAGGCTTCACAGTCCCAGATGTAGATGGGAGGCGAGGAGTTGGGCGAGCTCTGCGAGACTCTCTCTTCTTCTTTCTTCTCTTGGATTCCTTTTATTTTGAATTGTGAAGGACTATCTTCGATGGTTTTTATTTCGTTCAATTCTTTAAATACTGAAGCACACAACTCGGGTCAGATGAGGACGTAGTGATTGAATAATATGCAGATATGAATTGTATTTGAATTGTTGGGCACTTCTTTGGCTTTGCGGATCCTAAATTCTTTCTTCTTCATATTGTAGATCTTGAAGATGACTCCATATTCTTTGCTCAAATATCTGAGCTTGCATAGTGGTATTTGTCCTTATTTGATCTTGTGGGTCTTGACGAACTGGTTGATTTGAGGCGTGTTGATGTCTAGGCCCGCTTCTTTGAGTACACTGAATAAGCACGGGATAGATGAAGAAGTAGGAGGAATATAAATAGGGGAGTTTTTCTATTGGTCGGAATTCTGACCGGTGCTGATCTCTTCTTCATCCTCATCTTCTAATTCGCACTTGGCACCCCAGATGGATTTATTGATTTGAGGTGCATTGAGGAGAGCTTGTTCGGTCTTAGTGGTTTATCTATTTCGGATGTAGACAAGCTTGATTCATTTAGTCTGACCAGTATTTGATTCATTAGTCTTCCGGGCCCACTCATTTAGGCTGTTGATATTATTGAAACGCATGTAGGAAAGCTGTGCTTATTCTTCTTCGTACATACACTCAATGGGGAACCTAATTGAGCAATTTAGTAGCTTCAACCTGATTAATTTAGCTAGTTCAGGTAGAAGGACAACTTGCTTATTCATTTATAATGCAACCACTCAAAATGGATACGCACCCCAATTTTGTCAACCCCGATATAACCGACGAGTATGAAGTAAGCAAAACCGACTTCGACAAGGCCTACCCAACAGACATCTAAGGCGATACGCTGGATCTTAATAGGAATAATATCCTGATAGTCGGATAGAGTCAGAGTGGCAAGACCCTGTTGTTGAATAATCTACTGGTCCGGCACTACTTGCACACGATCAAGCCTAACCGGATCTACATATTTTCAAAGACCGCCTCATTTGATTTGACCTACTGACCTGCCTTGTCTTGGTTGGTAGAACGACTGGAAGGAACTGCAAACCCCAAGCTAAATATCTTCGACTCAATCGACATGACACTAATTGGGTCTATAGTGTCTGAATAGAAGAAGATCCAGAAAATCAATATGACTATGAGCAAAAAAACACGGTTCCCCGTTGAGAAGATTCTTTTTATATACGATGATATTTTAGGCGACAAGAATCTGAAATCCTACTAGTCTGATTTAGCGACATTCACCACTATTAGCAGACACAGTAAGATCACCAATATATTCTTGACCTAGAATTATACTAGCATCCCAAGCACAATAAGACGATAGACCCCATTAGTGTTCTTGTTGAACTGCGATAATTATTCTGAGACAATGGCTGAGGAAAATAGTCTTTAGGGTTAGAAGAAAGAATTTATGAAGCTGTACGAGTAGTTGGTAATTAGTAAGAAGGACTATTCATTTATAATCATCGACAAGTCTGCAAAGCTCAACAAGTGACTCTTTTTGTGTGTAGAAGGAAAGCGGCTGATCCCGATTGATATAAATGGAGAAGAAACGGATTAAGGAATTTCACTCACTTCTTTTTTTCATCGGGAAAACTCGATGTGTAAAATCTTTAATTTGAGGTATTTTCAGACTATCTTTGATTGTCCTTTAGTTCATTTGGGACAGTTTAAGAACCTAAGAATTTGATGTATTTTATCTAAAAAGCATTATTCCTTTTTTTTTGGACAAAATCACGATATTCCTTAAAAAAGTATACGCTAGCTTTTTGAGGTATTGAGGTATTTCCATTCCTGTTTTCCTTCATTTGGGGTTGTTTGAGGGTTATAAGAATTTGATGTATTTTATCTAAAAAGTGTTATTCCTGTTTTTTTGGACAAAATCACGATATTCCTTAAAAAACTATACGTTGACTTTTTGGGTCCAAAAAAAGAAATGTCGGGTTAAATTCATTATCCAAACGCTGTGTCTGCTCCTCCATTATTGCCAGTCTGTTCTTCTCCAATTAGCATATTGTATAATCACTAATTCTTTCCTGCGTGTTCTAGTTTAGGTACATAAGAGTAGTTGAGATTAGGTTCTTTATTTACTGCCCCGGGTTTGAGTGATTCAGGGTTAGATGTAAAAGTAGGATTATAGACATTAGCTGATTCCTTCTTCTTTCGTATTGCTTCTTGTGCCCTTGCTGTAAATTGTGCTTTATTTTCTACTTTTCCATCTGACAGCTTGATCACCTTGTTTCCAGTTGGGCCAACTTTCTTAGTGTTTCGGACAATCTTTGATTATCCATTATCTCCAACCTAGTTCTATCCTCTGTCTACTTGTTGTCCCAGTTCTTCTGGTGTTATGCCTGAACCAGATGCTTTTGGATCTTCTAGCGTTCCTTCTTTCCCTCGTGCACCCATTTCGGTTACAAAATCAACAATGGCTTTATTAGCACCTATTACGTAGTCAAATGCAGGATTAAAATAAGTCCTGTTTGCATATTCTATTTCTTACCAAGTAGTCATCTTGTCTTCTCCAAGTACTCCATAAGCACCAGCAACAACGTGTTCAACAGCTGGAAGAAGTACGTATTTATTGATGTAGGTGAGGGTTTCCACTGCTGCAAGTGGACCGGTTATTAGTGCTACTCCGTTCATTTGATTTGTGAAGATTGAAGACGGAATTGATTTTTTTTATAAAAAAATCGAATAAAAATAATTTGAAATGGGAAAAGCAAAACCAGATTTAGTCGCACAATTAAAAGAGCTCACCGATAAGCTGAAACAGGCAAGTGGTGACACAGTGTACGAGTATGCCTGAAAAGTCCATTTACTCAAAAAGAAACTCGAATGAGAAGAAGACAAGAAAGCCGCAGAATCATCCAAATCAGAAGCTGAGAGGTACGAGGAAAAGAAGGAACTCCCTAGCGACTCCGAAAGTGTATCGACAGCCCCAACAAAAAAAGTAAGAAAAGCTTGAGTCGTTAAACCAAAAGCACCAAAAGAGAAAGTCCAAGAGGATATTGCAGCTGATTCCGAACCACATGGGTTTGACAAGGTGCCTAAAAAAGTCCCATACTCAACAGGTTTAGTCTAGAATGTAATGAGTAAATAAGAGATTTAAGCGTTTTCTCTTTCTTCATTTTTTTGGTTAGAAAAGACAATGAATCTAACTGGGTCTAATATATGCGAATTAATCGAGTGCAAATATAAAACAATGAATGAACAAATACTCGACAAAATAAGAGAATCCTCATGTAAATACAAGACTAAGGTCTCACAGAGTCCTCTCAACCCTATCAATCCACTTACTTGGGGCAGCGTGTTCGAACCACTTCATTGAAAGATCTTAGATGAGCAAGGCTTTGGAACGGGTTCATATAAACAGGTTTTATACTGACACTAAAATATGTCGTATGAAGCTGATGCAGTTCATCTTGAATATAATGAGGACGGAGAGATTGAATAAAGAGACTCGCAGAGCTCGCCTTGTAACAACATCTTGATTGAAATGAAATGCCCATTTAGTAGAGTAAGCAACGAAGACAGATTCAATGAGTATTTTCACTAGCCTAATTTTGGGGCTTACGTGCTTAATAAAAACGACGTCCCGATTACTCATATACTATTTAGCTCAATCACCTTTGAAATAGACACCCACAATCCTTCTTGGTACATACCTGTTGAATTTGCGTACCCACAAGAAGAACACAATTCATTCGACCTAAGTGCCCCCGAAAATAGTGAGCTTCTTAATAAGGCGTTTCAGTATGGATGATTTGCAATATGAGCATCTTAGGCTTCAAACGAACTCCCTCCTTCATTCTATATACCAATATCAATAAGCTCGAGGTTCGAGAAAAAGACTCCTGTTGATTAGAGATACTTCGAGGTCTACGAGAGTCTAAGCATGCACATTAATCAGGTGTACAGTCATATTTAATCGTCATTAGAATTTACTAATAAAATAAATAAGAAATGGAAAGACCAAATGAAATTGAAAATGCAAGACAACGAAGAAATGAAGAGACAGATGACGAACAAACCCAACATGAACGACAATTAGAATTAAAAGACCTCCCAGATAGACAATACATCAACATCAACGACCTCAGTATCAACGTCGGAGTCCTCAGAATAAGCACAAAAGGCAAATCTCCTTGCAGCTTTATCAAGTATGACGATCAGTGTGCCCGAAGCTTGTTCGATGCATGTAAAGGATTATACAAATCTATCTACGCCGAACTAGGAGATGCAAGATCAGCCTATGAGATATTTAGTCCACTAAAAGACACAGGCACAGGATTCATACTCAACATCATCACAAACCCATTTGAAGAATCAGCCAACAAATCAACAGTTCATTTCGTCTCTTATTGCATAGACAACGCAGCACAACGAGTGTACGTAAAATGTGTGTACAAATAAGAGGAACTAAGCTAAATCTCTCTTAATTCTTTTTTTTATAAATTAGCCATGAATCTATACGACGAGCTAAATAGGGACTTAAACCCTGGCAGTTTGTATTATAAGGACACATAATTCGCTATTTCTGAGTTGGTCAAAGTGCTTACTCCATTTATGCATTCGGACAAGGAAAAGAAAGAGCTAGCCCATAATATCTGAACAGGACTAAACGGCTGAACACTTGGTCAGATAAGAAAGATCGTAAATGAGCAACTAGGCCCGCAGATTAATCGCTATATACTATTCTAATTTGCAGAGACTGGGTTGTTTGATAGGTGAGATGAGGCATTGATTAAGCTTCGATAGTCACAAGAATACTTGAATGAATGATTAAAATTCAATGTAAATAATAAAACACTTGTTCCGATAATTAAACAGGCGGAAGGTAGATAGAGTGTGTTGAATAATAAAGGAGAGTTTGCATGATTTGGAAATGTGCAAGACAATTATGGTGAGGATATAAATATTGGAAACAGACCAGAGAGATACGGAGAATATAATAAAAGACTAGTACTAGAATGAAAAGAAGAAAGACTAGCAAAACAAGAATAATAAAAAAAAGTTGTGTATGTCGACGTAGCTGGGAAATAATTTTCGGAGCTCGAAGAATAGTAATTTTAAGATTATGCGACAATGCAGAATGAGGAACACAATTTTTCATCGTTTGACTCAGCACTTGAATCGGATAAAATGAAATCAGTCGCCGCAAGAGAATGATCTGTAAAATTACTTGATTTATTCAAACAAGCCGAACAAATAGAAGAAGTAAGACCATTCGCAATACAAGAAGAAAATAAAGCTTGAGGTAACACTTTTGGGTGATAAGGACCTGGTGCGATTGTTCTCCCGGGCACCCAAACAGTCGGAGAATTTGAAGTAATTAAACCAGATGCATAAGGAAAATTTCCAGACGAAGACGAAGAATTGAAATAGGATCCCGAACAACTGCTAAAATAATTAAAAGAACTTGAATAACAGCAGCTAGAAACCGAAAAAGAAATTTAAAACGCTGGGTATAAAGGTGAATTAATTGAAAAATATCTCTTCGAAATGTAAGAAGATATTTGAAGCAAAAATTTAACTGACCCAGAAATAGCCGACGTATTGGAGAGCCAAATTGTTGATGATACATTGAGACTTATCACGTATGATAAATTTGAGATAGATTGACAAGAACAACTCAAAAAATGAAAATAATACCAAAAAAATCCCACAATCGAAGGATTACTATGAAAAGTACCTGTTGGGGGTGATGTAATTGCTGCAATAAAGAATTTGGATCGAAGGGACAAAGCAGTTATAGACGAAGATGCGAAACCAAAACTATTAGATGAAATGGACAAAAAAATATAAAGAGAAAAAGACGAAGGCAAAAAACTGATGTTGATTAGGGAAGCCAAACAAATATATGATGGAATAAAAACAAAAAAAACTAAAACACTTGTGCTCAAAAAATATGCTTACTTAAAATAAGACTAAGAGGAACCAGATATTTTTTTAACAGCAAAGGAGGAACTCGAATCATCTAGTTTAGCCCTTGATGATGTGAGTGGAATACTAAAAAAATACTATCCTAAACTCTCTAAAGAACAATAAGAAGAACTCAGCAAACTAAGCCAAGACCTAAAGTATTGAAAGAAACCAGAAGAAGAAGAAAAGAAAGATGATAGTCTTGTAGAATATGACTCACCTGAACAATCCGAATCAGAAGATGAACTAGATATAAGCAACCTTAAACTATCAAGCGAAATAAAAGAAGAAGAACCATAAAATATACAGCTACTGTTAGATGTAATGGCACAATAAAAAAAAGCTGATATAGAAGAACACAAAGACGAAAGCGGATTCATTGCGTAGATGCTTGATATTATGGACAATCTACACGAGTCGGATTTAAAATATGTACAAGACACTTATGAACTGACATCATAATAAAACACGTTAATAAATATGAAATCGATGTTTAAGTGAGAAGATATTAAAGCTATATCGGAGTTTATGAAAACCCAAGATCTTGAGTAAAGATACGATATTGTCAAGATGTATGGCAAAAAACTCGATGAAAAAACGAAGACACTTTTGATCGCCTTGCCGTATATAAGTGAAATAAACAAAAATCCACCTATAAAAGAAAGTGAGATGTTCGAAGAAGATGAAAAACTAAGTGATGAATGAATATACAAACTAGGACATAAATTATCCGAAGAATCAAGAAAAGCTGCGCTCAAAACAATCGAATCCCTTCCGGATGATGTGCAAAAGGAAATAATGAAAATAAGAGCAAAACGCATTGCATTAGAAAACTACACTAGGTCGTTTACCCCACAACATGACTTCGATCATTTAGTAGGCTTGTATAAATATCTTAGTGCAGAAGACCAAATAAAATATATGCTAGAGTTCAAAAGCATGTTCAGCGATGAGCAAATGGACAGATTGAATGCAATACATAAGAACAAAAAATAAGCTTAGTCCTCATAATTTTTTTTACCCAAATGAACACACTTGACACGTACACACACCAACACAAGACTACCGGCACCAACCCGTTCAGTCAGACCAACTTCAATGGTGAATATGACTAGTACGACTCAGTACGCATTCATTCAGTGTCTCTGCCCATTAATTACATCAACATCGACTTCCTGACCAAAGGAAATACGACATTCTTCTATAATCCGACTAGCTTCATAATTATTCCAACCGGGTGCTATTCATTCAATTCATTCAACGAGTATCTACGGACATACGGCGGAGCACCAACAAGCTTGACTAAAATAAGAATTAGCCCCAATGGATTGAACTATGATGTTGTTCTTTATCCGACACTGTTAGATTACAATCAAAATACAAATGGAGTAATCCAATCCGTCAGTCTACTAAGCACTCTAAATACGCAGATCTTTAATGGGTTAGTGTTCTTCGATTGAATTAAGATGGTGATCTCGGTTTGTCCAAGTGGGTCTAATGAAGACGACCCAGGTAAAGTACTACAAAAGAATTACTAGATTATCCCAATAGTGAGCGAACCAGGACAGTGCTAGCATTACTCATATGTAAAACCGTTGTACTTCGTGTTTAACAAGTCTGGTTTCGTAAAAGTGTCGTTTACTGACATGAATGACAATGCATTAATTTGGAATAGCAAACTACCTCAAATCGTGTTGTAGTTCAAGGAATAAGCTAATTAAATCCTGTTTCGATTCTTTTTTTGCATAAAGTCGACCAATTTAAACAAATGGAGTCGTTTAGTTCAAGACCAGAAAAGATGGGAGCATCTAGCTTAGTACTTAGGGAAGGAGTCCCATACGATCTAACAGGATTTAGGTAAAAAGTATCACAACAGAACTTCCCAAGGACATTCTACAGTGCAGGAGATAGTAAAGTAGATTATATGGATATCATCATTGGAGCTGAATAGGCTTATTTGAATGATGTATAAATTTGGTGCAATGTGTCAAGATCAAATGTAAACTCTCCGATAAATTAGGGTTTACCTCCAAATGCAGCATCTGCAGTCACTCTAACCGAAATGAGTCATTTAATTGAGACGATTGAAATACTTGCCGACAGTTAGTAAATTTGTTTGATTAATGACGCAAGATTTATTTTATCAATTTTACAACAAAGAAAACTAGGCGGATCACCCGAGCAATTACACTACAAAACAGAAGAAACGACACTAGATGAAAGATTTAATGGCGCTGCAGGAGGTGGAAACGTGTTCAATAAGACCTTTTTAGATGAACAAGCAGTATTTGACCCTGTAAATGTAGAAGGATTGAAATAAAAAACAGTTAGAAAATTCTGGAAAGAAGGAATTGAAACAGCAAGAAGAATAGGAGCCATAACAGCAACAGAAAACGGATACACAAATAGGCTATGCTTATTTAAATTATCAGATCTTTGCATGTGGAAAGCGTTCCCATCATTTTTACTCAAACGAGGATTTTAGATTAAAATACATCTAAATTCTTAGTATTGTCTTAAAGCACTTGGAGGGTTCGTCGCCGATGCTGTAACAGGAGATTCTTTAATAGGATCAACAGTACTAAATAATGCAAACGGAGCAACAAAAACAAATTTCTTTATACTTGATCAACCAATTGCAATGACTCATTGGACAATTCCAGATTAGGACCATTTAAATCTTGTCAAAGATGAATTGACTTCCGGTTCTGGTATTATTACATTTCCTTATCATTGCTTCTTTGGATCAAACGCCAAATTACATCAATCCTAATATATGTCTGATGATATTAGTTATTCGGGTTCTCTAATTGAAAAGACTTTTATTACTTGGGTAAATAGAGGAAATGGAGTGTGCTAAACGACAACAGCGACAGGCGATTAAATAGGATTTGGTAATGAACTGCCTTATTAGGTTGGATTAGGTGGCGGTTCCGGTCCTTTGCTTGATGGCGCTGGTGCCTGATTTATGCCTATGCTTTAGAGTCTAGATGTATAGATTGATGGTAAGCAATTTCCTTGGGCTGATGGTTTAAATAGTGCTGATCCTTATTATATGAAAGCATATACTGAAGCTGTTGATGGTGTGTCTGTTGGTGTTCCAATTGACGAATATAGATCATACAGATTTTACACTGTCATTGATTTTACTGGTCATCAAAATTTGTTCTTAGTTCCTAATATTAGTGTTGATATTGGTGAGAAAGTAAATAGTAGATTTATACAACTAAGGACTAAATATGCACAAGGTTTGCAAATTCAAGGGGCAGGAGTAGGTTCAGTATTAATGTGCTTAATCTATCATTATACCAAGAGGTTGATAGAGTTCCGCTCAAATCTTAGTATGAGAATTATCATCTAATCGATAAATTAAGATATTAATTATTTTTTTGTTATTAGATTGTGTATATAAAAAACAAATGGAATTAATATAACAAGAAGAATATAAAATAATAGAAGGATACAATACTGATTACGAAGTATCGAATTTTGGGAATGTAAGATCATATAAAAATAATAGATTAGGATGAGAATTAAAATTAAGCATTTAAGGAAATGGGTATTAGGCAGTGCATCTATACGATGAAAACAAGAAATCAAAAATATTCTATATACATAAATTAGTCGCTTTGTATTTCATCGGACCTAAGCCTAAAATAAATAACCATGTGCTGCACGGTGATTCAAATAGATTAAACAACAACGTAAATAATTTGTGATATGGATCAATGTCAGACAATATGCGAGATTGTACGAAAGCTGGAAATGGAAACACACAAAAGATTTCATATCAACAGGCGAAATAATTACGAATAGAATTTGATGAAAGTAAATAAACTATCAGTGAATTTGCATGAAGTAAGGAAATTAAAATAACAACAATGAACAATATAATATCAAATAAAACACATGTCGACGAAGACTACAAATGAAAAGATTTAGACAAGTACAGTTTCAAAACAAAAGAAGAAAAAGAAGCACTAAAAAAAGAGTATGAAGAATGGGAAGGTAACCCGAATGAAACACGAACCAGGTTTAAAAAGAATGTCAAAGCCTTTGGAGAATACAAAAAAATAAGTAATATGGAGTATCTACTTAGATAAGGACAAAATCTATGAACATATTTTTTTTTTTATTATAAAATTACACATACAAAACAAATGGATAGAATGGAAAGATTAGACAAAAGAAATGAAGAATTAAAAAAACAATTTACACAATTAGCGAAGATGTTCGAAAATGATGATATGGAATTTGATATTACCGCGCTTGATAAATTCGGTGAAGACATAAAAAAAGCAACAGAAGAATTAAAAAAAGACTTCAACCTAAAATAAGAGGATTAATCCAAAAGCAAATCCTCAATCTATTTTTTTAGCGCTTCGATTTCAAGCTTTAATAAATGTACTTGTGTCTTAGCGTGACTTATTCAATTACTCACATCAACTCCACAAACCTCACAATGACCAGACATACTTGTATTAATGATCGTTTTAATCATCTAACCCGTTTCGATAAGCTTCACGTTCTCAAGGTGTTTTTTTGTTAGGACGTGCTTAGTCATTATGTGTTTCGTCTTATATACTTTATTACATACTTTACACTCAGAAGATTCTCTTTGTTCATTTCGTTCATTTCATTCACTCATTTCCATTTTACATAAATTATTTTATATAAAAAAAATATGAACCTAGTAGAATTATAGAAGATGGACAAAGACGAATTAATTTCAATAATACTCGAACAACAAAAGAAGCTATCCAAATTAATCAAGAAAGGCGAGATATACAAAAACACTCTTCTGCCACTAATTAAATCAGACAAACCATAGATATACATCGGCAAGACGATACAAAAGAAAGGATCAAAAATACGAGTAACCCAGAAGGTGGACAAGTTCATTACTGAAATAAATAGCTCAGTTGCAAAAAACAAAGAACTAAATACATGGGAACACTATGAACAAAATATCAAGTCACCAGTTGCAAAATCATTGTTGTTTGAAATGAGTGAGACCGATCCTGCATAATTCAAGTATGTCGACACCGAATTAAGAAGCTCAATGAACCCGTTAGAATTCTGGGAAGTAATAAAAAAGAAATTAAGCTATTGAGTCCAAACTGAACTACTTGTAACCGTTGAAGAACTAGATGACAAAAGTACTTATGGATTTTCAAATGTGCTGTCTAATTGTGAAAGAATGATGTACGAATGAAAACTAAAAGAAGATGTTCCACTTTTAAATATTAGATCATGTGGAAGTCATGCAATGTTCATTGATGATAGGGCACTTGAAAAACTACCATGTGTCAAAATCAAATAATCATATAAGCTATATTTTTTTCTTATAAAGATAGATATATAAATGATAAAATTCTGCGACATCTGCAAATCAAACTAAACCAATTTAAAAAGACACTAGAATTCGAAGAATTCCATAAGAAACTAAGCGTAAATAAAGAAAAACTTCTTTAAGAATTCTTGGAGCGCCTTAATGATTGAAGTAAGTCCATACATGTTCGGAATAACCGAGCACACTATGAAGATGGAGAAGTGTCCTTGTCCGGGTTCTCTTGAATTTCCTTAGTACCCAAGAATAGTAAAATAAGACCAATCAACCATATTCAAAGAAGTAAACGAGTTTTGGGAATAAATCAACAAACCTAAATATGATCAATGGGGTGAAGTAGTTTGAAAAGAACTAAATGAATCAGACGTTGAGAAATTGACTCAGGAAATAGACAGTTACCATCATTGGCAAACAGGAAGAATCGGAAAGTACGCAGAATGAGAAGAGTTGAAGAACAAAACCGAGAAAGACAAATTTTGTGATTGTCGGTGTTACAGTGCCCATTACCATGTCGAGAAGTTGGTATGAAAAATGTATCACAAGATTATTAAAGATGATCGTCTAGTTGTTCGACAGATATAAGACCTATATTATACAACTCCGATATACATAATTTCAGAACTAAGACCCGACGAGTTTAATGATTACAATGAAAGCAAATGAAAAGCATAAGTGTGCAAAGACAAAATGTCAGATAGATATGAAAAGCTTGTATGATCATCAAGAAAATTTAATATTAGTTTTGGCGATCCTGATCAATTGCAATACAATATGAAAAAGCATGCAATAGTAAGCGGATTTAATTTAGCGTAATAATAATAATAATATATTTTTTTCTTATAAGGATAGATATATAAAATGACAAATTTATTTAAAAATTCTTGGAGTGCTTTAATGATTGAAGTAAGTCCTTATATATTTGGAATAACCACACACACAATGCATAGAGAACCAAACAAAAAATATCCCACACTAATAATGCGAAGTGAACAAAATATTTACAAAGAAGTTGATTAGTTCTGGAGTAAGATCAATAAACCAAAGTACGATCAATGGAGTGACGTAGTGCGAAAAGAATTAAAAGACTCACCAATTGAAATAGTCACACAAGAAGTAAATAGATACAACTAGCGAAAGTAAATGAACATGGTTGCTCAATTAAACGAACAGATTATCTAAAAGTACTATTACGATTTATTATCATGCGGTTTAGTCGTCAAACAAATAGCAAAGATGTCAGAGAAGTTCTATGTACAGTAAATATACCAAATTGTGCAAGTAGGTGCTGATGAAATGAACAAGTACGAACTAAGCAAACACAAAGCAAGAGCATGTTGAGACAAGGAATCAGAAAGACATATAAAACTAGTTGCATCATCAAGAAGATTTAGATTTAGCTTTGGAGATCCACATTGAGTAATGTTCACAGCAAACTCAGGGTTCTAAAATAAATAAAAGTAAACACGTATTTTTTTTGTGAACTAAATGAACTAAACAAGCTAAACAAGCTAAACGCCCTAGGCATCTACGACATTAAGAACGCAGAGTTGTATGCAGAGTACGACTAGTATGACAGATATTAAACAAGCATAGCTCCTAATTCTTTTTTTTGGCGAACAAAACAAAACAAAACTAATACTTCAAACTATGTCATTCGGACTAATCTTGCAAGCAAAACAAACCCAAACTAAAAGAAACAGACCAAAGCGAACGTATAGAAAATTAAGGAATATCGACATTTGGCCGAAAAAAACAGGAATAACCACTTTACTATAAAATATCAACAATTCTTATATTTCGAATCATGCAAAACAGAACGAAATTAACAAGCGAAGTACACTTAAACTAAAAGAAACAGACCAAAGGCAACGTATAAGATTTTAAGGAATATGGTCATTTTACCAAAAAAAAAAGGAATAATGCTTTTACTATAATAATGATCAAATTTTAATACTTCGAATCATGCGATATAAAGGAAGATTAACTAGCAAAGTAAGCTTAAATAGCAAGAAACAAGTCTAAACCAACGTATAAGATTTTAAGGAATATGGCCATTTTACCAAAAAAAACAGGAATAACAAGATTTAGATAATAATGATCAAATTCTAATACTTCGAATCATGCGATATAAAGGAAGATTAACTAGCAAAGTAAGCTTAAATAGCAAGAATTAACCAAGCTAAATTGAAGTAAGAATGGAGTTTAACCATATATTAATAGCGAAGGAGAATGGGAAAAAGGCCTGAATGATGCAGTTTAGACCTTCGGGA
>Ga0209174_10000859_pt1 | contig 22045 bp, 17 predicted proteins | sample JI91814BDNA_FD_187505 | JGI IMG/M metagenome (GOLD analysis project Ga0209174, IMG submission 187505) | Wastewater effluent complex algal communities from Wisconsin, to seasonally profile nutrient transformation and Carbon sequestration -... | ecosystem: Engineered > WWTP > Effluent > Algae...
CATTTTCAATAGTGGTCTTAAGCATTACTGGTCTGATAAAGGTTACTTTGCCATTAGCCACATATACGCTATCGGGTAAATACACTAAGTCTACTTTTTGGCCATTGCTATAAGTTTCCATTTCTGTTTCCCCGATGTATTCACTCACATGCGCGCTCCCTAGATTTCCATTCAGTGTAAAGCGCAATTGGATCATGTTCACGTCGCGAGTTTTTCCTTTTCGGCTTATCTTCTGTGAATACGTTTCCTTATCCGTTACGTAAGCTGGTATAGAAATTCCTTTATCTCTATATTTCACAATATTCATACGGTTCATTAAGAAACCAACAGCAGCAATAAACGCTCCCAAAAAAAAGATACTCATAAAGATAATTCTTATAAGTTTTTTCATTCTACTTCTCCATTATTTTAAAAAATATTCAATATGCATTGGTTATAACAATTTTCTATGATTCACGCTCAAATAATCATTTCCTTGTAATTTCTTCTTGGGGTAAAGTATCTGTAGCCGCTACGACCAAGCCTGACTATCATTTGCACTTTTTCTTTTCCAGTTACACCTGTGAGTAATTCTAATTTGGCGCGCTCTTTTTCCATTTCGGGAAATTCTTGCAATGCCTGGCTGAATGGGTGCATTTTTAAGCCGAGAGAGGTCACTGCTAAATGAAAACGAGCGTAGTCCATTCCTGTTAGAATCCAATCTTTTTGTGTATTTGTTTTGGTTTTCCAATATACAATTCCTTTCGTGGAATCTATTTTTTCTTTGTATCTAGAAAGAAATATATCGAGACCTTTTTTATCATGAAACTTTTCGGGCTCGGGTCCCATAAAAAAAGTCTCCGCCATCCAGCGGGTAAAGCCAGATAGCCCCTGATCGGGAAGTGCAATTCCATCTCGCTTGGTTTGAATTTCTTTGTCATTAAAACGAAACCAAATTCTACTTTCCTCGTTTGTTCGATAGGTTAAGGATTCCATTTTCATTGCCTCAAAGAAAATTTCTTTGTAAGGCTCAATTGAAGCCGCCCCCAAAATTCCAATCAATTCACTGTGCTCTGACTTGCCGAGTTCCTTTAACTTTGCAAATTCATCGTTTGTTATAAAATCTCCTTCATAGCTTGCACGATTAGTAGCTCTGTGTTTTACGAATTCATATAAGGGGTGACCATTTGATTTGGATAATACAAGTTTGACTTTAGCCACTGGTTTTTTCCCAATTTCTTCAAACTTATATTCGCCTTCGGGAAGAATTTTTATTTCAGTATCATATCCGATTTGCTTTGCTCCAATTTTTAGAAGTTCTAAAAAGCATCCCTGTCCAATGTGAATTTGTCGCGCTGGTGAATCTGTCACGGGAAGAATTCTTTTTTCATCTACGAAAAGTATCATCTCTGTTGGACTAGTGATTTTAAATTTCCAGGCTTGCGTATTATGAGGATTAGGCGCTGTAATTCCTACATTGATTGCTCGGAGTATTGGTTCAAGAATTCCTTCCGCATTTGCGTTATCAATTGGGTCTATTCCCGATTTACCTACAAGACGGGGATATTCAGTCGTTGCACAGTATTTCAAAAATAATGGAACTGTCAAAACAACTCCAGACTGGATTAAAAAATTTCTACGTGAAATATTCATTTTTTTATAAACTCTCCAAATTATTTACCCCAGTCACCTCGAACAGCTTCTTCGTGAGAGGTCTATATTGCAAACCTTGTATAAGATTAATCAATAGAATGGTTGCAAGATAGATTTCTCACACTTCGCACAAACTGATGTGCTCGGTTCGAAATGACAGTAAAATTTTTTAACTTAATAACAATGCCACAAATCTCTTATCGGGAATAACAGTTTGAGTGGCGCCCAAATATTATTCTAAATTCTTACCCGAATTCATGTTAAGCTAATCCTTCTTAGCCCATGCTTTTTTAATTCTAGTCCAGAGTGAGATTTTGGGACCTTTCATGCGAATGTAGGTTTCTTCTTTTTCTAAAGTAGACTCAGGAAGTTTTAACGTTCTAATTCGAATTCGGTACTCACTTAAAACATCAATTTGCATTTTAGAATTCTCGAATTCATGCTCATATTCCACTCGATTTATCATTCTAAGAAAAATTTTATTTTGATGAGAACTTGCGCTGCCGCTTAAAATCAGATTTTTATTTCTAAAATCCATTTGCACACATTCAGGAACTTCTTTCATCGGAGTGCAAAATTCACCCGCATCGGGATAACGATTTTCCAAATCACAGAAGGTAAGACTGAGAAGGAAAAATGCTGTTAGAAAAAAAATCTTTCTTAAATTGGTTTGGGTATTAAAAATATTGAATGCTTCCATGTTTACATTCCATTTATTCAGCACATAATTACAAACAAATATTCTATTTGAAATGACCTAGTTAAAATAAAAGATTGCCACAGAGGCACAAGGACGCACAAGAGAGTTGAGTAAAATAAAGCTTGTTGTCTATTTCAAGACTATTCAATCCTTACCTTACTCACTATGAAGTAATCGCTAAAATTGCGAAGTAAAATTTTGAAATTCTCTGTGTCTTTGTGCCTCTGTGGCAATTTTCTCAATGATTTTCTACTTGCTTCCATCTTGCGCTTACAAATACTAACCTTATGGAATTCACAAAAATAGCCGGTATACAAGTTCCCGTTTATAAGAACGCTAATTCATCTCTCATATACTCATCGAATTTGGTGGAGACAGATACTACGCTGAAAAATTTGCGAAATATTCTGTATCCCGTGATTGAAAACCAACCCGTGCTTCTTGTGGGGGATGCGGGCGTAGGAAAAAACGCGCTTATTTATTATATCAATGCTAAGAGAAATCATCCTACCCTCCGGTATAGTTTTAATGAAGACACACTTCCAGAAGATTTGATTGGCTCGTATCGGCTTCTGATGAGTGGAAATGGATTTGAGTGGATTAACGGTCCAATTGTGAATGCTATTGCTTCCGGTTACACCTTCGTAGCCGATGAAATGAATTTATGCTCTCCGAATGTGATTAAACGTTTTGCAACTGTTTATGAGTCTAACTATATAGATATCATGGAAGGAGATGGAAGTCGAATTCAAGCCAAAGAAGGATTTAGTTTTATTGGAACGCAAAATCCTTCGGAAGGGTTTGAAGGTCGTAAGCCGCTACCGTTTGATATTACTAAAAATTTCTCTACTGTGTTTGTAGATCCCTATCCGCCTGATGAAATTCTATTTATATTAAAAAAACTTTATCCTGAATTAACAGAATCTCTTTTACAAATTTGTATTCGAGTGACGTTAGCTACAGAAAGAAAAGTTTTAAACAATGAATTGGGAAAAGGTGATTTAGAAAAATATCATTTTAATATCCGCACTTTAAAAAAAGTCTGTGAGCGGCTAAATGCATTTAACTGCAATGACAAATATGTAGTGTATAGAGAGCTTTCTAATTTATACATTGAACCATTTAGAAAAGAAGAAGATAAAAATTCTCAACTAGAACTCATTCGCACAGAGTTACAATTTTCAGACAAAGAAATTTCTCATTCTGTTAAAATGTTCGTAGAGGGAAATAAGCTTTATTGCAATGACAAATCGATTCATACAGAAGAAAGTATTTCTAAAAGAATTCTCTCCGAAATTCCAGTTACAGAGAAAATCCTTACTTTCATGGAAAAAGTCGTCACTGGAATTCAACTCGGTGAAAACATTTTAATTGAGTTTGGCGAAGAAGATGATCCTAATTTCTTAATGTCACTTATTACAAATATCTCCGGTCTACGGCTATCGCATGTTAACCTCTGTAAAGGAATTCACACTTCTGATATTTTGGGTGCGCTAAAACCGGTTTCCCAATCTAAAGTGGAATGGGTAGATGGTCCTTTGACAAAAGGAATTAGAGAAGGTGGAACGATTGTAATTACTGCACTCGAGGCTGCCGGCGCTGAGTTAGTAGAAAAATTAAATATGCTCACCGACGATGCAAAAGCGATAACGCTTCCTCCAGAAAGTGGAGAGACAAATCCGATTCATTTAAAAGAAGATTCTAGAGTCTACGCTTTTAAAATGTTTAGAAAAACAAAATCAATTCCTACTATTTCGCGTGCATTTAGAAATCGTTTTACTCCTGTATTATTTCCTAGTCTCGAAGATGAAAAATCTTTGAAAGAAATTTTGCAATTCTATTTGCCTGATGACACTCTTTCGGGGTTAATGACGACTTTCCACACAAAGATTAAAACTCTTTCCCAAAAACGTGTGATTGGGTCGGGCAATTTGAACCCGTATTTATTTGGTTTATCTAATCTTCTGAAATGGAAAGATCATATTGTGAAATACAATGCACCTGAAACTCTTGTAGAAACAGTTGTGCGAGGCGCAAAGATTTCTTATATCAATCAAATTTCTGATCCAAAAGAAAGATTTGATATGGAGCGGCTAATAGATACGGCTGTAAAGTCCAAGTCTTTTCCCGATGACCTTTATCAAAAGATAGAGGATAAAAAAAAAACTTTTACGGATCCGGTAAATCTTGATCGCAATCCCTGGTGGGATCCCGAGCTTCACAAAAGAGAGGCTAATACCGGTAAAGCGCCCTTAAAAAATTCAGGAAGCCCTTTAAAGAAAGGAATTGAGATTAATACTCCTGAAACAGGCGGCAACACCAAAGAAGGCGCTGATGCCTGGTATGGCAAGGATACTCAGGGCAATATGGGGCAGGGTGAGCCTGCTGGTGGCGGCGGTGCATGGGGTTATCGAACAGAAGAATTATACAAACAATTCTTAGCAAAGAGAAAGATTCTCTGGAATTATTCAATGGCTGTTAGCCTAAAAGAATTCAAAGAAGTGTTTGAAAAAAGTTTAGAAGAAGTCGAGATGAATTTAGAATCTCTATTTGATCCAGAGGTGGACATAACACGCATTTACCAGACTCAGGGCAAACGAGTAGATACCCGCAAATACATTTCCTTTAAAAGTGGAAGAGGTGATTCTAAAGTTTTTGATAAGACAATCATTGATAAGAATGAAGAAAAATTAAAAGGTGTGGAAATTGTATTTTTAGTCAGTAAAGCAAGGCGTATTTTTAATTTTGAATATTCAGTAGCGACCCTTTCTGCAATGCTAACGAGTGCTTATATTTTAAACGAACACAGTGTCAAGTTTTCCATTTATACTTATTCCGATAGACTTAACAAAAAGGATCATATTGATTTAATTTGTTTAAAAGACAAAGAAGATGAATACGATATGCGAAAAGAAGAAGAAATGTTTAATTCTCTTACAAGAGATTGGCAGGGAGACTCGGTGTACGAATTTTCTTTGATCGAAGACTGTGAAAAATATTTTTCATCTGAAGCAGATACCCGGATAATAGTGATTATCTCTGACTTTAGAGGTCAACGTGGCAAGACTGAGATTGACAGAGAAATTGATTCCTGGGAAAATAAAAAATTAAAAGAAGAAGTTTTAAAAAATACCAAGAAGAATTATGTTTTCCTCGCCGTTGGACTTGGAAATCGTTATATTGCCGAGAATATTTTTGAACATGCAGTGCAGATAACACCGGATAACTTCTCAAATATGCCAAACTTAATTGGAACCGAATTAACAAAGCTAATCCATGTTCACCACGCAGTAAGATAATCATGAAAACAAAAGAAAAAGAAGCAACAAAAGGATACAAAGAAATCGTAACGAATAAAAAAGCGCGATTTGATTACGAACTTCTAGAATTTTTAGAGGTTGGTATTGTATTGTCCGGCTCAGAAGTAAAAAGTCTTCGCGAGAAAAAAGCGAACCTCACAGACGCATTTGCGCAGGTAAAAAACGGAGAATTGATTTTGCAGAATTTTCATATCACCCCGTATAAAAATGGTGGCTATGCAAACCATCCCGAAGTGCGTCCCCGTAAACTTCTAGCACACAAAAAAGAGATTATAAAACTAGAAAAACAAATTAAAGAAAAAGGTCTCGCAATCGTTGGAGTTAAGATTTATTTTAATGAAAAGCAATTTGTAAAAGTGCAAATAGCGACTGGCAAACCTAAAAAACTTTATGATAAAAGAGATTCTCTCCAAAAGAAAGAAGCCAAAATTGAAATTGACAGAGCCATGAAACAAAGGAACCGTTCTTGAAAAAATTACCCGTAGTATCTATCGTCGGAAGACAAAATGTGGGTAAATCTACATTATTCAATTGCTTCGTTAAACAAAAATTAGCGATTACTTATGATTATCCGGGCGTTACCCGCGACGTGTTGAGTTATGAAATTGATAGCGAGAATTTCATTAAACCATTTACTCTCTCAGACACGCCCGGTCTGGATTTAGAAAATATTAACGATCTAACATCTTCAATCATCGAAGTAAGTTTTAGTCATCTACTCAACTCAGACTTGATCATCTTCGTGATTGATAGAAATGAAATTGTAGAATATGACAGTAAACTAATAAAACTATTTTTGACAGACAAAAGATTTGTTTCTAAAAATATTATCTGTGTAATCAACAAGTCAGACAATCCTGATAATGATTTTGATTTGGAATATTTTTATCGAATGGGGCTACAAGAAGTTATCCCCATTTCCGCACTCGGTCGTAGAAATTTAAAGCTTCTTTTTGAAAAAATGAATTTTTACTTAGCCAAAGCAAGAATTGGCGAAAAGCAAAATACGGATTTTAGTATTAGCATTGTTGGAAAACCAAATTCGGGTAAGTCTAGTTTTTTAAATTCCATTCTTGGATTTAATCGAGCAGTTGTAAGTGAGATTCCCGGAACGACACGCGACACAGTTCATAGCACTTTAAAATTTGAAGATAAGAATTTACTCATTGTAGATACTGCGGGGATTCGAAAAAACAGTAAGTCTTCAGAAGAGTTAGAATTTTATTCTTATAAAAGAACACTTCAATCCATCGAAGAATCTGACGTAATTGTTCATATCATTGATGCAACAAAGGGAATGGGTGAATACGACAAGAAGATATTCGCTATTATCCGCGAGAGTGGAAAGCCGGTTGTGCTGGCTGTCAATAAATGGGATTTGATTAAAGACAAAGATGACAATACTTTCAGAGAATACAAGAAAGACTTAATATCAAGGTTTTATCCTACTTCTGCAATTCCAGTAATAAGTATAAGCGCTTTACAAAAACAACGAGTCCGTAAAGTTTTGGAAGAATGTGTAAAGGTTTACGAAAAGGTAAACACTAAAATACCTACCTCTAAGATTAACCAAAAGTTGACTGAATGGATGTCCGAAGGAAAGATGGGGTTACAGGCGAAAAAGCCTCCCAAGATTTTATACGCAACGCAAGTTTCGACAACTCCATTCAAATTATTATTATTTGTAAACCATGTTGATTTATTTAAAAAACCACTCTTGAGTTTTATTAAGAGTAGAATCATTGAAGAATTTCAATTAAACGGTGTGCAAGTAGAATTAGAAATTAGATCAGACAGAAAAAAAGAAAAGGAATACCGTGAGTAAATGCTTTTTGTATATTTGACAATTTGTTTTTTCTTAGGCTCATTTCCGAGTGCGCATATCGTTTCTTCTCTACAGGGAGTGGATATTAAGAGAACGGGAAGTGGGAATGCTGGAGCGACTAACGTTCTCAGATCCGTTGGTTGGAAATCAGGGCTAATCGTTATGATCCTCGACATTGCGAAGGGAATTGCTCCCTTTTTTATTTATCCCTATTTTTCTGTTGGGGAAGCATTTTTGAGTCCGGAATGGATTCCTCTTTTAGGTGGTTTTACTTCCATTCTAGGTCATATTTTTAATCCCTTTTTGAAATTCGATGGAGGGAAGGGAATTGCAACCTCGGTCGGGGTTTATCTTTATCTGCTTCCCATTCCTTGCATCTTGAGTGGACTGATTGGATTAGGAATTATTTACTGGAAACGAATTGCGTCTCTCGGCTCTATCCTTGGATTTTTCCTTTTGCCGATCATCTATGTAATTTATATGGGAAACTCTTTTTCTCCAAAAGTTTTATTGTTTGTTGTTGTAAATTTCCTTCTTGTCTTATATACGCATCGACAAAATATAAAAAGAATTATTGACGGAACAGAACTAAGTTTTAAAAATAAATCCAATGGCAATTGATACTCTATCCATCGTAAATAATGAACAACGAGTTTTTGCGCTGAAGCTATTCATCGAGGATCACCCTTACTTTGAATTGCAAGATTTATATAAATGGCTTTACTATGGTGAGTTCGGTTACGAAGAGCATATCAGTTATTTAAAAAAAGAAAAAGGCCAACAAGAACTTCATAAGCTATTGGATGATATTAAGTATGAACAAAATATCGAAAACCTTTCTGATCTAGTTTGGAAACCAATGGGTCTTTCGCAGAGATTTGTCATGGTGTTTGTGACTCAATACCACAAGCAACTTTGTCCTTTAAATCGACTTGTGAATTTAATTGAACGCTCTCCTGCGTTTCAAGGAACCCGGATGCATTTTAAATTGGATTGGAGTTTCGTAAAAGACTACGTTATCCGCACCCAAAGTCATCGAATTAGCAAGCAGGATTTTTATGGATTTGAGGATAGGATTAATTTCCACAGTTTACCGCTTGTTAGCTACACGAACGTTTTTATTGGAAAGAATCCAGAGAGGTATCGAGTTGTTCCACGAAAGCTTTTCTTCGATTTTTTTCCTGAATTTAATGATTCACATGACATACTTCCGACGAAAGCCGGTGATTCCTTAATTGACTGATTTTTTAAAAACAAATAAATTTTCCTTGTAATTATATATACTCTAGAAAAACACTAAATTAGATTTTCGAAGTATTTGTATTGAACGGAAGGCTAATTTATTTCGGATGAAGTCCATGAATTTCAATTTTTTTTTATAAGATAGTTTTACTTTTTACGTTAATCGCAATGGCTCAGTGCACCAGTGTTGATATTAAATCCAAAGTGGAACCAACTGCGTCAGTGGAAAATTCAAGCGGTAAATCAAAGAAAGCCGCTGAGGAAGATTTAACGAAACAAGAAAAAAAGGCGATTCACAGCAAGCATGGTTCAAAGAAAAATCTCCCATCTATGTTTCTGTGACTCTTTTGAAAATAAAAACAACAGAAGAATTCTGCAATAAATAGTGACTACAAACTTAAACGGAATCAGTTTTACATTCGGGATACTCGTGAGTAAACGCAAAGAATAAAATTAGGTATAAAGGTCTAGTGGTGGATTGTTCATTACCCGCCTGAGTATATCGCTTCTTGTTACGATTCCTACTAGATGTTTTTTTTCTTTGTCGAGAATTGGAACCGAGCCCACTTTTTCTTCAAACATGATTCGAGCGATTTCTCTGATGGGAGTTTCGGGAAATGCAGAAAGAACTTTTGTCTGCATAATGTCTCTTACCCGCTCCTGGTTGGTTTCAGTCAGAGAATTTCTTAGAGAATTGATTGTAAACTTTAACAAATCTCTCTCGGAAAGAATTCCCTGTAAGAAAGAACGTGAATCAATCACAGGCATATGTCTATATGGCTCTTTGTGAAATAGCGTTTCTACTTTAGCAACAGAATCGTCAGGCGAAATAGTCTGGACTTTTTTTGTCATGATATCACGTGCGTAGAAAATTTGTTTGCGCTCTTCTTTAGGAGAAGATTTTTCCTGTGCATAAATATCTGCTACATCAATGTAGGCATCGGATGCGAAACCAGTTTTGGCATGTGTAATAACAATTGTATCCTCTGGATCACCGACTTCAATGGATTTGTCAGCGACGCCAGCTTGGAGCGCATTAATTTTTTTGATAGAATCTTGTTTGACCTTTGGAATATAAGGCTCTACTAAACCCTGCGTTACCCATATAAACATTGTTTTCCTCCTAATTGTTAGTTCGCATTCAATACTATTATCGTTCTAGTCTAAAAGATACCAAATGAATTTTTAATTCTTCATTTTAAGAATTCTCACACTTTAAAACATGGTATTGTAATTGCTATGAAAGATCTTTTATCTAAGTATGTAAAGAAGTTATCCGAAACTGATTTTGAATTAGCTTATAAAAAAAAGGGGCAGTTCAAATTTTACGGCATTCCTGACTCGGCAGTATCTTTTCTTGCTTCTGCCATTTATTTATACCAAAATAAAAAATCTGCGATTGTCATTTCCGCTACTAATACCGACTCAGAGGCTTTGTTTAGAGAAGCTTTGAGTTTTTTACCTAAAGAAAATATCGCTTATTTTCCCGGACCTGAAGTAATTCCCTATGATTATGCAAGGTATTCTCGCGAATTAAAGATTGATAGAATCAATACTCTCGCTCGTATTCTAAGTGGAGAGCGGATTTTGCTATTTACCTCTGCGATTGGGTTTTTAAAAACTCTTCCTCCGGCTTCGATTCTAATGGGAAAATCTCTTAACTTAAAAACGGGAGACGAAATTGACCAGACAGACTTACTTCAATCTCTAGTAGCTTTGGGTTATGTTCGTGAAGAAATCTGTGAGGAATACGGAAAGTTTTCTGTAAAAGGTGGAGTCATTGACGTCTACTCGCCGTTATTCACAGATCCAGTTCGCCTCGACTTCTTTGGGGACACACTTGAGTCTATCAAATCCTTTGACTCCAGCACACAACGTTCTATTTCTGAGTTGGAAAAAGTTTCCTTGCTGCCCGTAGATGAATTTCTGCTTTCAAAGAAAGAATGGGAACATTATCAAAAAGAAATTGAACTGCGCGGCAAAGGATTAAAAAAGCCAGACATGGAGATTTCGCATCACACTGCTCTAGAAGAATTGATTCCAGTCGTTCACGAGCCACATGGTATACTAGATTATTTTAAAACTCCGCCTCTGATATTATTTCAAAGGCAAAATGAAGTAGTCGATAAAGTATTTCAAATTGAAAGAGAATACAAGTCTCTGTATGAAAAGCGCAAAACAGATATTATCTGCTTAGAGCCTGAAAAATTAATTTCTTTTCAAAACGAATACACTGTATTAACCTCTAAAAAAGAAATTAGCTTTCATTTAATTCGTCCGAGTGAATTAAAAGACAATGAAGTAATTTTGCCTATCACAGAAACCGATTCATTCAAAGGGAAAATTCGTGATGTAAGAGAAAAAATGGAAGCAATGAAAGAAGACTCGATTTTACTTATCACATCTTCTTTTCATGCTCAGACAGAAAGACTAAAAGGGCTTTTTGAAAAAGAAAATATTAAAATCTTAAACGAAGCTTCAGATGAGCCAGAAGTAGTTCAATTTCCTACAAGTCCGGGCGCATACCTAGTATTATCCGAGCTTAAGAATGGATTTATTTTGCCGGATGAAAAGATTCATATCTGGACTGAGAATGATATATTCGGACGAAGTTATAAACGTAAATCTAGATTTAAAAAAACTTCTTCACGTGCGATACAGAGTTTTATTGATTTAAAAGAAGGTGATCATGTAGTTCATATCAATCATGGAATTGGTCGCTTTGTAAAAATCGAAAAAGTAACTGCTGATTCTAAGATTAGAGATTTTTTAAAATTAGAATATTCCGGAGGGGATACTCTCTTTGTGCCGCTCGATCAAATTTCTCTCGTGCAAAGATATGTAGGTGGCTCTGATAATCCAGTTCTAGATAGCCTCGGACGGGGAACCTGGAAAAAGAAAAAGGAAAGAGCGCAGGGAGTCATTGATGTCTTAGCGGAAGAATTACTTGTAATGTATTCGAATCGAATGAAATTACAGGGTTATAGTTTTCCTAAAGACACAATTTGGCAAGAGGAGTTTGAAGCAGAGTTTGAATACGAAGAAACTCCAGACCAACTCAGTGCTATCGAAGCAGTGAAGGCTGATATGGAGTCACCGCGACCAATGGATAGGCTTGTCTGCGGTGATGTTGGTTACGGCAAAACGGAAGTAGCCATTCGCGCTGCTTTTAAATCAGTGATGGCGGGCAAACAGGTGTTATTCATTGCTCCAACTACAATTCTTGCCTTACAGCACTACAATACTTTTAATCAGAGATTTGAAAACTATCCTGTAAAAATTGGAATGGTTTCGCGCTTTCGTTCTCCAAAGGAAGTAAAAGAGTCTATTGCTCAATTCACTGGCGGAGAATTAGATTTACTCATTGGAACTCATGCTCTTCTTTCAGGAACGATTAAACCTAAAAATCTAGGGCTACTCATTATTGACGAAGAGCAGCGATTCGGTGTTAACCACAAAGAAGCAATTAAGAAAATAAAAAATCTAGTCGATGTATTAACACTCAGTGCAACACCCATTCCTAGAACACTTCATATGTCCCTCACAGGAATACGCGACTTATCCATTATCGAGACACCTCCCAAGAATAGACAGAGTGTTGAAACTTTTGTTCTAGAAGACAACGAAGAAATTATGAAGCTCGCCATTGAAAAAGAATTGGAACGTGGTGGACAGGTTTTTTATTTACACAATCGGGTTGAGACAATTGAGAATGAAGCGAAAGAAATTTCTAATCTTCTACCGGAAATTTCGATTGGAATTTTACACGGACAACTCGGCGAAGAAGAAGTGGAAGAAACCATTATGGATTTTAATAATCGAAAGTATGATTTAATGGTGACTACTACAATTATAGAATCAGGAATCGATATGCCTAATGTAAATACAATGATCGTTCGTCGAGCGGATATGTTTGGTTTGTCGCAGCTCTATCAGATTCGCGGAAGAGTTGGTAGAAGTGGAAGAAAAGCTCACGCTTATTTATTTTATCCCGCAAATAAATCAATGACCGAGCAAGCAGAGAAAAGGCTCAATACAATTTCCGAATACCAAGAATTAGGCGCTGGGTTCAAAGTGGCGATGAGAGATTTGGAAATTAGGGGAGCTGGCAATTTACTCGGAACAGAGCAGAGTGGCTCTATTATGGAAATTGGATTTGATCTATATGTGCAGATGTTAAATGAAGCTGTGAGTAAACTCAAACAAGAAGAAATTGCAATTGAAGTGCGAACAGTTGTGAATCTCGCCTCTAGCTTTTACATTCCAGAAGATTATATTCCGGATACAAAGCAGAAGATTGAGTTCTACAAAAGATTTGAAGGTGCTTTGCATTTAGACGAGATGGATGAGATTGCAATTGAAATGGAAGACAGGTTTGGAAAATTTCCAGAAGTGGTGGATACTTTTTTACAATTGGAAAAAATTCGTGTCCTAGGCTCTAGTCTTGGATTTGAATTTATAACGGAGGATGGGGGCGATATCAAGTTGAAATCCGGCCAGCATTTCAAAGGTGATCCCGCAAAGATCATGAAATTAATTGTTGCCAAAGAAGGACTTTCCATTCAACCCAAAGAGCCTAGCATTTTAAGATTCAAACCGAAGAATAAAAATGAAAAGGCCAGGCTAAAAGAAATTATTGCTCTTTTGACCAAGATTTCGTCCTAAAAAAAGGCTAGACGTGCCGATTTCGGAAAATAATTTGATTTTAACAAGGAACTTTAAATGAAATTCAAATTAATTCTAATTAATCTTATCATACTCAGTGTCTTCAATTTTGTGGGATGCGAAGATGATAATAGTAGCGTGATTGAAACGTTAGACGGCGAGAAGCTAACAGTAAAGAAATTCGAAACAACATATGAAACAGCGATTGAATCGATGAGTCGTATGCAAAATGTTGAAAAAGAAAACTTAATCAAGATTGTTTCTACGGATATAGAAGAGTTAGATGAGCAGCTAAAATCAATTAACTACCAATTTCAACCAAAGAACTTTTATGATAATTACCGCAACATGTATATGATTAAGACTGCTGCGGATAAGTCTGGTTTTACCACGAGAGCAGATATAAAAAATATTGTGAAATACTTAGAAATGCAAACTATTTCTCAGCTTTATATCACTGAGCAAGTAGAGAAAAAAATTAAAATCACTGACGAAGATGCAAGCAATAAATGTAAAGACCTTAGAGAAAAAGATCCGCGTATGAAATCTGTTACTCTTGACAGATGCCTGCAAATCGGTAGAGGAGTATTAAAACAAGAAGAGTCTCAAAAAATTCTTCCAAAAGTTTTAGAGAGAGTCAAAGAAGGAATATCCATTAAGCACAATGAAAAATTTGACCTAGAACAATATCTAAAGACAGGACCTAGCATTCTGAAAAAAGATGCAAAAGAGAAAGAAGGCGATAAGTCCGAATCTAAGCCTGAAACAAAGACAGAAGAAAAACCAGTCACACCAGCACCTGCTGGTAAATAGTATACCGTAGAGACGCACGGCCGTGCGTCTCTCTCTACTAGCCATATGAACAATTACATAAATTTAATCCTTAGAAGTATTATTGAATCTATAACTGAGTTTTTGCCTGTATCCTCTACGGGGCATTTATTCTTATTCACTTCCTTTTTTCCTTTTGAGGGATTAGAAGATGGAGCTAGCTTTGATGATTTGTTTGATATATTCATTCAGAGTGGAGCCATTCTTTCTGTCCTTGTATTGTATCGTAAATTCTTTTTTGATAAAACAAAGGCAACTCTTCAGTATGCGCTAGGACAGTCGAAGGATGATTCGGGCTTTCAATTTTTTTTAAATATTGCAATTGGCTCCTTTCCAGTATTATTGTTTGGCTTTGCATTTAAAAGTATTTTGGATACGATTAAGGCAAGTGAATATTTGCTTTTCATTCTTGGTTTCTCTTGGTTAGCCGGTGGAATTGCAATTGTCCTTGTAGAAAAAAAATTGCAGTCAATGAATTCAGATTCTACCGCAGTTCCTTCTTCTCTAAGTTTTAAGCAAGCTATAACGATTGGAATTTGTCAGTGTCTAGCACTCATTCCGGGTATTTCTAGATCTGCTATGACTATCATAACTGCGCGACTTTTAGGTTTACCTAAAAAGACTTCTGCCGAGTATTCTTTTTTCTTGGCAATTCCCGTGCTCATAGCGGCTAGTTTATATAAGCTGTATAAATACAGAGACTTACTTCATGGAGACAGTTTGATTTTACTGTCACTTGGCTTTATATTGACATTTATCTTTTGTATGGGAATTATTAAGTGGTTTATAGCATTTATCCAGAAGAATAGTTTTTCTAGCTTTGGATACTATCGTATTTTTCTTGGAATCACTGTTGTTAGCTATTATTTACTTTTTAAATAATTTAAGAGTTTTCACTTTTAAATTCACTCGTTGAAATAATTTTTAAGTATTTGTCTATTTGGCTAATTTTAAGAATCCCCTTTATATTAGAAGGCACATCTAATAGAGTTAGCTTTTTATTTTTACCTTTTAGATTGTTCATGATTCGAAGAATACATCCCATTCCTGAAGAGTCAATGGCTCTGCACTTAGAAAGATCGATACCCACATTTAAAATTGATGCTGTAACCAAATCCTGTATATACAATTCAAATTCTCGAAATGTGCCCATGTCTAAGTAACCTTCGAGTCCTACAATGGCTAGATTTTCATGAATGGTTTTTTCTAATTTCATACTAATGGCTAACTTCCACGTCACATAATTTAACTAGGATTATAATTTAACAACCATTCTTTTTATTTTTTGAATAAATTTTACGACTTGTTTTTCCTTTTGCCCTGCGACTTATATCTAATCTAATATGAGTTTAACATTAGCTGAATTTCTTACAACCTATCCATGGGACGAAAAGTATCTCTTAAATAAACCAAAACGTCTAGACTGGCTCTGGTCATTTGATCTGGCAATTTCAGCCGACGCACTCTGGTCATTCGTGAGCGATACATCTAGACTTAATAAAGCAATGGGTTTAAGTGAAATGAATTTTACTGAAAAAAACGGAATCCTTTATGGAAATGCAACCAATGCAGGCATTCGACTCGAATGGATGGAAATTCCCTGGACATGGGTATCATCCAATCACTTAATCAGCATTCGAGAGTATAGTAAAGGTTTTGCGCATACTGTCAAAGCCATTTATCATTTTGAAAAGATATCAGAAGAGAGAACTCGCTTGTATGTTTATTTGGGTTGGGTGCCAAGAGGATTTTTTTCTAGGTTACTCCTCGTTAGCTCCGAGAAGGTAATTCGAAATAAATATAATTTGATTCTTACTGAGATTGAAAAAATAAATAAGCAAAAGAGTTTTAAACCACAATTACTCGTTCCAGAAGAAAAGAGTATGGTAAGTAATCAGTCTGCTCTTTCAAAAATAAAAGAAGAACTATTGCAGAAGAAAATTTCAAAAGAATTAATTCAAAAACTAATAGAATATATTGAATATGGAAATGAATTGGATTTGTATCGAATTCGAGTTTTGGAATTAGCTAAGAAGTGGAATGTGAAAGATAAAGATTTGTTAGTTACATGCTTACATGCAACTAGAGCGGGGTTACTCACTATTAGCTGGGATGTGATATGTCCTCATTGTAGGGGAACACGTTTGGAAATTGGGACTCTTTACGATGTGCCCGGTAAATCGAATTGCGAGGCTTGCGAAATAGAATACGAAAATGACTCTGAAAATTCAATCGAAATTACATTTCATGTGCATCCTTCCATTCGAAGTGTAGCCAAGGTTTATTTTTGTAGTGCAGAGCCGGCAAAAAAACCGCATATTAAACTACAAAAATATCTTGCTCCAAAAGAAACATTGGAAACCAAATTAAATCTGGGAATTGGAGTCTATAGACTTCGAATAAAAGGAAGTTCGGTAGTAGGAACTTTAAACATCACAGACACCGAATCTGCTCAAGTTGTAAATTGGTCAAACGAGGCTAATCAAAATTACCTGTCTTCCAAAAATCCACTTGTTCGAATTGCGAATACGGATGATAAGCCTCATTTGTTTGCAATTGAAGAAACATCCTGGGACCCATTTGCCCTTAAGCCTGCCTATATTTTCAGCTTACAAGAATTCCATGATTTGTTTTCTGCTGAATCCATTTCGAGCGATTTGAAATTGGAGCTTGGTTTACAGACTATTCTATTTACTGATATAGTAGGTTCCTCTAATCTCTACGAAGAGCAGGGCGATTCAAAGACTTTTATTCAAGTTAAAAGACATTTTGAAGAAATAAATAAATATGTAAAAGAAAATGATGGTGCTATCATTAAGACGATAGGAGATGCAGTGATGGCTGTATTTCCTTCGCCCCAAAAAGCAATTGCAGCTTCGATGGATTTAGTAAAAACTTTCGATGGAAAGAATCTAAATGGAATTCGTCTCAGGGTTTCGATTCATTACGGACAGTGTATTGCAGTGAATTTGAATAGTGGAATTGATTATTTTGGTAAAACAGTAAATATAGCAGCCAAGATTCAAAAATTAGCAGGTGCTTCCCAAATTGTTTTTACAAAAGAATACAAAGAAAATCTTGACGTTGAAAAATATTTAGAGTCTAACAACATTATACTCGAAGAATTACAATATGAAATTCCGGGAATGAAAGACCAATATACAATTTATAGAATCAATGCTCGAACTTTTTAAAGACTTTAAACTAATTCTTATCTTACTTCTATTATTTAATTGTTATGACAATAATCGAATCGACTCTTGGGAAATTCAAAAACGAATTTTAGTTTTGATAGAAGCGAAAGCAAGTCAGTGCGGAAATCGTCCAAGTGATCCATTATTTTTTACGCAAGATCGCCCCCCGGGTGAAGTGACCCGCTGCGAATTAGATATATTAAACGCAAGGTGTCCTTTTAAAACGTATCCTTGGAGTTGTGTGAGGATATTTTGAAGTATATTCTATTTTTACTATTTTTATTTCTTTCGTCGCTTGCTGCACAGGAAAAACCAATTTCAGCAAAAATCAAAGTGATCGATAAGGCTACCAATTCTCCTAAGCCAAATGCAACTGTTGTGATAAAAGAGTCCGGCGGATACTTTACTACAAATGCAAAGGGAGAAATTCTTTTTCAAGTTCCGGGTAATGGCTATTACACTTTAAGAATTATTTCTGGAGCGGATGTTGAAGTAAAGCGAAAAGAAATATACTATGATGGGCAGGAGATTGTTGTCTTTGTTGGAGAAAAAGAAAAAGGAGCAATCGAAGTCTCTGGTGAAAAAGAAAAAACAAAACTCTCTCGCTATACTTTGCAACAAGAGGAAATTAAGCGTTTGCCCGGATCGCAGGGTGATTCTCTTAAGGCTATTTTGACTTTGCCGGGAGTCTCGCCAGCGATACCAATCGGTCTTGCAACCACTGCCGCTTTGTTTAATACGAATAATTCAGGTCCTTATAGAAACAGTGATCGAGGAGATATTGTTTTGCGGGGGGCAGGCTCTAGGGCGAATCAATTTTACTTTGATGGGTTTCCAATTAGCTACCCGTTTCATCTAGGAAATCAATCTTCCGTATTAAATAATAATATTATAAAATCTTTTGATGTGTATACGGGTGCGTATTCCTCTCGATATGGATATGCGACAGGCGGCATCATTAACATTGAAGGAAAGTCAGAAGTAAAAAAAACAACAACAATTTTAAATATGAATTTGTTTTTGACTGATGCTTTGATTGAAACAAAGCTAGGTCAGAAATCGTATATGATTGCGGCGGCAAGAAAGAATTATCCGAATGTTGTTTTACTAAAACTTTATCCGGATGGAATACCGCCTAATGCGAAGTATGCGGACTATCAGGATTATCAATTCAAATACGGGCTCGATATTTCAGATAAACACAAAGTCTCCGTGTCTTTATTTGGCGCCAGAGATAGACAAGCCTATACGAAAGCGCAGGCTGAATTAGAAGGTGGTGGAAGTTCGCCGGGTGGCTTAGATGGTAGACCTCCCATTGGTCTTGATAAAAAATTTCACACGGAGGGGCTACGATACATTTACCAGCCGGGCACAAGATTTAGCAATACGCTAAGTGTATCTCGAAATACCTTTAAGGAATTCTTTGAGCTTAAAATTACAAATCCAGCAACGGCTGAAAATATTTTCGGAGTTCAAAACGTGACTACGCAGACTCTTTATTTTGCTGAAAACATTCAGAGTCTAGAGATTGTAAAGAATATTTTGCGAATTGATACAGGGCAAAACTATCGAGAAAAAAATATTACTTTGAAAGGAGAAAATATAACCCAACAAAATAGCCTGTTTTCAAAGATATTCAACGATCTTCTCGATAGTTCGCCTACATTTCGCGCTCTCATCGACGGAGATGGAGCAAAATCAAAAGAATATGGAATGTTCGCAGAGGCTAATATAGAATATGCGGGATTTAAGCTTGTCCCGGGTGTAAGATGGGATTATTATAATTTGGCAAATCAAAAAGCTTTGAGTCCAAGGTTAAATGCTTCTTATACGATTGCAAAGACTGGAACCACATTTATTGGAGGAGCTGGAATTCATCGAAACGCACCTGTAGGTATAGAGCAAGTATCCGCTAAAGTGGGTAATTCTAATTTGCTTATGGAGAAAGCTGAGCATCTAGCAATTGGGATTAACCAGGAGATCAATCAACAATGGTTATTTAAAGTGGAGGGTTTTCGAAATATATTTTCTGATTTAGTAGTTCCTGACACGTATGCGCGAAATCCATACGCTTTAAATAATGAGCCACGAGATATTTTGCAGAAATCTGATTTTGTTTCTAGAAATATTTTAACAGACAAAGCACTAAATTATTCTAACAGAGGAGATGGATTTTCGGAAGGTGTGGAAGTCTATTTAAAAAAATCAAATAAACCCGGCGAGAATGGTTTATTTGGTTGGATTTCTTATTCCAATTCCATCACAAAAAGGAATAATCACCAGACAAGACTTGCAAGTTCAGAAGCTACGAATAGGAATTTAAAAAATGGAAGTAGAAAGCTCCTCTATCAAACAGACGTTGGAAATAACTATGTAAATTATTACGATGACAACCAAGCAGAGCTTCTTTTTGACAATGATCGCAGTGAATTATATGACTTAGACCGAACTCATCTTTTAAATATTGTGTTTGGTTGGAAGATTACAAGTCAATGGCAACTTGGCGGAAGGTATCGTTATTTTACGAATACTCCTATTACGCCTATCGTTGGCTCTAGTCGATTTTCACAGGCTGCGAGTTTTGGGGTTAATCTGAATAATGCGCAGTATTCTAATGACTACAACTCTGCTAGACTCTCTCAGTTTCAACAAGTTGACATACGATTGGATCGATTTGAGAACTATGAATGGGGAGTGGTCAATGGGTATATCGAAGTAATCAACCTTTTAGGGAGGAGAAATGTTTCCGGCGAAAATTATGACGTAACAAAGCCATATCTAAACGGATCAAATCCCACTCCCGTCTATGATACTCTGAATTCGCCTTACATCCAATCGCCATTACCCGGTGGAAGGCTTGTCTATTTGCCGCTTTTAAATATCGGACTTGAAGTGAGGTTTTAGCATGATGCGGATAATACTACTCATCTTTTCGATATTATTTTTTTCTTGCTCCGATATGGATGGAGTTAAAAAGAGAAAGGAAACAAAGCAGAAAGTAGATTTTTCTATTTTAACATTAGTTCAAAATAGAGCAAAAGGAAATTGTCTACGCAAAGATACTTCTACAAACACAGTCTATTGTGATAGGCGCTCGAGTGGACTATGTAATCTAAATGAATTGCTTTTAAGTTCTTCCGAAAAAGCTTATAATTTAACGGAAGCCAATGATTTAGTGAAAGCGGTTCCTTCTTGTAGTTTTTCTTTTTTAAACTCAGGAATTTCATCCGATGCAGTTTCTACTATTGCTGATCAAGATACATTTAAGGCTAATAATACTTATTCGGTAGTCACTGCTTGTGAGTCCACTGGAATTAGTTTTCCTGAAACATTAATCGCAGAGTCTGAATTCATATTTGTAAATTCGTCGAAAGGAAGAATTGCAGTGGCTGCCGACAAAGTTGCAAATACTCCTGATTTGACTCTAGCACTTACTTTACCGCCGGGAACGAGTGTATCTCAGACCAAATCAGATGCGCTCTCATGTTTAACGGGGGGATTTACTCAGGCAGAAAAAGACTTAGTAGCTGACTTGAGAACATTGAAGCGAGTAAAAGCGATTAGCTGTAGCAGTAAATCGGACTCCGCGAATGCCTGTCCATTATAAGTTTATTTCCAAAATAAAAGACTTGTTTTAAATACTGTTCAATTTGAATTGAATAACTAGATATAAAAACAGGATGGAATAATTTGATGAAAGCACCAAGCAAAGATTGGAAAGAGGACGTTGCCGCCGATGAGGAAAAAAGATTCAATGAGTATGCAGAGAAAATCGTTGAAATTCAGAAGAAAAAATCTGCTATCTTTGGAAACGGAAGAGCCTTACATAGAAAAATGATTTGTGGTTTACAAGCAAAACTGCAAGTGTTAGAAAAATTACCAGAATATGCAAGCCAGGGGTTGTTTGCAAAGCCAGGAGTTCATGATGTCTGGATTCGCATTTCAAATGGTGGTGTGGATGTGAAGTCAGATTCTCTTCCTGATATTCGCGGCTTTGCAATTAAAGTTCTTGGACAGAATTCTCCTAGTGCTCTTGGAAATGGAAATACTCAAAATCAAGATTTTACGCTCATCAATCAATCTGCCTTTTCCTTTCCTAAGTCAGCTCCTTTTATCGCGTTGGTATTAGCCGCTTCAGAGAGTCCATTTGCTTTGTTGACACATATGTTGGGAACTTATGGAATCATTGGTGGAATTCAGAAGATTATAAAAACGGTAAAAACTTTCGGAAAACCATTTTCTGGGTTTATGACAGAGACTTTCTATTCTGCGTCTCCGATTGCTTGCGGTGAGTATGCTGCTCGTGTTCGATTAATTCCAGTAGTGGCTAAGCCAAATTTACCACCGAATAATTCCGATTTGTCGCTTGATATTAAAAAGGCTTTGGCGAAAGAATCAGTGGAATTTAATTTACAATTGCAATTCTTTGTAGATGAGAAAGTTACTCCTATTGAAGATGCTTCCGTAGATTGGCTTGAGTCAGAGTCTCCTTACGTAACCGTTGCAAAACTAACAATTCCTTCTCAAAATTTAGACTCAGAAGAGTCTAAAGCATTAGCTGATAAAATGGAGAAAACTTTTTTTGATCCATGGAATGCATTTTTGGCACACAGACCACTCGGAGACGTTATGCGTG
>Ga0209174_10000860_pt1 | contig 22039 bp, 19 predicted proteins | sample JI91814BDNA_FD_187505 | JGI IMG/M metagenome (GOLD analysis project Ga0209174, IMG submission 187505) | Wastewater effluent complex algal communities from Wisconsin, to seasonally profile nutrient transformation and Carbon sequestration -... | ecosystem: Engineered > WWTP > Effluent > Algae...
CACGACACCGGCGTTGATGCCCAGCATGCCCGACTCGAGCGACTCCGAAAGCCGCAGGGCACGCTCGAGGTCGGCGGTGAAGACATAGCCGACCAGGCCGAATGGTGTCGCATTGGCCAGCGACACCGCCTGATCCTCGGTCTCGAAGACGGTCACCGGCGCGACCGGGCCGAAGACCTCTTCGCTGAGGATCGCCGACGATGCAGACACCCCCGCGAGCACCGTGGGGCTGTAGAAGTAACCGTCGCGAGCCGGCGACGAGCCTCCAGTGACGACGGAAGCGCCCGACGCGACGGCGTCCGTCACCAGCGCCTCCACCTTGGCGACCGCGGCGGGATTGATCAGGGGACCGAGGCGGGTGCCGGCCTCGGTGCCCCGGCCCACGGCATACCCGCCCATGGCTTCGGCCAGTCTGGTGGTGAACTCTTCGACCACACCCGACTGGACGAGGAAGCGGTTGGCTGCGACGCACGCCTGGCCGCCGTTGCGCAGCTTGGCGGCCAGCGCCCCTTCGATCGCGGCGTCCAGATCGGCGTCGTCGAACACGATGAAGGGGGCGTTGCCGCCGAGCTCCATCGACACCCGCAACACATTCTGCGCGGACGCCGCGATGAGCGCCTTGCCGACCGCCGTGGACCCGGTGAACGACAGCTTGCGCAGCCGCTCGTCGGCGATCAGTGGGCCGGTGACGCCGGGGGCGTCGGTGGTCGGTATGACGTTGAGCACCCCCGCGGGCAGGCCCGCCTCGCGCATCACCTCGGTGAACAACAAGGCGGTCAGAGGTGTCAGCTCGGATGGTTTGAGCACCATGGTGCACCCGGCCGCCACCGCCGGCCCCACCTTGCGGGTGACCATGGCCAGGGGGAAGTTCCAGGGCGTGATCATTAGGCTCGGCCCGACCGGACGCTTGAGCGTCAGCAGGCGATTCCGGCCGTCGGGGGCCGTGGTGTACGACCCGCCGATGCGCACGGCCTCTTCCGAGAACCAGCGCAGGAACTCCGCGCCATAGCTGACCTCGCCGTGCGATTCGACGAGCGGCTTGCCCATTTCGAGAGTCATGACGAGGGCGAAGTCGTCGGCTCGCTCGGTGACCAGGTCGAAGGCCCGACGCAGGATCTCCCCTCGCTCCCGCGGAGGCGTGCGAGCCCAGTCCGCCTGCGCCTCGGCGGCGGCGTCCAGGGCGCGAGCCCCGTCCGCGGCCGAGGCATCGGCGACCGTGCACAAGGCCTCACCGGTTGCCGGGTCGACGACGTCGAATCGCGTGCCGCCCTCGGCTTCGGTCCACTCACCGGCGATGAACAAGCCGGTTGGTGTCTTGGCAAGCACGGCCGACTCGGTCGGGTCAGCAGTCATCAGGGTCGATCCTCGACTCTCGTGGATGGGCGCACCGGTCAGGAAAAGGCAGGAACGACCTGCTCGCAGAACAACTTCAACGAGGCGAGCTTCTCCTCGTGGGACATCGAGTTGTCGATCCAATAGCTGTACTCGTCGACGCCGAGCTCGCCGTAGTACCTGATCCGTTCGATGACCTGCTCCGGAGTGCCGATCATGGCGCTCGTGTGGATCGCCTCGAGCTCGAACTCGGGACGCTCGGCGAATTGCTCGAGTGGCGCTGGCGGCAGGAAGCCATTGGTGGGCGGTGTCTTGCCGAAAGCCCAGGAGGAGAAGGTCCGGTAGAACCTCGAGATCGCTTCGGCGGCGGGGACCCAGGCGTCCGGCTCGTCGGCGGAGTGGACGAAGGTGTGCCGCAGCGCCATCAGCTCCGCACGGGGCACATCGGGATTGTTCGCCAGGGCGGTGTTGAACTTGTTGGCCAGGTCGACGACCTCGCCGTCGTCCTTCATCAAGGGCGTGACCATGACATTGCAGCCCTGGCTCACGGCGAAGTTGTGGCTGTCGGGGTCACGAGCTGCGATCCAGATGGGCGGGCCATCCTGCTGCACCGGCTTCGGCACACTCGTCGAGACCGGGAACTGCCAGATTTCCCCGACGTGGGCGTAGTCGCCGGCCCAGAGCTTGCGCAGGGCGGGCACGAGTTCACGAAGGGACTTGCCCCCTTCCGTCGCGGGCATGCCGCCGGCCATCCGGTCAAACTCGAACTGGTAGGCGCCGCGGGCGACACCGAGTTCGCACCGGCCGTTGCTGATCACGTCCAGGAGGGCCGCCTCGCCGGCCGCCCGGATCGGATTCCAGAACGGGGCGATGATCGTGCCGGCGCCGAGCCGGATGGTCTGGGTCTGCGTCGCGAGATAGGACAGCAGCATCATCGGGTTGGGCGAGATCGTGTACTCCATCGCGTGGTGCTCGCCGATCCACACCGTGCCGAAGCCGCCTTGTTCGGCGACCTGGGTGAGTTCGGTCAGATTATCCAGGAGTTCACGGTGGGTGACCGACTCGTCATACCGCTCCATGTGGACGAACAACGAGAATCTCATGCTTCCTGCCTTTCACTGTCAGCATCCGGGCGGTCCAGGCCCAGGGTTTGTGGTTGTAGATCCATCTCCGCGAGAGTCACACCGGCGGTCGCCCAGTGCGACCGAGGGACCTCGCGAGGGTCACTTCGACGAGCGGCACGTCAGCTCCGGAGGACGAAGGGGTCGGCCACGGGGTCTTCGCTGGTGTTGACCCAGATGCTCTTGAGCCGGGTGTATTCCTTGATCGTCTCCTGGCCGTGCTCGACGCCGACGCCGCTGTTCTTGAAGCCTTGGCGCGGGGACATCGGCGACATCGCTCGGTAGGTATTGATCCAGATCGTGCCCGCCTCCAGTCGTGCGGCCACACGATGGGCTCGACTGAGATTGCGCGTCCAGATGCCCGCTGCCAGACCGTATTCGGTGTCATTGGCCAGCGCGACGACCTCGTCCTCGGTGTCGAACGGCATGATCGCCGCGACCGGCCCGAAGATCTCTTCGCGGACGACCTGCATGTCGTTGTTGACGTCGACCAGGACCGTGGGTGCGTAGAAGTAGCCTCCGAGGCCGCCGTCCGACGAGCATCCCCCGGTGAGGACGCGCGCGCCCTCGGATCGACCGAGGTCGACATATCCGGCCACCTTGTCGCGTTGGTCCGCGAACGCCAGCGGGCCGATCTCGGTCTGCGGATCCATCGGGTCGCCCATGACGATGCTCTTGGCTCGCTCCGAGACGCGTTGCAGCAGTTCGTCATAGACGGAACGGTGGGCGAAGACGCGGCTGCCCGCGATGCACGTCTGGCCCGCGGCGGCGAAGATCCCCGCGACCACACCCATCGCGGCATTGGCGACGTCCGCGTCGTCGAACACGATATTGGGCGACTTCCCACCGAGTTCGAGGGTTGAGCCAATGAAGCGGCCGGCAGTCGCGGAGGCGATCCGGGAGCCGGTCGCCGTGCTGCCCGTGAAGGAGATCTTGGCGAGCAGCGGGTGATCGACCAGAGGCTGGCCGGCCTCGACGCCGAAGCCGGTCACGACATTGATCGTCCCCGGCGGGAAGCCGGCCTCGTCGACCAGCTGCGCCAGCCGGAGGACAGTGGCGGAGGTGTACTCGGACGGCTTGATCACCATGGTGTTGCCGGCGCAGAGCGCGGGGGCGAGTTTGCTGGTGGTGAGGGTGAGCGGTGAGTTCCACGGCGTAATGGCGCCGACGACACCCAGCGGTTCGCGGACCGTGTAGTTGAGAACCTGGCGATCCGAAGTGGGGATCGTGTCCCCCTGGATCTTGTCGGCCAGTCCGGCGTAGTAGTAGTAATACTCCGGCAGACCGGCCATCTGGCCGCGCATCTCTCGCAACAACTTTCCGTTGTCCTGGGTCTCCATCCGGGCGAGTTCCTCGGCGTTCTCACCGATCAGGTCGCCGAGCTTTCGCAGGAGGTGTCCCCGTTTGGTCTGGCTCAGGTCTCGCCACCGGGGATCGTCGAAGGCCTGCCGCGCGGCCCGCACGGCCTTGTCGACATCCTCGGCATTGCCGCGGGCTGCTTCGTAGTTGACGTCGGTGGTCGCCGGGTTGGTGCTCTCGAAGTATTCGCCCGTTGCCGGGGCCACCGGCGCGCCGCCGATGTGGTGCTCGTAGCGGGTCGTGCTCATCAGTGCTCCTTGAGAAACGCGGTGAGTGCGTCGGTGAACTCGCCGGGCCGCTGCACGGGCAGCATGTGCCGGGTGTCGTCGAGGATCCTGACGTCACAGTCCGGGATCGCGGCGGCCAGTCGACGGGACATCTCCGGGGTCGAGCCCGGGTCGTCGCTGCCGGTGATGGCCAGGGTGGGTGCGGTGATGCCGGCCAGCGCCGGCGCAACCTCGGCATCCGCAGTGGCGAATACGCGATAGCAGTTCAGATAGGAATCGATGTCATTGCCGGACAACGTCTTCTCGGTGAGTCGAATCTCCTCGTCCGGGACCTCGGTGCCGTCATACCAGCGGCGCAGCGACGCCTGGATGCCCCCCGCGAAGTCCTCGCGTGCCGTCTGCAAGCGAGCAAGGACGGCGTCTCGTTCCGCAGGTGTCCGATCACAGACGGAGTTCACGCACGTCAGGGTGCGCACGAGGTCGGGGCGGTGGATGGCGATGTGCTGCGCGACCAGCGCTCCCAGCGAGAAGCCCACGAGGTGCGCCGGCTCGTCGGCGTTCAATGTGTCGACCACTGGATCGGCGAGATCCGCAAGCGTGGTGCCGTCCGGCGCTGGCGACGAGGTCCCGTGACCGAGCAGGTCGGGGGCCGACACGTCATACCGCGTCCGATCCAGGAGGGCGATCACCCGGTCCCACACGTGTCGGTCCAGGCCGACGCCGTGCAGGAAGACGATCCGCTCCGTCGCGGGCGCCTCGCTGGTGCTGGTCATGAGCGTCGCGGCCTCACTGCTCGGTGGAGAGCGAGGCAAGCCTCTGCTGGGGCCGCCCCTGCGCGGCCGCGGCGAGGGCGACGACGATCTCGCCCGGGTGCGGGGCGTCGCTGATGCTCACCTCGAACGACTGATGGTGCGAGCGGATCGTCGCATCGGTGATGTGCTTGAGGGGGATGTCGAAGATGACGCCCGCGGGGCCGCGCTTCTCCACGGCCGGGAGCAGCGTGGTCGCGTTGGCGGCTTTGCGGAAGTGGTCACCGAACTTCAGCGTGTGAATGAGCGCCGAGCCATGCTCGATCTCGCCGTCGAGACCGACGATGGCTGCCTTGCCGTAGGCCTCGGCCGGGGCGCCCAGTGCCTCGAGCACCTTCGGCGCGAGCAGGGCACCGAGATCTGAGGCGGTGGCGTCGATACCGGGCGCGAGATCCTCGACGAATCCCTTTCCGGCCCAAGGGTTTTCGATGACAGCAGCAACGACTGCGGTGCGAGCCGCCGGCTGAACTTCCCGTCCCCCCTCGGTGATCGTCTCGTCGATCACGGTCACGATCTTGCGGATCTGCACGTCAGTTCTCCTTCGTGAGAGTGCTGGCCGAAACGGCCGGGTCGGTGGATCGGTCCCCGATCCGCGGGTGCGGGCGGGGCCCTGTCGAGGCGGCGGCGATCACAAGGATCTCGCCAGCTCGCGGAGCGTCGGAGACGCGAGCGGTGATGGTCTGGTAGTGGCTGCGCGTCGCTGCCGCCGTCTTGTGCCACATCGGGACGGTCAGGCGAGCGCCGGCGTCAGCGCGGGTGTCCGCGAAGCAGATGATCGACTCCCCGCCGAGGAACTCGCGCATCAGGTTGCCGAAATATGGGGTGTGGATCAGCGCCGCGGCGTGCTCCAGTTCTCCGGCGCTCCCGACGATAGCGGCCTTGCCGAATGCCTCGACCGCGCCCGGTCCGCCGAGAGCTGCGTTCAACCGGTCGGTGAGGAGCTGCGCGAGCGTCGGAGCAATCGCGACGACCGCCTCGGACAGATCGGCAGCCGCGTCTGTGCCCAGCCAGGGATTGGCGATGACGGCCGCGGCATACGCCTGACGCGCCGGCACGGCCGGGGCCGCGCCGTTCTCCGACACGACCTCCTCGATGCCCACCACCAGCCGCCGGACCCCGGCCTCGATGGCCTGGACGGTTTCGGAGTTCTGTTGCATGCCACAGACGCTAGTGGTCCGCCGTCGATTGCGCAACCCCCAGCGCTCGAGATCGGGATAAACTAGTTCTGAACACGGGTATTGACAGATCCAATGTGGCGGTCGTACGTTTCTTGTGGCATACAACAGCGGTCGTTGCGCATGCGGGGTGACGGCTGACGCGAACCGCCCTTCAGTCAGGAGTCCGCGCATGAGCGACACCACAACCGAGTCGATCCCCACGCATCAGCCGGGCGATTTCACCGAGCCGGCCACCCATCTCTCGCTGCCGCCGCACTACGAGCCGCCGATGCTCGAGCCCCGCGCGGACGAACCGACCGCACCCGGCCGGCTCGGCACCGTCTTCTGGGCCTCGGTCGCCCTAGCCGCCGTCTTCGTCGTGTGGGGGGTGGCCTTCACCGAGAACCTGTCGAATGTCACCAATAGCTCACTCAACTGGATCACGGGAAGCTTCGGCTGGCTCTACCTCGTCGTGACGATGGGCATCCTGGGCTTCCTGGCCTTTCTCGCCTTCAGCCGGGTGGGGAAGGTGCGTCTCGGCTGCGACAACGAGCGGCCGGAGTTCCACACGCTCAGTTGGCTCGCGATGATTCTCTCGGCCGTCATGGGCATCGGCCTGGTGTCCTACGGCGTGGCCGAGCCCATCTCACACTTCGCGACTCCCCCACACGGGCTAGCTGAGCCGGGCACGCCGGAGGCTGCAGTCCGTGCGATGCAGTACTCCTTCTTCGACTGGGGCCTGCACGCCTGGGGGATCTTCGCGATCTTCGGCCTCGCAATGGCCTACTCCACCTACCGCAAGGGCCGTTCCTGCCTGGTGAGCCAACTCTTTCGCCCACTCCTCGGCGACAGGGTGGACGGCCCGATCGGCAAGGCGATCGACATCCTCGCGGTCTTCTCCACCCTCTTCGGCACCACGACCTCTCTCGGTCTCGGCGCCCTCCAGGTCAACAACGGCGTGAACATGCTGTGGGGCATTCCGGTCAACAACACCACGCAGGTGGTCATCATCGCGCTCGTCACGGCCATCTTCACCTTCTCCGCCGTCAGTGGCGTGAGCAAGGGCATCAAGTACCTCAGCCAGGCCAGCACCGGCCTCGCCGTGATCTTGTTCGTCTTCATCCTGGTCGTCGGCCCGGCCGTCTTCGTCGCCAACCTCTTCGTGGAGTCCATCGGGTTGTGGGCGAGCGACTTCTTCCGGATGAGCCTGCAGGGCACCGCATTCGGTGGCCTCGAGTGGATGCAATGGTGGACATATTTCATGCTTGCCTGGTGGGTGTCCTGGGGCGCCTTCGTCGGCCTCTTCCTGGCTCGCATCTCCCGTGGCCGCACCATCCGCGAATTCATCGCCGGCGTCCTGCTCGTGCCGTCACTGGTGTTCTTCACCTGGTTCAGCGTGTTCGGCGGCACCGCCATCCACGAGGACATGTTCAACGGCGCCGATATCGCCAAGCGCACCGCCGAGGACATCAACAGCGCCTTCTTCGCCACCCTGGACCAGTTCCCCCTCGCGTCCATCACCTCGGTCATCGCCATCTTCCTCGTCGTGATGTTCTTCATCTCCGGTGCCGACGCCAACACCTATGTTCTGAGCATGATGACCTCGGAAGGGTCTCTGGCCCCGCGCAAATGGGTGCTCGTCCTGTGGGGCATCATCACCGGTGTCACGGCGATCGTGCTCATGTACGCCGGGGGCCTGAATGCCTTGCAGAACACGGTGATCGTCACCTCCGCCCCCTTCCTGATCATCATCGCCGGCCTGGCCGTGTCCTTCTGGGTGGAGCTGCGCTATGACGCTCGGCACGAGCTGCTGGCGGGGCTCCGGCGCAGTCAGCCGGCAGGCGCCGCCCCGGCCACCTCGCCCACCGAGCCGGCCGGCACCTCATACGACACCACCACCTCACCGGACGCCTGAAGAGGAGCAAATGACATGAGCGACAACGACACCCGGCGCGAGCAGATCGTCCGTGCCTGGGAAGACGCGTGGGACCGCGGAGAAACCGCCGGGATGGAGGCGCTGCTGTCCCCGGACTATCGCCGGATCACGGCGACGAACCAGGACGGCGAGAACCGTGAGCAGTTCCTTGCCGTCATCCAGACCACGCGGGAGGCATTCCCCGACCTGACGACCGTCGTCGACGAGATCGTCATCGAGGGCGACCATGCCGCGATCCGCTGGCATTCGGGCGGGACCCACCTGCACGGTCTCATGGGCGTCCCTCCGACGCACCGAGAGGTCAACGTCAGCGGGGCGACCTTCGCGACCTTCCAGGACGGCGTCATCATTCACGAACACGTGACCTGGGACCCGCGTGCCTTGCTCTCGGCGCTGGGCATCATCACCGTGGGTCAGGACTGACCCGCTCCATCATCGACAGATCGGATTCCCCATGACCCAGTCCCCTCTGGACCAGGACCTGATGAAGCAGGTCAACCGCCGGTTCATCACCGGTGTGACGGTCGTCGCGACCATGGACGCCGAGACGCCGCGGGGCTTGGCCGTCAACGCCTTCTCCAGCATCTCCATCGACCCCGCGACGGTGCTCGTGTGCGTGATGAAGTCCTCGACGACGCACGACGTCCTTTTTCGGGCGCAGCACCTGGCGATCAATATCCTCTCCACCGAGCAGCTCGATGTCGTCGGTCGCTTCGCCACCAAGGACCCCGACAAATTCGCGGGCCTGGAGTGGGAGCCCGCACCCAACGGCAGCCCGTACCTCGCACGGAGCAGCGCGCGCATGGAGACCGAGATCCGGGAGCGCCTACAAGCCTCGACACACACGATCTTCATCTGCCGGGTGTTGCACGCCGAGGTCACCGACCATCATCCGATGGTCTACGCCGCCGGCGCCTTCTACGATGGGGGCGACCTTCGTCCCCTGCAATGAGGCGCCTTCGACCGATGACCAGCACGGCTGACCCGCACGCGGCCCCAGCCGGCCGCACGAACTCACGCACCCGCGTCATCGCTGAGATGCGGCGGCGGATCATCAGCGGAGAATTCGTCTCGGGCGAGAACCTCTCCGAGATCGCGCTGGCCGAGGAGTTCGGGGTCAGCCGCACCCCGGTCCGCGAAGCCCTCAAGCAGCTGCAAACCGAAGGGCTCGTGGAGATCCGGCCACGGGTGGGCACCTTCGTGACGACGCCGTCGCGGCGGGAGATCGTCGAACTCTTCGAGATGAAGGAGCTCCTCGAAGGAGCTGCGGTCCGACTGCTCGCGGGCCGCGGCCACGTCCCCGAAGTGATTCGGCTGCAGGAGAATGTCCGTGAGTCGGATGCGGTGGCCATCGCCGGGGACAGGGAACGCTATGCACAGCTCGTCGAGGAGTTCCACGAGTTGCTCATCCAGGGCTCGGACAACAGCAAGCTCCAGGTGCTCTACCGGATGCTCATGAACCAACTCGCGTATGCCCGGCTGGTTTCCACGTCGTTGGCCCAACCGGGCCGGCTCGTGCAGTCCGAGCGCGAACACCACCGGGTGCTCGACCTGATCCTGGCCAAGGACGGCGACAGCGCTGAACGAGTGATGCGTGAACACGTGCGTGCGAGTCGGGGGGCCTTGCTACGCGGGCTCGCCGGGGGTTCGGCGGCGAGTTAGGCGCGCTTCTGTCCCCGCGAGCGAACCACTCCAGGGCGATAGGGGCTGACCGTCGGCTCGCCGTCGAGCCAGAACCGCCAGGGGTATGCCGTGCCGTCTCCCCCGGGGCCGCTCACCCCGACTCGTGGTCCGGTGCGGATGGTTGCGGGGTCGACGGGGGCGGACGGGGGCAGCATCCGGCCACCAGCGCCGGGCCCGGTTCGTGCTGTGCCGCACAGGTCGAGGCCGTTCTCCTCGCGGGCGAGCCCCATGGTGACCGTCAGTCGCGCCGGTCCCCGGGCCCAATCCCGTTCTCGCACACCCGGACGCCGAGTCGCGGCGAGTTCATGGCCGTCGACGACCGCACCGGCCCGCAGCAGGACCGCTGAAGCAAGACCGTCCTCCCCCGTGACGACATTGGCGCAAAAGTGCATGCCATATGTGAAGTAGACGTAGAGGTGCCCGGCGGGACCGAACATCACTGCGGTGCGGGGAGTTTGGCCACGGAAGGCGTGCGAGCCGGGATCGCCCTTCTCCCCCGCATACGCCTCGACCTCGGTGAGGCGCAGCGTCACTCCGGCATTGACCAGGAGGCAGCCGAGCAGCGCCGGCGCGACCTCGAGGACGTCGCGCGCGAAGAAGCTGCGACTCAGGGGCTCAACCTCGGGCACCCTCGCAAAGTACGACATTCGGCGGCCCAGAACCCGCCGAATGTCGTACTCAGCGGGGAGCCCGGGCCTGGGCGACGGCGTTCTTGGCAGCGATCAGCTGTTCCGCGACGCGGACAGGAGCCGTGCCGCCCTTGGCGTCGCGGGAGGCCAGGGACCCCTGGACCGACAGCACCTCGCGCACGCCGGGGGTCAGATGCGGGGAGATCGCGGCGAGATCGGCGTCGCTCAGATCCCAAAGCTCAATGCCGCGCGTCTCGCACTCGCGGACGCACGCACCGGCGACTTCGTGAGCGATGCGGAAGGCGACACCCTCCCGGACCAGCCACTCGGCAATATCCGTGGCAAGCGAGAAGCCTTGGGGGGCAAGGCTTTCGAGGCGCTCGGTGTCGAAGGTCATGGTCGCGATCATTCCCGCGAAGGCGGGCAGGAGGACGTCGAGGGTGTCGATCGCGTCGAAGACCGGCTCCTTGTCCTCCTGCAGGTCCCGGTTGTAGGCCAGCGGCAGCGACTTCAGGGTCGTCAGCAGGCCGGTGAGGTCGCCGACGAGCCGGCCGGCCTTGCCCCGCGCGAGTTCGGCGATATCGGGATTCTTCTTCTGCGGCATGATGCTCGACCCCGTGGAGTAGGCGTCATCGAGTCGGATGAAACCGAACTCCTTGGTTGCCCAGACCACAACCTCCTCGGCGATCCGGGAGATGTCGACAGCGGTCATCGCGCACACAAAGGCGAACTCCGCAGCGAAGTCACGGCTGGCCGTGCCGTCGATGGAGTTCTCGACGGAACTGGAGAAGCCGAGATTCGCGGCGACCTTCTCCGGGTCCAGGCCGAGGGATGAGCCGGCGAGAGCGCCGGAGCCGTATGGCGAGTGGTCGGCCCGCCGGTCCCAGTCGGCGAAGCGCTCGACATCGCGCAGCAGCGCCCAGACGTGCGCCAGCAGGTGGTGGCTGAGCAGCACCGGCTGGGCATGTTGGAGATGGGTGCGGCCCGGCATCGCCACACCGAGGTGGCGATCCGCCTGCGCGAGAAGGGCATCGACGATATCGAGCATGCGACCGGTGAGGTGCTGGGCCTGCTCGCGGAGGTACATCCGGAACAGGGTCGCGATCTGGTCATTGCGGGAGCGGCCCGCGCGCAAACGTCCGCCGACATGGGCGCCGGCGCGCTCGATCAAGCCCCGCTCCAAGGCGGTGTGCACGTCCTCGTCGTCCTCGGCGGGAGTGAAGGAGCCGGAGACGACATCTGCTTCGAGTTGGTCCAGGCCGGACAACATCGCCGTGAGTGCGTCGTCGTCGAGGAGGCCAGCGGCCGCGAGGACCTGCGCGTGGGCACGGCTGCCCGCGATGTCGTGGCGCGCCAGGCGCCAGTCGAAGTGGGTCGACTTCGACAGTGCTGCTAGGGCATCCGCCGGTCCGCCGGCGAACCGGCCACCCCACAGGCTGAGCTTCTCCCCCGGCGCCGACTCGCCGTGCGCCTCGTCGACTTTGTCGTTCTGGGTCACTGACTTTCCTTCCCGGACAGGGAGAGCAGGTGCGCGGCGACCGCCTCGCTGGCGGCCACCCCCTCGGTAATGAGCATGATCGTGTCATCCCCGGCGATGCTGCCGAGCACGCCCTCAACCTGACCGGTGTCGATGGCCGAGGCGAGGAAGCTCGCGGCCCCGGGTGGAGTGCGCAGCACGACGAGATTGGCCGAGACGGCCGCGGAGACGAGCAGTTCGTGGCACCGAGAGGCGAGACGACGGCTCACTTCGGCGCGGTCCGGGGCCGGGCGGACCGAGCGATCGCCGCCCTCGCCCGGCACGGCATACATCAGGTCCTTGCCGACGCGAACTCTCTCGGCACCGAGCTCGACGAGATCCCGGGAAAGGGTGGCCTGGGTGACCTCGATGCCTTCGGCCGCGAGGAGTTCCAGCAGCTCCCCCTGAGATTTGACGGCGTATTCGCCCAGCAGGTCACTGATCCGTTGCTGGCGCGCGCCGCGGGAGGTGGCGACCGTCATCCGTCGGCCCGGACTTGGTCGAGGAGGAACGCCAGGACCGCCTTCTGGGCGTGGAGGCGGTTCTCGGCTTCGTCCCAGACGACGGATTGCGGTCCGTCGATGACCTCACTCGCGACCTCGTAGCCGCGGTAGGCGGGCAGGCAGTGCAAGAAGATCGCGTCATGGTCCGCCAGGCCCATCAACTCCGGCGTCACCGCGAACTTCTCGAACGGTGAGCCGGCGCCCTGCCGGTCGGCCTTTTCGGACTCCATCCCCATCGACACCCAGGTGTCGGTGATGACGACATCCGCGCCGTGAACGGCCGCGACCGGATCGTCCCCCACGCGAACAGAACCGCCGGTCTTCGTCGAAATCGCCTGCGCCCGAGCCAGAATCGCCGGCTTTGGCTGATGGCTGGCGGGTGTTCCGATGCGGACATGGATGCCCGCGAGCGCGCCGCCGAGGAGATAAGAGTGGGCCATATTGTTGGCGCCGTCGCCGACATAGGCCATGGTCAGACCTGCGAGGCGTCCCTTGTGTTCGAGGATGGTCTGCAGGTCGGCAAGGATCTGGCACGGGTGGTAGTCGTCGGTGAGGGCGTTGATGACGGGGACGCCCGCGTGCCGGGCCATCTCCTCCAAACGGTCCTGGCCGAACGTGCGCCAGACGATCGCGCGCGACTGCGGTCCGAGCACACGAGCGACATCAGCGATCGATTCGCGCTCGCCGACCTGGGCAAGGGTGGCGTTCACAATCAACGGATGACCGCCCAAGCCCGTAATGGCGCCCACGAACGACACCTGGGTGCGCAGGGTCGGCTTGTCGAAGAGGACGGAGACGATCTGCGGGCCCTCGAGAGGACGCTCACTGAAGGGTGCGGCCTTTAGCGCAATCGCTCGCTGCAGCACCTCGGCCTGCTCCTGCGGGGAGAGGTCGTCGTCGGAGAGGAAGTGGCGAATCGGCATACGGATCAAGGGCTTTCCGGAGTTGGGGCTTTCGGATTGTCGGCTGTTGTGGTCAGGACGTGGCGGCGTCGAGAAGCCCGGGGAGGCCGTCGACGAAGGTCGTCAGCTCCGCGCCGGTGATGATCAGCGGGGGCGCGAGGCGCAGGACGTCCGGCGCGACGGGGTTGACGATGAAGCCGGCCTCCCGGGCGCGAGCGGCGACGGTTGGCGCGACGGGTTCGGTGAGGGTGATGCCGCGCAACAGGCCTCTTCCGCGCACGCCCGAGATGAGCGGATGGTCCAGCGCGCGGACGGCGTCGGCGAACTCCTCCCCGACGCGCGCCGAGTGCTCCAACAGGCCATCCCGGGTGATGGTCGCCATGACGGCGAGTCCGGCGGCACAAGCGAGCGGGTTGCCGCCGAAGGTCGTGCCGTGCATGCCGGACTGGAGGAGTCCGGACACCTCCGGGCCGAAGGTCATCAGGGCCCCGATCGGCACGCCGCCACCGAGACCCTTAGCGATGGTGATGGCATCCGGGACGATGCCGGCGCCTTGGAAGGCGAACCAATCGCCGGTGCGACCGATGCCGGTCTGCACCTCGTCCACGATCATTAACACACCGGCGTCGCGAGTGAGTTCGCGGACCCGCTGGAGGTAGCCCGGCGGTGGCTCGATGACACCTGCCTCGCCCTGAATCGGTTCCAGGACAACGGCTCCCACCTCGGGCGTGAGGGCAGCAGCGAGGGCGGCGGGATCGCCATACGGGATGTGGGTGACGCCCGGGAGGAGGGGCTCGAACGGCTCTCGGTATGCCGCTTTGGCCGTCAGCGCCAGCGCCCCGGTGCTGCGGCCGTGGAAGGCGCCGTGCGCGGCGATGAGACCGGGCCGGCCGGTGCGGCGCGCGAGTTTGATCGCCGCCTCCATCGATTCGGTGCCCGAGTTCGTGAAGAAGACCCGGGACCCATCGGGGGCACCGGCGGCCTTTAGGAGCGTCTCGGCGAGGGCGATCTGGGCTCGGGTGGTGAATAAGTTGGAGACGTGGACGACCTCGCCAACCTGCTTGGAGACAGCGGCGACGAGTTCCGGGTGATTGTGGCCGAGGGCATTGACGGCGATGCCGGCGAGCAGGTCCAGATAGCGCTTGCCGTCGACGTCCCAGACGTAGCAGCCCTCGCCGCGGTCCACGACCAGCGCTGGGGTGCCGAATACGCCCAGCAAGGCGTGTCCGTAGCGGCCGAGGAGGTCCCCGTTGGTCGTCATGGCAGGTCTCCTTGGGTCGGAATCTCGTCCGCCACCGCGAGCCGGTCCGGCACGATCATGGTGCCGATGCCCTCGGAGGTGAAGACTTCCAGCAGTAGCGAGTGGGGTTGGCGGCCGTCGATGACGTGGGCCTGCGGGACGCCGCGCTCGACGGCGGCGATGCAGGCCTCCAGCTTGGGGATCATCCCGTCGTCGACCTGGGTGAGCAGGGCGCGGGCGGCCGTTAAGTCCATCGAGGACAGCAGGCTGTCCCGGTCGGGCCAGGCGGCATACACGCCCTCCACGTCGGTGAGCACGACGAGCTTGCGGGCACCGAGTGCCGCCGCGAGGGCAGCCGCTGCCGTGTCGGCGTTGACATTGAGCACCTGGCCGTCGACATCAAGATCCGGGGCGATCGTGGAGACGACCGGGATTCGGCCAGTGGCCAGGATGTCTTGCACCGCAGAGGGATTGACTCGGACGACCTCCCCGACAAGGCCGATGTCGTGCTCGACCCCATCGATGACAACGCCGCGCCGCCGAGCCCCGAAGAGCGCCGCATCCTCGCCCGAGAGACCCACGGCGATCGGGCCGTGCTGGTTGAGGAGACCCACGAGTTCGCGACCGACCTGACCGGTGAGCACCATCCGGACGACGTCCATGGTCTCGGGCGTGGTGACGCGCAGGCCACCCTTGAACTCGCTTGGAATGCCGAGCCGAGTGAGCATGGCCTTGATCTGAGGTCCGCCACCGTGCACGACGACGACGCGCAAGCCAGCAAAGCGCATGAAGGCGACGTCCTGGGCGAACGCCTCCTGCAGGGAACGGTCGGTCATCGCATTGCCGCCGTACTTGACCACGACGAGGGCGTCGCGGAACTGCTCCAGCCACGGCAGCGCCTCGGCGAGGGTGGCCGCCTTGGCCTGGGCAGCGGCAATGGCGGCGGAATCGGAGGCCGCGCGCATGGTGGTGCCGGTCATGAAGGTGCCGGTCATGGTGGTGATGGCTCGCGATCAGGTGCTGTAGGCGGAGTTCTCGTGGACGTAGTCGTGCGTCAGGTCGTTGGTCCACACGGTGGCTGCCGCGTCGCCCGACTTGAGATGGACGACGATGTGGACTTCCCGTGGGGAGAGGTCCACCAGGGTGCGGTCATCGCCGACGCCGCCCGCGCGGCATACGAGAATGCCGTTGATGGCGACGTCGATTGTGGCCGGGTCGAAGGCGGCGTCGGTGGTGCCGACTGCCGCCAGGATGCGGCCCCAGTTGGGGTCGCCGCCGAAGATCGCGCACTTGAAGAGGTTGTTCCGCGCGATCGAACGCGCGACCGTGAGCGCGTCGGATTCCGTTGCGGCAGAGACCACATCGATACGAATGTCGTGGGCGGCACCCTCGGCATCGCGCACGAGTTGCATGGCGAGGTCAGCGCACACCTCGGTGAGGGCACGCTCGATCGCGTGATCAGGAACGGGTATGCCGCTGGCCCCCGACGCGAGGGCAATGACCGTGTCGTTGGTGGACATACACCCATCGGAGTCGACCCGATCGAAGGTGAGCCGAGTGGCCGTGCGGAGCGCCGCCTCCAGTTGCGCGGCGGAGACGATGGCATCCGTGGTCAGCACGACGAGCATCGTGGCCAGTCCGGGCGCGAGCATCCCGGCACCCTTGGCCATGCCGCCCACACTCCACCCGGTGGCACGGAAGGACGCCTGCTTGGAGACCGTGTCGGTGGTCATGATCGCCTCCGCCGCAGCCGGTCCCCCGTCCGCCGACAGGCTCGTCGCGACTGCCTCGCAGCCGGAGAGCAGCTTGGCCATCGGGAGCAACTCCCCGATCAGCCCCGTCGAGCACACGGCGACATCGCCGGCGCTGATGCCGAGCAGGTCCGCGACCTTTTCGGCCGTCGCGTGGGTGTCCTGGAAGCCCTGGTGACCGGTGCAGGCGTTGGCGCCGCCGGAGTTGAGGATGACCGCGTCGAGGCGGCCGTCGGCCACCGCCTGGCGGGACCATAGGACCGGTGCGGCCTGAACGCGGTTGGAGGTGAACACCGCGGCGGCGACATGCTCGGGCCCGTCGTTGACGACGAGTGCGACATCGGGCCGACCGCTGGCCTTGAGGCCGGCGGTCGCGCCGGCGGCCCGGAAGCCGGTGGGACGGGTGACGGACATCGGGAATCCTGGTGGGTGAGAAGCGATCAGGGGGCAAGTCCGGCCAGCGACAGGCCGGTGAGTTCGGGCAAGCCGAGGGAGAGGTTGAGGCATTGGATCGCCGCCCCGGCGGTCCCCTTGGTCAGGTTGTCGATGGCGGAGATGGCGACGAGCCGTCGGAGCCGCTCGTCGACCGTCACCTGGAGATGAACGACGTTCGCGCCGAGGACATCGGCGGTGCGCGGCCATACGCCCTCGGGGAGGAGGACGACGCAGGGCTCCGCGGCATACGCACTGAGGTAGGCGTTGCGAACCTGAGCGGGTGTGACCCCGTCGACGAGCTTCGCCGTGCTGGTGGCGAGGATACCGCGGGCCATCGGCGCCAGGGTTGGGGTAAAGGAGGCGGTCACGGGCTGGCCGGCCGCCCGGGCGAGATTCTGCTCGATCTCCGGCGTATGGCGGTGCACCCCACCGACGCCGTAGGGCGACATCGAGCCCATCACCTCGCTACCGAGGAGGTGCGGCTTGAGTGATTTGCCGGCGCCGGAGGTGCCGGAGGCCGCGACGATGACGATGTCGTCGGGATGGGCGAGGCCGTGGTTGAGCGCGGGGGCCAGGGCCAGGGTGATGCCGGTGGGATAGCAGCCGGGCACGGCGATCCGGGTAGCACCCCGGAGGGCGTCACGCTGATTGCCTTGCGCCAGTGGCAGTTCGGGGAGGCCGTAGGGCCAGGACCCGGCATACGCAGTGTCGTAGAAATGCGTCCAGTTGTCGGCCGATTCGAGTCGGAAGTCCGCCCCGCAGTCGATGATGACCACCTCGGGCGGGAGTTGCGCGGCGAGCGCGGCGCTGTGCCCGTGCGGGAGCGCCAAGAACACCGCGTCGTTCCCGGCGAGCACCTCGGCGTTGGTGTCCGCCAAGACTCGATCCGCGAGCGGGGTGAGGTGGGGATGGATGGACCCGAGTCGCTGGCCGGCGTTGCTGGCCGCGGTCACCGATCCGATCTGCACCTCGGGATGCGCGAGGAGCAGCCGCAGGAGCTCCCCCCCGGCATACCCACTCGCCCCCGCCACGGCGACCCGCACAGTCATACGCATGACTATACATTCCTTCGCAAGGTCATGCAGGTCTGGGTTGGCCTGACGAACTGCTGCTAGCAGCAGTTAGTAAGCTGTGGACACCTTGCAAGGTGTCCACAGTTGACTAACTTGTGCTAGCAGAAGTTCGTCAGGGGTGGCCTCAGCGCTGGGTGGCGCCACAGTCGCGGGCGGCGGCGGCGACGGCCTGGTCGCGGATCGCGCTGACCTCGTCGGTGGTCAGCGTCCGGTCGGGCGCGCGGACGGCGAGGTGGAAAGCCAGGGACTTCTTGCCGGCGCCCACCTGCTCCCCGCGGAACAGGTCGAACAGGCTGAGCGACTCCAGCAGGGGTCCGGCGCCCCGGCGCAGGGCCGCCTCGACCTCGCCGACCGGGACGGTCTCGTCCACCGTCAGGGCCACATCAGTCGTCGCCAGTGGGAAGGTCGACAACTTCACGGCCGAGATGGGCGCCAGGCTCGCCTCGGTGAGCAGGTCGAGGTCCAACTCGCCGGCCACCGTGCGGGCGGGCAGCTTCAACGCGCCCAGCACCTTCGGGTGCAGTTCACCGGCCCAGCCGACCACGCGGCCGTCGGGCAGCGAGATCGCGGCGCAGCGACCGGGGTGCCACGGCGCCATGGTCGCCGCAGCGACCTGCAGTTGTATGCCGAGGATCTCGCCGACTTCCCTGGCCCAGGTGACCGCGTCACTGGCGTCGAAGCCGCGGGACGAGCCCCACGGGCCGGACCCCTGTGCCAGGCCCGCCGCCGCGAAGGCGACGTGACGAGGCTGGGGCGGGACCGCGGCATACAACCTCGCCTCGGACTCCGGGTCCGGGCGACTCGACACCGGCAGAATCGGCGCGCCACCCTTGGGCACCGAGCCGCGCGTCACCAACCCGAGCTCGTAGACCGCGACATCCCGCATCCCGCGAGAGACGTTGCGGCGCAAGGTCTCCAGCAGCGTGTCCAGCAACGAGGTCCGCATCAGTGGCGCCTCGTCCTGAAGGGGATTGGCGAGGGTCACAGTGTCACGGCGAGCGTCGTCCGCGGCATACCCGAGCACGTCGAAGAGCCCATTGCCGATGAAGGGATAGGACTCGACCTCGACCAAGCCCTGGTTGGCGAGCATGGTGGCCACGACGCGCCGGACCCGCTGAGCGTGCGTCAACCCGCGCCCCTCGGCGCGCGGGACGACGGACGGAATCTGGTCGTAGCCGCGCACCCGCGCAACTTCCTCGACCAACTCGGGACCATCGGTCAGGTCGGGCCGCCAGGTGGGCGCCAATACCGAGACGATGGGGCTGCCCGCGGACTCGGTCACCTCACAACCGAGCCGTCGCAGCGTCCCCACGACCTCCTCGCGCGGGTACTCCAGTCCGATCAGCCGCGTCGGGTGGGTCACGTCGAAGTCGAACGCCGACCGGGCCTGCGGCTCGCCAACATCCGTCGCGGTCGAGTCGATCGTCCCGCCGCCGAACTCAGCTAGCAGCCGCGCGGCCAGTTCGGCCGCGACGGGCGCGATCTGCGGGTCGACGCCGCGCTCGAACCGCTTGGATGCCTCGGTCGCCAACCGGTGCCGGCGTGAAGACCGCGCGACCGTGATCGGGTCGAAGTGCGCCGCCTCGATGAGCACATTGCGGGTGGCGGGGCCGACTTCGGAGGACGCGCCGCCCATCACCCCCGCGATCGCCAGAATCTCGCCACCACCGGTGATCAACAGGTCATCGGCGGCCAAGGTGCGCTCGACGTCGTCAAGGGTCGTGAGCTTCTCCCCCGGCGCGGCTCGGCGAACCTCGATGTCACCGGGCAACAAATCGAGATCGAAGGCGTGCAGCGGCTGGCCGAGCAGCATCATTACGTAATTCGTGACGTCCACGGCCAGCGAAATCGGCCGCATCCCGACCTCGGTGAGATAGCGCTGCATCCACGGCGGCGACGGCCGACTGGCGTCGACATCGCGAACGGTCCGCGCGACATACCGATCACAACCGACCCGGCCGTCGATGGGCCGTTCGTCGACAAGGCGCACCGGGAACCCTGGCCCCGTGGCGACCGGCACTTCGATGTCGGCGGGGTCGCGGAAGTCCACATTGGTCGCGAGCGCGTACTCCCGCGCGATTCCGCGCATCGAGAAGCAGTAGCCACGATCGGGGGTGACGTTGACCTCGACGACCTCCCGGCCGAGGCCGAGCAGCGCGATGGCGTCCATCCCCGGCTCCAGCGACTCCAGGATGTCGGGCCGATCCCCGAAGTAACGGGTCAGCACGATGATGCCGTCGTGATCGTCACCAAGGCCGAGCTCGCGCTCGGAGCAGATCATCCCGTTGGACATGTGGCCATAGGTCTTGCGAGCGGAGATCTCGAAATTGCCGGGCAGCACGCCACCGGGCAGGATGCAGACGACCCAGTCACCGGCGTCGAAGTTGTTTGCGCCGCAAACGATTTCCTGCGGAATGCCGTGGGTCAGCTGTTGACCGTTGGCGCCGACGTCAACATGACACCAGTGGATGGTCTTGCCATTCTTTTGCGGCTCGGGCACCTGGGAGAGGACCCGGCCGACCACCAGCGGGCCCCGGAGTTGCCCTCCGTGGATGCCTTCCTCCTCCAAGCCGACGCGCACGAGGTCCGCGGCGATGTCCCGCCCGCGAACGCCCGGCGCGATCTCGACCAGCTCCCGCAACCACTCGACGGGAACACGCATCAGATCTCCATCCCGAACTGCCGGCTGAAGCGCACATCACCCTCGGTGATATCGCGCATGTCGTTGACGTTGTGCCGCAGCATGAGCGCCCGCTCGATGCCGAGGCCGAAAGCAAAGCCGGTGTAGACCTCGGCGTCGATACCGGCGGCGGTAAGCACCCGTCGATTGACCATCCCGCAGCCGCCCAACTCGATCCAGCCGAAGCCGCCGCAGACGCGACATGAGATGTCCTGGCCATAGCAAACCCAGCACTGGCAATCGATCTCAGCGCTCGGCTCCGTGAACGGGAAGTAGCTCGGCCGCAACCGGGTTGCGATGTGCCCACCGAACAGGCGCTGGACGAAGGCGTCGAGGCTGCCCTTCAAGTGCGCCATAGTGATGCCGCGATCGACGACGAGGCCCTCGAACTGGTGGAAGACCGGCGAGTGCGTGGCATCGAGGTCGTCCGTGCGAAACACCTTGCCCGGGCAGAGAATGGCGATCGGCGGCGTGCGCGACAACATGCTGCGGATCTGCACCGGGGACGTATGGGTGCGCAGCACCAGACCCGAGGACTCCGCCGGAGCGACGAAGAAGGTGTCCTGCATCTGCCGCGCCGGGTGGTCCGGACCGAGGTTGAGCGCGTCGAAGGTGAGCCACTCGCTCTCCACCTCGGGGCCGTCGGCGATCTCCCAGCCCATCGCGATGAAGATGTCCTCGATTCGCTCGCTGACCAGGCTGAGGGGGTGGCGGGCACCCAGCCCTGGCCGCCCGCTCGGCATCGTGAGATCCAGCGATTCCTCGGCCAGGATGCGCGCGTCCCGCTCGTCCTCCAGCTCACGCTGACGACGGGCGTATGCCGCGGCCACGGCCCCGCGGGCACCTCCCACGAGCTTCCCTGCCGCGGCCTTGGCGCTCGGCGGCAGGGCCCCGATCTCGCGATTCGCCTGGGCCAGGGCCGAGCGGTCGCCTTGGTGCGTCGTGCGAGCCGCCTTCAGTTCGTCGAGGGTCGTTGCCGACGCGGCGGCCTCCAGGGCCGCGACGCGGGCCGCCTCGACCGTGACCGGGTCGAGCGCAGCGACCTCAACGGGGTCGTAGTTGGTATTGGGTCCGGACATGGCCTTCACTTCGCTCGTCGCATGGGCGGCCCGAGTCTACGAGGCCGCCGCCGGATCGCGCGAAGCCGTTTCGTTAGGAGCCGAAGTCTGGGCGCAGCGGATAGAGCGCCTGACCACCGGCCCCGACCTTCTGGCCGAGCACCTGGTGCAACTGAATCTCATTGCGCTCGAAGCCGATTGACGACCCGGCCAGGTAGAGCCCCCATACGCGAGCGGTCGCCGCGTCAGACTCCGCGACCGCCGCGTCCCAGTTGGCCGAGAGGTTCTTGGCCCACGCGCGGCACGTGCGCGCGTAGTGCTCGCGAAAATCTTCCGCGTGTCGGACCTCGAACCCCTGGTCGGCCATCGCGTTGATGATCACGCCAACCGGAGCTAACTCTCCGTCGGGGAAGACATAGCGGTTGATGAAGCCGCCCCGCTCGAGGCGGGTGAAGTGCCGGTTCGGCCGGGTGATGCAGTGGTTCAGCAGCCGACCTCCGTCGACCAGTCGCTCGCTCAGGAAGGCGAAGTAGCCCGGGTAGTTCTTGATGCCGATGTGCTCGGTCAGCCCGATCGAGGAGAGGGCATCGAAGTCGGACTCGGTGATATCGCGGTAGTCGCCGTGACG
>Ga0209174_10000863_pt1 | contig 21996 bp, 15 predicted proteins | sample JI91814BDNA_FD_187505 | JGI IMG/M metagenome (GOLD analysis project Ga0209174, IMG submission 187505) | Wastewater effluent complex algal communities from Wisconsin, to seasonally profile nutrient transformation and Carbon sequestration -... | ecosystem: Engineered > WWTP > Effluent > Algae...
GGATGGTTTTCTCGACGGTGGGAAACTGCGATGACTTGCCGCCGAATGTCATCGTTATTCTCGCGGATGATTTAGGCTGGAGTGATACCTCCCTAAATGGTCAGACAAAGTTCCATCAAACCCCAAACCTCGATCGACTCGCACAACGCGGTGTCACCTTCACGAGCGCCTATTCTGCCAGTCCACTATGCTCCCCTACTCGATCGGCCCTTTTGACCGGCATGAGTCCAGCTCGAACTGGAATCACCACGCCGAATTGCCATCTTCCCCAAGTGGTCCTCGATGCCACCCTTCCAACAACCGCTCCCCCCAACCAAAAGTCGATACAACCTTTACCAGTCACTCGGCTGAAAACAGAGCACCAGACGTTAGCAGAAACACTCAAACAAGCGGGTTATAGCACGGGACATTTTGGAAAATGGCACTTAGGTGCCGAGCCATATTCGCCATTACAACAAGGTTTTGATGTTGATCTTCCGCACCATTCCGGTCCAGGCCCAGCCGGTAGCTATGTCGCACCTTGGAAGTTCTCGAACTTTGCTTCCAAGGTACCCCAAGAACACATCGAAGATCGCATGGTGGACGAGGCCATTCAATGGATTGAAGAACAACACGGCAAGCCCTTCTATCTCAATTACTGGATGTTTAGCGTTCATGCACCATTCGACGCCAAAGCCGAACTGATTAGCAAGCACACAGCTAGGCTAGACCAAAGCGACGAGCAAAAATGTCCAACTTATGCGGCGATGCTGGAAAGCATGGACGATGCTATTGGCCGACTGCTCAATGCGCTCGACCGGCTGCAAATCAGCGACAACACCATCATCATCTTTACGTCCGACAATGGTGGCAACATGTACAACGAAGTGGCTGGAGTTGTACCAACGAGCAATAGGCCTTTGCGTGGTGGGAAAGCGACTTTATTCGAAGGTGGAACACGAGTTCCGTGTGTAGTTGCCTGGCCCGGAGTAACAACCCCCAATACCAAAAACGCCTCCCTGATCCAGTCCGAAGACTTTTACCCCACATTGCTGCAGGGGCTTGGGCTCGACTTGAATCATCAGCAACCGATGGACGGCAAAAGTATGCTTGAAGCTCTTCAAGGCAAGACGATTCGTGACCGCTATTTATTCCAGTACTTCCCACACAGCCCAGCAGTTCCAGAATGGTTACCACCAGCGGTCTCGGTCCACTACCAAAATTGGAAATTGATTCGAATCTTTCATGGTGGCGAGCATGGCGATCACCGCTTCCTGCTGTATGATCTCGCCAAAGATATCAGTGAAACACAAAACATAGCAGCCGATTTTCCCGATGTTGTACGAGAACTCGATTCCAAAGTGGAGGAATTTCTCGCAAAAACGGGTGCCGTTGTTCCTATTGCCAATCCGCGTTTTGATCCAACCAAATACGATCCGAGCCTTGAAGGAAAAGCCCTGCCGAAAGTGACCAAGTCCCCAAGAGAGTCAGCCTCCCTTGGCAACAACAGAACCAACGCAGCCGGGCTCAAGGAAAATGATCCCGCCTTAAAAGGCTGGAAAGTTAGAAATTCAGAAGCCACGTGTGCCAACGGAATCCTGAAACTCACCAATCTGAAGGAAAGCTCTTTTCTAGGCTTTGCAGCGGGAAAACATCGCGGTGTCAGCCAAGTTCGATTTCGAATCAAAACCAAGGCCGGTGAAGCCCATGTGGACTGGTTACCCGATGGCGTGGGTGGCAACGCGCAGAGCGTGACCTACAGCCTCACCGAAGACGCTTGGCAAGACGTTGCAGTAGAGCTTCCAGCGGATACAACGCTCGGCATCGTAAGAATCTACTTCCCAACACAGGCAGAATCAGTGGAAATCGATTCCATCGAAATCACATCAGAAAGTCCTAGCCAAGTATCATCCGCAGATTTCTAATTAATTGTTCGCGCAGTCCGCTTGTTATCCCACCAATCTCCTTTCACGTACAACTGTACGTACAAGCCTGAGCATTAACATGCTACTACATCGCGTTCTCCTCGTTTCTATTGCGATTCTTGTTGTAGTTCACACTCCTTGTTGGGCTCAGCAAACCAAGGACAAGCGAAGCCACAGAAAAGAGTACCAGATTTTAGACGCGGATTCGGGCAAACCGATCGCCGCTCGGATCTATGTGGTGAACGCAGAGGGGAACCATTACTTTGCTGAAACGGCGAGTATCGCTGGTTCAGCATTTTCCTACACGGAGGAATGGGTCAATATGCCTGAATCGATAGAGCAACACACAACGGTCTCTCCTCATCCCTTCTTTATCGATGCTCCTGCTGGCGAATATAAAATCGAAATCGAACGTGGCAAGGAGTATATTCCACTGCAAGAAACCATCGCAATTTCTAACGAGTTAATCGATCACCAAGAAATACACACTTTTCGTTTACGACGTTGGAGCGAAGTTGCCAAACGGGGTTGGTATTCGGGTGAAACTCATGTCCATAGGCGTATCGCTGAGCTACCGAACGTCATGCAAGCGGAAGAGCTTAATGTTGCCTTTCCTGTTACCTATTGGACCATCCGCTCGGACCGAATACCTGATCGCGAACCATCTCCCCTGCGAGCACAGGGCCCATCTCCCTTTGGGCTTCGAGAGGAGCGTGGTTATGAACCCATCGAAATTTCGCCGCAATATGTGATCTTTCCTCGCAACACGGAATACGAGATCTTCGGTATCGGCAATCGACAGCACGTCTTAGGAGCTGTTTTCATCCTCAACCACCAAACACCCTTCCAACAGACCGCGCCTCCCATACGCCCCATCGCTGAAGTAGCCAAACAACAAGGGGCACTACTCGATCTAGACAAACACAATTGGCCTTGGTCGTTGATGTTGATCGCCATCGCCAAAATTGATCTCTTTGAACTTTCAAACAACAGTGTCTGGCGTACCAATTTTGGCTTTAAGCAAGCGGGGATGCCGCTTCCTCCGTGGGCTGAAATCGAGCAAGAGTCACCAGGCGTTCTCACCGAATGGGGCTGGTTACAGTTCGGCTTCGAAATGTATTATGCGTTGCTCAATTGTGGCTTCCATTTAAGTCCAACGGCAGGCACTGCTTCTGGTGTTCACCCTGTCCCACTCGGCTACAGCCGTGTCTATGTGCATACGGGAGATAATTTCAATGCAACTGCTTGGTTGGACGGACTCAAGGCAGGTCGTTCGTTTGTGACCACCGGTCCCATGCTGTTGGCCGCAGTTGAGGGGAAACTTGCGGGCGCTGCGTTTGAACGATCAACTGCAAATAACACGCCTCTTCACTGGACATGTGAAGTAGAAAGCTCAACCCCGATCACCGGAATCGAATGGATCGTTAATGGAGTCCTGCAACATAGAATTGCCCCGCCACAGGTAAAGACAAATTCGGGTGCTTTTCGCTTCGAAGGGGAAGGTACCATTGAAGTGCCTAAATCGGGTTGGGCGATTGTGAGAACATGGACCGAGATGGGCAACGGTCGCAAACAATTTGCGCATTCAGCTCCATGGTACTTCACAGTCGATCAAAAACCCGTCCACCCACCGAAAGTTCAACTTGATTATTTGATTGGACAAATCGAAGCGGTCACTGAACGGCAACAACGAATTCTCTCACCCGAAGCCATAGCCGAGTTTATCGAAGCTCGCGAGTACTACCGAGGCCTACGATCGGCTGAGGATAAGAAATAAGCTGTCCATTTTGCGCCAGCGGCGGCATCCAGCGGATCAACTCCCTAAATGATCCTTGAGATGCTGAAAGATCATGCTGTAAACCAGATGGGCCAGGCTTGGATTGTACCGGTGTCCTTCATCGCGCATGAAGGCATGTTCGCCATTGAATTCGTGCCAACTGAATGAAACTCCAGCCTGTGACATTGCCGAATAAATGACTTTGCGTCCTTCCTCAGGAATATGCGGATCTTGTCTCCCCCAGATCATCATCATTTCGGCTTTCAGTTCAGCCATGCGATCCAAGGTATCATCCTGCATACCTTCGCCCAGACTTCGCTTGTGGATGTCTGTGGCATACAAACATACGCCCGCCTTAACCTCCGTGTTCATTGCAGCCCGGAAAGCTAGATGTCCCCCCAAGCAGATCCCGATGGAACCGATTCGCCCATTGCAATCAGTTGATTGCATTAAGTGTTCCACTAAAGCGCGAGCATCGGAATCATATTGGCCGAGAGGTTTGGTTGTTTTCAGCCGATTTCCACGCTCAGTTCCCGCAGTATCGTATCCAAAGGCTTCTCCGGGCTCAGCGTACTCGTGATAGACTTCGGGGACCGCCACGACATACCCCTGCCCTGCTACGAGGGCCGCAGTACGTGCAATTGGGCCCGTCATCTGGTAAATCTCCGAGAACAACATCACCGCTGGGCGAGGCTCTGACGATAGAGGTGCAAACCAATGGGTCCGCATGAGTCCCGTAGGGGTGACAATGTCTCGATACTCTACTGGTTTAAGTCGCATAGTTCGAAATCTGCTCCTTCGGATTGACAGCCCATCGTTAGCCTGCCAGGCCCCAAGCGATCAAGCTTACCGCGCCTACGATAAGTCCCACTAGGCTGGTCACAGCGGATGCCTTCCATATCGGTTGAGCCAACTTGAATGATACACAAAGTCTATGCGAATATTGGTAAACAAAGTAGCTGCACAGAATGTTCCCAACGATGAGTAACGGATACCGATTGCCGGAAATGACTATTTGTTCGTTTAACCCGTACGCCGCAGGCTAGGCCCGCGCCGCAGCATACGTCAGCGGAGTAGTCTGATTCGTTAGCATGCGCCTCGATGCGCCATTCTGAGAGGCGTATTGCGAGCCGCCGCGTGCGTTGCAAGTCCATTTCATTCGTTGTGTATTTGTTTTCAACTGCATGGCGATGTCAACCTCCGAAACTTCCGCGAACAATACACTCTGTCGACCATTTCAACTGATGCTCACAACGAACGCCCTTTCGGCTGCGAATCACGTGCATCTTACCATCGCCCTTCATCGCGGAAACATCGAACGGTTTTGGACCAAATTCGCGTCCCAATCTGACCGGACTCTATCGCGTGGCATGGCCTTCTAAAAGGCCTGTCTACTCGGCCTTGCTCATGTAATTCAGAAACCATGCCCACAGACCAAATCTGGCGTTCCCAAGAAATTGACTCACCCCACATCGCTCCCCCATATGCTTGAAACTAGTAGCTGAGACTCTGTGAGAGCGTACTTACCACCTCCCTTCCAAAACTCGAAGTATTTACCGTAATCAATTTGCGAATCGAATATCGGAGTTAGCACAAACCACGCTAGATAGTAGTCCGCTACGAGTCCGTATAGTGCTTCATTGATACCAGCCATGACACGAAAGTCGATGCAGTCGGCAGAGGAGATGTTCAACCCAGCCTCTTCACGGAACGTTCGATGTTCGGATTCCTCTTGGCGAATAAAAGGCGCCAAATCACGGCATTGTTCGACAAAGCTCAACGTTTCGATTTCGACAAATGAGACCTCGATATCGGAACGTTCCAGCCATTTTCTTACCCCTTCATCGATTTCAACTTGGAGCAGATAGTTTCTTTGCGATTCAATAAAATTCAAGATTAGTGATATAAGTTCATCCGACGAGGCGGCATGCTCTCGCTTTTGGCGCAAGTAAACATGTCGACCAACGTCGGAACATTGATAAAGTCTCCAAAGATTATCGATCACCGCATCGCGAAACGGGACACGTCGAAAAATCTCTTTCAGATCGCCCTCTGTCCACACTCTAGCCAATAGGCCTATGAAGTCCGAGTAGTCGTAATTCGAATTTCCTTCACAGAATGCCTCCCACTCTGCTATCTCGTTAACCATGGCAGCATCTCCTAAAATTGTTGGCCTTTTATTTCATCAACCCTCGATGAACAACTTCTATCAAGCAGAAAATGCCCCACATCAATGCTATAAGCCTCATGTGTAGCTGTAGAAAAACATCTGAGATCATCTCGACTTGCTACTCCAAAGAAACGGTTGTACGTGTCGCAAGCAGTTACTTTTCGATCGCTAGCTACCAGCCAGCCAATCATAAGACTCTTCGCCGAGCATTAATCGCGTTTGAAGGCTGCGGCAGTTCTTGTTCACGACGCTTTCAATTGTCTGTAACATACTACCAATCAGATTATGGAACAACGCATTGCGGATCGGCGAGATTATGAAGACGCACTATCCAACGCTCGTCGCTGAAAAAGAGAGAGCGAAATGGCGTTGGTCAGCTTAAATACCGTGGTTATCACCCACGGAAGAGGTTATGTCGGACCTCCAGGCCATACGAGTGAGCAGTGGCGAGTGAGCAGTATCGAAAAGCTTTCCCGCTCACCAATCTATTTTCTCCTCACAATCGCAACGATGGCCCCAGTTTTGGCATAATTGCTATACCAAATTGGCCACCGACGAATCAAATCTGCGAGTGGTCTATAGTGGGACCACTTCAGAACACCTTTAGCCAGACAGAGCCCAAGCGACCAAGTTAACCGCGAAAACGAAAAGAGCAACCAGGCAAGTGATAGCGCTGGCCTTCCAAGTCGGTCGAGCCAACTTGAATGATACACAAAGTCTATGCGAATATTGGTAAACAAAGTAGCAGCACAGAATGTTCCCAACGATGAGCAGTGGATAACGATTGCCAGAAATGGCTGTTTGTTCGTTTAACCCGTATGCCGCAGGCTAGGCCCGCGCCGCTGCATTCGTCAACGGAGTAGTCTGATTCGTTAGCATGCGCCTCAATGCGTTATTCTGAGAGGCGTATTGTGAGCCGCCGCATGCGTTGCACGTACATTTCATTCGTTGTGTATTTGTTTTCAACTGCATGGCAATATCAACATCCGAAACTTCCGCGAACAATACACTCTGTCGATCATTTCAACTGATGCTCACAACGAACGCTCTTTCTGCTGCGAATCATGTGCATCTTACCATCGTCCTTTATCTTGGATGTGCCCCATTTGTCTCCAGTGTGCCTCCTCAAACTCGATGGCGTTCTGAACGGCGTACCAAATTCGGTTTTCGCGATTACCACCTTCTGATACTTCCCATGTCCTCGACTAACTGAGACGGTATATGCATTATGCACCCGCGTATCCCAACGCCACAATTCCCCGTCGACGAAGTAGGTGTAGAAAAGTAGGGCAGGAAAAAGTGGTGAGGGGAATGAGCCTTGGTAATACAGGTTTGTTCGGCTAAAATGAGTCAACGCGACAACCGAGATCAAATAACAATATGAATAAAAAAAGTGAGCCAAACCTGGATATCATCCAAGATAACCTACGACTGCATGTCGATCGCTTAGCGGGTTTGATTGGTCCGAGAGTTCTTAGTCGACCGAATACGATAATAGCTGCCATTGGTTACATTGAGAATCAGTGGCTTAAACTGGGCTATAAGGTAGAGCGTGAAGAGTATGACGTTGAAGGCGTCACAGCCACAAACCTTATCGTGGAATCCGACGGCAAAAAGAATGATCGCGTGAATCTACTGGGAGCGCACTATGACACCGTGCTCTCGACACCCGGCGCAGATGACAACGCTTCCGCAGTCGCCGTAATGCTTGAGGTGAGCCGATTGCTCAAGTTAAAACAAACCACCAAACGCTGTCGCTACGTCGCCTTCGCCTGCGAGGAACCGCCCTATTTCCATCTCGATTCGATGGGAAGCCAAGTACATGCTCGAGCTGCCAAAAAGCGGAGCGAAAAAATTGATGCGATGCTCTGCTTAGAAATGGTGGGCTATTATCGTGATGAACCACATTCACAGAAAATTCCGCCTGGTATTCCCAAATTCCTGCATCGTTTCTTTCCCAGTCGCGGCAATTTTCTGGCCGCCGTCGGAAATCTAAGTTCCATTTCAGCCAACTGGAAATTTCGTCGAAGATTCAAACGTTCTAGCCCATCGATGCCCTTGTTCTCGATTTGTTTGCCGGAAACAATCCGCGAAATTCGCCTCTCCGACAATAGCTCATTCTGGGACCAAGGCTATCCAGCTCTTATGTTGACCGATACAAGTTTCCTGCGCAATCCACACTACCACCTAGAATCCGATACGCCAGATAAACTCGATTATCAGCGAATGGCTCAGGTGGTACTCGGTGTTGCGGGCGCCATGGGAGAAATCTAACGCGCGCCGTCTTTTTCGCGCCGTGGATTTCGCTCCCCCGCTCCCGTAGTGATTTTGATCCAGCGCGACTCTAAACTAAGCTGTCGCAACCCCAAGCACTACTGCAGTTTATTTCTTAAACCATCGCCGGGCCAATCCGTGTTATTTGCATTAACCCTTTTACTTGCAGTTCGCCTTTTGTTCATCGCCTTTCACTGGCGGAACCTCGAACAACTTTGGTACGATTACGAACGCAAGGGTCTCATCTACCGAATCGCATGGCTCATCGACATCGCGACGGGCCTGATCTACTTTGGTTTAGTGCTCCGATTCTTGTATTACTTCGCTTCGATCGACAATCCGCTGCCCGATATGTTTCTATCCACCCTGGGGCTCTCGATCTTAAGTCGCTTGATGATCCATCGCTTTCCCCGAACCAATTCCCCTGGTGCGTACAGCGACGCCAAAGTGGATCTACTCGTTCATATCGTTATGAGCTTGCTTACGGCCGTGGGAGTTACGCTGCTTACCGCTGTTTATTTGTGGTTTGCCGCGATATAACTCGGAATTTGAGAACAATTGGGAATTTCGAATTTTGGAGAAGTCTTACGTAGTGGAGTTCGTAGCTCTTACGTCGTACTTCGTAACTCGTAGTCGAACTCGAACTTCCGCAACTACCATTTCATCGTGGAGCCCAAAACCAAAGTAGGGCCGAAATCTATTTCGATGACGATGACGAGCACGACGACGATTTACGAATTACCGCTGCGCTGAGTACGAAGTAGGAGCTACGAAAAAACTTCGTCGTCCGATAATCGCTAACAAGTTTCATTACCGCCGTAATGTTTCCATTGTCAACGCAGTCGCAGTTTTACGAAAGTGTCGTAGAAGCCACTTCCGCCCCCCCAATCCGTCGGTACTTCGCCAGTAAGCTGATTGACCGATTGGAAGTTTCCTTCGGCATCTTTGTTACCCCCGAACGGCATCCAAGCGACCCCGGAACCTACTCGATTTGAAATTCGACATTCGGCAATTAAACTGCCGCGCTCGTTATAAACTTCGACTAGTGCTTTATGGAGAACGCCAAACTGTTGAGCCGTTTGTGGACTCACTTCAATGATCAAGACACCTTCGCGGCGCGAGTGATGTTCAATGTGTCCATAACTTGAATTGAGATAGTGCAATGTTTTACTCGAAATCAATTGCACATGATCGACAGGAGGATCGGGGTAGTCACCTCCGGAAGGGAGAGGATCCTGGCCCATATTCAATAGGTCTTGCGACCAAAACTCTGCTTTGCCGGACGGCGTCGCAAAATCGCCGTTTGCAAAAGGACGATAATCGCGGTCATGATTTAAGCGAGCATAACCATCCTGTTTCAAACGCTCGAGTGAAATCCCGTCGAGGTATGGATGGCCACTGGAGAGAGCTTGCTCGATCAATTGTTCATCGGAATCATAGAGGCACTCCTCGGTTCGTCCTAGGGCTTTGGCAAGCCGCCGAAAGAACTCGGTATTCGACACCGATTCGCCAACGGGCGGAATCGCAGGTAGATTCAATGACAAATAGTGATGCCCCCAAGCAGGTACAATATCCGTACACTCGATTTGGCTGGTGGCAGGAAAAACGTAGTCCGCGTATTTTGCCGTTTCGGTGACAAACAAATCGTGGACCACGGTAAATAGATCTTCGCGTTTTAGACCTTCGATGATTTTGGCTTGATTCGGTATCGATACGACGGGATTCACGTTCCAAATGCACAAGCTCCTAAGAGGTGGAGATAGCTCTTGTGAGCAGAGCAATTTACCGAGGTCGCGCATATTGAGAGTGCGCACCTCAGGGCGTTGCAACTCGGGCATCGAGAGGCGTCGATGGTTCAGGGTAGAGTATTGAATCGCGCCGGTAGAACGCGACAAACCACCCCCTCGATGTTTCCAAGCACCAATCAACACAGGCAGACAGGCTAAAGTGCGAAACATCATAGCGCCGTTTTGATGGTGCTCTAGCCCGATCAAGGGGCGAATCAGCGAGGGCGACGTAGTGGCATATTCTCGAGCTAATTTTTCGATATCGTCGACTGTGATGCCAACCTTACGAGTCACCTGTTCGGGAGCATAGTCCTTGACACGTTCACAAAGTGCTTCATAACCCAATGCATGCTTCTCGATATACTCATGGTCGACCAAATTCTCTCGGATGATGACGTGCATCAAGGACATCGCCAGAGTCGCATCGCTTCCAGGGCGAATGGGGATGTGCCAATCACTTTTTTCAGCCGTTCTGGTGCGAATCGGATCGATGACAACAATCTTGGCACCATTGGCCCGAGCTTCAGCTATCACGGGCCAGAGATGTAAGTTGGTGACAATCGTATTGGTGCCCCATAAGATGATGTAGCGGCTATGCACAAGTTCTTCCGGATCCACACCAAATCCGTTCCCCTGTGTGGCGGCGAGCCCACTGACGGGAACTTCGCCGCAGATGGATCGTTCAAGTTGGGTGCACCCCATCAAAGCAAAAAGTCTTCGATCCAAAGAGGCAACTTGAATCAAGCCCTGATTCCCTGAAGAGCTGTACGGCATGATCGCTTCACTGCCACTTTCGGCAATGATTTTGTGCCAATGAGACGCAACATCCCGCAGGGCATCCTCCCAAGTAACGCGAACAAATTTCCCTTCCCCCTTGGCACCCACGCGTTTTAGCGGATAGTGCAACCGTTCGGGATGGTACACCCGTTCCAGATAGTGATTGACTTTGGCGCACAACGTCCCGCGCGTAAAAGGGTGATCGGGGTTACCAAAAAGACGCTGGGCTTTTCCGTCGTGAACTTCTACCAACCAAGAGCAAGTATCGGGACAATCATGCCCGCAGGCTCCGCGAACGATTTTCGTGTCGTTACCTAGAATTTGCATAGCCGGTGGGCTCACTGTGATTTGCGTGTCCAGTTCATATACCAGTTCGGTTGCCAAGTTGCGCCGAGATCGTAAGATACCGCTTGCCACCAACGGCAGCTATCGGGTGTGATTTCGTCCCAAATCCCCCGGACTAAGATTTCTTTCCCTTCATGAGAGTCGCGAGCGATAAAGGTTCCAACACCTTGGTCAAAATGCCCAATTTGGGGCGGTAAATTTAGTATTCCGTCGCGAGCGTTCACCCAATAGTCCGACCATCGTTTTTGGTTGACATCAAGAAGGCGGATTCCCATGCCGTAGAACTGTTTAGCTGGTATTCTCAACTCCTCAACACTCCCCCCACCCGACAATACCGTCCAACAGGTCGCTTCGCCGGGAAATTCCTCCCAAGTATTCGTCCCCGCATCTACTAACCTGCGATTGTGAATACTCCATTCACCATTGAGAAAATAAAAATCACCTGCAGCAGCTTTCGAAGCTTGTAGTTCCGGGGACATCAAGGGCTCTCCAACACGAGAGAAGATTTGTTTAGAGTCTCGAAAACAAAACCATCTTACAATCCTAATCTGGTACCACAAAAGAGCCAGATCTATGATCTTGCATGGTACCAGACCAAAAGTGCTTACTCTAAGAAATTGAAGCTGGGTGTAACCATTATGAATAGTCGACGAAATCGGATATTTCATCTAGATCGGGAATCGAATCGGTCGTTGCATGAACAGCTGTGTGACGAACTACGAGGGGCGATTCTTCAAGGAAAGCTGGTACCGGGCGAGCCCTTGCCGTCGAGCCGTGAGATGGCCCGAGACATCGGCGTGTCTCGCAATACAGTCCTTGGGTGTTATGAGCAGTTGATCGGAGAAGGCTATTTGGAAACTCGCCCCAGGTCTGGGGTTTTCGTCATGGCAAACTTGCCCAGCGGGGATCCTACGTTTCGGCCAAACCGAAAACAGAAGTATCGAGAAAATGAGACTGAAAATGTCGAATGGAAATTGACAACCCCACTTCCATTTCGTCCTTGTCAGCCAGATGTTTCCCTTTTCCCAATGGCCGAGTGGAATCGAATTCGAAGTCGTATTCTCCGGCATGCTTCCTCAAAACTGTTGTGTTATCAATCACGTTACACGCTTGGCTTGCCCAGCTTAAGGAAGTCACTCGCGAACTATTTGATGGAGAGTCGTGGCGTTCAGTGTCAATGGGATCAAATCGCCATCACCTGCGGATCGCAACAAGCGCTTTTCTTTCTAGGCCAGGTTCTGTTGCGACGGGGTGATAAGGTATTGATGGAGGAGCCAGGCTATCTTGGCGCCCGCCAAGCATTTGAGTATGCGGGCGCTAAAGTTCTCCCACTTCAAATTGACGACAACGGAGCGGTTCCACCCGCTTCTGCCAAAGGGGTAAAGCTGATTTACACAACGCCCTCCCGGCAATTCCCAACGGGCGCTACGATGCCAGTGGGACGCAGGCTTAAGTTTCAGCAATTGGCGGAAAGTGATTCTGTTTGGTTGATCGAAGACGACTACGACTCTGAGTTTCGGTACTCACAACCCCCGCTACCGAGCATGTATAGCTTGGGGAACGAACCGCGTGTGATTTATATTGGGACGATGAGCAAGGTACTGTTTCCTTCCTTGAGGATCGGATATGTCGTATTGCCTGAAGAACTTGTCGCGAATTTCGAGCGACTGCGACTTGTCGTAGAAGATCACGGTCCACTGTTAGAGCAGGCGGTATTGGGCGAATTCATCGACTCAGGTTCGTTCTATTCACATATTAGGCGTTGTCGCAAAGAGTACAGTCAAAGGCTGCAGTTTTTCCTTCGGGAGATGGACAAACAGAGTATTCCTCTGGATTTTCCTCATAGTGATGGAGGAATGAACCTAACGGGAATCTTCCGCGACGGACGGTGGTCTGCCGCGAAGATTAGTCTTCAATTGCGATCGATTGGTTTTGACGTTCCACCACTGAGTCAATACTCGCGCACAAAAACGAAGGAAGGTCTGGTGTTTGGGTTTACTCCATTTCCACCGAAAATGATACAAAGCTACATCAACAAAATGGCCCCGATTCTACGAGGTAAACCAATCACGAATTACGACGACGAATTACGAACTACAAAGTAGGAGCTACGAACTCCGCCGCGTAACCTTTCGGCAACGGGAGGTATTTCTTTCCAATTCGAAATTCCAAATTACCTCTTCATCCTCGTGATCGTCTCCGGCCCGGAATCCGATTCGCGAAACACAAAAAAAGCAGCATATTGCAGCGAATAATGAACCGATTCGAGAAGCAATCATCTCTATAGACAATGCCAGCCGCAGTGATTGCTGCGGTAGGCATTGAAAATAGGGCATGGTGCCAGGGTCGATCCCCATTCCAGTTCGGCTCCCGACGTTCGATTCGTTTCGTTTTCCTTCCCAAGCAAGCGTTTGAATGAAAAACCTCCGCTGGCGTCTTTATCCCTGTTGAACCAGTTGGACAGAGCCGTTCCTCGACGGGTTTTACGGGTCTTTCATTCAAGAGTAGCTCAGTGGTAGAGCATCAGGCAATGGACCTGACGGTCACGGGTTCGACTCCCGTCAACGTTAAAGTTGGTTTTCCCCCAACCCTGCTGGCGCGTAAGCGTCAACCAATGAGCCAAAGGGCAATATCGGCTGTTCAGTTTCCGTTTTACCAGCAGTCTTAATCAGGCTGACTCGAGCTGGTTTTCCCTGACGAAAGTGGGGAGTAGCGGCTTGAACGGTGAAACAACAACCTTTTGTACCCTGCGGTTTGAATCATTGCGGAATCAACGAGAAAAGCACGGCGCTGTATAGCTTCTTCAAGTCGATACGGCTTGATCACATCACTGCGCCGGTGTTTCTTGACATTCCAAACGTGACCACTCCCCGTATTGAAACGTTGTGATTCTGCAGGCGATGTTGCCCCGACGCTTTTCTTATCAAACCTATTCGCAACAACCCTACTTTTCATCCCCATATCGCCCACACGAAAGGAGGCGAACATCATGTTTCTCAAGCAGGTATTCATTCGTGGTTTCGAGGTTGGCTTCCAATATCGAAATGGCGAATTCGAGAAAATCATAACTAGCGGTACTCATTGGATCTTTGATCCATTGAATCGCATAACGATCCGCACGTTGTCGTTACGTGATCCGTGGATCGCGGACGAGCAACTAGACTTGATCGCAAAATCAGGTAAGTTGGCATCTCGTGCAGAAATTATTGACCTGAAAGATCATCAACGCGCCTTGGTTTGGATCGACGGTCGATTTTCGACCATCCTTGGCCCCGGCCTGCATGCCTATTGGCTTGGACATCGCGATGTAAAGGTCGAGATTATCGATACTACGCTTTATCGCTTTCAGCACGCGCAATTCAAGAACATTTTGCGAGTGGCAGAAACGGTTCGCCACCTCGACGTTTGCAGTGTAAATCGCGATTGTGTTGGGGTGCTGTATGTCGACGGCCGTTATGTCGAGACGCTCGAGCCTGGCCAATATGCGTTTTGGCGACATTCAGCCGAAGCTCGCGTTGTAGAAATCGATATGCGTGAAAACCAACTCGATGTTTCAGGTCAAGAAATCATGACCCTAGATAAGGTCTCATTGCGTATGAACGCTTTGGTGACCTATTTGGTATCCGATCCACGTCGTTTGGTTTCGGCTACTAACGATGCTCGTCAAGCGCTGTACCGTGACGTGCAACTTGTCTTGCGCGAAGTCGTAGGTGCTCGTGAACTCGATTCGTTCTTGTCGGATAAAAACGATATTACGACTGAACTGGACCAAAAGGTTCGCGAGAAGGCAAAGGCCGTCGGCATCGATGTCCGTAGCGTCGGAATCAAAGACATCATTCTCCCAGGAGATATGAAGGACTTGATGAACCGTGTAACAGAGGCCAAGAAGGCAGCTGAAGCAAACCTCATCGCTCGTCGTGAAGAAACGGCTGCCATGCGCAGCCAAGCGAACACCGCGAAAATGTTGGCTGAAAATCCAACCTTGATGCGTATGCGTGAGTTGGAGATCCTGGAAAAGATCGCATCGGCAGGCAAGTTGAATGTTGTGGTCGGCGAGAAGGGACTTACCGATCGCGTTGTCAACCTGTTGTAATCAGCGATCCACGACGGTTGGAAACATCCGGTGATGCTGTTACCGAGGGTCAATAGTAACAAAGGGCAAAGAGGGAACTGGGCGGTATGAGTTGGTACTCATAGCGTCCTGCCCTCGCGCTCATTTCCCTCCCCCACCTGCCTTGAGCTATCAGTCCCCTCAAGCTCCTGCACGTATCCACCCGTCCACTCTTACGCTATTGTGCGTCACGATTTCCAATGGAAACGAGAACAGCTACCATTTGTGGGACGTAGAGAAATTCAGACAATCGCAAGATAAGCTTGCTCACCCAAACTCGTCATATTCTTGAACTGTGGGGGCTGGATCAATTTTCCTTCTCTTTTTCCAAAAAACTCTGCAACCAGTGCAAGATCACAAATCGACCTGCGTTTCTCCTTACGTCTCAGTTGCTGATTATCTTGTGTAGTCCGTTAAGGATCCTTATGTCGCCAGACACACGCCCTAGCTTGTTGCTCCGCATTTGTAATGCGGCAGACCAACTTGCTTGGGAAGAGTTTTTGGCCACATATGAACCGACCTTACGCCGGGTTCTCCGCAGCAAAGGGGTGCAGTCGGCTGATGCGGACGAGCTTATCCAAGAAGTTTTGTTGACCGTTTTGAAATCTATACCCACCTTTCAACGCAATCAGCGCGTGGGGGCATTTCGTCGGTGGATTGCCACCATCCTCCAAACGAAGCTGCTCGATTTTCGACGACGGCAAAAGTCTCGCGAAGATCGTCATCTCAAACTAGCGCAACGCAGTCACCCAGACGATCTCTTCCAAGTCGATTTAACCACCGTTGAAGAGCTAGATAAGGACTTAGACCTACAGTTGGAACATCAGATCTTTTTCCAAGCGACGCAGGCAGTTCGCTTAATGATCCATGAAACCACTTGGCTGGCATTCTGGAAAACAGAGATCGAACAAAAGGATGTGATGATTGTGGCGGCCGAATTGCAGATTTCTGTGGGGCAAGTTTATGTTTCGCGGAGTCGAGTTCTCGCGAAGCTGCGCAAATTTGTGGCTGAACGCCGTGCTAATGATGAGGAGGTTACTTGATCATGATCCGCCGCCTCGATATCAACCCGAATATCAGTCCTTGCAATCCTAAACATGTGCATCAACTTGTCGAAGACCGGCTCAGCGATGAGCAAGCAGATCAATTAGCTCAGCATCTATGCCATTGTGATACATGCCGCCATTTGTTGGATAGTCTCCAGGCCACTAACGATACTTGGAACGAAACCTGTACGGTCATACTCGAGGAAGAACACAAACAAGCTCCGTCCAGTCTGCCAAATGCCCTATTGCAGCAGGCTGAAGGTCCACGATTGTCGCCCACCACTGCGCGGTCTGTATTTGAAGCATCTTCTTTGCCAAAGGGAGAGTGCTCCGAAACAGGTGACCGATATCAGAAACTGGCAACCGAGAAAATGCTCAGTTGGCTGAAACCTTATGAGAAGGAAGCCTATGACACAGGGGAATTCTTGGGAAAAATCGATCACTATTGCATTAGATCCGTGTTGGGACATGGCGGAATGGGGATTGTACTCGACGCGTGGGACCCAAAACTAAATCGTTCGATTGCTATAAAAACGATGCATCCCCATTTAGCCGCGAACGGTTCGGCACGACAGCGATTCGTGCGTGAAGCTCGAGCGGCCGCCGCTGTCGTTCACGCCAACGTGGTAGCGATCCACAGCGTCAATGAAGACCACTATCCACCATACTTGGTGATGCCTTTGATTCAGGGTGAAACTCTGCAAAACCGCATCGACCGAGAGGGCCAACTTGACATTGAGTCAGCCCTGCGAATTATGAGTCAGGTCGCTGATGGTTTAGCTGCAGCTCATGCGCAAGGATTGATTCATCGCGATATCAAACCCGCAAACATACTCCTGGAATCGGGTACCGACCGGGCGTTATTGACCGATTTCGGAGTCGTGCGAGCTCTCAATGATGCGACCATGACTGCAAGTGGAATGATTCCCGGAACGCCTGAGTTTATGTCGCCCGAGCAAGCTGCCGGAGAAATTCTGGACTCAAGGTCCGATCTATTCAGTTTAGGCTCGGTACTTTACACGATGCTAACAGGACATTCGCCATTCCGTTCCGATTCTCCACTAGCGATCATTCGCCGTGTACAACAAGACGCACCGAAGCCCTTGATTCATCATCGCACCGATGTCGACTGGGCATCGCAATCGCTAGTCGACTTGATGTTATGCAAAGCACGTGAGCAGCGAGTAAATTCGGCGCAACAAGTGGGGCAGTGGTGTCGCGAACTTTTGGCCCATCGTCTGCATCCATCCACAGTCCCGCTACCGGCAGCCTTACAAACTCAAACACGGCGAAAGCCTATGGGCTGGAGTCAACTGCTTATAGTCTTGTCGGTATTCCTAATTGGTCTTTCTCTCTCGGCGGGGGCTTTGTGGTGGGCCGAAGTCGATTCGTCCAAGCGGCTCGCTAATCCACCAAGTGCCCATCCGTCTCAATCGGCCTCCAACGAATCTGCGCTATCATCGATTACAACCGAATCTCCTTGGCCCCCCTCAGCCAGAGAAATCGAGACAGAGATCCGCAGCATCGAACGCGAGTTGCAAATACTGGAACAGCAGCTGTTGAAACCCAATCCCTAAGCCCAAAACCTTCCGTTCCCAGGAGAATTTGAATGTCACTAAAATTCCTGTCGCCCATTGTCGCAGCTTTGTTGCTGCTGGGTGGCCACCAAGTTTATTCGCGATCCATTGCTCAGCCTCCCGAGGAAACCTTACTGGAGAAAGCCGAAGAAGAGAGATTGAACAATCTTTCCTTGTTGGCAGACCAGTCGGCGGCCCAAGAAGACGAAAAAAGGTCGCTCATTGCGGAGTATCAACAGCTCAAAGCCAGCGGACAGGTCGAGGCAGCGCAGTCTCTACGAAAGAAGATTGTGGACCTAACGGCAGAAGAATTCAAGAAGTTGGAAGGTGAAAGGAAATCTCGCGTCGCCAAGCTCGAAGAACGCCTTAACCTCCTTAAGCAAGCTCTGAAGCAACGTGAATCGAATAGCGACAAAATCGTTCAGCGGCGTGTTAGCGAATTGTTGGGTGAAGGTGACGAGCTAGCCTGGGATTTTGAAATAGCAGATGACGAAGCCCCAATGCTTCTTGAATTGCTGCCGCCCTTTACCGATGTGCCTCGCGATGCGCGAAGCCTATTAGCTCTACCGGGTGAGAGGCCTCAGGCCCCTGACCCGAACTTAACCTTAGGCTATGGATTGGCTCTTTCGCAATTAGACCAATACAAAAAACCCATTGCCGAACAAGAATCGCAAATTGAGGCGGCAACAAAGCAGTTGCAAGCGATGAAGAAGCAACTGGAGGACCTTGCTCAAGAACTTCAAGGAGACAAATTCGGAGATAAATCGCTCAATGAAGCCTACTCTAAAGTTCTCGATGAATATCGCGCAGGTGCAGAACGATTGCGAGAAGTGCAAAACACGCTACAAGAAGCGCGTATGCGATACGAAGAACTAGACCTGGGACTCATCCCGTTACGCAAGAAGATGGATAGTTTCTATGGAACTGGCTCGCCCCCTCCCGCTGATCCCAACTTGGTGACCGATCCATTTCCTGCCAACCCCCTCAATGTAAAGTAATCGAGTCTAAGAGCGTGATCGATTCGCTTGCCTCGAAGATCGACTCTTTGAGGCAAGCTTGGAATGCGCTTTCGCATAAGCGGCCGAAACCCGAACGTTCGCTCTTTAATTTCATCTGCATGGCCTCGCAGTATACGTCCCATTTGTCCTGCACATTTTTGTGATAGCTTATCGAGAGGTTTGGGGCCTGCCTCCTGTCCACCTAGCCTCCGCTGCGTTTCAGCTACGGGTTAAACGAACTCAAGCAATCGCAGAATTTTGTGGTCGAAATTGGTCTCAACCTTCAAATAAGTGCTTGAGCATCCGTTCGGGCGAGTCCAAAAAGGCTTTTGTCACTCGATAGTGCTCGGTCTCTTTATAGGCAATCGGTTGCACCCCCTTATCGCTAAACGAATAAATCAAGGCCCCTGGATAGCTCATCAGTATGGGTGAATGCGTCGCTATAATGAGCTGTGAGTCTTTGCTGACTATCGCATGCAAAAGAATCAAGAACTCTAGCTGTCTCTGAGGCGATAGGGCTGCCTCTGGTTCGTCCAGAAAGTAGAGGCCCTGCCCGAATCGATTTTCCAGAAGGGACATAAACGACTCGCCGTGAGACTGCTCGTGCAACGAGCGACCTCCGTAACTACGCTGAGCCCCCAGATTCTCAATCTCGGTAGCCACGTTGAATAAACTCTCGGCCCGCAAAAACCAAGCATCGGGAATCAGGGCGTGATAACAACGCAACTTGATCGCTTCACTCAATACCGAATGACTCGCTCGTGTCGAGAACTGCATGTTGCGGCTCCCACCTTCCGCATTCAGTCCATTCGCAATCGCGATCGCTTCTAGTAGGGTCGATTTGCCGGAACCGTTTTCCCCCACAAAAAATGTTACTTGCGGATGAAGATCAATTGACCGCAAATTCTTAAGCGCGGGTAACTCAAAGGCATAGTCGTGCTTTGAAACACGATCCCGATCGACAAAGACTTTCTCGATATATGGGCCGGGTGTTGCCCCATGTTTCAAAGTTCGCATCGTTTAGAGATTACCTGTTACAGTCGCCTGACACCACAATCTTCTATTAGAGAACACAACAGAAAGCCCACACGACTTGACACGCTTCGAATGAGCGCATTCCGTTAAACCCTTAGTCTAGCCTATACAATGCGCACAAGCCAAACTCTGGATTGCCGAACGTCTCTCTGTTAGGATGAAATCGATCATCCCTACGCGTTCCCCCAAGACGATGGCATACTTTCCGCTACTATGTCCGAAATCACTCACTTGCTCGAAACTCTTTCTCAACCGCCAGGACAGGATGCAAGCTCGTCGTCTCTCGAAAAACTTCTTCCCCTAGTTTACGACGAGTTGCGGTCTTTAGCGAAAAGCAAACTTGCCTCTGAGAGAAAAGGGCACACACTTCAGGCCACCGATTTAGTGCACGAAGCGTTTATGCGTTTGGTTGGAAACTCACATACGGTCGCTTATCAAAATCGCAAGTACTTTTTTGCAGCGGCAGCCGAAGCGATGCGGCGAATCCTCGTTGAAGCTGCTCGCAAAAAGATGGCCCTTAAACGTGGTGCCCATGCACCGCAGGAGTGGTTCGATTTACTTCAGTTGCTCGATGAACAAAAATGTCGAGAGTTGGTCTTCGTTCATGATGCGCTGGACGACTTGGCCCGCGTCGATCCCCAATCCTCAGAAGTGGTAAAATTGCGGTATTTTTCGGGGTTTACGATCGCCGAAATTGCTGAAATTCTCGGTATCTCGAAACGCCAAACCGATGCGATTTGGGCGTTTGCCCGCAGCTGGCTTTTCCGAGCCCTAAAATCTGACAGCACAAGTACTTAGGACGCTTCTCATTCTATAGCCTCTCCCTAAATCCGCTCCGATTTTTGCCGAAAATCGAAATTTCGTTTGCGCGATTTCGCTTGCATCTACGCAGGTAACTGTGACATCCTCACTCGTTACTGAAGGAAATGCCATGAACCTCCGCGAAATTTTTGCCGAAGCGATCCAGATCGAAGACCGTCACGATCGCCAAAAGTATCTCGAGAAGGCGTGCGGTAACGATCGAGACCTAAGGCTGCAAGTGGATCAATTGCTCGCCGATCATGCGAACCTGGGTGGTTTTCTGGAATCGGTCAATACTCCGACCGAATCGTATTCGGCAAATACTGAGACACAAAAGTCAATTCCGACGCAAATCGGCCCATATCGATTGCTTGAAGAAATCGGCTCGGGTGGCATGGGCGTGGTTTACCTCGCTCATCAGACCAAGCCTGTCGATCGCCGCGTGGCGCTGAAGTTGATCAAGCCAGGCATGGACACGCGCCAAGTCTTAGCACGCTTCGAAGCAGAGCGGCAAGCTTTGGCGATGATGGATCATCCCAACATCGCCAGAGTTCTCGATGCAGGCCAAACCGACACGGGGAATCCGTTCTTCGTCATGGAATTGGTCAATGGAGTTCCGATCACCGAGTTCTGTGACCAGCATCACCTGTCAACCAAGGAAAGGCTTGAGCTCTTTATCCCTGTGTGCATGGCCATTCAACACGCCCACCAGAAGGGAGTCATACATCGCGACCTCAAACCATCCAACATCTTGGTCACACTTTACGATGACAAGCCGGTTCCGAAGATCATTGACTTCGGGATCGCTAAAGCCACTTCCCAACGATTAACCGATCAAACGCTTTTTACAGCCTTTGGCCATATCATCGGTACCTTTGAATATATGAGTCCCGAACAGGCGACTCGCAATCAACTGGACGTCGACACGCGCAGCGACGTGTATTCATTAGGTGTCGTGTTATACGAATTGCTCACAGGCGAAACTCCCATCGATCGGCAGCGGTTGCGTAACGCTGCTTGGGATGAAATGTTGCGAATCATTCGCGAAGAAGAACCTCCCTTAGCCAGCAGCAAATTAAGCAGTAGCGTTAAGCTTCCCTCCGTCGCAGCCAATCGACGCACAGAACCAGCCAAACTGAGTGCATTTGTCCGAGGTGAACTGGATTGGATTGCCGCTAAAGCTCTCGAAAAGAATCGAGCGCGGCGTTATGAGTCGGCGAGCAGCTTCGCGGAAGATATTCGGCGTTTTCTTCAGGATGAACCCGTTCTAGCTTGCCCGCCCACCTTTGGCTACCGCTTCAGAAAGCTCCTTTCCAAACATCGCGCGGCAGCCACGATCGGCACCTTGTTTTTCACCATAATACTCTTGGGTTTGGTGGGAACATTATGGCAAG
>Ga0209174_10000865_pt1 | contig 21976 bp, 21 predicted proteins | sample JI91814BDNA_FD_187505 | JGI IMG/M metagenome (GOLD analysis project Ga0209174, IMG submission 187505) | Wastewater effluent complex algal communities from Wisconsin, to seasonally profile nutrient transformation and Carbon sequestration -... | ecosystem: Engineered > WWTP > Effluent > Algae...
GATTAAATTAAATTATGTTTTCCTACGACCACTCACACGATGAGTTAAACTTTAGCGGAACCAATATAGAAAGAAATTTCTATGAATTAGAGTTTGCGCGTCCTGAAAACAAAACAGATATAATTATCGAGTTAGCCAAAAAAATTCCCTGGCAGACTCCAGTCATTGATGTCGTTGAAAAACTCTCTGATCCAACACTCCGTCTATCCAGTCGTAATTATGTAAATGAAATTCATATAGAAAGAGTAAACTTCTCTCTCAAACTCATTGCCGAAAAAGGTCACACGAATAACTACAACGACTTAGAGCAAGGTATATTCTTATTATCCTCAATGGGTGATCCAACAGCTACTTATAAAAAGTTTAAAGAGACATTAGATAAGCTTGCCTATAGACTGAATGAACTCTTCCAGCTAAACCAGATTATCCTCACTGATGATGTGAAAGTCCATTTACTATCCCGTGTTCTCTACCAGGAAGAAGGATTCAATGGAAATCAAATATATTACCATGAGCCGGACAATTCTTTTGTAACTAAAGTCTTAGAAAACAAACTGGGAATTCCTATTTCTCTTTCTGTGGTTTACATTCTAGTCGGGATGAGACTTGGCCTTCCCCTCTACGGAATTAATCTTCCCTTACACTTCATGCTTTATTATGAGTCCAATGACTTTTCTACTTTTGTAGATCCATTTAATGCAGGTGTATTAATCGACAAACAAACCTGTGTTCGTTTTCTTGAGGCTAATGGCTACAAAGACATTCCAGAATATTTTTCAAAAGCAAGCACTCTTACCATTCTAAAAAGAATGTATAACAACCTGATAAACATATACAAGAAAACAGGTCCGGAAGAAATGGAAATGATGTTATTAAAACAACTAACCATTTTAGAAAACAAAACTCGGTTTACATAAATAAGCCCGCGTGAGGGAGCGCTATCAATGGCAGACATAAGACATATTATCCGCAGCAGGTCAGAAGAAAGACTTAGAAACTTAATTGAAGAAAGAGTAAAACCTGGTTCAAATAAAGCAGACATTGACAAAAGAATCTGGAATCTTTTCGGAGAAAACTGGGCAATTATTTTTACTGATCTCTCTGGCTTTTCTCGTAACACTAAAGAATTTGGAATCATTCACTTTCTGCAAATCATCTTTGAATCAGAACGTATTTTACTTCCAATCATCTATGAGCATAACGGCTTATTAATCAAAGCAGAAGGCGACAGTCTAATGCTCATCTTCCGCACAGTGCAGGATGCCGTTGAATGCTCTATCAAAATGCAGAAGACACTAAAAGCGTATAATACCGATAAACCCGAACACGAAAAAGTCTTACTTTGTGTAGGTATTGGATATGGTAAAATTCTTCGCATTGGAGATGCTGATATATTCGGAGAAGAAGTCAATGCAGCGAGTAAACTCGGCGAAGACACCGCAAAACGAGAAGAAATTTTAATCACAAAATCTGCTGTTGCTGAGTTAGGAGATAAACATAGCTACAAAGTAAATCCTCTTAACATAGACGGTCAATGGGTCGAGGGTTTTAAGTTAGAGTATTGAGGGTAATTCCTATTTATCGCTTTGACTTGTTTGCAAAGCTTTTATACAGCGATCTAAATATAGATTAGCAGAAGAATGCTTGGGATATATTGCCAATACTTTTTCGAATAATTGCTTTGCTTCTTTGAATTCCTGGCTCATATAACATTCGATTCCAGTTTCAAAAGCCAATTTAGTTTGTGATAACAATTCTACTTCTTTTGAGTCCAGGTCATCTAATATTTCATATATTCCAAAAACGATAGACTTTCCTTTTACTTTGACCATATCAATTTTAATAAAAGAAAACGGAAAATCGTCCTGTAATTCCAATAGAACATCTTCGCTCACTAAAATTTTTGAATGATATAGTTTCGTTAATCCTTCTATTCTAGAGGCAACATTTACTGCATCACTAATTACTGTTCCATCAAAACGTTCTTCTTCTCCCACAACTCCCATCATCAAGTTACCGGAATGAATTCCAATGCCTACTTCCATTTGCATTTTCCCTTTTGCTTGTAAAGTATGATTGATATGAACTAATTCTTTTTGCATTTCTAACGCAGAACGAATAGCGTCATCAGGTGAGTCATAGAGTGCCATGATCGCATCTCCAATAAATTTATCAATAAACCCATTGTGCTTTCTAACCAAAGGTCCCATTCTAGATAAATAGTAATTGATAAATTCAAAATTTTCTTTTGGATTCATTTTTTCTGAAATGCTAGTAAAATCTCTAATATCAGAAAACAGAATAGTCATCTTCTTTTGAATCTGATCTCCCAGTTTTATTTCAGAGAAATTCTTCTTTCCCAAGATTTCTAAAAACTCAGTCGGAACAAATCTCTTATGCACATTATTAATCTTAACCATCTCATTGATTAATTTTTCATTTTCATAAAAAGCTTTTGAAAATCGAACAGACAAAACAAATGATTGAATAAAAATAAATCCAAGTAGAGAGTGAGGGACAATATAAGAAGTATGAATGAGTTCGATAGAATGCAAAATATCATTCACCGTTCCACCCACTAAAATTAAAGTTCCAAAAAGAAGCATCAATACACTTTCTCTTTTATTTATATGAGCTTTAATTAAAATATAGATAATTTGAAAAATACAAACAACAGTGAATAGATGAAAATAAATTACAATGCTTGTATAGAAATTGGTTGAGGTAAAAATTACAGAAGAGCAAAAAGAAATAACAATAGCCCAAATTCCAAGTAATATCTTTTTATTGAATTCCCTTGGAAAAAGTGTATATATGAAACTAGCGAAACTTGGTAGAGCCAGGTAATAACTTAAATACTCCATTTGATTCAATCTTCTAAAAGATATTTCAGGAAATATATGGACTATGTATTTTTCTGATTGAGAAAGTAATCTAAATATAATTACAAGACAAAACATTCCAAAGAATAATGGAGAATAATCCTTTTTGCGAATGATAAACAATCCAATATGATAGATTCCCATTATTAGTATACTTCCACACAAAAACAAATCTAATAATAAAGAATCTTCTCGGAATAATTTAATGTTAGCCTCTTTTCCTAATAAAATAGAATACCAAAACCCACCTTCCCTATGCTCGTAATTGGAAATATGCATTAGAATTTCTAATTTACCTTCTGCAATAAATTCCCTTGTTATAATTGGAAAAAATTCTGGCTTACTATTAGAAGGGTCTTTACTAACAATTCCATTTCTTGCGATAAATTTTCCATTGATAAACAAAGAATAGGCGGTGCCCTGTTCTGGAATTCGTAACACTAATTCTTCTTTAAAATTTGCAGGCATTCGAATCTTCAAACGAAAACTAGCAAACCCATAACTTCCGTTCATCGCTTTATTCCAAGAGCTGGGAACTTGTAAGTATTGTTCTGCTTTTTTAGAATCCTTGGGATCTAAAAACTCAAACGGAAAGAATTCCCAATCTCCATCTAAGTATGCTGACTTTTTATCAAAATCAAAATCACTTAAATCCAATTCACCTGATTTTGCCGAAAACTTAGCCGTTTCCAATCGAGAACAATTTGAAAATATTAAAACCAGGATAAGAATGATAGGATACATTTTTTTTATATTACAAAGTAGATTCATATTGCTTCGCTAATTTTCAGATTTAAAAAAAGTTTATTTGTCATATTTTCTTACTGATAAAATACTTTTTACGGCTAATTGATAGTAACCTAATTTTTAGTTTTAAAGCAACCAATAAAAAACTGATTAAGATAATCGATGTATGTTTTTGACTCAATGCTTTGATAATAAAGTAAAAAATTTATCAGACCGTCTGCAATGAGTTGTCTTTTACTCACATCCGGTTCAGCTACGGTTATACAGCCGCTCTAGATCGGTAAATAAGGGCAATTTAGAGCGGCTGTATACCGGATCTATAAGGGCAGCTAGAGCGGAGATGAGAAAAGGTTAATATTTCCCTACTTTACATCGGGATTAATCTTTCTTAGCTCTTCGTCTAATTTTTTCTCGAATTGGATTATATCTAAAGATTTGAAACCGGGAAAGGGAAGTTTGATTACGTTTTTGTTCATATACATGATTTCTTTCATGAGAGCAAACATTTCCATGATTCCAAAATCACCTTTTTTATATTTTTCTAATTTGCTTGCAAACTCTTCATTCAGAAGAAATATTTCCTGTCCATTAAAAAGATCCTGTCTTACAATGTTATAAGAATACTGAGTAAATTTAATTTCTCTCGTTGGAACTTCGGAGAGAATTTTTCGTTTATCTTTTTTAATGCCATAGAAAATAATTTTTTCTTCGTTGATCTCAAGTTCGTAGTCTTTGTATCCAAATATAGATTTAAAAACAGCAAATAACACCAATATGCCAAAGATTGAGCAAAATACCATAAGTATGTAAAATCCAAATGAATCTTCTTCACTCATCAATGAAGCAATGATTGCAAATGTGCTTAAAAAAGAAACAACGGCTAATATCCCTAAGACCCTATAGAGCATACTAACCTGTTCACCCCATTTAAATAGAACTCCGTTTTCTTTTTCTGCGAAAGAGAAAAGATTAGACTCTTTCTCTGTTTCTAATAAATTAAATTCTTCGTCTCTATCGAAGTGAACTCTCTCTTGCAATTCTTTTAATTTAGAAAGAGCTTCCCCTTCACTCATATAAGAATAAACATCCCACCAGGCTCCGTCTTTTTTAACGAAGTAAACAATATAGTATGTAGTTGAAGATTTATTCCCACTTACAATTTCTCTTCGCATCCCAAGAGAGTCAATTTCGTCGAATGGGATGTATCCGCTCTCTCCACTTTTAGCTTCCAAATAGTATCTTTTATTAACTGTATCAAAATAGGATCGAACTACACTTGCTTGCGTGCTAATTTTGCTATAGAGTAAACCGAGAGAAGAAAATAAAATCAAAGTAATACCCGGAAAAATAAACCTTAACCCGACAATTATATTTCCTTCTAAACCCATACTACCTAATCCAACTAAAATTAGAATCGCTCCCACAAAAGATAAGATTCCTAAAAAAAAGAATAATATAACTCTACCTACCGCAGAAGCCGTTGTATTGTATTGAAAAGAAAGTTCTGATTGTTGCATAGTTGTCCTCACTACTTATACTCAAGTCAGAATGCTTTTCGTAAAGAATATTTTTTAGACAGGATTAACACGATTTAAACCGAAAAGCAAGCAAGGGTAGGATAGGCATCCCTGCCTGTCCATGAAACAGGCAAGGATGCCTGTTCTCCTAGTCATTGTATAACATTCAGCGCTTGAGCTGACAGCATTACCCATCGTATCTTTTATCGGTGGTAATCTTAATTCGTGTTCATCCGTGGTAAATTCTTCATTGCAACTCGACTAAATCAAAAGGACGAAGGCCTACATCAATATTAGTTTGAGTCAAACGCGGTTTATCCGCTTTGGTAGTATCAAAGATAACAACACCTGGACTAGAAAAAGATCCATCTCCCATATAGAGTCTTCCCGATTTAGTAAGTAAGAGTCCCGAAATATTTCCTGCACTTGCAGGAAAACTTAATATTGTTTTAATTCTTTGGCCCGTGCTTGGATTGAATTGTTGAATTGACTTATTAAAACTTGCATCTAAAACAGAAGCATAGCCTTCATTCTCGTCTTTGATTTGCATTCCCAGGATATCTCCGCCCGCGTCTGTCTCTGCATAGAGAAAATTATTTCGAAATGTCTTTGTTGTAAGGCTAAAGGCAATTATCCCCCCGTCTTGTTTACTTATAAACCCTAAACGATTAGGTGCACACATGGCTAGAAAAGATTCTCCTCCAATAGAAATCTTTTGAATTCGACTCGTTGGATTTCTAGATTTAAAGATATAAGTTTTAACTACACTGTCTGTATTTACATTTAATTCGAGTAGCAGTGAATCGCTATTAGGCGTTGGAATTCCAGAGGGATCATTTCTATCAAGCCTCTGCAATTGAATAAATAATGAGCTACCTTCTAAATACATCTGTGACATTTCTGGTATTCCATCCGGTCCTGCTATCCCGAGAGAAGTAGTTTCTGCATAACTACCGAGATCAATGTTACGAATGAATGCACCTGAATACGGATTTACCACTAGCAAATTTCTACTGTTGTAGAGAGTGATATAGGCTTTATTGTCATTTACCTTAACTATATCCTGCGGATTATTTCCCTTACCCACAGAATACTCTGCTTCAGGAAGAAATCCAGTATTGGGATTTAATATTAAGATACTATCCCGATTGAGTCGATTGATAATAAATACTTTTCCATCAATAAATTTTGCTACTGCATCTGAATGAATATTTGCCACAGTGGGAACTGCAAGCTGTGCATCTGGATTGATTACTGCGAATTTGCCGCTCGTTCCAAAGTCACTTGTAACGACTCCAACCCTTTCCAGACCGGCTCCAGGAACTACAAGGAGGCTATTTAAGAGTATGCTCTCAATTGGTGGTCGCTTTATTTCATTACAAAAAGAAAAGATAACGATAGATGAACACAGATGAATATAGATAATAAAATTATTTAAACAATTCTTGAGAAAAGGAAATAGCATCTTTAATTTTATGAAATTAAGTTTAGGTTTCACAGTGTTTTTTCCTTTCTCTTCTTGTTTTTTTACTAGAGCCATTCTTCAAGTTAATTTTCAAATCAATATGTATTGAAAATATAACCCCCTATAGTTCCAATTACAATTGCAGCTACCTTTCATTATCTGCAATCAACTTACTCACACCAATTATGTAATTACACCTATATTTATCAATTAAATTCCCTTGACAAAAATAGCCCTTATCTACAAATATACTCTGAAATCGAGCGCCAAAAGTTATAGCACTTTTCTAAATCTAAAATTGCGCACGATAAATTGCATCGTTCGAAAATGAATCCTTTTAGAATAATCATTAGGATAGGGACGTGGACTACATAAATAAATCAAAAGAAGAACTCATAAAAGAAATTCAATCCTTACAACAGGAGAACTATTTACTAAAGACCTCCTTTGAAGATAAAATTCAATTAGCTGCTAATCAAATAATAGAAAGCGAAGAAACATTTAAAGTTATCTTTGAAAAAAGTTTATCTTCTATGCTAATTGCAGATGATCAAGGCAACTATTTAGCTGCAAATGAAGCTTCTGCAAAGCTATTCGGTTTTTCAATCAAAGAATTATTAAAAATGAACGTTGGAAGCCTGATTACAATCTCTCATCCGAGTGCAGGAGACCGTTATGCGGAATATGTCAGAAAAGGCGAAGAGACAGGGGAATTTGATTTTATTTCTAAAGATGGAATTCCTAAAGTTGTTCAATACCAGGCTATTCGCATTAAACCAGATTTTAATCTAAGTATTATGATGGATATTACCCAAATTAAAAATATTGAACAAGAACAAAAATTAAATTTAGAAAAATTAGAAACTCTAAACAAAACAAAAGATAAATTTTTTAGAATAATAGCGCATGACTTGCGTAATCCTTTCATAGGAATTGTTCGACTTGCAGAGGTCATTGAATCAAAATTAAAAGAATCCGATCCAATCAACTCTAACACTTTGAGATATATAGAAATTATCCGCACATCTTCCCAATCTGGATTTGACTTACTAGAAAACTTAATGCATTGGGCAAAAACTCAAACCGGGGAAATAGAATTTCACCCGAATCTTTTATCCATTAACAGGCTCATTTCTCAATGTATCAATGTCATAAGTGGAAATGCGTTTAATAAAAATATATCTATAGACATTCATGCTTCGGATGAAGATACTGTTTTTGCAGACGAAGCGCTCAGTTGCACTGTGATTAGAAATTTATTAACAAATTCAATTAAATTCACTAATCCGAATGGAAGAATTATCGTCTCAACCAAACAAATAGATCAATTCTTAGAAATTTCAATCCAGGACAACGGTATTGGAATTGATAAAGAAAATCTCTCTAAAATTTTTTCAATAGATTCTAAATCAAGTAATTTAGGTACAAACAAAGAAACTGGAACAGGACTGGGGCTCATCCTCTGCAAAGAGTTTGTAGAAATGCAAGGCGGAAAAATATTTGCTAAAAGTGAAAAAGGAAAAGGAAGTGAGTTTACTTTCACTTTACCGCTACCGAATTAATTAAAACTAGCAAAGTTAATTTATGAATAAACAAATTCTAAAATGACTTTTGCAGATAATTCCAAATATCCTCAATTAGCATTGTTTCTCCAGAACTGAGTGGAACTGGAATAAAAATTAACACTAGAGAAATTAACATAAAGTATCCTAAAATTTTTCTTCCAATTCCTAACTCGACATCTGCATCGGGAACATAGGGATGCTCTACCTTGATGAGGTAATAGATGATAAACCCCCAAATGACCCATGTAATACTTACAAATCCTAAAAAGATAAAAGCAAAAAACAAATAGTAAATCCATTTGCGATATCCTTCTCCGAAAAGAGAATATACGATATGTCCTCCATCCAATTGCCCAAATGGAAATAAATTTATCGCGGTCACAAGTAAACCTACCCACCCTGCCTTAGCTATTGGATGAATTAGAATAGTTGTTGTCGCAGGATCGTAAGGTCCGAGAATCCATTGCCCTGTATAATAAGTAAATAAACTGTCCCCAAAATTTAGAATGTTTTTTTGATTAGCGAAATCAGCAAGATTTGCCAATTCAGAAAAATATAATCCAACTATCCAACAGGGAACGGATAAGATCAAACTCATAAAAGGTCCGCCCACACCTATATCAAAGAGTTTTACTTTGTCTTGAATTGGTTCCTGGATTTGAATGACTGCACCCATTGTTCCAACAGGGCTAAATGGCATTGGGATAAAAAAAGGCAGCGTTGTTTTTAACTTATAAAACCTGGCTGGAATATAATGACCCATTTCATGGCAAAAGAGGATAAATAATAAGGAAAGAGCATACGGGTATTCCGTCCAAAAATTCTTAATGAGAAGTTCCTTGTTCTCATTAAACGCAAATAAAATTACCCAAACGCCTTCTTTGAAGGTAAGAGTCAAAAAAGTGAGGGCAAGCAACAAAATATGAAATCCGACTTTACTTTTCACTTGTACTAATCTTAATAGGTTTCAGGGTTCGTCAAGACCCTAAATTGTTTTTTTAATAAAAATAGTCTCAGGTTACGATAATAAATTATATGCTCAATCTCAAAGATCTCAGTATTAAACTAAAACTCATTCTTGCAGTTGGTATTTTCCAGGTGCTTTCTCTCATCATTGCAATCCTTGGAACAGTAGGACTTTCTCAGATGGAGAAGGAACTAACTGTTGTCGCAGAAGTATTTGTGAATATTGAAGGCAATTTAAATAGCCTGAAATTTGGGATGGACAAGCGTAGGCTCATCATTACGCGCATGATAAATACAGACTCAAAGCCAGACTATCAAAAAGAATTGGAAGAGATCAAAAAGATTCAGAAAGAAACTTCAAGTGCAATTCCAAACATTCGCAAATTTCTATCCGAGAATTCTCAAAAACTAGGTGCTTCAAGTAAACAAAACCAAGACAACTCTAAAATAAAAGACTTTGTAGCATCTTTAGATGATCTAGAAAAAATTATTTCTGATTTGTATGAAGGAACTGCTATTTATGAGCAAAATATTGAGGAATACTTCAAATATGACACACCCGATTGGAGAAGAGCACAGCTCCGTCGTGATAATAATGAACTTTATACTAAAAAAACAGGAAGCTATCTAAAATTCTTAGAAAAATTAAAGTCCTTAAATGAATCAACAGGCGAAGCCCTCGGAGAAAGTAACCAGGGACTTATAAAAACATCATACTCTTTAAAATTCGTTTTATGGATTGGTTACGCAATTTCTTTGGTTGTAGTAATCATTACTACTTATATGATGATTCGTCGCATCGCTTATCCGATTATTTCAGCTGAAAAAATGGCGAATCGATTTGCTGATGGTGACTTAACAATCTACGTAGAAAACAATTCTAACGATGAGATTGGAAGATTAGTTCGGGGACTCAATAAGGCTTCTGAAAATCTCAAAAATGTAGTTAAGCAAATTGGAAATACATCTGACCACCTTGCTTCTTCCGCAGAAGAATTATCAGCTACATCAAGAAACTTAGCCGATGGTGCAACAAACCAGGCTTCTTCTTTAGAAGAAACAGCTTCGGCAGTTACAGAAATCACCGAATCCATTTCTTATGTATCAGAAAGTGCTCGCGATCAAGAAAAAGAAGTTATTGAAACGAATAAATCCATGAATGAACTTTCTAAGTCAATCATTCAGATTACAGAAACAGCACGTGCCGTAAACGAAGGCTCTCAGTCTGCTCTCGCAGAAGCAAAAGAAGGACAGGTCAAGGTTAACGAAACCGTTAAGCGAATGGCAGCCATCGAAGAAAGCTCCGAGCAAATTTCTGATATTATCAATGTCATTAACGATATTTCAGAACAAACCAACTTACTTGCTCTTAATGCTGCTATTGAAGCTGCTAGAGCCGGTGAATCTGGAAGAGGATTCGCAGTCGTTGCAGAAGAAATTTCTAAGCTAGCAGCAAGATCTCAAAAAGCGACACGCGAAATAGCTGAATTGATTACAGACAGTATCACAAAGGTAAATGACGGTAAGCTCATTGTAGGTCAAGTAGTTGAGTCTCTGAACAAGATTTTACACAAATCCATGGAAGCAGCTCAACTTTCCGATTCTATTTCAAATGCAACTAAAATGCAAAGCAGTGGAAACCAAAAAGTTCTTAAGTCAGTTACAACTCTTTCCCAAATGGCTCAATCTATTTCCAGAGCTACAAACGAAATGAAAATTTCTTCCAAAGAAATTTCAAATGCAATTGAACAAGTAAACTCAGTTGCACAAAACACAGCTTCCTCTTCAGAAGAAATGGCAGCTTCTACCTCTGAACTAGCAGCACAGTCTGAGAAGTTAAGCCAATTGATTGGTGTGTTTAAGATTACCTAATGCGTCTTGCACTACCGCCTATCTAAGACAGTCACCTCGAACATTTTTTTCGTGAGAGGTCTATCTGGCAATACTGCTATAGCGTTAAGCAAGATAGACCTCTCACGATGAAGCAGTTCGAGGTGACTGTGTTTGCTAGGTGCTTAAAGCTTTAACTACCTATGCTATATACATTAAAACATCAATCTACAGATTCACTTGCCCGGACTGGCGAATTAGATTTAAACGGAGTAAAGGTTCAAACTCCAGTCTTTATGCCTGTAGGCACACGCGGGACAATTAAATCGCTAACCTCGGAAGACATTCGCGAATTAGAATTAGATTTAATTCTTGGCAATACCTATCATCTTTATTTACGCCCCGGCACAGACGTTCTAGATTCATTTGGTGGACTTAAAAAATTCATGTCCTACGACAAAGCATTGTTAACCGATAGCGGTGGTTATCAGATTTTTAGTTTAAATGGGCTCTTTAAATACCAAAAAGATGGAGTTAAATTTAGCTCGCATATCGATGGCTCAAAACATGAATTTACACCGGAAAAAGTAATAGATATCCAGCGCTCTATTGGCTCTGACATTATGATGGTATTAGATGATTGTGCTCCGTATGGTGCAGATAGAGAACGACTAGAAGAGTCTTTAACGCGAACACATTACTGGGCAGAAAAATCAATTCTTCACTTTGAAAAAAATCGAAACAATCAAAACCTTTTTGGAATCAGTCAGGGTGGAGTAGATATAGAATTAAGAATTAAATCTCTTCAACATATCAACTCGCTACCTTTTGATGGAATTGCCATTGGTGGATTATCCGTTGGCGAGCCAAGACCTGAATTTATTCGAATATTAGAAGGAATTTCTCCCTATTTTGATCCTAACCGTCCCCGTTATTTGATGGGAGTTGGAACTGTAATAGATATTTTAGATGGAGTAAAGAATGGAGTTGATATGTTTGATTGTGTTCTTCCTACAAGGAATGCAAGAAACGGACAGGTATTCACGTCATATGGAAAAGTAAATTTGCGAAATGAATCACATCGTTTTGAAGAAAAACCAATTGATCCAAATTGTAATTGTAAAGTTTGTAAAAATTATAGTCTTGGCTATATCAGACATTTACATAAAGTGAAAGAATTATTAGCTTTTACACTAAGCACTTATCATAATTTATTTTTTATGAAAGAATTTATGAATGGTATTCGAAATTCAATTAATGATTCTACATTTTTAGAATATTATTCGAAGTGGAAAAAATTATACAATTAATGTAAATTTTATCGTTGACTTATTTTATTATAGTGGATTTATATATTAGTTGCCAAAAATACCTCAAACTGATTATTAATAACCAAGGAATGGATTAACAAGAATGGAAATCACAAGAAGAGAGAACAAAAACATAGTAATTCTTGACATTAATGGTGAAATAGACTTATACAATGCACCTGAAATAAAGGATATAATTGCTAAATTGATCGAAGAAAAGAGATACCAAATTATCATCAATTTAGAAAAAGTATCTTACATTGACTCTTCCGGAATTGGTGCCCTAATTTCAAGTCTATCAAACTTAAAGAAATACCAGGGCGGCCTTAAAATTATTAACGTTGCTGGTTCTGTTAGGAAAGTTTTTGAGTTAACAAAGCTTACATCTTTCTTTGAAATTTTTGATGCTGAGGCTGATGCAGTTGGCGCTTTTAAATAATCCTTGAGATTGTTTAAAAAAAGTTCATGAGAATTTCAATTCACAAGTTCGCGAGATTTTTTCTCCCTTCAATTACTTTTTGCATAATTTCTTGTGGAGCAACAATGCCTCTACAGGAAATTACAACGGCAAAGCAAGAAGTAAATCGGGCAAAGAATTTTAATGCAGAGAAATACGCAAAGTCCGAATTTGACGAATCTGGAATCAATCTCCTCAATGTTCATGAAAATGTATCTGGACAAAGTCCAGATTTAAAAAAAGTAGCACAACTAGCACAAACCTCCACCGAAAAAGCAAAGTCAGCGATAAATAAGTCTTTACCAAAATATGTTCAAGACCTTCGAAAGGAAGTTGAAACTTCTCTTGAAGCAGCAAACGCAGCGTTAGCCGATTCCTTAGCTTCTGATATTTACGAGCAAGCCTCCCTTCTTAAGCTAGAAGGAGACGAGATTGTAAAAAATGCTGATGCAAAGTTAGCAAAGAATGACCCGAACGGAAATGAAATTGCTTATGATGAATATGAAAAGGGGATCAAGCGTTACAAAGAATCTATTGTGGTCTCAGAAAAAGCAAAAGACCTTAGTTTAGCGCAAACACAAGCAGTTATAGATTCAACATCTGATATTGAAACAAATTTAGATCTAATAGAGAAATATTCCAACAAAGACAATTCAATTAAAATTAAAATATCAAATCTAAGAGAAGATTATAAATCCTCAGTTTCTATGATGGAGACAGGAAGTCTGCGAGATGGTTTTAAAAAAGCAGAAAAAGTAAGAGTAGATTCGAATGTATTAATGACTTCCGTTATTCTTCCCTATGCGAAAGAAAGAATTAAAACTGCTACTCTTAAAATTGAAGATGCAGATAAATTTTTAAACTCATCAGAGAATAGCGCAAAATCTTCTGTAGCCGCAGATAATCTTTCTGCATCAAAAGAAGCTTTTACCTCTTCCGTGGACTTACTTGGAAAAGAAAGATTTTATGACTCCATTCAGCAAAGTGATGAATCTATTCGATTGGCAGAAGAAGTATTAAAAGCAACCGAAAAAACCGAAAGTGAACTATCAACTAAAAACCGTTCTGAGGACAACACTTTAGATAAAGCAAGAGAAGAAGCTGACGCAAAGGATTCTCTTCCTACTAAGAAAAAAACAAAAAAAGAAACAGCAGAAAAGAACGAAAAGAAAACCGAAGACTCAGAATCAAAAATTAAATGGAAAAAGCATATCGTTCAAAAACGCATTCCTCCTGAAACACTCTGGAGAATTGCGGCTGACAAAAAATACCTGGGCAACAAAAACCTCTGGAAAGAAATTTATAAAGCAAACCAAAAGAAAATTTCAAATCCAAATTTAATCTATCCAAACCAAGTGATTTTAATTCCCACAAAAACTTCGAAAGAACCAACTAATTCAAAAAAATAAAAAAGTAATTTACTTTCGACAAATGGAATAGGTATAAAATTTGTTTTATGAACAGATTTTATACCTCACCAATCAGCACATTAAATTCGTCAGACTTTACCGATCTTGTCCGATTGGCACTAAAAGAAGATATGCCCGACAGAGATATAACCTCTGAATCTATATTTTCGAAAGAACAAAAAGCTAACGCAACTCTAATCGCCAAAGAAGCAGGAGTTTTAGCAGGAAGCATTGTCATAGAAGAACTAAATAAACAAACTGGAAATCAAATCACTTATCAAATCTTTAGACAAGATGGAGAAAGTTTTAACCCTAAAGATATTCTTTTAACTATAGAAGGGAGTTTAATCGTCATTTTGCGCATCGAGCGAGTTCTATTAAATTTTCTTCAATACCTTTCCGGCATAGCAACGGAAGCAAATAAAATTTCTAAAAAATATGAAAATCGCCTTCTGATTTTTGATACACGAAAAACTTTACCTGGATATCGCAAGCTAGCAAAATATGCAGTCTATATTGGAGGCGCTTGCAATCACAGGCAAAACCTTTCCGATATGGGGCTAATCAAAGATAACCACGTAGCCATGTCAGGCTCAATCCTAGAAGCAGTATCCAAAATCAGAAAAAATTTTCCAGACAGAAAAATTGAATTAGAAATTGATGGATTATTCCAATTAGACGAAGCACTAAAAGCTTCCCCCGATATTATCATGCTTGATAATTTTAGTATAGAAGATACAAAAATTGCAGTTGAAAAAATTAAATTAGAAAAACCTAATATTCGAATTGAATGCTCGGGTGGAATAACGCCTGAAAAACTAGATGCTCTTTCTAATTTTGGAACAATTGGAGTGAGCATGGGATACTTAACGCATACGACAAGGTTCCTCGATCTAAGCCTTGAAATAGAGAGTCGATAATGGGATACTTAAAAAAAGAAATCACTGCCGAAGCGCTATTTGAAGCAATTGCAGAAAGGTTCAATGAAGAAGACCAGAACTTAATTCAGAGAGCTTATACACTAGCAGAAGACAAGCACAAAGATCAAAAAAGACATTCGGGTGCACCTTACATTATTCACCCGGTTAATGTAGCTTATATTCTAAATGATCTAAGGCAAGAGCCTAACGTAGTTGCCGCTGGCTTATTACATGATGTCATAGAAGACACTGCTTACTCAAAAGATGATATGACCCGTGACTTTGGAAAAGATATAACAAAGCTTGTAGAAGGCGTCACGAAAATGTCAAAAGTAAAAAACAAAACAAGAATGAATTTTGAATCGATTGCCGCAGAAAATCTACGAAGAATGTTAATGGCAACAGCAAAAGACCCGCGCATAATCGTGATTAAATTAGCGGATAAAACGCATAATATGCGAACACTTCAATTTCATAGACCAGAAAAGCAAAAGACCATTGCACAGGAAACTCTCTCCATCTATGCACCGTTAGCCGGCAGACTTGGTGTTTACAAAATTAAATCTGAATTAGAAGACTTAGCCTTTCAAATCCTAGAGCCAGAAGCATACCAGGACATCAAAGAAAAAGTGGCAGCCAAAAAAGCAGAGCGGGATAGCTTTATTGAGACTGCGAAGTTAATCATAAAACAACGGCTAGCCGAAATTAACCTCGATGTTCAAATTGAAGGACGCTCCAAACATTTTTACTCTATCTACAAAAAAATGAAGGACAAAGATAAAAATTTTGATGAAATCAATGACCTACGCGCTGTTCGAATTATCACCAAAGAAGTCAGAGACTGTTACGGTGTATTTGGAGTGGTTCATAGCATCTGGACTCCAGTTCCAGGTAAATTCAAAGACTATATAGCGACACCTAAAACAAATCAATATCAATCTCTTCATACAGCAGTAATCGGGCAGGATGGTAGATCTTTCGAAATTCAAATAAGAACAGCAGAGATGAACCGTATCGCAGAACATGGAATAGCCGCTCATTGGGCTTACAAAGAAGGAACAAATTCTAAAGATGTTTCCATGACTGCTAAGTGGATAGAAAGAATTCGTCATTGGAGCGAATCGAGTTCGGGCTCTGATTCAAAAGAATTTTTAGAAGACTTAACGCAAGAACTTCATGAAGACGAAGTATATGTATTTACGCCCAAAGGGGATATTTATAATTTTCCCAAAGGATCGACTATTCTTGATTATGCGTTTAGAATTCACACAGACGTTGGACTTCACGCGAAAGGTGCAAAGATAAGTGGACGCATGGTTCCACTTAGAACAGAATTAAAGTCAGGAGACCAGATTGAAGTTATAACGGATAAGAAGGTGAAACCTTCACCCATCTGGTTACGTATAGTTCGCACATCTTCAGCAAAGCAAAAACTAAGACAATATTTTAGAAAGATTCAAGATGAAACAGCAAATGATGTATCTGTTTCTTATGTTGCGAAATTACCAAGTGAGCCAATTCCTGAAATTGACATCAGTAGTTTAAAGAAAGTAAAGCCGGATAAAAAGAAAAACAAAGAAAAAAGAGAAGTGAGCATTGTAGTTGCTGGAATCAAAGACATACTTGTTCGACTTTCTTCTTGTTGCTCTCCACTTCCCGGAGATGACATTGTTGGATTTATTACGCGTGGTCGCGGAGTCAGTGTTCATAAAGCAAATTGTGATATTGCGCGACACCATTCTGATAAGAAAAGAATTGTGGCTGTTCGATGGGATGGAGTCAACAATCCAGTTCCTGTTCGCATAGAGGTAAAAGCCTATGACAGGCAGGGAATTTATTTAGAGATGGTTGAATCTATTTCTAAAACAGAAACTAATATTCTCGAGGCAGGAGCAAGCTCTTCCGGCGAAGGAACGTTAATCGCAAGATTTTTAATTGAAATAGAACACTTAGATCAGCTACAAGAAATTTTAGATAATATCAGGTCGATTAAAAATATTTTATTTGCCGAGCGGGTCGTAGAAAAATAATTTTCGAAAATCCCTTGACGCAATTTTAAATAGAAATATAGGATTAATTATTAAATATAAGGATTTATTATGAAAGGTATTATTCTTGCCGGTGGATCTGGCACCAGACTTTATCCAGTTACCAGAGTTGTAAGTAAACAACTCATGCCAATATATGACAAGCCAATGATCTATTATCCGCTTTCTACTCTCATGCTTGCTGGAATAAAAGATATTTTAATTATTTCAACGCCAAACGATAGTCCTTTATTTAAATCTTTACTAGGAGATGGCTCTGACTTTGGAATTAAAATTTCTTATGAAATACAACCTTCGCCCGATGGTTTAGCACAGGCTTTTATCATTGGCGAAAAGTTTATAGATGGGGATAATTGCTGTTTAATCCTTGGTGACAATATTTTTTACGGACATGGAATGATAGAAAGTCTAGTCGATGCAACCAAGCTAGAAAATGGCGCTGTCATCTTTGGATACTATGTAAATGATCCCGAGCGCTACGGTGTTGTCGAATTTGATAAATCAGGAAAAGTATTAGGCATAGAAGAAAAGCCACAAAAGCCAAAATCAAACTACTCTATCCCCGGACTTTACTTCTATGATAATAAAGTTTGTGAATACGCAAGAAACTTAAAACCTTCTCCTAGAGGTGAATTAGAAATTACCGACTTAAACAAAGTATATCTTCAAAAGGGGCAACTCACTGTTAACCTTTTAGGAAGAGGAATTGCCTGGTTTGACACAGGAACTCACAACTCACTACTAGAAGCATCTCAATTCATCGAAGTAATTGAAAACCGTCAGGGGCTAAAGGTTGGTTGCCTCGAAGAAATTTCTTTTCGTAAACACTATATTAATAAAGAACAACTTTTAAAACTTGCAGAACCAATGAAGAAAAATGGATACGGACAATATTTAATAAGGCTTGCCAATGAACATTCTACAGACTGAATTTGAAGGACTCTATGTAATTGAACCAAAGGTGTTCAAAGATGATCGAGGTTTTTTTTATGAAAGCTACTCCGACAAAGCCTTTGCTGAGAAAGGATTAAAATTTAACTTCGTCCAGGATAATCACGCTAAGTCTACTGACACAGGAGTCGTGCGCGGATTGCATTATCAAAAGCCTCCCTTTGATCAAGCAAAGCTTGTGCGCGTTACCAAAGGTGCTGTATACGATGTAGTCGTTGATTTAAGACAAAGCTCGAAGACCTATCGAAAATGGTTTGGCATTGAACTCAGCGGTGGAAACTTTAAACAACTTTTAGTCCCACGGGGCTTTGCACACGGCTATTTAGTTTTAAAACCAGAAACAGAATTTTTATACAAAGTAGATAACCTCTATAGCAAAGAAAGCGAAGGCGGTATTTTATGGAATGATCCAACTTTGCAAATAGATTGGATGATCGCAAAACCACTATTATCCGAAAAAGACGCAAAGCTTCCCCTACTCTCTGAATCTCTTGGAATCTTTCCATGAAAATCATCGGAGAAAAAAAAGATAGAACTCCACTTGAATGCTTACTAGCTCAAGAGAAATTAATATCAGAGCTAGAAAGACTTCGTCCTTTCAGAAAGAAGAAAGGAATTATCCTAAAGTTTAAGACATACGAAGAGCTAGATAATTTTAATTTACGAAGGGCTATAGACTACGTTGAAGCTAGATGATAATTTAGTTCGAGTTTGTTTATTACTTCGAAAGAACAATGTAAACTTTGTTGTGATTGGAGCAAGAGCCTGTGCTCTCCATGGATATGTTCGGGCAACAGAAGACATTGATATTCTTATCCAACAAGAAAAGAACAATCTAGAAAAAGTAATTCAAGCGATAAAAGAGCTTTATCCACACATGGAAGAAGAAATTACTCCCGAAGATTTCTATTCTAGTATTGTAATTAAAATTTTAGACGAACCCGAATTGGATTTAACTATCAGTGCTTGGTCATTAACATTTGAAGATGCACAAAAAGATATTTGCAAGATTATTCTAGATGATGTCGAAATTCCCTATCTAGGTCTAGAATCTTTAATTAAAAGTAAAGAGACTGAAAGAGAACAAGACATCTGGGATGTAAAAGTTTTAAAAGAAATTAGGAATAAGAAAAAATAAAAATTTCTGTAATTAACAATATCACCAAGGCTCATCCATTTCTAAACTATAAACATTTGCTTCTGGATACTCGTAATTTTTGATTAATTTATTTCTATTATATACTTTCTTTTTCGGGTCAATCACTTCCATTAAAAAAACATCCAGACTATTAGTTTTTATTTTGTTTGAAATATTATCCGTTAAAATCAAAGAGAAAAAATAAGGGTAACTTATTTCAATATAATCGCTATTAAAATCCCTCAGTTCTTTTATTTTTATTTTATATTCTAAAGCACGTTTAAAATTAGATTGTAAATAGTCAATATCCCAAGAAAATTTTCTTTTCTTAAATGGCTTACCGAGTTTAGAATCAAGAATTAGCCTGTCCATTTTTGAAAAAAGGATTTTATAATTTTTAATATCTCTTCGTAAAATGAATTCGGCATTTAGAAAACTTTCAATGCTTTCCTTTAAATTACTTGCATTATAGCACTCAGGAACAAATAATTTGATCAAAACGTCCAACTGTTTGAATCGCGCATAATTTGATTCATATAATCTTTGTTTATCCCAATTCCAATTTATCGGATTGGGGTTTATCGAAATAAACTCAAGCAACTTGTCAACGAGTATTAATCCAGTAATTTTTATTGGCTCATTTCTCATATGTATTCGCGTGTAACCTCGCTTATCCTTACATTACTTTTAATATAAAAAAATCAATTTAAAGACTACTTCTTCCCCAACTCACTAGCAGTTTGTAAAATTTCTTCTAAATAAGAACCGCCGCCAAGAGATAGAGAATGAATGCGTCCTTGTTTGTCTATGAGTGCAGTCATGGGAATAGCGGAGACCATAAAAGTTTTATGTAAATCGCCTGACGCATCGCGAACTGTGGTAAATTTATGTTTTGTGCTCTTCATATATTTTTGTATGAGTTCAGTTTCTTCGTTTGATACAGCTAATACTTGAACAGATGGATTCTTTTCTGCGAATTCAGATAGTCTTTCGTGAGATGCTCGGCAGGGTCCACACCAAGTAGCCCAAAATTCTACGATGGTAACTTTATTAGCAATATCTTTTTTAGTGAAAGTTTTCTTTTCGTTCATACCTTCTAATGAAAAATCAGGCATTGGTTTTCCTGTGAGTTGTTTTTTTACGACTGCAAATTCATCCGGTCTTGCTTCTAGTTTAATAGAAAGCTTCATCGGTTTTTTCTCACGCTCAAATTCGACTAATACCTCGTAACCCACTCCTTTCGATTGAATATAACCAATGAGTTCTTTTGCTTCCTTAACTGGAATCGAATCTATTTTCTTTATTAAGTCACCTGATTTGAGTCCTGCTTTTTCTGCCGGAGTTCCTTGAATCGCTTGTTGAATGCTTACTCCATTTGGTTTACTTTCAATCGATATTCCAAGCCAGGGCTTTACTTGCTCAATACTCTGTCCAAAGATTGTAAAAGAAAAAAAGATACACAAAATAAAAAATAATCGTTTCATAAAAGTAAAACTCCATTCATAAGCCTATTATTTTATTTAGACATCTTGGGGCAACCTTTGTTTTTGCGCTTTTATATCAAATGCTACAAGAATAAAGTCTGTGTCGGAAATAATTTATATACAAATTAGCATTACTCTAAACAGAGTCTATCCTATTTCTACTTTTTCCCATTGACAAATGAGAAATGCCATTGTATGGTGTCAATATGGAAGCTGTATTAGATAGAACAGGTAGAGTCGTCATTCCTTTTCAAGTCAGAGAAAATCTGAATCTTTCTCCTGGAACAGAGCTTGAGGTTTTGGTTCATGGCATGGATATAATTTTGCGGGTTGCAAGATTAGAGCATATTAAAGAAGAAAAGGGAATGTATTTAGTTCAGTCTGAGTGGGTCGGTGACACGGACATTCACAAAATTCTTCAAAAGTCAAGATCAGACAGAGCAAAAGAAATCATCTCCGCTTAATTATGGAAAAAACTTTTTTTGATACATCGGTTCTTGTCTCGGCAATGGTTAAATCCCATCCGGCGCATAATCGAACTTATCCTTATTTCGAAAGAGTATTTAACGGAAAAGAAAAAGGTTATATCTCTACTCATTGCATTGCTGAGCTATATGCAGTATTATCCGTTCTTCCTATAAAGCCAAAGCTTTCTCCAATAGAAGCTGAAAAAATTTTACAAAAGAACATTTATCCAAAGTTTGAGATAATACAGCTTACCCCCAAAGATTACAAAAATGCGGTCAGTGGTGTGACCGAACTTCATCTTTCTGGTGGAATTTTATATGATGCTCTACATCTTGAAGCAGCAATAAAGTGTGGAGCTAAAAAACTAATCACTTTAAATCACGAACATTTCGAAAAACTTTCTAGTGGTAAGATTAAAATACTAGGTGTCTGAGTTCGCTACACGGTATCAAATCAATACTTTGGTGTCGATTATAATGAAGTTTCAATTTGGCTTACAAAGATTAGCCTCATTCAAGAATCTGCATTGATTTCCAAATAAGTGTTGAAACAAGATTGTATTTTCTCAAAAATGAAATTCTTGTTAGTAACAAAAGTATACACTAAAATCCTTAGCAAAGATTTTACTCTATTCCCAATCCTAGCATTATTAATTTTAGTTGCATTTATTTTTTCCTGTTTAGGATTTACCGAGATAGATTCTAAGAGAAGTTGGTGTTACGAAAAATTATATGGACGTGGTGAATTAACCGTAGGTCAATATGGACTTCTTATCGCTGGGTTATGTATTCCCAGCAAAAAAAAAGATAATGAATCCCA
>Ga0209174_10000869_pt1 | contig 21927 bp, 21 predicted proteins | sample JI91814BDNA_FD_187505 | JGI IMG/M metagenome (GOLD analysis project Ga0209174, IMG submission 187505) | Wastewater effluent complex algal communities from Wisconsin, to seasonally profile nutrient transformation and Carbon sequestration -... | ecosystem: Engineered > WWTP > Effluent > Algae...
GTTCAGATTCGATCTGCCTCTGTCTTCGGGATATTCGATATTTTCCACAACAGAGTGAGGTTAGAATATATTAGAAGAGAGTTGGATTGGAAGTAAGGAGTTGAAATGAAGAAGCCAGAAGAAGATACATTCTATTATCCACAGCCTACAACGAATCCGGCAAAGAAGTCGCCACGCTCGAAGAAATCTGGATAGCAATTTTGAAATAATTCTCTAGTTTTAGCAAATATGGGATATATTATTGTGAATAAAGAAATAAAACAATTTTTTTTTAATAAACAAAAACCGCTGGCTTTTTATAAAAACTATTTACGAAAAAATACTGAAACGATCTTTTCTATTGATACTACTTTGAAAGAAAATAAATTAGAAGATTTAGAATTTCTTAGAGAATTTGATTTTATAAAGTATTTGGCATTAACCACAGAACTTCAAGATTTCAATTTTTTAAATTCTTTAATTCATCTAAAATGGCTGTCTCTGGGACAAAATTCTCCCAAGATTGAAATTAACTTTAGTAAGAATAAAGGGCTTGAATACCTACAACTCGAATGGAAGAAAAATAAAATAATTGGTCTAGAGCATTGTAAGAATTTAAAAAAAATGATCATTTGGAGTTTTAATGTTTCCAGCCTAGCACCATTAAAAGGTCTGAATAACCTCGAAGAATTAGAGATTAAAACAGGTTCTATGAAAACGTTAGATGGAATCGCGGAATATCCAAATTTAAAAAAGTTGAATTTAGGAAATTGTAATTACTTAACTTCAATCAAAGCCATTAATTCTTTGAAAAATTTAGAAGAATTATGGCTTCATGCGTGTTCCAAAGTTGCGGATTATGAAAGTTTGCTTGAATTTCCCAATCTTAAATTTGTTTGGATAAAGGGCGCGAAGAAAGTTTCTACTATAAGGTTTTTGAAAAAATCTACAAAGCTAAATTTTTTATCAATAGGTTACAATACGGAAATTTTAGATAAAGATTTGTCTTTTTTAAATTTGATTCGTCCTAATGAATGTAGTATTGAACCCTTCCCTAACCAAATTAAAATCTGAATAAGAAAAGGAATTGACTTTTATGGATTATACAACAGATATTAGGTTAGAAGAAATTTCAAATGCCAGCAAAATTAAATATCGGAATTAATCAAATCGTAGAGTTAATTTTACAATTGCCAAGTGAAGAAAAAAAAGCTCTATTTATCGAATTGAAAAAATTTTCTGAATTCAAATTTCTTTTAAATGAATTTTTACAGATCGGTGAAAATTTAAATATTACAAATGACGAAATAACAGCGGAAGTGGAAAGTTTTAGAAAGGAACAGTTTGCTTGACGGTCGTAATTGAATCAAATCTATTTATTAGCTCTCTCTTTGGAAAGATTGCTTCAAAATTAGTTCAAGACATTGTCCTTATAAAAATTAAATATTAGCCTAAGAGGGAAAGCTTTGCAAAAAATTAAATTTACAAAAATGGAAGGCATCGGTAACGATTATGTTTACATTGATGCAACTAGAAATAATATTCGTTTAACTCCTGAGCAGATTCAAAAAATTTCGAATCGCAATTTTGGAATTGGAAGTGATGGTGTTATATTCATTCGCAAATCAGATAAAGCTGATTTTATGATGGATATGTATAACTCGGACGGCTCTTCGTCTGAAATGTGCGGAAATGGAATCCGTTGTGTGGGCAAATACGTATTTGACTACGGTCTTACAAAATCAAAAACTCCCAAAATCGAAACCGGTAAAGGTGTGCTTGAACTAGACATGGAGACTAACGCTTCAGGCTTAGTGAATCTTGTCACTGTAGATATGGGTGAGCCTATTTTAATTCCCGAAAAAGTTCCTGTTTTACTTCCAGGTGTAAATCCAATCATCGAGCATGAAATAGAAATCAAAGGTCATAAGCTTAAATTTACAGCGGTTAGCATGGGTAATCCGCATGCTGTTATTTTTGTAGAAGATTCTGATAAATTCCCTGTCACAGAAATTGGACAATTACTAGAAACGCATTCTCTTTTTCCAAGAAGAACCAATGTAGAATTTGTTTCTGTTCGAGGCAAAGACCATTTTTACCAGCGCACATGGGAACGTGGTGCAGGTGAGACTCTTGCCTGTGGAACAGGAGCCTGTGCTGTTCATGTAGCGGCTAATCTAACAAACCGCGGCGGACGCAAATCGCGCATTGACCTGAGAGGCGGGACTCTATTCATCGACTGGACTGAAAAGGGAAATGTAATCATGAAAGGTCCTGCAACCACTGTCTTTGAAGGAGAATTCGAAATTTAACATTATAATCATCATCTCTGAAAATTCTCGGGGATGATGATTTATAAAACTTCTTCATTGAGTTTACTATCTATTATCCTCTTGGTTGAATTCTGCAATATTTTTATTTGATTCTAGAATCTTTTTTAATTGATTCATTGAAAAAACTTCAAAAGCATGTGAGGGTCAGGAGTGTTTGGCTATGAAAACTTTTTTATTAATCCCCTTTCTCGTTTTCCTCTTTTCCAATTCATTGTTAATTGCAAAATGCTATTCATTTAGAAAAGTAGACAGTGTAAAGATCTGTATTGATGGTGATTCAAACGCTGATCGAAGAAAAGCACAAGAACTTTGCAAAAAGATCATCGGTTCAGAGTGTGGTGGCGTTGGCGGCTACACAGGCTCTTGCACTAAAAATGAAAGTCTAAAATGCTACAACTCAGAAGGCAAAGAACAAAAACATATCATGGTTGATTGATTTTTGTCCCTTTTCGAATAGCGGATAATATGGATTATTCAGATATTACACTTGCATTCTCATCTGGAATTCGATCCGCTTCATGATCTAACCATTTATTCGTAATGACCGCTCGCCTCTTATCATCAAAGAGTGTGAGCAAATAGGTAGTAATCGTATTCGTTCCTTCTTCTTCCGCGTCCTTATCCATTTGTTTTAAAACGTCAATGATATCTTGATCAGGCCAGTTCTCTAAAAGCTCTTTCGCTTTTGGTGGGGGCATGTTTGCAATTTTATTTGCAAGAACTTTAATCTTTGCTAATCTACTTTCCTTGTCTTTCTTGCTAAGAGCCATTTGTTTTTCTTTTTCTTGAATGCTCTTTTTCATCTCACTCAGCTTTTCATTTTCACTTTGAATTTTTTCTCTATCTTCTTCTAAAGACTGACGGATTTTTTCTATCTCAACTAATTCTTCATCTAGACGCTCACGAGCTTTTTTGTATTCTAGCTTTTCTACTTCTGTAGGAGATTCTTTATCCCAATTGACTAGACTTGGTTTTTTTGCAAGGGCTGGAAATATTTCATCCGCATCGATTAATCCGTAATAGTCGAAAATAAAAAATCCAACCGTCAGTAAAAAAAATATCAGTAATAATAAATATAAAACTCTCGCTTTATCGGCTAACGTTCCCATATAAACTCCTTAATTATAATCGTGTATCGCTTTATTCAGCTTAAACACAATGCTTTCTAGCTCAGTCACTTTATTTGAAAGTCTCACAAGAGAAGTTTGGATTTTAATATCCTTTGGATTTTTCTCAGAATTCAAATTGTAAATAAGGCTAACAAGCGTTGTATCCTCACTTCTTTGGTTTAAGGGATTCTGCATACTCCATGAGCTTTTCATACTCTGTTTTAGCTTTACCCGAAGTGGGTTTAACTTTCTTAACCCTCTTTTTGATTTTAACAGTAGTTGTGCCAGTATTCTCTTCATTTTCCCTTCTCCTGCGGTCGAATTCAGAATTTGTAACTTCCTCTTCTTCATTACGCTCTTGCTTAAGCATTTTTTCGTGATATTCTTCCAATGCATTTCTTTTTAGAATCTCTAAAACTTCTGCATCTTTCTTCACTGCAATGACTCTTTGTCTTGCTTCATTCAAAATAGTTTGTTGCTCTGCCATTGACTTATTTAGATTTTCATTTTGAATATAAAGACTTTTAATATAGCCTTCAAATAATTTTAATGTCTTGATATCAGATCCAGAATATCTTATAGTAGAAGTCTGAATGATGCGGTTATTTTCATTAATCTCATTTTGCAGTTTATTCAAATTACCCACAATGATAGATAGCTTTTTTAATTCTTCATCTACTTTAATCTGACGAATTCTTAAGACTGTTTCAAGATTGAATTGGAACTTTTTCATAGTCTCTCAATTATAATTCATCTTCAGGCGGCATGAGGAAAATATCTCTTAGCTGGTAGAGCATATCTTGAAAATTTATTTTCTGCTCAATTTTCTGAGTCAGAAAATCATCTATGATCTGCTTTTTACTAATTGCCAAATCTGTCTTTGGATCAGAGCCTTTCACATATGCATTGAGCATGATTAAATCTTCCGATTTTCTATAAGTAGAAATTAATTCTCTTACAAAATCAGAATACATCTTATGATCTTCTCCAACGACTGCGGGCATAATTCTAGAAAGAGACGACGGAATATCTATTGCCGGATAATGGTTATGCTCTGCAAGGTCTCTTGATAACACGATGTGACCGTCCATATATCCTCGCACAGCATCGGCAACCGGGTCATTCATTTCATCTGGTTCGGTTAACACTGTGTATATCCCTGTAATACTTCCACCTGTTTTAGAAGTTCCTGATCTCTCAATTAATTTTGATAATTTCGAAAATACAGAAGCAGAAAAACCGCGGGTAATAGAAGGTTCCCCGTAAGATACCGCAATCTCACGATTAGCCTGTGCAAAACGAGTTAAGGAATCCATCATTAGATTCACATGCATTCCTTGATCGCGAAAGTATTCTGCAACAGATGTAGCGAGTAACGCACAATTGACTTGTTGCATCTTAGGAGAATCCGAAGTCGCAATAAATACAACCGTCTTTGTCATTGCTTCCGGTCCAATTTCATTTTCTAAAAACTCATTTACCTCACGACCACGCTCTCCCACGAGAGAGATTACGTTTACATCTGCATTCGTATAGCGAGCGATCATGCCGAGTAATGTCGATTTACCAACGCCGGATCCTGAAAAAATACCAATTCTCTGACCGCGACCAATCGTGAGTAACCCGTCAATGGCTCGAACTCCCGTGACAACAGGCTCTCTAATGACAGGTCTATCTAAAGGGTTGGGAGTTTCATTGTCGGGAGAACGCTCTTCTCCCGTAACGATGATACCTTTGCCGTCTATCGGTCTTCCGGCACCATTCATTACTCTGCCTAATAGCTCTTTGCCCACGTGAATAGTAAGTTTCTTCCCGGAAGAAAATACAAACGCCTTGGGGAAAATACCGCTTACCTCACCAAGAGGCATTAGTGTATATTTGTGCCCGTCGAAGCCAATGATTTCGCACTGCAAATAACCTTTCTGGTCTTGACGCTCTATCTCCATGATCTCACCAATTTTAGAATCAGGTGGACCTTGGGAAAAAATAACGTTCCCAAGTACTTTTAGAACCTTTCCGCTTTTACGAATAGGCTCTGTCCGAGTAACAATTAATTTATACTTGGAGAGTACGTCAATTTTCTCTGTAAACTTTTTTTCTATCAATGATTTTACCTGAGCGGCTAATCCTAAATTGGCTCTGCATTTCGAATTGCTTCTTCGATTTCTTTGAGTTGTGTAGAAATACGAGCGTCAATAGCACCGACGTCTGTTTCAATGATAACACCACCGCGATCGATACGAGAATCTTCGAATATGTTAACCTTACGAAGAGACTCCATGAGTTTAATGAGTTCGTCTTTATGTGCAGTCGTGATTTCCAAATCAGAGAAGTTCACGCGAATATCCACACGATCTCTATCTTTAATTCTTTTGAGAGCTTCTCGAATATTATTGAGCACGATTTCTTTACGCTCAATAATTTCATCTTTAATGACTTTACGCGCAATGATGAGAATCATCTCCACCATTTGTTTTTCAGAAGCCTGAATAATATCTTCTCGAATGTCAATAGCCTTACCGACTATCGTTCCTAAACGGTCAATCAAGCGCCTAACTTCGCCTTGCCCCTTTTTGAATCCGACTTCTCGTCCAGCATCGTAACCACGTTGATATGCTTCGTGCTCGATTTCAGCAACCTTCATTTCAGCTTCTTTGATCATACGCTCGACTTCAAGTTTTGCGCGATCTAAGATTTGCTCTGCTTTTGCACGACCGGAATCTTCTTCTGTTTTAACTTTTTCTTTAGAATCTTGAATTAATTGAAATGCGCGAGTCTTTCCGTCTTCGACAATTTTTTCTGCTTTTGCCTCAGCATCGGCAAGCATTTGTCTGACTTGATCTTCTGTTTCTTGACGATAGCGATCTAGCTCTGCTTCGATCTCGTCAATGGAAGGTCCTTGGTACTGCTCAATGATATTTCCTTCTTGGTCTACTTCAAACTCTTCTTCCTCTTCGGCTGTATGAAATTTCTTATACTTTTCAGGAATTGCAAGCTCCACTGCGTCACCCGCACTAACTTGAGTTTCCGCAATTTGCATTGGTTTGAATACTAATTTAGCCATTGATTATACCTTCCATAATTTAATAGTGCCTTTGTCGATACATTCGTTTAAGAGCGTTATAATAGCAGTTTGTGCTTCTTCTATTTCCGCGAGTGAAATCGGTCCCATTGAATCCATTTCAAGACTAACTTGCTTTGAAAGCCAAGGCTCACATCTTTCTAAAAGTTTATCTTTAACCGCTGTTTCGACACCTTTAAAAGAAGAAGCAATCACAATTGGATGGACCTTTGCTAAAAATTCTGTAAGGGAAGATCTACTCGCAAATTGTAAATCTTCAATTGTATAAAAATGCTCGTTAATATTTTCAGCAAAGAGTGGATTCTTCTTTTTGATTTTAGAGAAAAGTCTAAAAGAAACGTGGGGGCTAATACGGCTTAGTATCTCAGCAGTAATTTTACTTCCCCGATTTTTCACTTTAGAAACAGTTTGGTTATTCTTAATTAATTCAAATTTGAAATTTAAAAATCGCTCTAATTCATTTCGAACAGATTCTGAATGAAAATCAATTTTATGAATTTCATAAATAATTTCTTCTCTTTTCTTTTCAGGAAAATCTTCTATAAGAGAAGATGCTTCATCTGGATTCGCAAAGCTCATTACAAGTGCGACCATTCTTGTTTCTTCTTCATTTACAATCAGAGCAAGCTCAGCACGTTTTTTTTCTTTCAATTCAACGAGCGGAGAAACCTTGTTATTCGCTGTCTCTTGAATTAACTTCTCTATCTCTTTTGTAATCTTTGCATGTAGAGCCGTATTAGAGCTACCACTAAGCTTGGTAAATGTTTCGGCAAACCTAGATAAGACGCTTTTCTCTTCCACTGTGGTAGGCTTTTTCATTTCAGATACTTTTTTGAGGAGCTTCTCCAATTCTTCCTGGCTTAACTCTGCCAGGACTTCCTTGGGAAGATGCTCGCCAATGAGGCTATAGAGAATAGCCGCTCTGCTAGCTTTTTTCTTGGTATGGATCAACCTGCCTCCTCTTCAGAAAGCCAGGTTCTTAATAATTGAGCTACATCTTCTGGTTTTTCTTTTGCAAGGTTGATTGCATTTTCTAGTAATTCTTTTCTGAGCTTTTCATCGAGAGAGAGCTCTACGTCTGCTCCCCCTTCTTCCATTACTCTGAGTGCTGCTTCTCTCATCATTTGTTGTTGAGCAGCTAGTTCTTCTTCTCTTAATCTTCTTCTTCTTGCGATCTCTTTCTTGATTGCTCTGTAGATTAAGATTACGAGTATTAAGAATGTAAGGATTGCAAGTGAAATCACAATTGCATTTCTGATTGCTTTTTGTCTAGCGAGCTCCGCATCTTCTGCTGCGAATTGTGCACTTCGATCGCGAGGGATAGACATTACGTTTACCGCATCACCACGAGTCTTGTCAGCACCAATGGCTGTCTCCAAATGCTTTTTAATTTTACGCAAGTCGTCATCCGAAACAGGAATATAAGTTCTATCGAATTTGTATCCATCGTCTGACTCTTTCTTTGTCCAGACTCCGTCAATGGCAACTGCTAATGTGATTTTGTCGATCTTCCATTTTTGTTTTTTGACTTCGCGCACTTTGCGATTGAATTCAAAGTTGTTAATGTTTTCATTCTTTTCGTAATTAGCTTTTTGGTAATCTACATCTTTGTATCCGGGTGGAAGATTAGGCTCTGTTCCAGCAGGTCCTTCGGGAGTAAATCCACGACCATTGAATTTTTCAGATGTTTCTTTGCTAGACACTTTTAAAGCATGACCGGGAAGTAATTCTGTTTCATCATACGGAGTATTTGGATTATCCACCTTAGCCACGACTGGAGATACAATATTTTCTTTGAATGATTCCTCATCCCAGTTTAAGTCATACTCAAAGCGAGTAATATCAACTCTCTCTTCTCCTGCTAATTGCCATCTTAGAGTGTTACGGATATCGACTAATTTCTTTACTCTTTCCGCGTCTGCAATTCTCATTTTTTCTTGGACGAGTCTTAATTCAATTTTTTCTTTTTCTAAGTCTTCTTCGAAGTCGCTGATGATTTTTCCGCTGGAGTCTGCAACACTTACATCTTCAGGTTTTAATTTAGGAACTCCGCGGGATACTAAGTTTACAATACCTTTAATTTCTTTTCGAGAGAGTCCTTCTACACCTGGCACCAAATGAAGAATAACTGCTGCCTTAACAGGATTCGCAGAAGAATCCAATTCAAAGTACTGGGTGTCAGGGAAAGCAATGTTCACGTCTGCTTTTTCGATAGTGTGAAGAGTCATGAGTGATTTTTCAATCGCACCTTTTAAGGCACGGTATTTTTTTACGTCTTTATCAAATTGTGTTTCTGTAAACTTTTCGATGTCAAAAAGTTCCCAGCCTTGTACTCCTACAGGAATTAAATTTTCCTGAGCAAGCTTTGTAATTATTTCCTGTCTTTTTTCTGGATCGACCGAAATTATAGAATCACCACTGCCAGAATATTTATAGCCGAGAGCGTCGAGTTTCTTAGTAATTTCACCGTAGTCTTTTTGCTGAAGGTCTTTGAACAGTATGACAGCGTTTTTATCTAAAGAAAAAGTGGAGAGAATTATGATCGCGATCACTACAATCGCAAAAACAGACCCCAAAATAATCTTTTTGGTGCTATCTAATTTTGCGAATAGCTCTTTGATTTGGTTAATAACTTTTTGTAAAGACTCTGGCATAAGTATCCTCGGAAATTATTGCTTCTGACATGATAAGAAATCGACATAAATGTACAATTTTTTTTTAAAAAATCTACTATTTTTTTTGATTTTTACGAAAGTATTCAAAAATGCTAATTTTTGACTCCAATCTTTACTTGATTTTAGGTTTTAGTGGCATAATTCTGTACGCTTACCAGGAACATTACAAGAATTCGCTTCTCTATTCGACTGGAGAGATAAATTATTTAGCTGGTGCCTCCTTTGGCATTGCGGCTGTCGGATTTTCGCTAGGGCTTCAACTGAGCCTCCAAAAGACGGGCTTCCCTGAAAACGTCTTCAATAAGGCTTTTTTTTACTCGGCTCTTTTGGAGGAACTTGTCAAATACGCTTTCATTCTTCTCTTTCTTTGGTATTTTCGAATCCGAGACGTATTGTATGATGGAATCTACTATGGAGTGGTCATAGGCGGAGTTTTTGGATTTGTCGAAAATACGATTTACTCCTCGGTTCTATCTTTTTGGCCTATGATGCTCCGAACGATTACTTCTTCCTCCTTGCATATGCTAAACGGAGGAATCGCCGGATATTTTTTAATGAAGTTTCTTTTTACAAAGGAAATTTATAAATACAAATATCTGCTAGAAGGATTTACAATTCCATACATTTCTCACGCCATGTATAATTATGCAGGATTCATCGGGGGTAAGTATCTTATGCTTCTCCCACTTCTATTGGTTTCCAATTTTATTTTCGTTGAATTCATCAGTGCCTTTGCAAAAAGCTCTTTACCGAAATTTGCATTAGACTTAATCCAACTTTCCATTCAAGACTACGAATTAATCAGACGTTATACGAAATATGAACTCTGGCTTTACAATGCGCAGAAAGTTTATAAGAAGAGAATCAAACTTTTTCAAAGAGTCGAAGAGAAGCGAATTCTTTCTATTTTATTTTTCCTTTTCATTGGATTCTTATTCATTGCTCTCCATTCTTTTTTTCCAGAAATAAGAAAAACTATTTTTAAAGAAATTTTGATTCATGAGTATATTAGCATATTCATTATTTACCCCTTCATGATTGCTATCAGTGTATTCTTTGGAGGACTCGTTAATCCAGAATTTTTTCAAAAACAAATTCTCAGAGTTCCACTCATTTGTGTTTTAAATCTTAAAACTGCAAACTACCAGGAAACAACAATGGTCTTTTATTTAACGGCTTACGGGTTTTATGCTCCATTCATTCATCCAGATAAGATTCAAGGAGAATTGGATTTGAATTTTACAATTGGAAATAAAGAGTTCAAAGGAATAAAAGGACTTGCAATCTGGATCAACGAAAATACAGATGAATCACCAAGCGCCAAATCACGATTCTCCGTTTCAGGAGCCCTCATTCGTTTTAACCATTATCCATTATCGCTCATTCTTTATTGGAACTGGGAAAGATGGAGCCTACGCCTGCGCAATTTTTTAAACTTGATGTAACCATGACCCAAATCCTATATAGAGACGAAACGATATTAATCGCAAATAAGCCGGCGGGTATTCCTGTGCATGAAACAAAAGATCCGAAGAGAGAGAATTTCACTGGAAACTTGCAAAAAGAATTAGGGCTTTCGTATTTAAGAACTGCGAATCGTCTCGACTTAGAAACAAGTGGAATTGTAGTATTTGGGTTAAAGGAAGAGACTAACAAAGAAGTAGACGAACTATTAAAAGAAGCGGATAAATACTATTTGGCGGTGGTGGAAGGAAATTCACCGGATGAATTTAAAATCGAATCTTTTCTAAAAGACGGAAACAAGCGAGTGACGACCGTAAGAAGCGGTGGGAAAAAAGCAATTACTGAATGCAAAACAATCTATCGGGATGCAAAGAAAGGCTATTCAGTAGTATACGCTCGACTCGTTACAGGGCGGCGTCATCAAATACGAATTCATTTATTCGAAAAAGGCTTTCCGATTCTGGGTGATAAAGTCTATACAAATCGTAAATCACCACTTGCTTCGCGCTCTCTACTTCATGCCTATGAATTGCATTTTACAAATACGAAAGGTGAATCGTTAGTCGTAAAAGCAAGTATCCCGAAAGAGTTTAATGCCTATTTGCCCTACTCCCCATAGATAACAAAGGGAGACCAATAGAATGGATCAGAATATTTTTGTTGTCCATTGGCTTTGCTGTTCTTAATAAATTCTCTTTGTGTCTCTTGCAATATCATGGGAAGTCGATCGTATTTTTTTGCAGATAGAAGATTTTTATATAATAAGTTCATAAATAACATACTGCCTTTATCATCGATTGACCAAAGTGTGGCTATTACGTATTTGCTTCCTCCAATTAGAAATGCTTGCGGCAAACCAACAAAACCTTCCCCCGATAATTGAGTTCCAAGGGAAGTCTCGCAGGCACTCATGACTATTAGCTCCGCATTGATTCCTAAATCTAAAATCTCTCCATTTTTCAAAAAAGAATCTGATTTGATTGCTCCGAATTTAGTTTCGTATTCTTTTAATTCCGCATTATAGTATTTAGCCGCTATAGCTCTACTGGTTAGAGCAAGAGAATTTAACTCAGGAGAATCCGAAAAGAAAAGCCCGTGAACAGAAAAATGAACAACCCTGTATTGGTTTAATTCTCCCGACTCTTTTAGCTTAAATATCGAATCTTTGTTTGCATGAAGTCCGGTAAATAAGTGTTTGTCGGAGCTTTTGTTCTTTTTATAAAAAAGTTCTTTTATTTCTTTAATCTCTTCTAGACTTCCGGGTAAATTATTTAAGCCAGTTTCGATTGTATCAAAAGATAAACCTCTTGTTAGCCCACCGCGAAGTGCCTGCCTTTTGTCCGAGCCTTTCTTCTTCTTTTTATCGCTGGCTTTATTATAAACCGGATTTCCGATTCCGAGAACCGGATATTTATAATTAGCCTCTCTCGTAGTGTTAGATAAGAAATACCATACATTGGCAGATTGAATCAGAGAAAAAGTATAATTTTCTACTAGATAGTTTTGATTTTGATCTAGGAGTGCAGGAAAAGGAATCGTATAGATAGAGCCATCGGGGACAATCACGATTTGACTCGAATTGAGTATTTTCTTTTCTACAATAGGGTTTAGAATTTGATTGTATATTTCTTGCGAAAACTTTTTTATTTTTTCTTCAACAGCCTGTCGATTAATTCTAGATTTTACTTTTCCTATTACAATAGTCTTCACCTTTGGAACAGGAGAATCAGCATTAAGCGCTAGGCTTTGGCTATTGATGGCAACTTCTTCTTTAATTACATCCCCTTCTACTAAATCAGGCGCCATTTCCCTTACACTGTAATATGCAGAGCCAGATTCCGGTGTAGTGAGTTCATAAAATTCTCTAGCTTTATCTTTGGGATAAGTAGAAATCATCCTTCGTAAATTTTCAATTTTCAAAACTAAATCATTTTGCTCACCCAAGTAAAGATAATTAAAATTATCCCCCAAAGCAAATACATGAATTTCCTTTGCTCCTTTTTCATTGGTTAAAATTAAATATTCAATGATATTCTTTTTAGAATTTTTTAATTTTTCAAGAAGTAAATCTAAATTAAGACTCGGCGGTTCTCTGAACTTTGCATATTCAGGATATTTTTGTTTTAGCCTTTTATCTAACTGCTCAAACTCCTGCTCCTTTTGCATTAGCTCTTGAAATATTTTATTGCTTTCGGCTTCTCCTTGTTTGCCCCGACTAAGCTGGGAGGCTCTCGCAGAATAAAGAGATTCAATATCGGAAAGAAGATTGATTACTTTTTCGACTTCCTCTTTATTGATCCTACCATTTGTTAAAGCAGTTTTTAAATTAAAACTTTCTGTGATAGAAAGCGCACGCATTTTTTCGGAAGTATAAAATGCTTCTTTGTATAATTGCATGGATATAAATTTTAGAATCAACTTTTCGAATTCTGTTCTATATCTCTCTGTAAAATAATACTTATCCCGTCCCATCTCCTGACGAAATTTTACAATCGACTCTACTGCATTGTTCCAAACCTCAATTGCTTTTGCAGTCTCTCCTTGTTTCAAGTAAGTGTTCTTGATAAAAAGCATTGTGTCGATAGTCGCCATTCTATCTTTAAATGTTTTTAGAATTGCAAATGCCTTATTGTAATAGAGCAAAGCATTTTCAAAATCAAGCCTCTCTAAATAATAATGCCCTAAACTATTATAAGCAAATGCAAGCCTTGGTTGATTCGGAATAGAAGCTTCTAGCATTTTAACAGTTTTTTCTAAATACTCTTTTCCTTTTTCCTTATCTCCCATTTTCAAGGAAAGATTCCCAATACTTTCATAGGATGTCGCCAAATCAGGATTATCCCCTTTGTATTGTTTCAGGCGAATTTCTAATACTTTCTCTTGAATCCTTAGGGACTCTTTATAATCCCCTGCCTGAAAATAAGATACAGCCAAATTGGCATTAACCGTTGCATAGAACGGATGAGTAAATAAAGAAAGCTCTTCTGCGATTTTAATTGCTGCTTTATAGTAATTAATACTTAGATTCAAATCTGTTTTTTTAAAATAGGCAATTCCCAAATTATTCAGACCAATCGCAAGCGAATACTTATTATTATCCTTTAATCGATATTGCTTAACGGCTTTTTCATAGTATTCAATCGACTTGTCCATTTCTCCCTGTCTTTCATAGGTAGCTCCAATATTATTGTATAGCTTTGCCACAAAGTCTAAATCGACTGGTTTACTTTTTAAATATTCACTGAGAGAACGGAAGTATTCTTGTAGTGCTTTTTCATAGTCACCTTTGTGCATATATACAGCCGCAATATTATTCATTGAATTAGCAGTGGCGCGGTGCGTGATTCCGAAATGTGATTGGTTGATTTCAAAATCCTTTTTGTAATAGGTTAAGGCTAAGTCGTATTTGCCTAAGTTTCGATAGGCAATTCCAATACTATTAAATATGATTCCAAGCTCTGGACTTGTCTTACCTAAAATAAACTCACTAATTTCTAAATCCTGTAGATAATACTCTAAAGCCTTCTGGAAATTTCCCTTTGCAAAATAACAATCACCAATGAGAGAAGAAATTAATCCAAGCTTTGCGTCTTTAGGAGGAACCGCTTTTCGGTAGATACTGCGGCTACTCTCATATGCCTCTAGTGCCTTATCAGTTTCTTCTATTTTAAAAAAATAATTTCCTAAATTTTTATTTGCATCTCCACAATAGAGAGAAGCTTCTCCGCGCATCTTACACCCTAACTCTAAAGCCTCTTTCTGGTAACGAATTGCTTCTTTAAAAATTTGTTTTCTAAAATTTACTGATCCCAGTTTTTCTAGAATCGAAAGCTTTGCATCCGTATTTTTCTCATCACATTTTTGCAAAGCTTTCTTATAAGAAGTTATTGCGCTGTCATAATTTCCCTGGCTCAGACTAGTCTCGCCTGACTTCATTAAATCCAGAAGTGTATCCTCAGAGAAAACTTCTAGCGGATAAAGGCAAATTAATACTAAGAGGTAAATTATGTGTAGTCGCATTGTATAGAATCCTTATTTTTATTCGAACGTTCTGAAATAATCTTCTCTAGACATTTGAACTGCTTCTTGTGACTTAGGTCTTCTATCGGATGGATCTTCTGAACGTAAAATTCGGTCTAATTCCTGTTTGACGATACATTTGCCTTCCGTTGGTTTTCTAGGATGTGTGAGCCAACCACAAGAAATTTTCTGATCTGTTTTATTGCAATCTTCGCTTTTACTCATTGCATCGCAGAATGTTTTTTCTTCTTCCGCTTTTTTAGCTGCTTCCGCTTCTTCTTTTACTTTCTTTTTGTATTCAGAAGCATTCAAACATTCACCACCAAATGGAAGTATGCGCCTATCTACTTTCCATTGACAAACTTGTTTTTTGGGTGAACCTTTCTCCTTATACTTTACACAAGCATCCTTTTTGTGAAATGTCCCACATTTGTCTTCTTTGTCATTGGCACTCAGCCCTTGGAATCCGAGAGTAAATATTAAAATTGAAAAAAGAATTTTTCCTTTCATAGCATCTCCTGTAAATTTCTTACTCAATTTAGAAGTAGATGTTTTACTCACAAGTTATTTATTTTAATATACACAAGCTAAATTGGTTTTAGGGTTTAGGGAAAGGTAAACCTTTTATCACTTGTGTGGTAAGGGCTAGCACCCTTACCACACAGTATTCCGCCCCGTTGGGGCTTTGGAAACTACAGATGAGTGACTTCACACTGTCCTGCATTTCTCTAACTTGAGAGGATTGAATGATGCTAATTTGTATTTTGCGATCTTGGATTCTAACCCGTCAATAGGAAGATTAAATTGAAACAATAGATTAAGAAGAAAATACTTCTTTTAGAAATTTTTCGCGGTTAAGATTAGATTGCCACTTTGTATGTCTCTTAATGGATTCTAGTCTTTTACGATTATTATTTAAAGATAAAAATCGTTTAGTCTCAACAGGTCAAAGAGATTTCATTAAAGCATTTACGGCTTTGTGAATTAAAACATCTTCTTCTAAAAAAGTTTCTTCTTTCATTTATGGCATTTCTTCCCTTTCCTCTTTTTCCTGAATTTCTTTGATTTCAATATTATGCACTTTCGAAAAAAGCATTTTATATTTTCCTGTTTTTATTTTTTCAAAAATCAGAAATACGCTATCAGTCTCTAACTTTATTTTCATTTGAGTTTGTATGATTTTTTAAAACAGAGAAGTATTTCTAGCACAAAATCCTGTTAATCCAAAAATCCTTTAATCCTGATTCAGACTAAGGTTCATCGCATACTTTGCATTTACCAAAGGGCGTGGATTAACCCACGCCCTTTGGTAATTTCACCCTTCATAGAAAAAGCAATCCAATAAGGCTACTCTGTATTTTGCGATCTTGGACTCTATTCCTTCGGTAGGAAGATTAAATTGAAACCAAGGAGAACGGTAAATTCTTCGATGTAATTCAATGTAAGCCTCAATAAATTCTTCTTTCTTCTGAGAATTCTTCAATCCTTTTAATCCAGTCATTTCAAATAAGTCATTTCCTGTAGCTTTGTTGATAGATAAAAATAAATCAGGTCGTTTCGCTGAAAGCAACCTAAGTGCAATTCCACTACCAACATTTTCAATGGAAAGTATCCCACTTAAATATTCGCTCAGAGCATCCTCTGAAACAGAACCTTCCATTGGTATTAAGTTTAAATATTCATCTAGGATTTTTGGTTCATTGATAACCATTTGTTTAAAATAGCCAGCTCCAGTCATTGAGCCTAACCAGCCACTATCCCCGTATTTTTCAGAAATTCTCAGAGTGCCACAGAAAGCTTTTCTTTCTTCTTCAGGCATATTAGAAAGAGTTTTATATTCCTGAATAATTTTCTGATAACTATCAATTGCGTAAACTGTATCCGTCCGCCATCCTTCTTCATTGAGTCGATAAAATGTAGCATTATTATATTTTGTGATAGATAAATACTTCAACCCATGCACATATTCATCCCATGTGAATTGAAAAATATTTTCCCATGAATAATCTGGTAAAGAATCACCTGCCTTAGTAATTACTTCATGCCTTTCTTCTGGAGCAAAGTATGTGCTTAAGTATCCAGACTGCAATGTAGCCCTTTCATATTCCTTTTGATAAGCCACTAAATCCATTTTATCAGGAATGCGAGATTTTTCTTTACACATTCTATAAAACCCTTCGATTTCAGAGAAGATAGATTCTTTTTTGTTTCCTTTGATTAGAACATTGCTTTCCGTATTCTTATGAAATCCACCTGCTGTGAAATTAGAACTTCCTGTTAGCAAAGAGAAAGAAGATTCATTTTCGAATAAATAAAATTTAGGATGAAACACACCTGCTGTATCATAGACAATTTTTAGCTTATTCCACTTGTGCAATTGAAACAATGCTTCTGGTTCTGTTTGATGGAATTGGATTCCGACAATTGCCTCTGTAAGTTTATTTTGATTATCCGCAACTAATTGCCAGTGTTTTCCTCTTCCACCTGCTGTTGAAGCCCAAGCTACTGCAAATCGAAATGATTTGCAATCTGTGATTTCCTTTTCAAAGTGTTTTAACAATAGATTCGTATCTGAAATAAAAATTGTTTCCATTAGTATTCTCCTGTTTCATCAACACTATACAGAAATTGCCAACACAATGCATTCCAAGAAAATTTTGGAGATGATAGTGTAACTTTCCATTCTACATGTGATTTTGCATTTTCTTTAGCCTCCTCAGATGGAATAAACTTTCTTTCAATTTCTTTAAATGCTCCATCGTGCTTGTAATAGCCAAGTGCATGGATAAGTTCATGATACATTAAAAACTCTATGACGGCTAACGGTAACGTTGGAGAATTTAATTTATCCAAAACAAATATCTCATTTCCTTCAGACATATTACATTGAGCTAAGAAGTCTTTACGATATAATTTTTCTTTATAAGAAACGTCTTTAACTGAGGGAATTCCTGAAGGAAATAAATTCTTATTTGAACCAACATCATTCAGTATTTTTCTTAAATCATAACCTACTTCTCCTTCCTGCCATTTTTCAAGTGTCTTTTTAGGAATTTGCTTTTTGTCCCTTTGGATTTCAATTATGTTTTGATTTCTTTCATCAAGGTTATTAATATGATATTCAATATCCTCTACAAATTTACGGCGATTATCATTGAAGCATCTTTGACAAATTGGATCAGACCAATAAGAGTCAACCAATTCATTCTTACCTTTTAATGTTAATTGCTCATTATTAAAGATTTTATTTGCAATGTCTTTGGTATTGAACTTTTCTCTTTCTTGAAAAGTAGTTCTTATAACTCTATCAACGCTTCCAGCATCTCTCCATGCGGTAAGTAAGTCTTTTAAATCCAGCAATTGAGGAACGGGATCAGGACATACTTCAAAATATGTATGCTTTACATTTTGCACAAAAGCGTCAGATAAATCTTTTGGAATTTGTAATTTATTTTCTTTAACATCTTTTTCTAACAGGTCATAGCCCTCTTTTTGCAAATCGAAGATTAGTATCTGTCTTTTATCAGAGAATCTCACTCCTATTCTATTGCTAGAATCGTCTGGTTCTCTTTCTGCATTTTCAGGTGTATCCCATTCATACCAACCGTAAGGAATTGCTTCAAATGTCCCTAAAATGCTTCCCATTTGAATAGATAGTAGTAGTTGATAACATTCATCAATGACTGATTGAGAAATCACCAGATTAGAAACAGCTTTTTTCTTTACAATTTCATCAATTGACTGAATATCCTCGCTATCTTCTTCATTTACAACAAGTTGTGGGTCAAGAGGAGTAAAATTTTTCCAAGTATCTACGAATGTAACTAGATTACATTCCTTATTTCCGCCAGCAAGTTCCCCTCTCATAGCACGACCAACCATTTGTTGAACTAATGACTGAGATTGAGTTGGACGAGCAATGAATACAGTTTTTGTTTTCGGTGCATCATATCCTTCTAGGCACATTTCTGTATTGACCAGGACTTTTAGGGTTGGATCGCTTCTAAATCTTTCCATAACTTTTTGATTATCTTCACTAGAACGATAGGTATCTACATAATCTGCTTCTATGCCTATTTTTTTAAGCTCTTCTACCAATTTCTTATTTGCCATTGTCTCAGGTGTGAAGATAATCGTCTTACCATATTTCTCTTGCTTATCTTTGTATCTTTGAGCAATTAGCTTATTTCTAGCTGGATTATCCGCTAATCTCTTTAAAACATATTGCCTTAACTCTGAATCTCCAGTCTTGTTCTTTGTAATATTTTGGTCATCCCCGGTAATATCTTTCTGTTCAATTAACGTTTTAATCGTATCAGGATTTGGATGTGCTAAAAATTTATCTGTAATTAGCGGGTGTTTAAATACTCTAGATATAGGCTTTTTATCAGGTGAGTCAAAAAATTTCCATAGTAGATTTGTCTTTTTATCATCCATAGAGTAAGGAGTAGCAGACAGACCAATGATTTTTGCTCCTCGCTGTTTTAGAACATTCAAAACTTTTAAATAACTGGGTGCTTGTGCATGGTGGCATTCATCTACAACTACATATAACCCTTTAGGAGATTGTGATAGCATCAATTCTACAGAAGGAATATTTTCATCGCTAGAAGCAGTTTGAATCGTGCTAAATACAACTGAATCACTCTCTGCAATAGATTTCCATCGTGTCCCTGGTGCTGTTCCTGCAACTAAGGCAATATGAATTCCTTCTTCCTCTGAAAATAATTTATTATCAAAAAGACTATTGAATGTTTCTGCCGCTTGCTTTAGTAAATGCAATCTATGCGTTATCCATAAAACTCTCATTCCTTTTGATAGCGCATTCTCGTATAACCATTTTACTGCAATCACTGTCTTTCCACCACCAGTTGGAACCCATATTATCCCAGTTTGCTTGCTTGCGAAATGATTGGTCATTTCTTTCCAAGTGTCTTCTTGATAAGGATACGGTTTCAGTTCTCTTCGTTTCCCTTTCGTTGGAATATTTTCTCTTCCGTCTTTTTCCCATTTTAATTTCGGTGACTCTATAATTACTTGATCATTTTCCATTCAATCTTCCTCACTTTCCCCAATTATACCACACTTTTTACTTCTGTTAATAGCAGTTACTGCCCTTATCCATTTTTTTGATGTAAAAGCAATGCGTTTTTTATGTTATCTATATATTTTCTCGCCAAGCAATGGTCTTCCTTGTTTCAAAGAAATATTTTGATTGATTTACAGTTTAAATAAATAGATTAATACATTGAGTATAAATTTAGAGGAGTTGAAAATTGGCTGATACATTGGAGTATATCAATTCACTTACAAAAGCAATTGTAGAAAAAGTGAATCCAGAAAAAGTAATTCTATTTGGTTCTTATGCTTATGGAACTCCGAACAAAGATAGTGATATTGATATACTAGTAATTCTAAAAGACTCTCCATTTCCGCGTCATCAAAGAACCGGTGCTTTATATTCCACAATGAAAGACTATTATACAAATTACTCAATAGATTTTGTAGTATATACAGAACAAGAAGTAAAAAAATGGGCAAATGCTTCTTTAGCCTTTATTACATCCACAATAAACAAAGGCACGGTATTGTATGAACGGAAATCGTGAATTAGCCTTATCTTGGTTTAAAACTGCCGATGAAGATATTCTTGCCGCTGAACATGAAATTAGATATGAAGATGCAGTATTAAGAGTAATCTGTTTTCATTGTCAGCAAGCAGTTGAGAAATATTTAAAGGGCTATTTAATTTTTCATAACAAAGAATTTCCTTTTAATCACAATATTAGTTTACTTAGGAAAAAATTAGATGAATACAAATTAGAAATTGATTTCGCTGATTGTTCACCGGATTTTATGACTGTGTATGCATCAGAAGCACGCTATCCCGATCCAGAATCAATCATTACGGAAAAAGATGCAAAATATTCACTTCAAATTGCATATGAAGTAAGAAGCAGAATATTAGAAAAAGTTAATATTTAATTTTTTGATGTAAAAGCAATGTGTTTTTTATGTTATCTATATATTTTTCTCGCCAAGGAATAGGTTCGATGATTTCAATATCCACCATGAATCGGGAGACAAGGGAAAATAGTTCTTCTGCATTATTGATATACATTTCTAAAAGTAGATAGCCGTTCTTGTCTCGATAGTGCTTTTGTGACTTATGGAAGTATTCCTTTGTCAGAAATGTTTCTGAGTTCTTACTTAATTTCAAGACTACTTTTTGAGAAGGAACACCTTCATACGCTTCGATGCTATCTGAATAGAAATTGGAAATAAATTCAGAGTCAGGCAAATCATAATTACTCTCTAAATCAATTTTTATGACCTTTGTTATCTGTGTAAAAATATAATGCCTCACATCTCCATTTTGTGTATCGAGTCCCATAACAAAGAGTTTTCTTCCTCTTTGTATAATTGCATAAACCTGTAAGGATTTTATTTTTGGTTCGTTCTCTAAATATTTTACATATTCAAACTGAATCGTCTTTCTATTATTCTTTGCGCATTGGAACAAGTATAAATAATAAAGTGATTTGCTATCTAAATGAAAGGAAACCGGCTCCATGAAATAATTCAAGGACTCTAACTCTGAAATGAAAAGGTATTGCGTAAAAATAGGCAGAATCCAATCACGATTATCCCTAAATTCTTTTTTCAGTCTGTAGCCGAAAGATGGTTTTGATTCAAATATCTTTAAGTTCAAAAAAGAATGAATCGTTTTAATAGCTCGCTTGATTGTTGATTCATCTTTGCTTAAACTTTTTTCACTGAACAAACTATATTTTGTTATTATTTCATTAGAAGAAATATAATCGTCGGAAAAAGCGATGATACTTCCAAGTTCTAAGGATTGTTTGATATGACTGAGTTTATCAGGCTTTTGTCCGATTTCCACTCTGATAATTTAAAGCTGAATGGACTTCTTGTAAAGGGAAATTTAATTGATGAAGCAGTTCATGCATCTCTCTTAAATTGCCCTTCTATCTAAAACCAACCTTACTCTAATCTAAGAGAGACATAGAAGCCACATAGAAGCCGGATTCGGCTTCTATGTGGCTTCTATGTCCCTTTTAGATCGCTTTTATGTAAAACGGTTTCCTAAAGTCAAAGTGATTCAACTTGCCCCTACACTGATTAATGAATTGACTAAAACTTGAAACTTAGAATCAAATGACTGAAACGCTTGCGAGGCAATATGATACATAGATTATTTCTACTTCTAGCTTTACTCTTTGCACTTAATTTATTTTCAGAAG
>Ga0209174_10000870_pt1 | contig 21921 bp, 15 predicted proteins | sample JI91814BDNA_FD_187505 | JGI IMG/M metagenome (GOLD analysis project Ga0209174, IMG submission 187505) | Wastewater effluent complex algal communities from Wisconsin, to seasonally profile nutrient transformation and Carbon sequestration -... | ecosystem: Engineered > WWTP > Effluent > Algae...
ATGCTTGAAGTTATTTCCAAGCTTGATATTATTTACTTTGAAGTCTGCTTCGGTCTTGACTGTAAATCCGTCTTTGTTTTTAAATTCGATTTTTATTTTATCTACTTTTAAAACTGCACCAATATAAGGGCGAGTGAAGAGATCTTTTTTTGTTTGAAAGGTAGAGTCTAGGGCGATGTCTTCTAATATATACTGAACTGGATTTTCTAAAATCAAATCCATCGACTGAATGGTTTCATATCCTGCTTCTGCGGAGAGAATTTCGGAAAACCCACCTTTTATTTCTTTTAAATCTTCTTTCGTATAACTAATTGTTATGCTCTGCTGAATCGGGTCTTTCTTGGTTTTGCCGCGCCAGAGTTTTTTATCGAATGTTTTTTCTTGTCCCTCTGCTTGTATGTAGCCGAGAAAATCTCTTCCTGTGTAAATTGGAAATTGCTGGAATCCTCTAATCTCTAATTTGTCGATTTGACCGTTGCCTTCAACGGTTTTCTCGCCCATCGACTTACAACTGATTAATGAGAATAAGAATCCAAGTAAAAGGAACGGAAGCTGTTTTCTGAATGCGTAAAATGGAGTTTGTATCATAAGTTTGGAGTGCGATTCTATTTACGTTATGTTGCATTGCAATGATTTTTCGTAAGGGAAGGGAGGAAAATTGCATCCATCGAGAGATGTTACAGTTGACCTAGAAGCTATTTTCGAGCCATATCATTCGCTTCTAGGTTGGGTTTTGTATCGAAAGTTAGCTAAGGCGAATCATTTTAAAGAACCTACTTAATTTTAGCCGCATCTTCTTCGAATTGCTTTGCACGAGTATAAGACTCAGCGTCTTCTTCACCAAGCATTTTAACTCTGAGTTCTTTTAATTTTTGTGCTTTGTCCTTTTCGGAAATTCCATTATTAGAAGAAAGGAATTCTTGCTCTGCTTTTTCGTAATCAGATATTTTCTTGTTTTGTGCGGCTAGTTCTTTATTAGCCGCTGCAATGCGCTCGGCACCATCTTTTCCGAAATACTTGGTCTGTAGAGAAGCCATTTTCTTTTCTTTCTCTTCTGGACTTAAACCGGCTAGGTCTTTTTCTCTGAGGCTAATCTCTGTTTGGTAATGATCGAAGAATCTTCTCTCTTACTGACTGCATCTAGATAGGGACCGTATGTTTTTTTACGTAGTTCTTCGTATTTCTGGACTCTTTCATTTCCACTCATATTTTTAGATGAGTCGATAAAGTTCTTAGATGCCTGGATGAATGTGACTTGTGATTCTTCCATTCCGAAAAATAAATCTGCTTTTTCATCGCCGACTAGTTCTCTTCTTCTCTTTTTTAAGATTTCATATTTCTCTGAGAATGTAATGTTAGCAGGGAATTCCATCTTTCTTGCTTCACTTTCATATTGAAAATAAGCTTTGAATAGCTCTTTCATTTTTTCTTTATCAGGGCTTGTGAACTTGGTGTCTAAGAATTTATAAATGGTTTCATCACATTGACTTGGAGTGTATTCATCCGGGCATTTTCTTCTGAGCGCCCAAACTTCCCATGTAAAGTTTACTTTTCCTGATTTTAATTCCTCGACTAACTCTAGGTAGCCTTTCTTTTCTGTCCCCTGAAAAGGAGATAGAGCTTCATCCCAAAGACCTGTAGTGTCTCCCATAGGAGAAAGTGTTTCGTTATTACTCTGTGATTTGCTGTCTTGTGTTTCTTCGCTTGCATTGGATGAAGATTTCTTTTTAGTAGAATTTCCTCCGAAGACGAGGTAAGAGATGGCAAGTAAGAGAGCCACGACGATGAGTCCGATAGATATTCTTTTGTCCATAGTTTTATCCTGATAGAAAGTTTATTAATTTTTGAAAGTTTGATTTAAGCTTTAAAGTTTTCAGAATCGTAAATTCTGATATATGAAATCTAATTTAGAAGATGACCAACTGAGAGATAATAGTGTATTACCGCTCAGTTGGATTTTATTATTCGACGCCCATTGTAGAGACAGATCTAAGACCTGTCTCTACGTTATATTACAATCCTGCTTTAGCAGTTTGTGCAATACCTAAATACCAACCAGATACGTCAAAGTAGTTTTGGCCACTCCATTCCAAGTTAGTAGCTTGCAGGTGATCAATACCTGTAGCATACCATTTTGCAGATGCAGTACCTTTGTAGGTTCCCCATTTTTGTGACTCAAAAGGAACCACTCCATCGTTTGCACTACCAAGACCGTAGTACAATCCACCTGCCCAAGTAATTGGATAAGTAGGAGCCATTAATAAATGTTGAATTGGATCTGCCCAAGCCATTTTGTTTGCATAAGAATAATATTTCATTCCAGCAACGTTAGGAGTAGCAGCGTTAAACGAATTCACAGTACTAACAGCGAGTGATTTTCCCATTGCGATTACGTCCATAGGTTTTTTTCCATAGAATAGTTGAGAAAACAATCCCAATGCAGAATTTGCAAAAGGTTGTAACCAACTTGGAATAATTCCTAAAACGATATCCGCTAACGGAGCCCCTTTATGAACAGCATCTACAGTACTAACGGTTGCTACTTTAGATTTAAAACCTAAAGCAGTATTAGAAGCCATGTAACGAACTACAAGTCCGCCTTGAGAGTGACCGATTAAATGTACTTTTGTACAGTTATTAGCCGCCATCCATGGAACTAACACATCTCTTGTGAGTTGCGATCTAGTTGCGATGCTATTGAGTGGAGAACTTCCAGGTGTATTGACTTTTGCTCCTTGTGAACGAAGATAAGTATCCATACCACCCCAGTATTTTACTAGACCACCAGCGAGACCTTGTGTGTCATCAAATCCAAGTATACCATGGACAAGTGCAATACAAGTTCCGTCAAGAGGACCAGCAAAGAGACCGACTGGAAGAGAGAAGAAGAGGGTGAAGATTAGTGTGAGAAATTTAGCTTTCATAGTTTTTTTCCTTTTCAATTTGTTATTTTACAACTCTTACTTTTCTAAATATCATTTTTTCTAACGTCAACAAAATTTTTTTTTAAAGAACATTTTTTTTAAAATTAACTTTGTTCATTGAGTAAACCGTAGTTGATTTCGATGAGCAATTTATTGATTGAAAATGAATATCAGGAAACATCGGAGAACAACGGTTATCCGTTCACCTAACAGAGAGTAACTCTTAGAAATTTTACTCATGCCTTGTAATAAGGCTCTCAGATTTTAAATAGGAGATTGAGAAGATTGTCCTCGAGGCACATAGACAAAGTTGGAAAATTCTTTTAACCCTCTTTGTCTAGGTGCCAGCGTTTATGGTAAGCAGTGCCGAATCATGGCAAAAAATCTTTTTAAAGTCCTGCTTTTGCGGTTTGTGCGATACCTAGATACCAACCTGTTACATCAAAAAAGTTTTGACCACTCCATTCTAAATTAGTAGCTTGCAAATGATCAATACCTGTAGCATACCATTTAGCAGAAGCTTCGCCTTTGTATGTTCCCCATTTTTGTGATTCTAAAGGAACTACTCCATCATTTGCCCCACCTAATCCATAATAGAGTCCGCCTGCCCAAGTAATTGGATAAGTAGGCGCCATTAATAGATGTTGAACTGGATCTGCCCAAGCCATATGGTTTGCATAAGAATAATACTTCATTCCAGCAACGTTAGGCGTTGCAGCATTGAATGTATTTACTGTGCTTACTGCTAATGATTTTCCCATTGCAATTACATCCATTGGCTTTGCTCCATAAAAAAGTTGAGCGAGAAGTCCAAGTGCAGTATTGGCAAACGGTTGTAACCAACTGGGGATAACAGCTAACACGATGTCAGCAAGTGGTGCACCTTTATGAACTGCGTCTACAGTGCTAACGGTTGCTACTTTAGAAGTAAAACCAAGCGCGGTATTCGAAGTAAGATAACGAACTACAAGTCCGCCTTGTGAGTGACCGATTAAATGCACTTTTGTGCAGCTATTAGCAGCCATCCAAGGAACTAACGCATCACGAGTGAGAGTAGCTCTTGTGTTAATGCTATTGATCGGAGAACTTCCAGGTGTAAGAACTTTTGCTCCTTGTGAACGAAGGTAAGTATCTAAACCACCCCAGTATTTTACAAGTCCACCGGCTAATCCCTGTGTGTCGTCAAATCCAAGTATACCATGGACAAGCGCGATACAAGTTCCGTCAAGAGGACCAGCAAAGATACCGACTGGAAGAGAGAAGAATAGCGTGAAGATGATTGTTAGAAATTTTGTTTTCATAGTTTTATTTTCCTTTTCAAATTGTAATTTAAAATCCTTACTTTTCTAATTTTATTTTTTACAAACGTCAACAAAATTTTATTTTAAAGAACATTTTTTGAAATAAAAATTCTGTTCATTGAGTAAACCGTAGCTGTTTTTAATCAGTAATTTATTGACTGAAATTGAATTACAAAAAAATAACGGAGAATAGATATTATCCTCTCACCTAACATGGGTTAGCTTGTAGCTTTCTTGGCTGAGATTCGTATGGTTCATAATTTAAGTATCATTGCGAGATTAACTTGTAGAATAAAAATGTAATTATTCGTGTATTTTGCAATGGATACGATAAACTGTAAGCCAATTAATATTTCCGCGTTTCTCAGTGACTCACTGGCAATCCATTTTTCATTGAAAAAAAAGCTTGAAGGAATTTGGAATCAGAGAGTTAGACTATTAAATTACTTAGGAGATTGAAGTTGAAGAAATACTTTTTAGTTGGTTTAATTTTGTTAGCCGTAAACTGCGCTAAGACTGAATACTATTTAAAGAATGTAAATCATAAAGTTCGCCTAACCTCGTATACGGAAGAGGAAGGATATAAATTAAAACGAAGATTTGATTTATCCCACACAAGGGTGAACATGTTTTGGGGTATTTTTCGCGTATACAATAAAGATTTAGAGAAAATTCTCTTTGAAGAATTCAAAAACCCAGAGACGGAAGCTGTTGGGAATTTGATTATTACAGAAACTTACGATCTAGTGGATAGTCTGGCAGATTTATTTACGTTGGGAATTGTGAGATTGTATTCTGTGAAAATAAATGGGGACTTATACGAAAAGGTTTCCCAGCCAATGCCAAAATTACCAGATGTTTTGGAAAATCCGAATCAAGAGAAGATAGAAGTAAAAGAAGAGCCAATGAATGAGGATACTCCTAAAACACAAAACAAAGAAGAAACTGTCGAAAAGAAACAAAATAAAAAAGAGAAAGGTAAAACCAATGCAAAGAAGAAATAATGTATTTATACTTGTCTTAAGCTTATTTTTCTCTATCAACTGTGCGACTTATAAGTATTCTCTCTCCGGCTATAACGTGCCTGTTTCTTTTTCAAATGAAGATAGCTCTGGTCAAAGAGTCCGAAGTTTTAAAATTGAAAAAAAAATAACTTGGGTAGTATTTGATTTGGTTACATTTGAAACATTCGAACTCAAAGATGTATTGGGAGCAGAATTACCAAATGCGAAGAAAATCTATAATTTGAAAATCGAATCGGAAGAAGATTTTTTCGATTCAGCGATTCGTGCTGTGACTACTGGACTTCGAAATTGGGTCTTTTGGTTTAAGCCCGTCATTTCACGGCGAACAGTTGTAATCACTGGAACCGTAGTCGAGTGATTTTAAATATCGAAGCAAAAGGAAATTAGATTCATGAAAAAAATTGGTTATTTTATTTCGTTCTTATTTGCGTATTTTTTATATTTACCATTTAAGTTCTTACCTTATAAAGTCTGTCTTGCCTATGGAGTCGGGATCACGAGAGTATTATTCCCATTAGCCCGTAAACATAGAAGGATAGCTTACGACAATATTTCTTACGCATTTCCAAATCTAAACGAGAAAGAAAAATTATCCCTTGTAAAAAGACACTTTGATCATCTCGGGCGGCTACTTGCGGGAACCCTCTATGCGTCGAGACTGAACCAGGAGTGGATGGATAAATATCTTTCGTATGAGCCAGAGTTTTTAAAAATAGAACAAGATACCAACAAAGAAGGTATCGGAGTAGTTTTAGTATCCGGTCATTTGGGAACTTGGGAAATACTCGTTCAATTCATGGGACTTAGAATGAAGGGAGCGGGCATTTACAAAAAGATTCGCAATCCCTTTGTGGATAAATGGGTGAAATCGCTCCGAGAGAATAACGGCATTTTGCTTGTTACGACAGATGAATCAAGTCGAGTGATGAAACTTCTTAAAGATGGATACTGGATTGGGTTTGGCTCGGATCAAAATGCTGGTAAGGCAGGAATCTTTGTGAATTTCTTCAATCGTCCTGCTTCTACCTATCAGGGACCTGCGCTCATGGCTTATCTCACAGGCGCAAAATTGCTATTATACTCTGTTGTCTGTGGGGAAGATGGAAAAGTAATTGTGCGAGTAAAAGACATGGGAGTCATCGACAAAAAGAAATTTCCTTCCAGGGATATGGCTGTTCGTCATTACACAGAAATGTGGACTAGACTACTCGAAGAAGAAGTAAAACTATTCCCGGAACAATACTTCTGGGTGCATAGAAGATGGCGCACAAAGCCAGGCGACTTTCCTGGGCAAATCTAAATATTTTCCTGAAGCTTTAGTGCGTTCTTGTTTGTGGGTTCTAGTTTTAACGCACGGGATAGATATTTTCGTGCATTGTCTAATTGGTCGAGCATACGGTAGCTATCCGAAAGATTGATTAGATTTTTTACATTGAGTGGCTCTCGTAATCTAAACCTTTCCCCAAAATAGATAGCGCGTTCATACTCTCGATTCTTTTTCTTAGCAAATGAGTTGAGATAGAACGCATTTGAGTTGAATGGATTTTCTTTACAATAGATATCTAAAAGTTTACTTACCATGAAGAAATCTTTTTTTTCAATGAATAGATGAACGATTTCCATTATCAATTCTGGATCATTTTTTAAAAGGAATACCTTTTCATACGTAGAAATTGCTTTTTCCTTCAACCCATGTAGATAATATTGATAAGCCTCTTTTAATCCTTTTTCGCTTTCCTTTAGGTTAATCGGTGGAGTCTCTTCCATTTGGTTTTTTTCGTAAGTGATTTTAAGAAGAGAGAGATCATCTGTTAATTCGCCCCGTGTTTTTAAGATAGCAGTTAACTTGGTCAAATCTGCATTTGCCTCTTCAGTGAGTTTTAGGAAAACTGTCTCATCTTCGTTGATGATTCTACTTCCTGATTTATCTTCTCCAATAAGAATATCATCTCGCCCATCAGACCCACAAATAAGACTATCGCCCGGTTTCAATTGGAAAATATGAATCTTGAGTGTAGAGTTAAAAACTTCAATTCCAATTTTTCGTTTGTCGGTCTCTGTATCAATAAACGTAGCTCTACCATCTCTATATAAAACTGAAAAGGGATGCTCTGCATTGATATAATATACAGTTCCATTTCTGTTATCGATTAGCCCATACATAGCAGAGATGAGCATGGAACCATCAAAAGAAACAAATACATTTTGCAGCTCTCTAAAAGATTCTCTCATCCAAATTTCGGGCGGGTTATTGCGAGTATCCGGTATTGTATGATTTCTTTCCAATATGGATTTAAAAACTGTTCCGAGAACTAGACAGCCGCCAGCACCTTGAATGGATTTACCCATTGCGTCACCATTGAGAAAAACTGTAAATGTAATCCCATCTAATATAATTTCATCGATGATACAAATATCACCACCGATTTCACTTTTTTTGTTTTTGAATTTGAATTGTTTTTTTTGTTGTATGAGTGTTTCTGTTTTAAAGTCAGAATTTTTCTCTTTTATAAAATTTCTAGAAAGTGGTTGGACTAGAAGAGAAGTTAAGTAATAATCCCCGTCTTGTTGTTCTTTTAACTTTTGTGTTTCGGTTAAGCTTTCTCTTAATTCTTTTGTTCTATCTTCTACTTTTTTTTCTAGTTCTTCGTTTAAAGATTCTACTTCATTGGTCACTTGCATGAATCTATTTGCCATTATCCCCGCAATGCCCATGATGAATAGTAAGAATGCAAAGCTCGAAACATGCGGAGTATGGATTAATCCGCGAGAGGTAGAAATATCTAAAGCCAGTCCAATTCCTAAGATGATTAATCCTACAATTAAATAAACTGCTTCTCGATTTCCTTTTCTGATTTGCATAATCAAATAATAAACCATATAAGGGACAAGAAATATATTTCCAACTTGCCAGAGTAAAGAGCAAATTCGCATAGCAGGTAGAGGAAAAATAAGAGTAACCACAATTAGAAGTGCGGAAAATAGAGCGAAACCTTTAGCGATTTTAGTATTCTTTTTGTCAAAGAATTGAGTTAAAAATAAAAGAAGACCTGGTGTGAGTGGAAACATAAAAATATGTTCTAATTTTCTATGTAAAGTCACTGAATCCTGAAAAATTGCATCTCTCGAAAATGTATTCGCAATGAAGAAATGAATGCAAACGCATAAGCAGAATAAGCCAAAATACAAATTGTGTAAATCTTTTCGCCTTTTATTTGCAAGTAGAATATGATAGAGACCGACCGCTATATAGATAGCGATAAAGAAGAAGGCAAGATTTTCTTTTTTTGTATAAGATGTATAGATACTATCGGATTCTCCAACTTCAATCGTATCCATGAATTGAAGTGGATAATTACCATTATTCGTATAGAGAACGATTGTCAGATAATTCTTTTCGTAATTCAAATCAGTAAAAGGAATATCTTTTAAAAAAGGACGCATCGCACCCGAAGTATATGGATCAGAAGAGCCTAGCTGTCCTATGAGAGTTTTGTTAAAATAAAAATAGGATACATCCAACACTCTGCCGGAATTGATAGCAAGAGGCTTTCCCTGCTTTAAGAAAAGATTGAGTTCACTCGGAAGCTCGCGTCTAACCGTGATATACCCTGTATACGAATTTAGTTTTAGTTCGGCAGTTAAGTTCTTTGGAAGAGAAATCTTTTTCCAATCGGATTCTTTTCCTGAATCAGAAAGCCATTCAATATCAAATCCAGTTCGATACTGCCATTCTCCATTGAGTGGGTAAACCGTAGAGTTGTTTGTGTTTTTACAATGAAGGAAAATAAACAAAAGGAAAATTAGTCTAAAATAACGCATTTCTCAAATATGATTTCATTTTTCGATTCTGCAAGAAGATTTTTAAATAAGGAAATATTTGTAACTAGTCAGTATGTTTTGCCAAGGGGTTATGGGATTTCTGAGATTTTATTCCTATGCGTCGATTGAAAGAGTTTTGGTTCTCTTGAATTATCTCTGTGACTCAGTGGCTATCCAATCTTCAGGTGCCTGAAATAATTTTATCCCAAAAATCTCGTTTTTTAAAGCTAGTAGAATCTATTTGATGAAACGATAGTTGGTAGCGGATAATGAGAGTATTCAATTGAAAGAAAATATCGCTAAAGCGGGATTTGACTTTATCCACATCGCAATGATGAGAATAAGTAATATAGGATCTCTGGTTGACTCGATAGAGTTGGTCACCTTTTTTAAGGTGGCGAAGAATTCCTGTCTTGATTTGGGAGTGAATTTCTTCTGTATACTGCTGACTCATATTCTTATAATAATTGCGTAAGTCCTGAATATGAAAATGAGAGACTACACCGACCTCTTCTTTGGAAGTAAATAGGTGATCTATGTCTCCAATGATTTTTTCTAAAAAATCGGAGTAGGTATCAATGACCTGATAATCTTTTTTCTTTGGCAGGTTCATATAATAATTTTGAACTAAGTCGTTGAGAGGTTTAAAATTAGATTCGAGAGGAACTTGATCAGAAGAAATTAGAAAGATAGAACGGAAAACATTTTTATTTTTTTCAATCGAGTAGGTATATATATCGTATTTTTGATTGTCCTTTTCTATTGTCTTTACTTTGCTAAATCGGATTTGACCGGCAAGAAGACTTGCTAATAGGTCAAATTTTTTTAAGTCTTCTATCATTTGTAAAAGAATCGAACGGGGATGAATTTCTTTTCCGTGTTCTAAAAGTATATCATCATTTACCGCAAATACAGCTTGTAGACATGGAGTAGATGCCACATAACGTTTTAACATTGTTTCAAAATAGGATATTTTAGGACTTTCAATTATGGTTTGATTCATTGCTATACCTTTCCTAATAAATTTCTTTTTTCTTTCAGGTTTGTCAAGAGAAATTATCTTGCACCAGACTTTCTTGCAGCTTTAGAGCCTTTTCAAATCCAATTCGATTTTGCCATTCTCCATTCAAAGGAAATATCTTTGTGTTGTCTTGAAGCTTACAGCTAATAAATATTAGTCTCAATTTATTACGAAAAAGAGTTCATGTAAACTTGACAGGGCTCAACTTTACCGAACTGCATTTCTAAAGTGCAATGATAAAAAGTTCCTATCAATATTTATAAACTTTTATTTTATTGTCACAGCTTGTTCGATATAAAAAAATAGAATTATGAAATCGGCAGAGATTCCTGAAAATGAACCAGAGCGACTAGCCAAATTATTTGACTACAATGTTCTAGACACGCTTGAAGAAAAGGAATACGATGAATTAACACGACTCGCGGCTTTTATTTGCGATACTCCTATTGCGCTCATCAGTCTGGTCGATCGTGATAGGCAATGGTTTAAATCAAAAGTTGGACTCGATGCAATTGAGACAAGTAGGGACATTGCTTTTTGTGCGCATGCAATTCTTGGTAAAGATGTGTTTGTCGTAACCGATTCACTTCAAGATGAACGTTTTATGGATAATCCATTATCCATAAATGATCCGCATGTTCGTTTCTATGCAGGCTCACCTCTTTTGAGTCCAGAGGGATTTCCAATTGGAACGCTTTGTGTAATAGATCATAAGCCAAAGGAATTGAGCAAACAACAATTAGACGCTCTAGCTATTTTGAGCAAAAGCGTTATTAACCTCTTAGAGATTCGGATTAAGCTTAAGGAAAAAGAAGAGCAAGTTAACTTACTCGCTCACTCGGAAGATGAACTTTTTCAAGCATCTTACAAATATGAAGCATTACTGAGTAGTCAGTCTGTATTTATTGTTAGAACTGATTTACAAGGCAAATACACATTTGCCAACAAATACTTTTGCGATATATTTGGCTCTACTCAATCAGGCATTATAGGGACAGACGCTCTTACACATATCATCGAAGAAGATCATGGTAAATGCTTTAATACAGTTCGAAATTGTATAGAATCTCCGGAAAAATCTTTTTATGTTTCTTTGAAGAAGCCTTTGCCGGGTGGAGGAATTTTATATTCTGAATGGGAGTTTAATTCAATTAAAGACATGAGTGGAAATCTCACCGAAATTCAATGCCTAGGAATTGACGTAACAAAGAAAAGACATGCCTATATTGAGTTGGAAGAATCTCTTGCCAAAGTAAATAATCTGGAATTAGCTATAAATGAACATGCAATTGTTGCAATTACAGACGAGAGCGGTATAATAAAATTTGCCAATGAAAATTTTTGTCGTATATCAAAGTATTCTCAGGAAGAGTTAGTAGGAAAGACACATCGTATTGTTGATTCAAAAAATCATTCTCCTGAATTCTTTCAAGAAATGTGGAATACAATTTTATCCGGAAATGTATGGAAGGGTGAAATTAAAAACAAAGCCAGTGATGGTTCTTATTATTGGTTAAGCGCGACTATCGTTCCCTTTCAAGACGCAAAGGGAATGGCATATGAGTATATATCTCTCGGAAAAGATATAACTCCTTTGAAAGAAATGGAACAGCGGCTAATCGAGCAAAGTTCCTTTATTCAGAAAGTAACAGATACCATACCCGGAATGGTTGGATACTGGACTACAGATCTCAGATGTGCCTTTGCCAATCAAGCCTATCAAGAGTGGTTTGGCAAATCATCAGAGGAAATCATAGGTTATACAATGGAAGATTTATTAGGTAAAGAAATTTTTCATAAGAACAAACCATTTATAGACAATGTTTTAAAGGGCGAAAAACAACAATTTGAGAGAGCACCAACGGATAAGATTGGTTATACTTGGATTCAATACATACCCGATATTGTAGACAATAAAGTAAAAGGATTTCTTGTTTTAGTTAGTGATATTACTGACTTGAAACTTACCGAAATTTCTCTAAAAGAAACAAGAAATAAGCTGACTGAAATATTAGAATCAATTCCTGAGGGGCTAGTTGAAGTTAACCTCCGAGGAGAAATCATTTATGCAAATCAAGGTGCAGCAAAAATCTTAGACATCAAAGAAGATTCAATTACCGGTCGTTATTTTAATTCAAAAGAATGGTTTCAAATTGATTCTGAAGGCAACACATTTCCGGAAGAGAATATGCCATTAGCCGTAGCTATGCGGGAACGAAGAGAAGTGGGTCCTATTGAGCATGGAATCATTGATAGAGAAGGAATAAAGAAATGGCTTTCCGTTCATTCGGTTCCCTTATTTAATAAGGATAATGATATGTATGGCGCTGTAGCAAGTTTTAGAGATATTACGGAAAGACAAAATTTTCAGAATATGATTATCAAGGCAAAGGAAGATGCTGAGAATGCAAGGGAAATGGCAGACCGAGCAAATAAAGCAAAGAGTGAGTTTCTTGCAAATATGAGTCATGAAATTAGAACTCCGATGAATGCGATCTTAGGATTTGGAGATATTCTCAGTGAAAGAATGCAAGATGAAAAATTAAAGCATATTGCCAATTCGATCAGTATGAGTGGAAGAGTTTTGCTGAAATTAATCAATGACGTTTTAGATTTATCTAAAATCGAATCAGGAAAAATTGAATTGAATCTCATCCCGATTCGATTGGAAAAAATCTTTGACGAGATGAAAGTCATTTTCTCTCAGAAGATGACAGAGAAAAAAATTGAGTTCCTATTAGAAATGGAAGAGAATATACCGAGTTTACTTTTGCTTGATGAAATGCGTCTCAGACAGGTTCTACTAAACTTAATAGGCAACGCTGTAAAATTTACAGAGAAGGGATGTATCAAAGTATCCGTTACCGTAATTTCTATCAATACTACAGAGGATAATATTGATTTAACGATAAAGATTGAAGATACTGGAATTGGAATTCCAGAAAAAGATCATGGTAAAATCTTTGAAGCATTTTCTCAAAGAGAAGGACAAGATCACAATATATATGGTGGCACGGGTCTTGGTTTAACCATTGTAAAAAAAATGATTCAACTCATGAATGGAGAAATTTCTGTTCATAGCCGGGAAGGATTCGGTGCAATCTTTACAATGACTTTTAGAAATATTTTGATTCCGGGGACACATCGAACACAGAAGGGAGAAGAGTCAAATCATTCACAGAAAGAACACACGATTCAGTTTGAGCCTGCTACGATTCTAATCGTTGATGATGTTTTCTTAAATCGCCAACTACTGATAAAATTCTTGGATCAAAATCCTGAATTAAAAATATTAGAAGCCGAAAATGGAAAAGTTGCCATAGAAATGGCCAATCTATATAAGCCGGACTTAATTCTGATGGATATAAAAATGCCAGTTGTAGATGGAATGGACGCAAGTAGAATTATAAAATCAACGGAGTCTACTCGCTCTATTCCGATTCTAGTGATTACAGCTTCTGTATTTAAGCAGACGATGGATGAAATCAATTCTATTTGCGATGGAGTTTTGCAAAAACCAGTAAATTACAGTAGGTTAATTTCTTACATTTCTCAATTTATCAAGAACAATAAGACTTCTATAGAAGAAGGTAATACTCATTATCCGTTGCACTCATTGAGTGAATTTGCAGCTTTCAATAAAGAGGGTAGTCAAGCAATACATGATAGAATTATAAAAGATGAATTTCATAAATGGGAAAAAATAAAAAATGTAATGAATATTTCTGAAATCAAGGATTTTTCAAATCAGATAGTTGAAATCGGAGAGGAATACAATTGTAAGCCCATAATTTCGTGGGCGAAGAAATTAGGAGACTATGCAAGTCAGTTTGATTCAAATAGAATTAGTATTTGCTTGGAACAATTTCCTGAATTAGTAAAAGCATTAAAAGGATTCAAATGAAGGAATACCAAATATTAATTGTAGATGATACTTCTGCCAATGTGCAAGTATTAGGACAAATTCTTTCCACAAAAGGATATCAAATAGTAATTGCGGCAAATGGGAAACAGGCGCTAAAAGCCGTAGAGCAGCAAATTCCTGATTTAATTCTTCTTGATATTAATATGCCAGAAATGGACGGGTTTGAAACCTGTAAAGTTTTGAAATCTCAGGAGTCTTTTGCTGAAATTCCAATTCTATTTTTGACAGCAAGAACAGATGCAGACGATATCGCTAAAGCATTTCAAATGGGGGGAAGTGATTATATCACCAAGCCGTTTAATCCTTTAGAGTTATTGGCAAGAGTTCATTTTCAAATCTCACTCAAAGAAAAAACGAGAGAACTAAATGATACGAATGAAAAAAACAAGCAATTGGTTCGTGTGCTTTTGCATGATCTTCGTAATCCAATCAGTGCAATTAAGTCTGCCAATGAAATGGCACAAGAAGATAAAAGCTTAACTGATACGATGAATGGTTTAGTTGGTAAGGCAGTGGATAATTGTCTTAATATTCTAGACAGCGTAAAAAAAATGTATGCCATAGATGAGGCAATGTATTCTCCGCAGCTAACATCAGTTAATCTCAAAGAGGCAATTCAATCTTCTCTTGTTATCTTCGAGCATCGCCTTGTTGAAAAAAAAATTACTGTGCACTTAGACATTCCTGAAAATTTGAATGCGTTAGTCGATGCTAGTTCTTTTGTCTATTCTGTTTTTAATAATCTATTGACCAACGCGATGAAATTTTCTTATTCAGGCTCAAACATTTATATCAAAGGATGCAGGGAAAAAGACACCATCCTACTTTCTATCAAAGACGAAGGAATGGGAATGCCACAAAGTATTTTAAATAATATCTTTGATATAAGTAAGCCCACTAGCCGCGAAGGAACGCAAGGAGAAAAGGGAACCGGCTACGGAATGCCTCTTGTGAAAAAATTCGTAGAATTGTTCGGTGGTAAACTAACTATCGAATCCTTTGAAAAACCTCATCCATTGCAGGGAACAGAAGTTAGCCTCCATCTGAAAGAATCCTAAGACTAAATCATTGCTACAGAGGCACGGAGGATTATTAACCGCGAAGAGCACGAAGGACACAAAGAGAGAACGCTTGTGTTACGATTCAGGAAGACTTTTTACCTAAGAGCCACATAGAAGGGACGTAAAAGCCATTAAATTGCCCTTCTTCGGCTTCTATGTCCCTTTTATTCTAGAACTAGATTGGTCTTAGGTTTAAACGGTGGTAATTCGATTTGTGATGGTGAAAGCTTTTCTCTCTTAATTAAGCAAAACCAAAGTGGTTTCTATTATGGGTATATCTAATCTTTTTATACGATTATTAGTATATTATTTCAATATTTCTGTCTTTTTGCTATTGACTTAATTTCTGGAGTGTGGGGAATATTAGTTTGAAGGAAGGTAATGGAAATTTTATGAAAAGTAAGCTTTTTAGTAAAGGTAAGGAATGAAGCTCCTTAAAATAGGTGATATGGATAAATGAAACGGTCTATTTATTTTGATTATATAGAGGAGAAAATGAATACTCTTGCTACACGGATTAATATTAAAGGTAAATTGAATATTTTAAATTTACACAATCATTCAGAAGATTTTTACCTTCACTTATTCAATGCAATTTTTGACTACAATCTGGTTAATTTAAACGCGAACTTGCAGAATGTAGAGGCGATAGATTTGATTGATCAAAAGAATAAAATATTCATTCAGGTTTCAGCAACGGCGACAAAGGATAAGATAGAAGATTCACTAAAGAAAGATTCTTTAAAAAAATATTCTGGTTATAATTTTCATTTTATATCAATTTCTAAGGAGGCAAGTGATTTGCGCACCAAGAAATATCTCAATCCTCATAGTATTAGTTTTAATCCACAGGTAGATATTCACGATACTGTAAGTATTCTTAATAAAATTAAAAGTATGGAAATAGATGGAATGGAGATTGTTTACAAGCTAATCAGGAAAGAGTTAGGAGATGAAATTGATACATATAAATTAGAATCAAATTTAGCATCTATAATTAATGTTTTATCAAAGGAGGATTGGGATATTAATGAAGGAATAGACCATATCGATAAATTCGAAATTGATAGAAAAATTACAATTAATGAATTAGAAAATGTTAGGCTCATAATTGATGATTATGCACTTCATTACCCCAAAGTTGACAAGATTTATTCAGAATTTAATTCACAGGGAAAAAATAAAAGCAGTTCTGTATTGGGGACTATCCGCAAAGAATTTATTTCTAACCAAAATAAAGAAAAGGATGGAGATTTATTTTTAAAGGTAATCGATGCTGTGACAGAAAAGGCTTTAAAAAGTAAGAATTTTCAACCTATTCCGATAGACGAATTAGAACTTTGCATAAATATTTTAGTTGTAGACGCTTTTATACGTTGTAAGATTTTTAAGAATCCGGAAAATTATAAATATGCTACTACCTGATAATATTCATCCAGAACAATCTATATTTTTTAATGCCTCATTCGTATTAAGGGAGTTACTATTGAGTAGGAAACAAGATATGATTGATCTGTATCAACAGGTAACAGAAAAGAAAAAGATGACCTTTCCGATTTTTTTACTTTGTTTGGATTGGTTATTTTTGTTAAGCATTCTGCAAACGAATAAAGATGGAACTATAGAGTTATGTTCATAAAGAATCTTACTGTATCGACTTCAAATGAAATTATAAGAAACATTCCTTTTAGAAAAGGAATCAATTTAATTATTGATGAAAGTAGTAAACAAATTACGGGAAATAATGTAGGAAAAACTACTGTCCTAAAATTAATTGATTTTTGTCTTGGGGGTAGTCCAAGAAATATTTATCTTGATCCAGAAAATAAAAAACAAGAATACTTACTTGTAAAAGATTTTCTAATTAAGAATCAAGTTTTAATTACGCTCATTTTATCAGAAGATTTAGATGTAAAGAATTCTAGAGAAATTAAAATAGAAAGAAACTTCTTATCTAGAAGCAAAATTGTAAGAAAAATAAATAATGAATCTCTTTCGGAAGAAGATTTCAATCTAAGATTGTTGAATATTTTTTTTCCTGGACATTATGCAGAGAAACCAACGTTCCGGCAAATTATTTCTCATAACATAAGATATAAAGATGAAAGTTTGAATAACACACTTAAGACTTTAGATCATTATACTACCGATGCTGAATATGAAACTTTATACCTCTACCTATTTGGTTGTGATTTTAGTAAAGGAAATCTTAAACAGGAAATTTTATTAAAGCTAAAAGAAGAAGCAAATTTTAAGAGTAGATTAGAAAAAAATCAAACCAAGACTGCATATGAAGTTGCACTATCGTTAATTAATAATCGAATAGATGAGTTAAATAAAATTAAGGCAAATTTTAATCTTAATGAGAATTTTGAATCTGACTTAGAAAACTTTAATAAATTAAAATATCAAATCAATCTTTTAAGTTCAGAAATTACAAAGTTAGAAATAAGGTATAGTTTGATAATCGAGGCAGAAGAAGATCTAAAGTCTACACGAACAAGTATTGATTTACAGCAACTAGAATTAATATACAAACAAGCAACATCCTATACTTCTAATATTCAGAAGACTTTTAATGAACTAGTGATTTACCATAATCAAATGCTAGATGAAAAAATTCGATTTATAAAAAAAGAATTACCAAGTTTGATTATATTAATTGAACAAAAAAAATCTGAATTAAAGAAAAGATTAAATGAAGAAAAAGAACTTTCTTCGAGAATTTCAAAAAGTGATTCCTTTGAAGAATTAGAAAATCTTATAATTGAATTAAATGAAAATTTTAGAAAAAAGGGAGAATATGAAAATACTATTAATCAACTTGAAGAAGTGGAAAAAAATATTAAAGACTACGATACTCAGTTAAATACTATTGAAGCTGAATTATTTTCAGATGATTTTGAATCAGTTGTAAAAACTCAATTATCAAAGTTTAATAAATTTTTTTCTTCTATTTCAAAGATTCTATATAATGAAGAATACGCAGTAAAGCATGACATTATCTATAACAAATATAATCAAAGACTTTATAAATTTTCTTCCTTTAATGCAAACCTAAGTTCTGGGAAAAAGCAAGGTGAGATTACCTGTTTTGATATTGCATTTACTCTTTTTGCTGATAGTGAACAAATTCCTTGCTTGCATTTTTTGTTAAATGATAAAAAAGAATTGGTTCATGATAATCAATTGGTAAAAATTGCAAACCTAGTTAATGAAAAAAATATTCAATTTGTGGCTTCAATACTCAGAGATAAATTACCTAAAGAATTAGATAAAGAGGAATTCTTTATTGTAAAACTTTCTCAAAATGAAAAACTTTTTAAAATTGAAAAAAAATAGTATTTGTGCTCTACCGCCTAACCACGAATATCCACCACAACAGTGGACTACACTCCACTGTTCAGAAGCTATCTGCTCATCTTTCTCTGTGCATTAGTTTCTACTTGACAATTTATAAACAAGCGTAAACAGTAAAACTATGAAATTCGCTGACCCTAAAAACGATGTTGCTTTCCGAAAGATATTTGGAAATGAAGCAAAGAAAGTTATTCTCATCTCATTTTTGAATTCAGTGCTGGGTTTGGAAGGAGACAGAAAAATTATCGAATTGTATTTTCGTAATACTTTTCAACTTCCGAGAGTAGCTGGACTCAAATCATCTATCATTGATGTAAACGTAAAAGACCAATCAGGGACGACGTATATAGTAGAAATGCAACTGAGTGAGGTTGTTAGTTTTGATAAAAGAATCCAGTATTATGTTTCCAAAGAATATTCTTCTCAAATAGAAAAAGGAGACGATTATTCAGTAAGGACAGGTTTCAAACCTGTCCCTACTGTGGTTTTGGTCGGTATACTGGAATTTGAATATTTTGAAGGTCACAACTATTTAACCCGTCATTTAATTTTGAACATGGAAACAAAAAAGAATGAATTGAAAGATATTAACTTTAATTTTATAGAACTACCTAAATTTAAAAAAGAGTTAAATGAGTGTAATACTCTTACTGATAAATGGATTTATTTTATCAAAAATGCAGAGAACTTAGAGGTGATTCCGCCTGACGTTACAGATGAAGGATTAAAACAAGCCTATACCGAATCAGATAAACATAATTGGACTAAGGATGAATTAGATAGTTATGATTATTTTTTGATGAGAGAACAAGATGAGAGGGGAAGAGTTGAATTAGCCGAAAGAAGAGCAGAAGAGAAAGCTGAAAAAAGAAAGGCAATTGAGACTGCAACAGAAATGAAAAAAGATGGGTTCGCGATTGCTAAAATTGTAAAATATACAGGTCTTAGTATAGAGGACATTGAAAAGTTATAAGTCAAATCTCTACATCAAAGAAGCGTAGAGATCTCATTCAATAAATGGTAGAAAAGGCATGGATTCGACTATGCCCTCTAGCCCTAAGATGCCCATCCTCTAGTTCAATTTCCTTAATTTGACAGTTTTAAACCTAATCCAATAACTCTCGTTTTACAATTTCTATAGTAATACCTTGCAAAATGCTAGACAACTTGGCTTTGCTATGGAAAAGTGTTAAAATTATGAATAATAACGAGGGTTGGTTTCTATGTATCGACTAGATGAACAAGAAACGGATAAAGAAATTTATCTCAGCGAAAAGAGTGCAGTATTTCGCGGAAATAGATTTGGTCAACCTGTAATCATTAAAACTCTGCGAAGTGAATATCCCGATCCCGCTCTGATAAGCGAATTCAAGCAGGAATATGAAATCTTACAAAAGCTACAGGGGCAGGGTTTAATTCGTGCGATTAGTCTAGAGAAATTCAAGTCAAGTCTAGCAATTATATTTGAAGACATTGGCGGAGAGGATTTGAGTAAGTTACTTGCTTATAAAAAATTTTCTTTGGTTGAATGCTTGGAGATAATGCTTGCTACAACTAAGGCATTGGGTAAAATTCATTCCGCCAATATTGTGCATCGTGATATTAAAGCGCATAATATCGTGTTAAACGAAAAAACAAGAGATTTACAAATCATTGATTTTGGTTCTGCCAGTTTTCTAATCAAACAAAATTCTTTTATTCCTATGAACAGTTCTCTCGAAGGAACTCTATCTTATATATCACCCGAGCAGACGGGAAGAATGAATCGCACTGTAGACTATCGCACCGACTACTATTCATTAGGCGTTACCTTCTATCAAATTCTCACAGGCGAACTTCCTTTTATCTATACAGATCCAATGGAATTGGTTCATGCTCATATCGCCAAAACACCAGTATCCCCCTTTAATAAAAATGGAACTCCTAAAATTGTATCTGATATTGTTATGAAGCTTCTAGAAAAAAATCCTGAAGATAGATACCAGAGCGCGAATGGACTCATCTATGATTTGGAGTTATGCATTTCGAATCTAGATGCATTGCTATCCAATCCTGAAAACATTGAGGATCGAATTGAAAATGTAAATAATGAATTGCAGATTGGACAAAAAGATTTTTCTACAAAGTTTCAAATACCAGAAAAATTATATGGTAGAGCCAAAGAGATTATTCAAATTCTAAAATCATTTAAGCATGTAACAGAAGGAGAAGTCGAGTTAGTATTGATTTCAGGAAGGTCCGGCATCGGCAAATCAGTATTAATCAATGAATTGAATAAACCTATTCTTGAATACAAAGGATATTTCGCCTCGGGAAAGTTTGATCAATTCAAACGGAACATCCCGTATTATGCAATCACTAGAGCCTTTCAAAATCTACTCAAACAAATATTAACAGAAAAAGAAGAATCTATTTTAAAATGGAAGCATGATTTGCAAGAGGCAGTAGGGGCTAACGGGCAAATTATTGTAGAAGTAATCCCTGAACTAGAAACTTTAATTGGTAGACAACCACCAGTATCCGAGTTAGGTCTTGCTGAATCCAAGAATAGATTTAATCTTGTCTTTCAAAACTTCATCAAAGCATTCTGCAAAGAAGAACATGCAATTGCCATTTTCTTAGATGATTTGCAGTGGGCAGATACTCCTAGTATTTATCTGGTAGAATCTATTCTTACCAATCCAGAAATGAAGTTTCTATTATTGATACTTTCTTTTAGGGATAATGAAGTGTTGTCGACAGATGCATTTTCTCTTATGCTAGATGACTTAAAGAAGAAAGGAATTGACTCTAAGAATATTAACCTGGAGCCGCTTTCCTTAAACGATGTAAATCATTTAGTCTCTGATACCTTGCATCTAGAAAAAAAACACACAAAAGAACTCGCTCAAATTCTGCACACAAAGACAAAAGGAAATCCTTTCTTTGTAAATGCGATGTTTACAAATTTATACGATAAAGATTTAATCTATTACAAAGAAGGAATTTGGGTTTGGGATATAAGCAAAATTGAGCAGGGAAAAATTACCGAGAATGTAATTGATTTACTTATAGAAAAAGTAAAAGACTTAAATTTTTTACAAGCGGAAATATTGAAGTTAGCCGCTTGCATTGGGGATTCTTTTAGTATTGAAGTTTTCTTTGTCGTCTCCGGCAAACAACAAGAGCATATCGCAAATGAACTAACAAGCATTTCGAATGAAGGCTTTTTAATTGTCACAAAAAATATAATCACCTTTGTGCATGATAAAATTCGGGAGGCTACCTATACATTAATCAACAATGAGGAAAGAGCAAAGAATCATTTTCTAATCGGAAAGACTTATTTGAGTCTGACAAAAGCAGAAGACATTGACGATTTAGTTTTTACAATTGTCAGCCAATTAAACCAGGGCATCGTTTATATAACCGAGGAGTTAGAAAGAAAACAACTTTTAGAACTAAATGTCTTGGCGGGTAATAAGTCATTAGCCTCTTCTGCC
>Ga0209174_10000871_pt1 | contig 21874 bp, 11 predicted proteins | sample JI91814BDNA_FD_187505 | JGI IMG/M metagenome (GOLD analysis project Ga0209174, IMG submission 187505) | Wastewater effluent complex algal communities from Wisconsin, to seasonally profile nutrient transformation and Carbon sequestration -... | ecosystem: Engineered > WWTP > Effluent > Algae...
GTTACCCACCGGATAATAAAGGGGTGCACCGGTGCGCCCCGGTGTGCGCGATAGGCATGGCAGAAAGCGCGCCAAGCGCGCAGAATCAATGGGGAACTGCCTCGGCTAGAGCGATGGGACTCACCGGGATGCACCGGTGGAACACCATGGATCGAAGAGGTACGGCGCCGCTGCGAGCTGTTCGAGAAAGTTCTGCTTCACCTCATCAACCTCTATGCAGCGGGATGCGGTGGCCAGCCCACCTCGCTCAGGCGTCGCAGCCTGTCAAACTGTTTGCGTCACAGTTCCGCGCTCAGGAGGCGCAGGCGCCCAGCAGTGCACCTCTGCGCCGTCTCCCCGCTGAGCGCCGATGGGTACTCCGTCGGCTACCTCCAACCCCATTCACCTACCGCGCCGACCCGTGCGATGTCGCTGCGCAGGCGTTCGCCGGCTCGCCGGCTTGCTGCTGCTGCGCCAACCGTGACGCTCCACAGGGACTGCTGTTCAGTAAGCTGCTATCGGTGGATATCTTACCGAGGGCCGTGTTGCGGAAGATCTTAGGGAACGGCGTCACCACGACAAACGAAACGCCGACACAGCCTACCTCGAAAGGCGTGTCAAATGACGTGGCCGTTCCCATTGGACCCGGGATTTTCACAAGTTACTGCGTTGCCATACCCCTTGAAGATCTCGGTGCAGGCGAGAGTACGCGGCCTAGCTTGAATTTCTGAACCAAGGCGAGCAAGGGCGGCAACTCAAGGCACTAGCAATATTCCGTGAATTTTCGTTAGAATGCTATCGGTTGAGGGCCGAGAGTTATGCTCTCGGGGGGAGAGCTTGTGATTGGCCAAGCTTCTGATATCGAACAAGCATTCTATGTCTGCTGTTTGAAGGCGGACTCAGAGAGCTTCATAGCCAGCGGAATCGCCTCGGCTTGGGAGGTAGGCTCATCTTCGCCGCTTGGTGGATTGGCGAGATTGCCAAATGGCTGAACCATATTTATCCCTAACCAACAGCCTGGTAGCTGACCGCTTTGTGGTTGAGGCCGAGATCGGCCGCGGGGGAATGGGCAGCGTCTTTCGCGCCCGAGATCTTCTCACCGGGCAGCCGGTGGCGGTCAAGATTCTCCATCAACGAGCCAACCGCGAGCGATTCTTCCAGGAGGCAAAGCTACTCGCGACGATGTCGCACCCCGCGATCCTAGAATACAGGGCCCACGGAGTTGCCCTGGACGGCCAAGCATATCTTGTTACTGAATGGCTGGAAGGGGAAGACCTGGCGCAGCGGCTTCACGGTCCAGGTCTCAGGCTGTCCGAGTCGCTGCAGCTGGCCCGGGGAGTAGCCGAGGCGCTCCGCGTAGCCCACCGCCAGGGGATCATCCACCGGGACCTTAAGCCCGGCAACCTCTTTCTGCGGGCGGGGCAGCCCAGCCGACCCGTCTTGATGGACTTCGGCATTGCGCAGCGCTGGGGAGAGCAAGACGGGCTGACCAAGACCGGTCATATCATTGGCACGCCGCAGTACATGTCGCCCGAGCAGGCGCAGGGGGAGCCAGTGGGTCCGGCAAGCGATGTGTTTTCCCTCGGGTGTGTGCTTTTCGAGTGTGTGACGGGTCAGACTCCCTATCCCGGCGAGCTCCTAGCCATAGTCTTGGGAAAGCTGCTGGGTGGGGAGGCGCCCGGGCTTGCCCAAGTACGTCCGGAGCTGGCCGGGGAGCTCGCCGTACTAGATGGCTTGCTGAACCGGATGCTGGCTAAGGACCTGGCTGTCCGGCTCGGCGATGCAGATGCGCTGGTTGAGGCATTAGATGGGATTGGCAGCCTGCCCGACTTTGCCGCGCCGGTCCGGCAGACCACACGGCTACCCGCGGTGGCCGCTGCCGAGCAGCGCTTGGTCTCGGTCATGCTGGCGCTGCCGCCAGGGGCCTGCGGGACAGAGCTAGCCACCGCCGAGTTGGACATGCGCACCAGCTCTCGTGAAGCCGCGCCGGTGAGTCAGCTTGATACCAGGGCGCTGTCGCTATTGCTGGGGATGATCGGACTCCGCCTGGAGCAGCTGGCCGATGGCTCCTTGCTGGCCAGCGCAACCGCCGATGGCGACTCGCAAGTCGACCCGGTACTGCGCGCCGCGCGCGGAGCGTTCATGATGAAAGAACGCTGGCCGCAGGCGCAGGTCGTGCTGGCGACGGGCAGGGCGCTGATGCACCAAGGCATCCCGCAGGGCGAGGTGATGGAGCGGATTGGTCAAGTGCTCCAACAGACCCAGGATGCTCCGATGGAGACCACGAACTACGTGCTCTGTGACCGGGTAAGCGGTAATCTGCTAGAGACCCGGTATGCAATGCTGCGCAGCGGAACGTTGTGTCTGCTGCAGGGCGAACTGGGAATGGAGCAGGACAGCCGCGGGCTGCTCGGCAAGCCGACCCCATGCGTGGGCCGCGAGCGAGAGCTGGCGTTGCTGGATGGGCTGTTTGAACAGAGCGTTCAGGAGTCGGTGGCCCGTGCCGCCCTGGTGTTGGCGCCGGCTGGGGGAGGAAAGTCACGGCTCCGGCACGAGTTTATCAAACGGCTGCACGAGCGGCGCAGTAACGCCCAGCTGGTACTGGCCCGCGCCGATCTACTGAACGCCGGAGCCGCTTATGGACTGCTCGGCGAAGTGCTGCGTCAGATCTCGGGGATTGTAGAGGGGGATCCGCTGGGAGTCCGGCAGGAGAAGTTGCTCGGCCAGGTCGCCGCTCACTGTCGAGCCCAGGACGTGGTGCGGGTAGCGAAATTCCTATCAGAGGTCTGCGGGTGTAAGCTGGCAGATGACCCGGAGCTGCGCCTGGCAAGGCAGGATCCTCGGGTCATGGCCACGAATATCGAACACGCGCTGGTCGACTTCCTGAGCGCGCAGTGCCAGGACCGGCCGCTGGTGATCATCCTGGAGGATTTGCATTGGGGCGACGCGCTAACGGTGCGCCTCATCGAGCAGGCGATTCGGACGCTGGGCGAACAAGCGTTTCTGGTGGTGGCGCTGGCGCGGCCGGAGGTCCGGGACCGATTCCCAAACCTATGGACCGGCTGTGATGTGCAGGAGGTGCGGCTCCCGCCGCTGTCCAAGAAGGCGTGCGGCCGTCTGATCGAGCAGGTACTCGGCGCGGCAGCAGGCCCGGACCTGCAGGCCAAGCTCGTAGCGCAAGCCGGCGGCAATGCCCTGCTGCTGGAGGAGTTGATCCGGGAGGCATCCCAGGGGCATGTCAGCGAGCAGCCGGCTACGGTATTAGCAGTGCTTCAAGGCCGAATTGATCGGCTAGAGCCAGAGGTGCGGCGGGTGCTCAGGTATGCCAGCGTGTATGGGGAGGCCTTCAAGCGCAGCGGCGTAGATAGCATCCTGGAACAGGAATACGCGCCCGAGGAGGTCGCCCACTGGCTGGAGCTGCTGTGCCGGGATGAGCTCATCGAAGCCCGACGTGCCAGCAGTCTCCCCGAAGATCAAGAGTACGCCTTTCGCCATGCTCTGGTACGGGAGGCTGCGTACAGCTTGCTGACCGATGAGGATCGGCCACGAGCTCATCGCGCCGCGCTGGAATACCTGGTAGGCAAGGAAGAGAACGACCTGCTGGTCCTGGCAGGGCACGCCGAGCGCAGCCGCCAGCGTGACCGGGCGATCGGGTACTACACCGCTGCGGCGCAGCAGGCGTTTGACTGCTACGACCTGCCCCGAGTCGATGAGTATGCCGAGCGCGCCTTTGCCTGCGGAGCCGAGGGAGCGGCGCGCGGTGAGCTGCGCAGCCTTCAAGCCCAGGCCGCGATGTACTTGCCCCAGTGGCCCCGAGTCAGACCACTGGCTGAGGAAGCGATTCCGCTTGTGCCCGCATACGGCGCGAGCTGGTGCATGGCTCAACACACCTTGATAATGGCTTCTTATGTATTGAGCTGCCAGGAAGATTTCACTTCGCTAGTGCTGCGCTTTGCGAGCTATGATCCGCAGCCCGCAGGGCTCCCTAAGTATGCATATACTTGCGCCTCCGTCATCGGGATGGCTGTGCAGCGGGGAGCCATGGAGGTTGTGACTCCGCTCCAGCGTCGCGTGGATGAGCTGGAGCGATTCTTGTTAGAGGACGAGCGCTTAACTCGTGCGGTCATCTACGGATCGCGCTTCGACATGCTTCGCAGCACTCGGGTTGACCCAGATCAGCAAGTGCAGTGCTGCCAGGCCGCGCTCGAAATCTTGAGCAACACGCCATCGGCTAGAGAGTACCACATCATGACTCCGTATTTTGGATATGCGAAGGCAGAGCGCGGGGACTTCACCAATGGGGCAGAGATAGTCCGTCAAGCGGTGCGCGACGCCCAGGCCTGCCGTGATTCCTTTTCTGTCGTGTTTGCACAGATTCATCTAGCCTCACTGCTGGTGATGTCGGAAAAGGAAGAGTACCTGGCAGAGGCAGAGGAGCTCATCGAGAAGCTCCATCAGGCTCCAGGCATCTCGACCAGCTATCAGGGCTGGCTCTACGGGCTTTCAGGGGCGGTCGCTCTGCAGCGCGGGCAGACTGAAGCCGCCGAGCTTGCGGCGAGGAAGGGTCTTGACAAGCTCGGGTCGGTGCCGTTCCGCCACCTGGTATTCCAGGCGGTCCTCATCGAAGCCCTGCGGCGGCAGGGAAATGTCGCACAAGCACACCGCGAGGCTGAGCAGGCCTTGCAAGCGCTACGGCGGCTGAGTGAGCAGAGTTATCCCGCGATACCCGTGCTGCTGGAAGCCGCACAGACGTTCGCAGCTGCCGGTGACGAAGCTGCGGCAGGGAGTGCGTTGTCGGCTTGCCTGGCTGAGATCAGGCGGCGGGTGAGCTTGATCGTTGACCCTGTCCATCGTCAACAGTTTCTCCAAGGCGTGCGTGTTCACCAGCGCGCGTTCGCTCTGCGCTACAACGACTGCTTATGAGTACGGAGCTGCGCCCCTCCCCTGGGAGTCGTCGCTCTGGGACCCCGATGACTCGTGATTGCTGGCGGTGCTTCACCTTCATGTGAGGCGAGGAAATCCTCAGCGCATTATCCCGCATGCCTTTTGAAAGGCGTAGCACTCCGGGCCGAAGAGCTGCTAAAATGGGCGAGGCGCTAAAGGAAGGAGGAAGGAATATAGATGATCAAACTAATGCAGCCTCCCCCAACTTGGGGTATCCCGAATATCAGCCCAGCCTGTATGAAATTAGAGACCTGGCTCCGGATGGCTGGTCTCTCCTACGAGATCGTCCCATTTGATCTGACCGCAGCCCCTAAAGGCAAGGTTCCGTACATTGAAGAGCAGGGGGCGCTTATTGGCGACTCGACGCTGATCATCGAGCATCTTACCAAGACGCACGGCAGGGATCTAGACGAAGGACTGAGCAGTGTCGAGCTCGCGATCGCGTTGGCCTTTCGCCGCCTGCTCAAAGAAAATAGCTACTGGGTCATGGCTCACAATCGTTACGGCGACGAGGTCAACTGGCCAATCTACCGAGAGATGATCATCCCCATGGTCGCCCCGGACCAACCGCGTGAGGTCCAGGAGCAGGCCGCTGAAGGTTTCCGTGGCGTCATCCTTGGACAGCTTAAGAGCCATGGGCTAGGCCGCCACAGCAGCGACGAGATCTACCGTATCGGAGTCTCCGACTTGAGAGCAGTCGCTGACTATCTTGGGGACAAGCCGTTCTTCATGGGTGAAAGGCCCACTGTGGCCGACGCCACGGTTTACGCGTATGTAAGCAACCTGGTCTCCATCCCATTGGAGAGCCCCGTTAAGCAGTACAGTCTTTCACGGCCTAACTTGACCGAGTACCTCAAGCGCATGAAGGGCCGCTTCTTCCCGTAACGGACTGCGTCGCGCTGACCCTGAACAACAGCGCCCGCGGCTCGGCAGCAGGTGGCCAGAACATTCAGCCAGATGTCCCTCGTTTGCCTTGGCCGAGACCTTCGCGCTGGACGGCTGCGCTCAGCTGGCGCAGCCGTCCTACATCGAGGCCCATTGAGGGTCCTCGGAGCGGCAAAATTTTACGATATCTTCTGCCACATGACCTCATGTATCATAGAAGAGATAATGTCTGTAGACTGAAATTTTCCGAGGCGATCGCATAGTAGGACCGTAGCGTTGCCAATATGAGTTTGCGTCATTGTCGACGGAGAATAATAAATGGGCCAAATTACATTTTCGCCGTGTCAACGGAGAATTTAGGAGCCCATTTATGAACTGCCTCAGGCCTCATGGCCATCACGCCCTGAGCCGATTTCCCCAGGCTCTGTCGTGGATGGGCACCGCCAGCGAGCTAGACGGAGAGTGATGCCGCAAGCGGTCAGAGCCATCGAAGGATTGCTGGGCCAACGCTTCCAAGTTGAAGCGGAGGTCGGACGCGGCGGCATGGGACGCATTCTGCGCGCCCAGGACCTACGAACCGGAAGCCGAGTCGCTATCAAGGTCCTGCATCAACGGGGAAATCGCACTCGGTTCGAGCGCGAGATCGCGATGATGGCCTCGCTGTCTCATTCGTCCATCGTTTCCTATATCGCGCATGGCGCGACGATCGATGGTCGCCCGTTTGTCGCCCTTGAGTGGTTGGATGGCGAAGACCTCTCACAGCGGCTGCGCCGCTCTGGTCTGACGCTTCACGAGTCGCTTGCCCTCATGCGGTGCGTCGTGGGCGCGCTGCGCTATGTCCACAATCGCGGCATCGCTCATCTCGATATCAAGCCTGGCAATCTGTTTTTGCGCGCGGGGCGGCCCGATCAAGTGGTGCTGCTCGACTTCGGGATCGCTCAGGAAACAGACCCAGGCAAGGCGCCGCCGGAGACCGATCTTGTGCTGGGAACACCTCAGTACATGTCGCCCGAACAGGCGCAGGGCTTGCCCGACATCGGACCCGCCAGCGATGTCTTCTCGCTCGGCTGCGTGCTGTATGAGTGCCTGGCTGGGGTGGTGCCGCACCCTGGTACTCACCTGGCGGTGGTGTTGAGCAAGATATTGTTTGCCAAGGTGCAGCGGCTCGCCGAGCTCCGCCCTGAGTACTCGTGCCACTTGGAGGTGATAGACAGCTTCCTCGAGCAAGTCCTGGTCAAGGCTCCTGAGGCTCGTCTGCAAGACGCCGATGCGCTGTGGGTCGCGCTGGACAACCTGCCCCTGCTGCCAGACTTTCCTCCACCGCCTCGCGCGCAGGGCGACCAGGTCATGGTTGCCGCGCAAGAGCAGCGCCTGGTCTCGGTGGTTGTGGCGCTACCGCCAGGAGCGTGCGGGGTCGAGCTGGGCACGATGGAGATCGACAGCGGTGCATCCAATCCGGACGGCAGTAGAACCAATCGCCTGAATAACCAAGACCTGGTCAAGGTCCTGGATCCCGCCGGTGTGCAAGTGGAGCTGCTGGCGGATGGCTCCATCGTCATCACGGCGGGCGGCGATGACGAACAGCCGGTTGACCCCGTAGTTCGCGCCGCGCGCTGCGCGTTCCTGCTTAAAGATCGCCTACCTCATGCGCGAATCGCGCTGGCAACCGGTCGCGGCCTCCTGCATCAGCGATTGCCGGAGGGCGAGGTGATGGAGCGCGTGAGTGCAGTGCTGAATCAACTGGACTCTGCCGACTTCGTCGAGCTCGATGGTGTCTGGGCTGATGAAGTGAGCGGTAACCTCCTTGAAGCCCGCTACGCAATGCAGCGGTACGGACACGGCTACCTACTTCATGGCGAGCGGGGGCTCGGCGAAGAGAGCCGGCTGCTGCTGGGCAAGTCGACTCCTTGCGTGGGGCGTGAGCGCGAGCTCGCACTACTCGATAGGCTAGCGCAGGAAAGCGATGAAGACAGGGTAGCGAGGGCGGCGCTCATCATCGCTCCGATTGGAGCCGGCAAGACCCGGCTCCGGCAAGAGTTTGTTCGCCGGCTTCGCGAGCGCGGAAGCCGGGCCCAGGTCATCGTATCTGCGACTGATGTTATGAGCGCGGGGGCCAGCTATGGACTCATGGCTGAGGTGATTCGGAACCTGTGCGGAATCCTCGAAGGCGAGCCCCTGCAGGAAAAGTGCAGCAAGCTGCGCCAACGGGTAGGCAGCATCGTCCCAGCCTCTGAAGAGACTCGGGTTGCCGTGTTCCTTGGCGAGATCTGCGGCGCCAATTTTCCCGATCAGGCATCGCCGATACTGCGCGCCGCGCGACAGGACCATCGGCTGCTCACGGAGCAAATTGAGCAGGCCCTCATCGATTTATTTAGAGCCCAGTGCGAGCGCCAACCGCTCGTCCTCTTTCTGGAGGACCTGCACTGGGGCGATGCCTTGACCGTCCGCTTGCTCGACGAGGCGCTGCGCAGCCTGGAAGATCGGCCGCTGCTGATCGTTGCCACTGCGCGACCCGAGGTCAAGCAGCTCTTTCCCAGCTTGTGGTCCGAGCGAGCCATGACCGAGTTCCGGCTGCCGGCGCTACCGCGCAAGGCCAGTGAGCGCTTGATCGAACACCTGCTCGGTGATGCGATCTCACCAGCCGAGCGCGGCCAGCTGGTGTCCCAGGCGGCTGGTAATGCGCTGATGCTGGAGGAGCTGATTCGTCAGGCTGCCGAGGGACGGTTCAGCGAGCGACCAGCCACGGTTCTGGCCGTGCTTCAGGCGCGCATCGACCGGCTGGACAGCCAGGCGCGGCGACTGCTGCGGGCCGCCAGCGTGTATGGCGCGGTCTTCTGGCGAGGTGGTGTTGCTGCCATTATGTCTGAAGAGACTTTGCCCGAAGATCTCGATGAGTGGCTAGAGGTACTGCGCCACCACGAGCTGATCGAGGGTCGACGGAACAGCCGCTTTGTCAACGAGGTCGAGTATGTCTTCCGCCATGATCTGGCACGCGAAGCGTCCTATAGCCTGCTGACCGATGCAGACCGCCCGCGCTGCCATCAAGTCGCGCTGGACTATCTCTGCGAGCTGGGAGAGAGCGATCCCCTCGTCCTGGCGAGTCATGCCGAGCGAGCCGGAGAGCAAGCGCGAGCTGCAGCCTACTTCACCGCCGCGGCTCGGCACGCATTTAATTGTAGCGACTGGGAGCAGCTCAACGCTCTGGCCGCGCGTGCGATCGCTTGTGGGGCGATAGGCGAGCTCCTGGGTCAGCTCCGCAACATTCAAGCCTTTGGCTCGTTCGTGCGGGGCGAGTACGATCAAGTTGCGCTCTACTGTCAGGAGGCATTGAGTACAGTTGCCAAGAATGGCGCGGACTGGTGCAGCACCCAGCGCTTGATTTTGATACTGTCGTTCTTTCGCGCTCCGCAAGTGCAATTTGTGCAGCAATGTCAAGACTACCTGAACAGCGAGCCGGAGCCGCTCGCCCGCGGTCAGTATCTGCGGACCTGCTCCTTTCTCCTGCCCTATGCCTGCCAGCGCGGACTCTGCGCGCTGGCGGCCATCGTGAGCCGTCGACTGGATGACCTGGAAAGGCAGGTCGGCCCCGAAGACATCTTGGCTCATGCGAGTCTAAAGTTTGCGCGGGCCGACTGGTTTCGGTTTATCCAGATGAACCTGATGATGCAGCGCCAGTGTGTCGAGGATGCATGCGAGGGCTTCCAGCGGATCGGGGCCAAGGCCGAGCTCTATTTTGCGGTTGCCATGAGAGCAGCCTTGCTTGGCGAGTCCGGTGATTTCGCTGGTGGGGATGCGGCGCTTCGCGAGATTGAGCAGACGGCAAGAGCCGCCCGTAATCATACTGCAGCCCGCTTTGCCCAGCTCCACTTGGCGGCGCTCCTGGTCCAGGCAGAGCGACCGCAGAGCTTCGCGGAAGCTAAGAATCTGCTCCTGGGCGTGATGGCGCAGCCCGGAGTGTCGGTCGGACATCGCGGGTGGGCGCATGCTCTGCTGGGGCAGATCGCCCTATTATCGGAACAGCTTGAGGCGGCCGAACAGGAGGTACGGACTGGACTCGGTCTGCTGAGCACGCGGCCGTTCCTATCCGTGGTCGCGCAGACCATACTCATTAGGACGCTCCGCAGCCAGGGACGAATCGAAGAGGCGCAAAAAGAGGCTGAGTTGGCGCTTTTGAGTCTCGCGGGCCTTAGCGAACAGAGCTATCCTGCCATTCCTCTGTTCGTCGAGGTGGCGCAGACGCGCTACGAAAGTGGGGACACGGTCGGTGCGAGTAGCGCCCTATCCAGTTGTCTGGTCGAGCTCGATCGTCAAGCGAACCTGCTCATTGATCCCAGGTCACAGCAGCGCTTTCTGTGTGAGATTCCAGCTCACGCGCGAGCTAGAAAAATGGCGCAGAGCTGGAATCTCGCAGTAACTTCTAAAGGAGATCGTCAATGATCAAGCTTTTTCAGCTTCCGCCAGCTTGGGGACTTGCCAATATCAGCATGCCGTCCATGAAGCTCGAGACCTGGCTTCGCATTGCCGGACTGCCTTATGAAGCTGCGCCGCCTGCGCAGCCGCCGCCCCCGAAAGGCAAGGTCCCCTATATCGAGGACGCGGGTACCGTGCTCGGTGACTCGACTTTGATCATTGAGCACTTAAAGACCCGTTACGGCAAGGACCCCGATGCCGCGCTATCGCCCGCGGAGGGCGCGGTTGCGCTGGCCTTCCGCCGCATGCTCAAAGAGCACTTCTACTGGATCATCGTCCACTTTCGCTGGCGCAACGAGAGCAACTGGCCCGTATACCGCGCGCTGCTTGCCTCAATATTGGCACCAGGTGTTCCCGCGGAGGCCCTTCATCCGGCGTTAGAAGAGACCCGCAAGGCGATTCTGGCGCAGCTTCATGGACATGGCATGGGCCGACACGGTGAGTCTGAGGTATCCGCGCTCGGCTGTGCAGACGTCGATGCGATCGCCAATTATTTAGGAGATAAGCCTTATTTTATGGGCGCGCAGCCAACGACTGCAGATGCCACCGTATATGCGTTCATGGCAAATTTGGTCGACGTTCCAGTGGAAAGCGGAGTGAAGGCGCGTGCGCTCGGATACCCCAATATTATTAACTATTGCGCGCGTATGAAGGAGCGGTATTACCCTCGATAATGGAAGTCTGCTCTGTGCCCGTGGTTTGTGCTGTTAATATGGCAATTTTCGCGACGATATGTTGCTTGTAATAATGACGGAGACGATTGTGTGAAAAATTCTCCGTTGGAGATAAATTATGACGGAGCGTGGCCTGCCTGCTGAGCCAATTGCAATTATCGGCATTGGTTGTCGCCTTCCAGGGGGTGCAGATAGCCCAGCCGCGCTCTGGCAGCTACTCATTCGCGGCGGCAACGCCATTGTCCCGGTTCCCCAAGAGCGCTGGGACGCGAAGGCGATCTTCGATACGCGCCGCGATAGTCCCGGCAAGACCTGGGCGCGGGAAGCCGGGTTTGTTGACGGCATCGACCAGTTTGACGCGCATCTGTTCGGCCTATCGCCGCGAGAAGCAGCGGCGCTGGATCCGCAGACCCGAATGACCATGGAGGTTGCGTATCAGGCGCTCGAAGATGCAGGGCAAGCGCCTGGTGCACGGTCCTGGACCACGGGCGTGTTCATGGGCATTTCGGGCTCGGACTATCAAGCTATTCAGCTCGCTGACCGCCGGAGCATCGATGGCTACGTCGCCCTGGGAACCGCAGCGTCCATCGCTGCCAACCGAATCTCTCACGCACTCGATCTGCATGGCCCGAGCCTGGCCGTGGATACTGCATGCTCTTCTTCGCTTGTAGCCGTACATCTGGCGGCTCAGAGTCTGCACAGCAGAGAGAGCGACTTAGCCCTTGCCGGAGGCGTCGGCCTGCTTCTTCGGCCAGAGATGACCATCGCCTTTTCCAAAGGCTTCATGCTTGCTCCCGATATGCGGTGCAAGTCCTTTGACGCCCGTGCCAATGGATTCGTGCGTGGCGAGGGCGCTGGCGTGGTGGTCTTGAAGCGGCTTGCAGACGCCCTTGCTGAGCGAGATCGGATCTATGCGGTCATCCTGGCCACCGCGGTCAACCAGGACGGCTTCACTCCGCAGGGAATTGCCGTTCCCAACCAGCGAGCACAGGAGGCCCAGATCGAGGTCGCGTACCGTCGCGCCGGGGTCTCCCCCGCAGAGGTCCACTACATCGAGACCCACGGTCCGGGGACACCGGTGGGCGATCCGATTGAGGCAGGGGCTTTAGGGAACGTTCTCGGGCGCGGACGCGCGAAGGAAAACCCGCTGCTGCTTGGCTCCATCAAGACCAACATCGGACACCTGGAGCCTGCCGCAGGGATCGCCGGACTCATCAAAGCGGCACTGAGCCTGCACTACCAGGCCATTGCGCCCAACATCAACTTCGAGGAGCCCAGTCCTGCCATCGATTTCGCGGGGCTCAGCCTGCGGATTCCGACGCAAGTCGAGCCATGGACAGCGGGAGCGAAGCGACGCATCGCAGGCGTCAATAGCTTCGGGTTTGGCGGCACCAACGCGCACGTCGTACTCACGGGAGCTGAGCTTGCTGAGGCTGAGGCGCCGAAAGCGCAGCCCGAGGTGCACGCTCCCGGAGTGCTGCCGATTTCAGCCGCCAGCCAGCCGGCACTGGCGGCTCTGGTGGGGGCCTATGCCGCTCAGTTGGCTGCTCAGCCAGAGGCAACGCCGGAGCTCATCCGAGGTGCTGCTGTGCGACGGGCACAACACGCACATCGCGTCGCTGTAGTGGGCTCGGATAGACCGGCACTGTTGGCCGGACTGGCCAATTGGAGAGAGCTGGCAACGCATGCTCATGCCAAGCGGCGGTTGGCCTTTGTCTTTTCCGGAATGGGAGGTCAGTGGTGGGGCATGGCGCGTGACCTGCTGACGCACGAGCCGGTCTTCCGCCATGCGATCGAAAAGCTCGACGGATTGATAATGGCGCGCGCCGGGTGGTCGCTGCTGTCAGAGTTCCTGGCTCCGGAAGAGAGCAACCGCCTAACCCACGATTTTGTAGTGGGACAGCCGGCCGTGTTCGCGCTCCAGGTGGCAGTGGCTGCTCTTTGGCGCTCCCTGGGCGTTGAGCCGACTGAGATCGTTGGCCACAGCGTTGGCGAGATTGCCGCTGCACACATCGCTGGCGCCATCACGCAGACGGACGCCGTTGATCTTGTGATAAGCCGCAGTGAGCTACAAGCGCGGCACGCCGGCCAGGGGGCGATGGTCGCCATCCCCTGGGAACGTCAGCGGGTGCTTCCCTATCTGAATAGTCGGGTGTCAATCGCTGTGGTCAACAGCCCGGAATCGACTGTACTCGCTGGCGCGCGCGACGATCTGGAAGCTATTGTCGCGCAGCTGAGCGGTCACGGGGTTGCCGCGCGATGGCTCGCGGTTCCCTTCCCCGCGCACAGCCCGCTGATGGAGCAAGCCAAGCATTCCCTTGTGGCGCACCTAAAAGATCTCAGACCGTCTGCTCCCGCGATCTCCATGTATTCGACAGTTACCGGGAGGCGGGTCGAAGGCATCACTCACGACGCCGAATACTGGGGAGAAAACACCAGGGCTCCAGTCCTGTTCCTCGACGCGCTACAGGGTCTGGTTGACGTGGGCGTGGATGCTTTTGTCGAGATCGGCCCTCATCCGGTTCTGGTCTATGCAATTGGTGAGCTCGGCGGGAAGCTGCGTAAGAATCTGGTGGCGCTCCCATCGCTGCGGCGCGACCGAGCCGCCGGCGCTGTGCTGCGTGAGAGCCTGGCGAAGCTGTGGTCCGTTGGTTGTGAAGTGGACTGGCAGCGTGCCTATGGGCTTGGCCCTGCACTGGAGCTGCCGCGATATCCGCTGCAGCGCGAGACGTTCTGGCGGGAGTCGGAGGTATCCCGTAGAGCGCGACATCCGCGAATCGAACATCCACTGCTGGGCGCACGCGCCCCTGGACCGCAGACCCAGTGGACTATAGACCTGGCGCGCGCTGAGCTGGCCTACCTGGAGGACCACAGCGTCCAAGGGTCTGTGATCTTGCCCGCCGCCGCCTTCGCCGAAATGGCTCTGGCCGCCGGCGAGCACCTGCTCGGGCAGGATTCCGTCTGTCTAGAGCAGGTGCGCTTGCTGGCGGCGATGTTCATTGACTCTGAAAGTCCAGCCGAGGTGCGTACTGTAGTCCTTTCCGACGGGCCGCCGCGGCTCGCGATCTCCAGCCAGAGGGCCCCCGGCGATCCGTGGACTCTGCACTGCCAGCTCAGCGTGAAGCGAGCCGAGCGGCCACGGCAGACCAGACTTGCGCTCGACTCAATCCGAGCCCGCTGCACGCAGCCCATGGAGGCCGCAGCCTTCTATGAAAAGCTCACCCGGATGGGCGATAACTTTGGGCCACGCTTTAAAGGAGTGCGCCGGCTGCTGCAAGGCCGCAGCGAGGTCTTGGCCGAGATTGAAGTGCCTACTGAGCTCATCGGGCAGCTCGATAGCTACCGCGCCCATCCTGTTATCATAGACTCGCTGTTTCAGTCGCTGGTCGCCAACTTCGAGGTCTGCGAAGAGTATAGCTGCTTGCCCGTATCAATCGAAAGATTGACTGTGTATGCGCCGCTACGTAGCACGAAGTATATATCGTATGCTCATATCATTGACAGGCATCTAAATGGGACCGTTGGTGAGCTCTACTTGACCGACCTCGATGGGAACGTGCTGGTCGAGGTGAGCGGGTTTGCATTCTGTGCTCTCGAATCGGTCGCCGCACGTCATGCGACACGGAGTCAGCTGCTCTGGCACGACGTATGGAAAAAGGCCCCGGCTCTTGAAGCGACGACGAAGCTGGCCGGAGCTTGGCTGATCGTGGGCAGTCAGGGTGGCACGGCGGGCACGCTCGCCCGAGTACTGGGCAATCATGGCGTGTCTGCTGCCGTGTTGCCGGCTGATGCAGGCAGCGAAGTGCGGCGCCGCTTGGAGGCGGCGGCGCCGGAGCCCAGCGCAGTCGTTTGTGGGGTCGTGTTCGTGGCCGAAGCCGAGCTGCCGGGCGACCTCTCGCTCCTCGTGCAGGAAAGCTGCGCTGCCCTTCACTTGGTGCAAAGTCTGGCCGCCGAGCCGCTGCGCGGAAACCTCCGACTCTTTTGGGTGACGCAAGGCGCGAGGAGCGCTGCGCTCCACCTGGCCGGCGCTGCTATCTCCGGCTTGGCCCGTGTGGTTGAAAACGAGCATCCAGAGCTGCGCAGCACGCTCGTCGAGCTGGATGGCACCGCCGCGTCCATTGCTGCTCTCGCGGTCGAGCTTCTGGCCGACAGCCCAGAGGATGAGCTGCGCCTGACTGGTGAGGGGCGTTACTTCCATCGTGTGGAGCAGGTGAAGCGTCCGATGGTTGGCAAGGCCGGTGCATTGAGCCGCGCCTGGGTGGAGCATCTGGGCGCGCACACTCGGATCGCGATCCTGGCAGCGCCGCTGCCACAACCTGGCCCAGGGCAAGTCCTTGTTGAACTGCGGACGGCGGCTCTGGCGCAGTGGGATGCCTACCGGATGTCGACCGGTAGCGGCTCACATCAGACTGGGTGCATCGCGGTCGGCACGATCATCGCGGTAGGGGAAGGAGTTGAGCTGCGTTCAATCGCCGAGCGGGTTATCGTCATCGGACATGGGCTCTGTGCTACACATGCCGTCGTCCCTTCGCGCTTCACCGCTCCTGTCGCGGAACCAAGCGATCGCGAGCTCTCAGCTGAATCGGCGCTAGCGGCACTGGCGGCGACCATCCTGTTCGCCGAGGTAGCCTCCAGTGCACGCGTCGCTACGGTCGGCGGCACGTTGGCCATGCGACGCGCTTGCGCAGTGGCCGCACGACAGCGAGGTGCAACCATCGTTCACGATCCTGCATCCGCTAAGCGCGACTTCGATGCTGTCTTTCAGCTCACAAGCCCTGCGGATTTGACCCGCATCGCCAGGTTGATCCGTCCAAACGGACAGCTGCTTACACTCGGTCCGGCTGTTCTGGATCACGCTGTGCTCTCGGCTGCCCTATCGAGTGGGCTCCGGCTCTGGCAGTTTGATCTCGGACACTGGCTTGATGAGGCTGCGCCTCAACTTTCCACTTATCTTCAGGAGGCGGCGAAGATGCTGCCGCTCGATGAAGTTCATGAAGAGGCGGCGCGCGTAGCTCATCCAGGGCTCTTATCCTCAGAGCCCTTCCATGACCCTGTGATGATCTCCACCGCAGGGCTGCGCCCCGATGCGATGGAGCCGCTGGCGCTGCCGGCGGATGCGACCTATCTCATCGTCGGCGGACTCGGAGGCTTTGGCCGCAGGGTTGCCGAGTGGCTCGTCGCCTGCGGAGCCAGACACCTCGCCCTGATCGCGCGAAGTGGCGCCAACACTTCGGAAAAGCTCGCGGTCATCCAGAGACTGAAGTGTGCAGGCTGTCGTGTCTCGGTACTACCCGTGGACGTTACTGACAAAGCGGAGCTTACACGCACGTTCGAACAGATCCGGCAGACGATGCCGCCGCTGCGCGGGGTCTTCCATAGCGCGATGGTTCTCGAAGACTCAACTATCGGCCAGCTTGCCGCAGAAGGGCTCCAGCGTGTCCTGGCACCGAAGATGTCCGGGGCCTGGAACCTGCACGAGCTCACAGTGCCGCTGCCGCTCGAGCACTTCATACTATTTTCATCGACGGCCAGTCTGATCGGGCAACCCGGTCAGGCCGCGTATGCAGCGGCGAACGCATTTCTAGACGGGCTGGCACTGCTGCGTCGGGCGCAGGGCTTACCTGGGCTGTCCATCGGCTGGGGAGTGCTGGGAGGCGCCGGCTATGTCGCCGAGCGCGATGGGGTCCGAGCGCATCTGGAGCGGATGGGGCTCACTCCGATCCCGCTGCACACGTCTCTGGCTCTACTCGGTGATCTGATGCAGGCTGACTTGGACGTGGTCAGCGCGTGCAGCATCGATTGGCGCCGCTGGGCGCGAGCCAATGCCAACGGGCTGCGGCCGCGGCTCGGGGGACTGAACCGGATTGAGAGCAGCACGGCCCAACCTGAGACGTGGCAGCAGGCTCTGCACGACAGTGTTGCCGAGGAGCGCCTGCCTCAGCTTCTGGGCGGTCTTACCGAGCGGGTGGCCAAGATCCTGGGCACGAAGCCTTCGGCGCTCAAGTCAAGTGACAGCCTGGGTGAGCTCGGATTGGATTCGCTAATGGCAGTCGAGCTGCGCAATCGGCTCCGCCAGGACCTCGGCCTGGACTTGCCCACGCTCACTTTTCTGCAGGGACCTACCCTGGAACAGCTTGCCGACAAGCTGCTTGCGCGGCTGTTTCATGCAGACACGATGCGGACTGCTCCCGGCGCGGAATCGAGCGCTGGCGCGAAGCACTCGGCAGTGGGTGCGCCGCGGCTGGCTTGGTTCACGCGCGGCCCGTCAGCTCTAACGACCCCAGCCCGGGCGCGTCTGTTCTGCTTTCCCTATAATGGCGGCGGGATCTCGAGCTTCGGCAGTTGGACCGCTGGTCTCGACGGGGTCGACGTGGTCTCATTAAAGCTGCCGGGCTGGCGCGATCGTCCCGATGAGGCGCCGAGCTTGTCCTTTGCCCAGCTTGTCGAACAAACTGTCGAGGTGATGGCGCCCTGGCTCGATCGCCCTTACATCCTCTATGGTCACAGCCTTGGCGGACGCCTCGCGTTCGAGGTCGCCAGCGCGCTGGAGGCGGCGGGGTTGCCGCCGCCCGCCGCCGTGATCGTCGGCGCCTGCCATGCACCGATGCTGCCGTCGCCATTCCCGACCGACGTGAGCGCCCTGCTCGCGCAGAGCATGGATCAGCTTGGCATGAGCAGCGTGCTCAAGCCGGCCCTAGAGGATCCGGAGCTCATGCAGAGCCTCATCGCTGCACTGCGCAATGGTCTGAACGTGCTTGCCAGCTGGCGACACCAGCCGGAGCGAATGTTGTCCTGTCCCCTGGTCGCGGTGTACGGTGATAAAGATCCGCTGGTCCGTCTCGAACATCTGAGAGGCTGGGAGACATTGACCACCGGGACATCGGCCATCGAAGTCATCAGCGGCGGCCACCTGTTTGTCGATACTGCTCGCACTGCGACCTTGGCACTTGTCAAAAAGCATCTAGCACAGGTAGAGCGCGCCCGATGAGCCAATCATCCTTGGTAGGAGCATGGAAGCTGGTCTCGGTGGCCATGGTTGGCGAGGGGCAGAATGTTCCGCTGTGGGGAGAGAGACCCCAGGGCCAGATCATCTACACGCAAGAGGGCCGCATGGCCGCTGAGCTTATGGCCCCAGTCCGCCAGCTGTGGGCGAGTGCCGATGTTCGCCGGGCGACGTTGGTCGAGCGGGCGGAGGCCGTCGATGGCTACCTTTCCTATTCTGGGAGCTGGGAGTCTGACGGTCGGGTGGTCAAGCACCACCTGGAGGTTTGCCTGATCCCAAACTGGGTCGGAACCACGCAAATTCGCTATCTCAGCTATGAAGGGAGCCTGTTGGTATTAAGCTCTGCCCCGCTCCTTTTTGACGGCGTTACGCAAGTATTGAAGGCAGCTTGGTGCCGCTTCTAAAGCGTCTGAGAGAACCTTCTACGGAGCCATCGTCACCCGAAAGCTGTCGCGCTTTTACACGGGCTCGCGAGCAGACCACCCATCGGCTTGCGGGCGGCAGGCCATAAGGAGTAGCATGCTGAATGACAAATTGGCCGGAAGGCCATGGATGCTCTACGGCGCGACCGGACACACGGGGCGATTGATCGCAGAGCACGCCGTGTCGCGCGGGCATCGGCCAATCCTGGCCGGCCGCTCGCGCAGCAAGCTCGAGCCGGTGGCCGCGGCGCTGGGGCTTGGCTTCGCCATCGTGTCGCTCGCGGATGCGCATGAGCTACGCCGCGCGCTCCGCAACGTCTCCCTCGTGCTGCACGCTGCTGGGCCCTTTAGCGAGACCAGCTCTCCGATGCTAGAAGCGTGCCTTGACGTGGGCGCGCATTATCTGGATATTACAGGCGAGTTACAGGTTTTCGAGCACACTTTGGCCCACGATGAGAAGGCGCGCGCGCGTGGGATTGCGGTGGTGAGCGGCGTCGCGTTCAATGCTCTGCCGAGCGATTGCCTGGCGTTGTACTTGAAGCAGAAGGTATCGGATGCTTGTTCACTCGAGCTCGCGGTAGCGGCGGACGGCCTGCCGAGCGGGGGTACCACGAAAGCCATGTTGGATATGCTCCGCATGGGGAGCCTGCGGAGGCGAGACGGCGTGCTCGAGCCAGTGGAGTTCTCAGGCAAGCGCATCCCATTCCCGTTAGGGCCCCGGTATGCTGTATGCTTGCCCTGGGGCGATCTCTCGACCGCCTTCCGAACGACCGGCATTCCCAATATCCAGACCTACTTCGCAAGTCAGTGGAACACAGCTCGCGCTGTAGAGTTCGCTGCACCGTTTATGCGCCGAGTGCTCTCGTCCAAGCGCGTCTTCGACACTTGCTGCTTGCTTGCCGATGGGTTGTTGGGGGGGGCCCCACCTGGGCCGCGCCCCGAAGCGCGATGGCAGGTCTGGGGTCGGGTAGAGAACGCACGAGGTGAGGCGCGCGAGGCCTCGCTTGAGACCCCTGAAGGGTATATTTTCTCGGCGCGCGCAGCCGTCCAGTGTGTTGAGTGGGTGTGGGAACGCGGGCTCATCGGCGCCCACACGCCAGCTTCTGCATTCGGGGCAACGGCGGTCCGCGAGATCGTTGGCGTTGTCTGGAACGGATGAGACCAAGGCGATCTTGTCCAAGCAACCGGGCGGCATCAGCTCGGTGGACTGACCCAGCGGGCCGGCCCTCCACCCGAGCGCGGTGGACAAGGCTGGTCATGCTCCGTTGGGAGGGGCTGAGGTTCATAGGCGGCAGCTGAGTAGAGATTCTTAAGAAGGCAGTCCTACAAGGTTCGCGCCGATCGCGGTCCTCCCTCCGAAGGCCATCCATCTCGCGCCGGGCCAAGCAGCCGGCGCGGTGGTGGAGCGCTTGATCGGGTCCCCCTCGGCGCCCGCACCAGCCGAGCCCACCGACTTCCCCACCGTCCAGGTACATCTCTGGGTACATCTGGGTACGCCGTTGCGCCACCTTTCCGACGGCAGCTACTTTTCTTCTTCGCCCTCAAGGACCCGGCCCGAGTCCTCGCCAAGCGAAGTTCGCATAGGTCGGCCCCGTCGCTGGTGCGGGCTTTTGCCAGCGCTCGGCACCACTGTCACACCAGTTTTCCCACCGATTTCCACGGCCTTGCGTAGGCCGGCGAGCTCAGTGGCGCGGCTCAGGGCGGTGCGGATCTCCACTTCATTTACCGTCGAGTAGTGGTGGTGCATCTTGTCGGTCTCATGCCCGTTGATCGCCATCGTCACGACTTGGCTGGTCCCCGACAGCCGCAACAGGTCCTTGCTCGTGCGGCGCATGCCTCGCGGTGTGATCTTCTTGGTCAAATTTAGGCGGCGCTGGATGCGGCCAAATATTCCCCAGAGCGTTTCTTTAGACAGTAAGCTCCCGTCGGCTTTGGGGAACAGCAGGGGGCTTTCCCGCATCGGGCCGGGCGGCAAGCTGTCTATATGATGGCGGAGCATCTCGAGCAGCTCTGCCGACAACGGGATCTCGGTGTCCTTGCCGGTCTTGGTCCGCTCCATGATCTCTTGACCCAGTGTATGCGAGCGGCGATTCAGCAGCCACCCTCCGTCGTCAAACAAGATATCTTCCTTGTATAAGGCACGCAAGCTGGAGGGACGGAGGCCCAGCCCAAATCCTAAGCAGATGATCGTCAGGTAGTCAGGGTATAGCTCGGCAACCGCAGAGAGAAACTCCTCGGTCTCATGGGGGCGCAGGGAGTTTGGCTGTTGCCGTGTATAGGTCCGTCGGAGGCTGTGATCGAATCCAGGCAGGTCGGAGACGATGTCGGGCAATCCGTACTCGCGCGCAAACGCGCGGACAATGACTTTGACGACTTTCATGATGTTGTCGCACGTATGTGGCGCCCAGAGCCCCCGCGTGATCTGGCCGGCGAGGGTCTCATGATAATCGATAAGGTCTGTGCGACGCATCTCGGACATGTAGAGATTGCCCAGCCGGGGGACGATGTGATTTTGCAGGGTCTGGCGCCATTTCTTGCGACTCGCGGCCGAGCGGATCTGCCCGGTTTGGACCTTCTTGGCCAGGAGCGCCGGGGCGTAGTCGCTCAGGCGGACCTTGGGGACACTCAGCGGAGCGTCCGCTTTGGCGATCCTGGACTTTTCTTCGACCAGCTGGGCCACGGCCTCGTCCAGGGTCCCGTCGGGCAGTATGCGCCGGATCTCGCGGTCCTTGCCGGTGCGCGGGTCGCGGACGCGGGCGCGGATGACGAAGCCGCCCTCTTTTCGCCGCCAAATGCCAGGCTTGGTGGGTTGGGCGGCGATCATCGTGTCGAAACGGTGGATCCATTGGGTGCGGGGCATGAAGGCTCCTCGATGGGGTAAGGCCGCGCGATGCGGCGGGTTGTGCATAAGAGGCCCGCGGCAGGTCAGGCCCGCGGCAGGGTCCAGTAGGCTTCCAGCTCGGCGATCAGCTGCGGATGCGCCGCCAGGAGCGCCAGCAAGCTGACCAGCGGCGCCCCGGGGACTCCGTCGCCGGCACGAAGCCTTGATAGGTAGCCTTGGCTCAGGCCAAGCAAGAGTTCGGTCCGACGCTGAGGCAGGTTGCGCTGCACACGCGCGACCGCGATGGCTACGCGCTGGCGCAGATCGGCCCGATAAAGAGACTCAAGGAGTTCGGCAGGGACGGCATCGAGTCCCAAGGGTTCGTACTTGCACCGCCGGCAGGCGGGCAAGCACAGCTCGGCGGGCAAGGTCAGGGCGGCGTTTCGGTAGCGCACCACCCGACCCGGCCGGGCCAAGGGGTGCACCGAGGCGTAGCCGCAGCAGGGGCAGCGCTCGCCTTTGGGAGGGGCCATCCGGTGCGCTCCTGAGGGGTAGACGGTGGTTACTTTTTCTCGACGAGCACGAGGTGCATTTCCGGCAAGCCGGATTGCGGGGAGAGCTCGCCATGGGTGAGCAAGCCTCCGAGGGCTCGGACCAGCTTGCGCACTGCCTGCGT
>Ga0209174_10000872_pt1 | contig 21861 bp, 21 predicted proteins | sample JI91814BDNA_FD_187505 | JGI IMG/M metagenome (GOLD analysis project Ga0209174, IMG submission 187505) | Wastewater effluent complex algal communities from Wisconsin, to seasonally profile nutrient transformation and Carbon sequestration -... | ecosystem: Engineered > WWTP > Effluent > Algae...
AGACTATGATGCCATTTTGAAAAAGTATGTTGCAAATGGGAAGGTCGCCTATACAGAATTAGCCAAAGATTCGAGTCTTAAGTCTTACCTCGATTCTCTTTCTTCTATACAATTAGCGGATTACAATGGTTATTCGAAAGAACAAAAGCTTTCTTTTCTAATTAACGCATACAATGCATTTACCTTAAAAATAATTATTGATCATTATCCTCTGAAAAGTATTAAGAAAATTGGGTTTCTTCCCGGGGCTGCTTGGAAAAAAAAGTTTTTCAAACTACTAGGAGAAGAAAGAAATTTAGATTGGATTGAACATGAAAAGCTTCGAAAAGATTTCGATGAGCCTCGCATTCATTTTACTATCGTTTGTGCTTCTATTGGTTGCCCTCTTTTGGCTAATGAAGCGTATACCCCGGAAAAGATCGAAAGACAAATGCAAACCGCCTACCTTCTGTTTCTAAATGATGCATCAAAGAATCGGTATGAAGTAGCGGCTAATACTCTTTATCTCTCACCTATCTTTGATTGGTTTAAAGTAGATTTCACCCGTAAAGGTAGCCTAATTCAATTTGTGCAACCTGCGTATAAAATAAATATTCGAGAAGATGCAAAGATTCTTTATACTGATTATGACTGGAATCTTAACGATAATCCGGTGCGTTGAGTTTTTGTTGGAACTTATTTGGTATAGCTTCGCCATCGGTGGTTTTTAGGTTTCGAGTTAGGCTTTGTTGGTGTAGGTGGTTTTTTTGTTTTGGAATGTAATCATATCAAGATTGGGTTCAAAAGTTGAATTTCGTGCGCAAAAAAATAACTTTTTCTTTAGGGAAGGATTTTTTTATTTGAGTCTGGTATTAGGCGGGAGTGGATTCATTCAATAAAATATTTATTGCCTAATTTCTTTATTCAAACCAAGTTACTTTTACGGAGACATCTATGAAATTTATTCGTTTATCCAAACAAAATCTATTTAAAATTCTACTCGTATTTAGCTTGTTTTTCTTTTTTTCAGGAAAAGAAATCGAAGATGCGGAAATTCCTGATTCACCGCTGTCGCTTACAGCCGGCGATGGAGCGGGGCTTGTATTAAAAGGCTATGAGTCTAACACGGTGTTAGATGGCTTTATTGCATTCACCGAAATCAAATTAAAATTTTACAATCCCGAAAATCGCCAGAGAGAAGGGCGGTTTAGAATCACTCTACCGGATAACGCTCATTTGGCTCGATTTGCTATGCAGATAGATGGACGCTGGCAAGAAGGCGAAGTAGTTGAAAAAGAAAAAGCAGTTCGGGCATATGAAGATTTTCTTCATCGAAAACAAGACCCTGCTCTTCTTGAGTCAGATGCAGGCAATGAATTCAGTGCGCGAATCTTTCCTATTCCCGCCAAAGGGGACAAGGATTTAATTGTTTCGTATTCTACTGTTTTAGATACCGAGCCTCCGCAGTATACGATTCCACTTGTTGGACTTCCTGAGATTGATAATTTTAAAGTCACTGTTCTTTATGATGAAAAAGAATTTCAACAGGAAAATCAAAAAACCACTCCAGTGAAAGACGAAGGCAATACAGTAAACAGAAAAGTATTCTCCATTCAAAAGAAAAATTATAAACCAGAACGAGATTATGCCTTCGAGCACAAAACAAAGGGTAACCTCTACTTAAAGAATGAATCTTTGTTTGCACTTCATTTTGTTCCCTTCAAGGAATCATCGAGTGAAAAATTCAAATCGGAGAAGGGAGTTTTCTTAATTGATACTTCTGCCTCTGCCGCGATTCGTTACAAAGAGCATTTAGAAAAATTGGAAGAAGTTATTAAGAAGCTTGGTCTTAAAGAAATTCATATCTTTGGCTTTGACAATAAGCTTACCTATTACGGCGATTCAATCGAAGACTTAAAGAAGTTAGAAAAAATTCTTCCTCTAGGAGCGAGTAATCTCTATTCTGCGCTCAAAGGAATTTCCTCTAAGGCAGACGTAAAGGACGCAAGGTTATTTTTAGTTTCTGATGGCGTTGCCACTGCTGGAAATATAGAGAAAGCTAAGATTGCCGAGCTAGTTAAGAGTCAAAAGTGGATTAGCCGCTTGGATTTTATCATTCCCGGCACGTATAAAGATGCAGGCTTAATTAAGAAAATAATTCCTCTAGGAAAAAATCCTGGCACAAGTGTTGAGCTAGGAGATGAGTTAGATTCTATTCTTAAAAAGATAAATCGAAAAGTCTACACTGACAATAAAATTTCTATCGCAGGGGCAAAATGGTTTTATCCGGACACTCTGGATTCGATTCAGCCCGGCGATCCAGTTGTTGTATTTGGTGAATTAAAGGATAAGAGCGGTAATCCATCAAAGGACATTCAGTTTAATGGAAAGCCTGTGGATAGTTTTACCAATCTTACAATGGATGAATTGCTACTCGAGCGCGAAGCAATGGCAGCGCGTATCAATCGCCTCATTGACTTATCCGAGAAAGAACAAAATGAAGATACCGCAAAAGGATTTGAACTACAAGCACGTGAGCTTTCGATTAAGCATCGAATTCAATCTCCTTTTACTTCCTTTTTAGTTTTAGAAACCGAAGCAGATTATCAGAGATTTCAAATTACCCGTAACTCATTGACCAATATATTAACCATTGGTGTTGGTGGGTTAGAGGTGATTAACCGCCGTAATTCTAAGAATTATGAATTCTTAAATGAAGAAAAAATTGAAGAAGCAAAACGAACCAAACAAGAAGAAGCAAATCGACTTGCTAAAAATCATCCTAAGAAAAAAGCCAAAGGGAAGAGTGGAAATTCCTCTACTCCGGCTAATGGATCTATTGCGATGAAGGATTCTTCGGAAGCAGAGGAAGATGAAGACGATGCTTCGATGGAAGAGCCGCGCAGATCAAGTGATAAAATGTCCCCTCCTTCTCCAGCCAGTCAGCCAATGCGCGAAAAGGACGTAGATAGAAAGAAGATGGATGAATCGGTAACTTCGGGAAAATCATCCGTAGCCGATACCAAGCCTTCTCCTAAACCAGAAATGAAGACTGAGGAATTAAAAAAAGAAATTTCCGTTGAAAAGCCACAACAAACTACGGCTAATACTGTTATACCAACAAGAGATGAAGTCGAACCACTTCCCGAAAGAGAAAGGCGTAAACTCGAATCTATTCGTAGACCTCCGCCACGTCCCCGTCCTGAGCCAGAAGAGAAAAGAGAAAAGGTAGAGGCTTATACTGGAAATATGAAAAAGTTCCAGTCCTTACTAGATAAGAAAGAATTAAAGAAGGCTTATCAATTTGCTTTAGATTGGCGTATCAAAAGTCCCGATGATGCCTTAGCTCTCATCGCTCTCGGAGATGCATTCGATAAGTTAGGCGATAAACCAAATACAATTCGCGCTTACACTTCTCTTGTAGATTATTTTCCTAAGCGAGCGGATATTCGTCGTTGGGCGGGAGAGAAACTCATGTCAATCGGAGAATACGATGATGCAATCGACACTCTAAATCATGCACTCACTCAACGTCCCGATCATCCGAGTAGTTACCATCTATTAGCCATTGCCTATATCAAAGACAAACAATACAAAGCAGCGGCAGGAATTGCACTTAAAGGAATCAATTTTCAATTTGATGGAAGATTTGGTGCCGTGCATGATATTCTATACGATGACTTAGATTTGGCTTATAGTCTTGCTATGAAGACAGACAGCAAAGACAAAGAATATTTTACCAAGATAAAGTCTGAGTATAAGATGAAGCAGCTAACAAAGGAAATCCGATTCATCCTGGTTTGGGAAACAGATGCGAATGACGTTGACTTTCATATCTATGATAAAAATGGAAACCATGCTTTCTATAGCTCGATGGAACTTGCCAGTGGTGGTGCGCTTTATGCTGATTTAACCGGTGGTTATGGTCCTGAATGTTTTCGTATTATCAATCCACTTGCATTTCCATATAAGCTAGAAGCTCATTATTATAGCCGTGGACCAATGGGCTATGGAATGGGTGCAGTTCAGATTATCCGCTATGATGGTGATAAAGATTTGGAAGTGGATACTCGTGATTATGTGATCATGAATGATGGTGCGTTTCTTGACCTAGGAAGCGTTAAGGAGTAGAATTTTCTTGAACTTCTCTAATCATTACTTGTAAGCTTGTTTCAAGAGCGTGGGAAATCTCCTTTTCTACATGGAGGTTTCCCTCTTTATCTACTTTATTTCGTAAAAATTCAATGTGCACAGCAGCTTCTTCGATTATACGTGCCGACATTACGGATAACGTATTTGTTAAGGAAGCTTTTACGATTGGTGATGCATTCAATAAGGCAATTGGCTTTCCAATAAATTCTCCACTTGATACAACCCAGTCAAGTGCATTTTTGAATACACCCGGAATTCCATGTGCATATTCAGGACAGGAAATATAAAATCCATCGGCTAATGCTAATTCTCTGCGCCAAATTTTTACATTTGGTAAGACTTCCTCTTTATCTAGATCGGGATTAAAATGAGGAAGCTGGTCAGTATGTATGCTAATTTTGAAATCTACATTCTTTGGTGCAAGCTTTGCAATTTCGTTTAAGGCGGCTAGATTCGATGAGCCTCTTCGCAGACTTCCGGATAGTCCAAGTAATTTAATTCTTTTTACCATTTGCAATGCTCAATATTAATTTCTGTCCATTGTAGTGCAATCATATTTGGATGCATGTTTTCATCTTCTTTGAGTTTTAAAACTTTCGCTGATTTATTTAATTCTTCAAATCCCCAATAAAATTTATGACCACTGCGTGCGGTCGATAGTTCAGGACAATTAGCAAGTCCACTGTGATAAGTGGGAGAATACTGTTTGCCTCTCTCGTCGATTAGAATATTGGATTGTAAAATTGTGCAGGCGCTATAGTCTTTTATAAATTCCATCTCGATGACTGTTTTGCCCTTACCCAGACAAATTTTATTTACTCGAATTTCGTTGTAAGTGTTTACATGATTGATTTCACAGCATACAATGTCTCCTTTCGAAGGTTTTGGCTTTTCGACTTTTGGTTTTACTTTCATCTCTCCAATTCTTGCAAATACTGATACTGAAACAAAAGCGGCTAATAGTAATAATGCTTTCCTCATATTAATTCCTCTAAAATTTACAATGACTTACTGTTATATCATTCCAATACCAGAATTCCCAGTTGGGAAAGGTTGGGGGCAGGTTTTTGTTTTTATTTTCTGTTAGATTTAAAGTAGAAATTCCTTTATCTAATTTCTCAAAATTCCAGTAGAATTTGTGACCTGCATTTACTTGTAATATCTCAGGACAGGAAGGAATATTTTTCATTCCAATCACTTGATAGGATTTCCCGCTTTCATCGGTCAATCCAATATCTGAAACATTAGAGCACATCGTATAGGGGATAATTACCTGTAGCTCTATTTTTGTAATATTATTTTCTATGCAAATTTCAGTTATGTTGATTTTATTTTTAAAGGTTCTCTGAATAGAGCAACATTTGCTTTTCTTCTCAGGGGCTACGTTCGGTTTTACGCTAGGCTGTGTTTGAATCTTAGCATAGAGAGCGGTAATGGATACAGTGAACATAATAGTGATTATGTGCTTCATAATGATTTCCTTTTATAGATTGCAATGTCCTACGGTTACACTTTTCCAAGCCCACCAATTCCATGCACCACTTGTTGGACTCGGGGCACTTGCATCTTCTTCTATATTGATTGAATTTGTATTCTTGTCAATTTTTTCAAATTCCCAGGAGAATAGAGTATGACCTTGAATTAAGTTTGCTTTTGGGCAATTGTTAATTCCGTGAATTGCAATCGGACTGTAGCTTTTGCCTTTGTCATCTACAAGGCTAATTCGATCTAGATAAGAACAAGCATTGGCAGTATTTTCTAAATGCATATAGATTAGAGTTGACTGTTTTGTTTGGCAAAGTTTAATTAGCCGCACGTTGTCTTGCTCGGTGGCTTTCAAAAGGCAACAATTTGTTTTTTTTGTTGCAATTGGTTTTTTTATTGGTTTTACTCCCGGGTTAATGATGGTAAATATTTCACTCGATAGAAAGGATAAGAAAAGAAAAATGCAAATTAAGATTCGTTTCATATCCTACCCCTTCACGCAAAGAATTTGTTTTAATTCGTATTCCACCTTGACTAAATCTTTTTGGTTGTTGATTACTTCGTCAATATTTTTGTAAGCACCTGGGATTTCATCTAGAACACCCCCGTCTTTTCGACATTCTACACCCGAAGTTTGTGATTCTAAATCTTGTAGCGTATAATTCTTCTTAGCCTGTGTGCGACTCATGCGTCTTCCTGCTCCATGTGAGGCTGAGTGAAATGATTCTGGATTTCCCAGTCCACGCACGATGTAGGACTTAGTTCCCATCGATCCGGGGATAATACCCCATTCGCCTTCGCGGGCAGAGATAGCTCCCTTGCGGGTAACGATTACATCTTCCCCAAAATGAGTTTCCTCGGAAACATAATTGTGATGACAGAGAATTGGTTCTTCAAATTTTATTTCCGGGAAGAATCCCTTAAGAATCGTTTTGTAAATTTCAAACATAGTTTGTCGATTTAGCAATGCATATCTCTGCGCCCAGAATAAATCTCTTCGGTAAGCTTCCATCTCAGGAGTCTTGGCAAGAAACACTGCGAGATCACGATCCGGTAAATAGGTATTATGCGAAAGTTTCTTTGCTGTGCTGATATGAATTTCGGCGAGCGTCTTACCGATATTACGCGAACCAGAGTGAAGCATCATCCAGACTGTATTTTCCGTATCTAAACAAAGTTCGATGAAGTGATTGCCGCCACCTAATGTTCCGCATTGATACACAGCTTTTGATTCTAAGTTCATTACTTTGGGATGAAGAGAGCGGAATTCGGCAAACAACGAGTTTGTCCTACTTTGGACTTTGGGCTGTTTGTGCTCATTAAATCCTACTGGAATTTTTTGTTCTATCTTATTTCGAATTTCTGTTAGGCTATCGGGTAACGCATCTGCTTTTAGGTTTGTGCGAATTGCTCCCATTCCACAACCGATATCAACACCAACTGCTGCGGGGCTAATGGCATCTTTCATTGCTATCACCGATCCAACCGTTGCTCCAATTCCAAAGTGAACGTCAGGCATAACGGCTACGTGATGGAACACCCACGATAGACTTGCAATATTTTTTAGTTGGGTCAATGCTTCCGACTCAACGTCTTCTAACTTTGTCCAGAGTTTTACTGGAACAGTTTTACCTTGTAATTCAGAAATTGCCATTTGAGCCTCCTTGTTTAAAATTCATAAAGCCATAAATAAATGGAAAGAACAATTGCAGAGATTATTAAACCATAGAAGAACGCCTTAAAAATAAATTCAATCTTAATACTAAATTCTTCGATCGAGGCTCTTTTTTCTTCATAGGTGAAAGTTTTTTTATGACGAATAGAATTTCCCTCAGTTGTAAAAATTAAATGCTTAAAGAATAATCCCACTAGAAGCACGATGATGAAAGCTAGAACAAGTGGAAATATATATAGAAAAATCCACGTTGATAGATGAATGAAAAAAAGTGAAATACTAAAATTCATTTTGTTTTACCGGATGATACAATCTAAAACTTCCCAAAATCAGACAGGCGCTTTGAGTTATCGACTGAATCAATTGGTCTTCTGGTATTCTAATAATTTTAGGATGGGGGATACTCTCGTTATTCCACGTGTCTCCTTTAATCTGAAAAACCTTTTGCACCAATGAATCATTGACTAAAACTTCTAAGATTTTCTTGGAATCTTTGTCTTTGAGGGAACCAAAGTAGATATTCCATTTCTCTTCTTGCGGATAAAGGACTTTCAACGATTGTAGTATATACTCGGCTGCTGAAGGATTGTGTCCTGTATCGAATAATAAAATTGGTTTTTTGCGGAGAACTTGCATTCGTCCTGGAATATTGTGGATAAGATTGATTGCCTCCTCTTTGATGAGAGATTTGTTTTTTCTGGCTAAGACATCATTGGTGATAAATAGGGCAAACTCTTTATTAAACGAAAGATAATCTTTTTGGACTCGGTGTGGATAAACGATTAATTCAATGTTATTTTCATTACAGAAAGATTCTATGATTTTTAGTTTATAGTCTTCTTGTAAAAATGTAAAAAGTGTTTTTGTGTTACTTCCAATAATTTGTAATTTCTCTAAAAGAATTTTTTCTTTCGTGTCACCTAGAATTTCTGTGTGATCTAAACTGATTTCCGTTAATACAACAATGTTTGGATTGACTAGCTTTGTCGCATCAAGCCGTCCGCCGAGTCCGGCTTCATAAATCTCCGTCTTACACGCATTATCCTTAAAAAAAAGAATTGAAAGAAAAGTAAAAAATTCAAAATAGGAAAGAGTTTTTAATCTTTCGAGTTCTTCTTTGGTGAATGTGTTCAATTTCTGATTCATCCATTCATCTGAAATCATAACTCCATTTACCTGTATACGCTCGTTTTGTATGATTAAATGCGGTGATGTATAAAGTCCTACGGGAGAAAAATCTTCTAAAGTCAGAAATAGCTGACTTAACGAATAAGCAGTCGAGCCTTTTCCATTCGTTCCGACTAGCGAAATACGAAGAGTATTCTCATTTGTTTTTAATAGATCAAAGCTATCCAACACAGACCTAAATTCATCTAGAGAATATTCTTTGAATACATTGAAATTTCGGGTTTTTTCTAGGTTCGTTAAACTGGACAAAAATTGATTTATATTCAATGGCAAAATCCTTTTCTTTTAAGGATAATGCCAATTATACCATGATTATGTAAACACAAATTGTAGAACATTCGCAATTCTAATTCATAAAGGGATGAATTAGAATATTTAAGAACCAGAAGGTAGAAAAAAAATTGCGCTAACACGTAGATTTACAATAATTTACCGCACAAAGAATTAATTCTTTAACCCAATCAAAATATGAGAGGAAGAATATTTTATCCTAAAGATCAAGTCAATAAATGTAAAGAGTTTCCAGCAAAGTCTACAAGCTCGACTCTTTTAATTCCTGCCCGTAATATCGAAATGTATCTTGCTAGGTTAGAAGATTTTGAAAATAATCCTACAGACTATCTAACCTACTTGCTTAAAAGTTATGGATTCTTGATTCGGAATGGTATACTGGCTAAAAACGCAAAATTGGAAACGGCTTACCAAGAAGAAGGATTGAATTTGCAAAGAGTTGACTTTGTTCCTAAAGGTGAGGATTGGGCTGAGTTGAAATGTTTGAGAACTTTTTTGAATCGGAGTATGACTTGGATCTTCGTTCAACTTTTACTTCTAGACTCATTAGAAATTGCCAAACATCTTCCTGAAAGGTTAGCCGACTTTGTAGTTCCGAAGATGTCTCAGTTTCGGGTAATTGTAAAAGTCATTTTGTCGAGAAAGTTGCCTCTTTATACTAGAATTTTACGATATACAAGAGACAAGGCAGGATAACAAAAAGATTTTTCTGCTTCAATGTCATTCTCCCACAAAAAAACTTTTATCTCACTAGCGATAGCGATCAAGCCGTGGTCTCTTATTACTTGTTCGGATTCATGCAAATTCTAGAGGCTAAGAGACCGTAGGCGCGAGCGCGGTCGATGGTTCGACTTCGTTAAACTATTGACTTTGCTCTTGACAGATTTGCAAGTCGAATCAGCGAATCGCCTAGAATAATAGTTGGAAGCTAACTTTGCTTTATCCCTCCATAATAATTCCAACTTACTAATTCTTCAAAGCTTCGTCTCTCATCAGAAACCCAGTCAATTGTATTTCTTTTTCCATCCTGGTTCATATAGCCTAAGCGGTAAACAGCCATTAACTCATGCGTGTCAGGAACTCTTAATATTCTTAATATTTTTTCCCAATTCTCTGGAATCTCCATCGGTGTGGATACGAACTGTAAGCCTATTCCGAGGGAAGTCGCTGTTAGCCAGATATTCTGCAATGCTGCTCCCATTGATATGAGAGAATAGATTCCAGATTTTTCTCCTGGCTTATATTCCTCTTTTCTTAGCATAAATCCAAGGAGGAGTGGTGATTCTGATACGATTTTTTTGGCATCTTTGCCTAGTATGTTAGGCACACGTAGGAAGTTTAGAAATTTTATTCCATCGTCTCCGAATATTTTTGATATAAACGGTCGAAGGATTGTTGGAATTTTATCAATGAAAATTCCGGACTTTGTTTCTTCGATTTCTGATTTCGAAAAGCGAAAGTATTTCAGGTAACGTTTGAAGAAGACACCTTTCGATATGAGTTGATTCATGGACTCTCCTGCAATTACTCCAATCTCTTTTCTCACTTTTTCATCCGTCACTAAAATGAAATCCCAAGGTTGACTGTTGAAATGCGATGGCGCTCGGTTTGCCGCTATAATGATTTCGCGAATGTCTTCTTCTCTCAATGGTTCGTTTTTGAATGCTTTGTTTGTCGTTTTTCTTCGGATAATACTTTCTCTTAATTCCATTCTTGATTCTTTCTTTTGAAAACATTGTAAGTCAACGAATAAAACTGTAAATTTACTTGAAGAATTTTAGCATGTTTAGAATTCTATTTTTATGAAAATACATCCAACAGCTATCATTGATCCAAAGGCGGAACTGCATGAATCGGTAGAAGTAGGTCCCTACTCAATCATCGAAGGCGATGTGCAAATTGGAGAGGGTTCCTGGATTGAAAGTTGTGTTAGAATTTATTCTGGCACACGCATGGGAAAATTTAACAAGATTCACCACACAGCAGTCATCGGCGGACCTCCACAAGATATGAGTTTTAAACCAGAAACAAAAACTTATACTCAAATTGGCGACTACAATACGTTTAGGGAAGGCTTCACCCTGCATAGAGCTACTAAGGAAGGAAAGGCGACAATCATAGGTAATAAAAATTACTTCATGGGTCAGGCGCATATCGCACACGATTGCGTTTTTGGAGATGAAAACATAATTGTTCTAAATGGACAGGTGGCAGGACATTGTCACATCGGAAACCATGTGTTTATCTCTGGTCTTGTAGGCTTACATCAATTTTGCACAGTAGGCGATTACGCTATGTTAGCCGCTTGCTCTAAAGTTCCTAGAGATGTTCCTCCGTATGTTACCATTGATGGAAATCCTGCTACTGTTATCGGACTAAATTCAGTTGGTCTAAAACGAGGTGGGTTTTCTCCTGAAGTCAGAAATAAAATTAAACACGCTTACAAAGTAATCTATCATTCAAAGATGAATACTACGCAGGCATTGGAAGCATTGAAGGCGGAAAATGATCCGTCAGAAGAAGTTAAATATATTATTCGCTTTATCGAAACTTGCGAAAGAGGAATCACGGATCACAGAGAAATATGAGATTAATCGTCACCGGGGGAGCCGGTTATATAGGCAGTCACATCGTTTGCGAATTAAATGCTCGCACAAAACATGAAGTAGTCGTTGTAGATTCAATGGAAAAAGGCTCTGAAGTAAACTTATTTCCTCAAAATGAATTTATCAAAGGAGATATTGCGGATGACGCTATTCTAAAGAAAATCTTCTCTAAGAAAGTGGACGCAGTATTTCATTTTGCCGCTTGGAAAGGAGCAGGGGAGTCAATGATTCTTCCTGAAAAGTATTCCATCAATAATCTAAACGGAACCTTAAAACTTCTAACAGCCATGTCAGAAAATAATTGTAAGAAATTTATCTTCTCTTCTTCTGCTGCTGTTTACGGTGCTCCTGTTTATCTTCCTATTGATGAGAAGCACCCTTTGAATCAGGAGAATTATTACGGTTACACCAAAGTAGCCATTGAAGAAAATCTCAAATGGTATGATAAATTAAAAGGAATAAAGTTCGCCGCCTTACGGTATTTTAACGCTGCTGGCTATGATACAAAGGGTAGAGTGCGTGGTCTCGAAAGAACTCCAGCTAATCTACTCCCTATTATTATGGAAACTGCTTCCGGTATGCGTGAGAGTTTTGAAATTTTTGGCGAAGACTATGATACACCCGATGGAACCTGTGTGAGAGATTATATTCATGTTAGCGATCTTGCTCTGGCTCATCTATTGAGTCTTGATTATATTATTGCCAATGAGAGTTCGATCACTATTAACCTCGGCTCCGAAAATGGCTACTCCGTAAAAGAAATCACTTCTATGGCAGAGCAAGTTGTCGGAAGACCAATTCCTCATAAGATAGGTCCACGTCGTCCTGGAGATCCTGCAAAGCTTCTTGCTTCTTCTGCCAAAGCGCGCGAACTCTTAAATTGGAAACCGGTATTCAGTGATTCTAAGACTCTCATAGAATCTATGTGGAATGTCTATCCAAAAGGGTAATGCAAATTACCCTCATTTTTTTCACTTGTCAATTAAATTGATAGAAGACTATTCCAATTTTCTAATTTCTTAATGAATTCAATAATTTTTGCTTCTTTTGCAAACGTTGATTCATCTAAATCACCCAGGGTGTAAAGGATTTTTGATTTATCCTTTGCGCCTATTTGAATATTCAATTCGTTAAAACTGATTCCTACGTTATTCTTAGTATCTTCACCTAATTCTTTACTTAGGCCTAACGCATTTAAATCCAAAAGACAATTCAAAAATTTCAAAGCTTTATCCTTTGGTATAAGTTCGTCTATGATTTTCTTGTCTTGTGCTTCGCCTGCAATGAATTTACCTTCATAAGAATAATGAATACGAAGGCAATTCCCTTCATTGTTTAAAACTAGGTTCAAGTTAAATTGATATGGTGGAGAAACGGGACCTGATGACTCTACCAATTCAATTTTCACTGAAACTAAATTTCCTTTTTCATCTGTTAAGTTAATCTTTCTGGCTTCTGACATTATTACTCCTTTTCCTTTTTAAACTTTCTAATTTAAAAAAGTATTAAAGTTGTGGTAAATCATTATTTGCTCCATTTGATTAGCAGGAAACAATAAATTACCACGACTCTCTATCCTATATTATCAGCCTGAAATAAATGCTGCAAAACAAGGAGACGATTCCATCAAGGCTTTCTTGGCGATGTAGCAATACCCTTTATCGCCCCATTCTACTCCCCAGGAGTTTTTTACGATAAAATAGTTTCCGATATACCCAACGATTAACATTGAGTGACATCCATGCTTGCCGGAAGGCGCTTCTGCTTGTCGTAAAATTCCATCTCTACTAATTTTTTGAAATTCTGTTCCCGTGTTCATGTAAAATTCAACAGGTATTCCTTTCGAGAGTAATTTTTTTAGATCTTCAATTCCAACATTCGCCGGCTTTAACTTGATCTTGTATTTTGCCGCGTCAGCATTCATTTCTTCTTCGCTTACTTTTGGTTTTTTGTCATCATTAGCCCATAGTTTCGCACTACAAATTCCATATTTGAGTAAATTTTTCAGTGGATCAATGTTGCCGGGAGTTCCATCAGCAGCAGCGTGAGCTTTTTCGTAACTAGTGAATTTCCCAAGCAATTTATGTGTGCGCAACATTGTATAGTTGGTAGAGAGTTCTTCATGCTGTTTGTTAGCCATTATCCGCAGCATTTCAAATGCATGTGTCATTGCATATGCCTTACAACGTCCTGTTTGTTTTTGATTTCCAATTGGAGAACAATATTTTCTTAGATCCACAATGTCTTTCTGATCAACGTTTTTTAATTCGTCTGGAAGTTCTTGTGGTTTCGGTATTTTATCTGTTCTAGGAGGATCGACAATATGTATATTTTTTGTATTAAAATCTTTTCCGAAAACGAGTAGTAAGATAGCAAGAGCTTCTGGTGTTAAGAATCCCAATGGGCTAACTTCGCTACCATTTTTATAGAATTTGATTGTATCATAAGAGGCAGCACTTGGACTTTCAGCGGCTAATTTTTCTTGATAACTACTAACCATTTGCTCTTCCACTGGCTCATAGCCATCTTCAGTCATCCAATCATCAAATGATTCACCAAAGTGTTCGTTATCAGCAAAAACTTTTCCCCCAAATTCCTCATAGTCTTCTTGTGACCAATCACCATTATCCTCTTCTAACCACTCATCTTCTAAATTATAATCCGCAGCCGATTCAAATGCATCATCGTCGTCTCCCAATTCATAATCTAACTCTTCGCCATCGTCTTCTGGCTCTTCAGATTCTTCTTCCTCAGAATCATCCTCTGCCTCTTCCTCTTCTTGTTCTTCCGATTCCTCATCTGACTCATCAGATGTGTCATCTTCCTCTTCGCCTTCTTCTTCTTCTGATTCTTCAGATGAGTCGCCTTCTTCTGAATCCTCTTCTTCATCGGATGCATCGGAATCTTCTTCATCTTCCTCTTCTTCTGCTTCCTCGTCTCCGGACTCTTCTTCTGAATCCTCTTCCGATTCGTCTGATTCCTCTGTTTCTTCTGTATCAGATTCCTCTTCTGTATCTTCCGAGCCTTCATTATCATCATCTTCATCATCAACAAAAAGCTGAAGATCGATTGCATACTGTGAATGTATTATGCTTATATTTTCTAAATGTATAAATATTTTTTCTATAGTCTCCATATTTCCTCCGGTGTTCATAATCTCTATTGAATATGTGAAATAAAAATGATTTTACTAAACCAATGATTAAGATTATGATGCGTTTTCAAAAATTAGTAAAAAAGAATACGTTTTAATAAAACCAATCTATGTCTCCATTTTTTTGCCTATTCCCAATTCTTTTTATTTACTAGATCACTACTTTCAGCCATTTTTATAAAGATATTTTCAAAAACAAGTTATCTAGTATTAAATAGAAAACTACTTTAATAAGTGGTATATTTTAAATGTATTTTTGGGAATTCGAGAAGTGTAATTCCTTTCGGCTTTCCTAATAAGTTAACTAAGACAAACCACTCTCCTCTCGATGAAATCAGTTTGTTTTTCATTTGGAGTAATAGAGAGTTTTAAAAAAATAAGGATTGCTGAATGAATTTTTTAATATCTGTTTTCATTATAATAATTTCAATTTTAATAGGCGCGTTCATCGGTTTTATTATACCGTTTTTGATAGCCCAGTTTGATGACAACCCAGCGTGGGGATTTATTCCAATGATAACGATTCCTATTGGAGTAGGTATCTGCCTCATTATTGGTATAATCATTATTATCCGCAAATTTTTTAGTTGACTGAATTATAGATTTTTTATTCCATTCGATTATTCAGAAATAAATGGAGAGAACTATGAAATTTTCATCACCTGTTCTAAAAAGAACTATTAAAGCGGATAAAACTAAATTGCCGGAATTACTCAAGATGATAAAAAAAACTGAGAATCCTTTTCTTATAGTTTCAGAAAGTGAAATGACTTACATTCAAGTATTCTGGACATCTAAGGGATATATTGTTGAATACCAAGAAGGTAGTACTAAAAAGCATTTCGAGTCAGCAAAAAAAGTAACAATGACAGAAGCTAGAAAATCTATAGAGCTCTATATGGACGGCGATAAGTCATGGAAAGACAGAATCGAGTATGTTAAAATGAAAATTCAGTAGTCTAATGGATTGCGTTTTAATCAAAACTTTCAATAGTAGTAATATACATGTATAATCAATTGACTTTCAATAGGAATCTAAAAAGCTAAGTGATATGCCATACGATATTACATTTTGCGCGGGTCAAGACTGCCCTATAAAAGAAAACTGCTTACGTTTTACAGGGGTAGCTTACGGTCGAACAAATTATTTTGGAAGTTTGCCTTACGATTTTACAAAGAAGCACTGTGAGCACTATTGGGATGATAGGCCTAGTGAGGATAATACCCGTTTGCTTGCATATAAACTCTGGCAACAAGCTGGAAGTATTCCTGGAAAAGATTTAGATTATTGGCTTATTGCAAAGAATCAATTGATTTATAATTTGCGAAATTCTTAACGGATAAAGGTTGTTATATGCTATTAGACATGGAAATGGAAGTATTGATGGGTGCAATACAACATGTAAAGGGAGAAGGAGATTTCTTAGCAACAAAATCTTCTTCCATTGCAAAAAGAGATAGCAAAGAAATAATTTCATGGAGCGATCTCCATTCTAGTAGCTTTCCGATTTCGAAGGATTTATATGAAGACTGGATTTCAAAAAACAAAGAGCCTATTTCTTTAACTGATATTTCAGAAAAGCTTAAAATGAAATCTGCCTCCGAAACAGAGTTTGAATCTTTGACTAACCTCTCTGAAAATAAATGGTCTATTTTGTATTCTTTCACTAGACCCGGCATATCGGATAATGGGGATTTTGCGATCGTGCAGTTAACGGCGTTCTGCCCTTCCGGTCCTCCTAATTATGGAAGTATTTTTTTACTAGAAAAGTCTGGCACAGGTTGGATTGTGAAATATAACTACGGTCTATACAATCAATAATTATCGGCGAAGAGCAAGGATCAAAGCTGTTATATCCAAAGCTACCAATGGAAACAAAAAATAAATCATTAGGTTAAAATGAGATTTAATTAGATAAGTTGTAAACTTATTCTTACCAATTACTTTTTCTAGCACACTGACTGTGCTATCTGGTGCATCGTTGAAATCTATCTGCACAAAATAGAATATAATATAAAAGACATTCATCCCAAAGAATAAAAGTAAATCCATTCCATCAGGATCAGGAAAACTCATTGTATTTAAAAATGTCCAGCCAGTATATAAGTGAAATCCAGTTATTACTATAAATGCAATTCCAAAGATAAGCAAAAACCATCCATAGGCAAGAAAGCGAAGGAAGAACATCAATACCGTTATAAGTATGAGTAACGTTTTAAGTAGAGTTAAAGTCATGTAGATTTTTTATTTATGTGAGAAAAATGTAGCAATAAACAAAGATTATCCCCTATTCAAACCGATGAGACTTTTAATAACGCACCCTTCGCTTCGAGAGCCTCAAAGTGACGTTATCTCCAATTATTTAAGAACTCCTCTCAATCCAAAAGAGGATAATACTTAGTATCTGCTACTTATTTTTCTTCTTCCTCATCGTCCTCTTCTTCTTCGTCGTCGTCAGACTCTTCTTCCTCTTCATCATCATCCGACTCTTCACCTGAGTCTTCTATTTGCCAAGTTTCAGTTAGGGAAGCTAAGAACTCTTCTTCATCCTCAGAGAGGTCATCTACTCCAATAATTTCTCTTATATCATTTAGGATTTTTGCGAGTAGCGCAGAAGATAAATATTCTCCTACAAGAGTAATTGACTCTTCTAGGAGTTCTTCATTGTCCTCTTCTTTCGCACAATTTTTTAGAATTGCTTTTGCTGACATATCTACACCAAGTTTCTCAAGAGTGGTTTGCATATAGGTAGAGATTTCATCGTATTCTTCTTCGCTAACGTCTCCATCGGATCCAGCAGCGGCTAATATGATTAGTCCAAGTCTAAACTCTAGCGAATAATCGCCCATAGCATCTAGCATTTCTTGATAATCTTCTTCACTCATATCTGCAAGCTCAGAATCATAATCACCTGTAATGGAAGAATCATCGCCCCAAGTAGATTCATCAACTTCGAAATTAGTAAGCTGTTTAATAATCCAACTATCTCCGTCATTGTATTTTGGATTCACTAAATAATCATACGGAATATAGCAATATCCGTTGTCACCCCAATCTTCCCCCCAAGAATTTCTTACTATAAAAACTTTATCAGGATCTGAGTAGCCAACGCATAACATCGCGTGTCCGCTATGTGATTCTCTTGATACTTCTGATGGAGTAGGAGCAGGGACTAATCCCGGTTTGCGCTGAGCATCAAATGAGTTAAACAGACTTAATCCAAATATAATTGGATGTCCTTCTGCGAGTGCTTGTTTCCATGCATCTAAACTGACTGGAACTAATTGCATATCTTCTACTACGAAATTTGCTGCTTCTTCGTAAGCTTCTTCTGGAGGTTGTTCGCTATATTTGTCAATTTCGTAAGGCCAAGTTTTTTCTGAACAGGCACCTTTTTCTTTTAGGCTTTCTATCGCAGATGTAATCACACATCCCGCATCTTCATCTGCTGTTCCATCTAATTCCCTTGCATTGTAATAAATGAAAAGTCTGCTTACATCGTAACTGTCTGTGCCTTTGTGTTTTTTTACTAAATATTCATAAGCACCGGCTACTGCATTTGCCACACAACTCCCAATCTCACTTTGATCTTCTACTTTAGTCATATACTTTCGAAGATCGACTTTGGGAGGTAGTTTACTTGGAGCACTGCTGCTTGCTGCATACTGCTTGGTTCCTGCTTTCGGCTTTGCGGCCTTGTAGCCATGAACTTTTCTGGATGAACCGTCTGCACGATTGATTGTTAAATGAGCCATTTTTATTCCTTTGATTATAAAATTTAATTGAGAAAGAAATTCAAAATACTTTTATAAAATTTTCATAACTAAACCCATTAAAAAACAGTTAAGTATTTATTAAATGAAAATTAGAATATAAGCAAAATAATCTTTGCCTCTACTAAATTTGGTGAGTTTATTTGTGTTAGGCGAAAGTTTAATAGACTATTGCGGTTAATGCGAAGTAGTTTTAAAAAATAATTTTATCAGTTTGTAAGCACATATGTCATAATAATTATATACAAAATAGTAAGAATAAAGTTACTTGTAATATTTGTTGGAATCAATTCTGACACTAAATACTTCAAACTAAAGGAAATTAAAAAATGAATATAGATAAAGCAGTAGATAAAGCGTTTGCAACAAAGTCATTAAAGGAAATCGCAGATTCACCTGTAGATGCTCTTAAAGGTGTAAGTGAAGGGGATGCTGAACTCTTGCAAAAAGCATTCAATGTTAAAACAGTAAGAGACCTAGCTGAACTTAAATATGTGAAATGGGCGCAAGCAATTGTAGCTTTATCTGACACAGAATCTTAAAAAATTACTTTTCCAAAATTAGATATGGAATCTTGCTCAAAGATTCCATATCTAAAAACTCTCCTTTATCCTTTACGATTTACTCTCTTCCGCACTATCTTGACTTTCTAAATTCTCAACAACTGGTATTTTTGAATCAGTCGCATCAACAGACTCTTCTTTCGGAGCAACGTATCCACCTTGTCCCACTTCCGCAATTTCTATATCTTCGCTTGATTGCAGAGGAACTCCTGAAGGAGGAAGCAATGTAATGGAGTGCTTTCCTACCGTATCAAACTTTGGCATAATAAATGTTAATTCTGATGCAGACTTGCACTCTGCTGCAATTGGACTGCTAAATCCTTCTATCATGATTTTCGTTCCTTGGACAAACCCGGAACCTAAAATCGAGATCATAACATTATCTTGGTTTACTTCAATATGGTTTGGAGTAATTGCGTTTATGACAGTATCTTTTCCAATTGCCTTGCTTCCCAAGTAACCTGTTTGGCTAACACCCATTAGACCAAGAAGTGTAGGAGGTATATCTGGGAGTCCTTGTAATGGATTTCCGAGAGCGAGGTTGTATATATAAGCTCCAATCGATACAATGGTAAATCCAAATAATTGCAATCGCGATAAATCTACATTACCCCCTTCACAGAATAGATTGCTCAGTTCTGGAGGTTTTGCTTTAATTTCATTCTTTGGTTTTTTGGCTCCTAGCCCGTTAGCCGCAATCAATCCTCCATAACTGATAGACATTAAGACTACAAGAGTTGGATTAAAGTCTGGAATCTTTCCATTTCGAAGGAGTAGTCCCTGGCTAATAATTACATACGCATAACTACCGATAGCCGCTATTGTCCAAACAAAAGCCTGAAATTTAGAGAGGCTATAAGTATTTGTTGCTCGATCTGTTAGCATTAACTCAAAGAAGTAGACAATAGAAGGACGTTTTACTCCACCTCGACTTTTCATATCTGATTCTTGGTGTTTTTTGATTAATCCTCTAAGTATCATGTAAAGAGAAATTAAAAATAGGATAATAATGACTAGCCCGATCAAGGCGGCATAAATTTTCCAAGAAGGAGGAAGTAGCGTGATATTTACATAATTGGAAGGTCTACCTGAAACAAATACTTTAATCTTGAGCGTTTTTCTAAGCTGTCCATTTTTCATTAAGTCTTTTCTCAATGGAATGTTAAATCGTAAATCCTGTGCTTCATTGATAATGGGAGATAGAAAAAATGGTCTTTTCTCATCTATCTCAACGAATAAATCCTCTCCTTTTTCATTGGTGGTCAATTCAAGGATGCTAATGGAAATATCATCGATATCTGTTCCGAAATTATTACCGGATAATGTGATAGTATCCCCTCGTGTTCCACCTTCTGGACTGATTTTTTCGATATACGGTTGTTTGCCGGGTTGATCGTTTACAACTGGGACTTCAAAATCAAGAGTTGACTCAAGAACTTCATTTGTATTGGGAAACCTTGAGAAGAGTTTAATCTGTCTTTTTCCCGCTTCAATTTTATAATAAGCAGCAACTAAAAAGTTAATAACATTCGGATTATCACTGTCTTTTTTTGCAGAATCAAGTAGAATATCCGTTTTAACTTCCCCAATTTGAATTCTAAGTTTTTTTTCTTTTTTGCCATTCAATTCATCTATCAATTCGTCAGGTTTATCACTGACGATAGATAAAGCATAAAGATCACCTGATAAATCTTTAAAACTAAAATACTCGATGCTATATTTGGAATTTGTTGATGCATCTGAATTTGTCACCGGAGGATTCGATGATTCCGGTTGTGGATTACTCATTTGAGCAAAGAGTAAAGATGGGACGAATAGTAATAATAAAAATTTGTTACGCAAAGTGTCTCTCCCTTGTGGACGTTAGTTCTGACTTAGAACAGATTTACAGTTTTTAACATAGGGAAAAAATGCAATTCAAAATCGAAAATTAAATTTTGCATAGGACTCAACACTCGGTTGAGAGATTCCATTACTAGTATTGTTAAACACTGGTGGAATAAAGGCAAATTCAAATGCGTCATTATCCACACCTAAATAATAAAATACACCGGCCATGACAAGCATAGACAAGGCAGCGCCTGCACTTATATTTCTATAATTACGAAACTCAGTCACTTTTTGTTCATTGGAATCTACTATACTCTTTTGATATGAATAGAATATAAATAGATTCGAAAGAGAACTAGTATCCGTTCCTGAAAAATAATTTTGATATGTAGTAAAAAGAGTAAGTGATCCTACGACTCCACCCTGCCAGGGATCTCCACGAATCGTATCTCTATGCACATTAATTCTATAATTCCAATATTGAAAGCTCGCATAGAACAAAGCCACCGAGTAGACTGAGTATTGGGAAAAGTCAAAATAGGTATAATCTAAGAAAACCTTCAAGCGGTTTTTGTAATAATCCTCGGTCTTGCCTTGTTTTAATTTTGCATTTACTGTAACAGGTTTTCCCTGTTCAATTTCAACGCCTGCATAATAGTCTACATGATCTTCTTTCTCGATTCGAATTCTATTTTGACCTAGCGGCACAACAATATTAGTCAGTGGACTTTCTCCAAGGTAGGTTATTCCTAAGTAGACGCTTGCACCTTCTGGGTTTGTTTTTACAGAGATTGTTCCTTTCTTTTCTAGTTTTTTTAAGGCGAAGGCATATTTAGATACAGAATCTTTTTTTAGATTCACAACTCTATTTAAAGTTTCAAATCCTTCTTTTGTAATTGTAATCGCATGTTGTCCTGCGGCTACATCTGATTTGTCGAGAGGTGTCTTTCCTGCATAATGCCCGTCAATGAAAACAAGTCCGTCTACTTCTTCGCCAGTGTCAATTTGAATGGTAGCCATTTCTTTATTGAATAGCATTTTCTTAATTTTAAATCCTAAAGAATTCATTTCTTGATAGGCGCGGCGAAGCGATGTTACCTCCGAAATCTTTTCTACTTTCCCGTTCTTTCTATTTGTAAATTCTATATTGATAGTAAGAGAATC
>Ga0209174_10000875_pt1 | contig 21837 bp, 16 predicted proteins | sample JI91814BDNA_FD_187505 | JGI IMG/M metagenome (GOLD analysis project Ga0209174, IMG submission 187505) | Wastewater effluent complex algal communities from Wisconsin, to seasonally profile nutrient transformation and Carbon sequestration -... | ecosystem: Engineered > WWTP > Effluent > Algae...
CGTGCTCATGCCTCCCGACGGTAGGAGGCCGAGCAGCTTCGGTGCCAGGGCCTCGAAAAAGCCTGTGGATCAGCCGATTTGGCTGACGGCCCTGTGGAAAGACACACAGCCAGGCGCGGTCGAATGCTCCTTTCGACCGGGCCTGTGGGCACACTCGACGGGGACAGATTGTCCTATCGACGTCAGGCGAGGGGAACGACGTTGACCAGTTTGGGGGGGCGCACGATGACGGTGCGCACGCCACCGGCAGTCGCGTCTATCACCTTCGGCAGCGCCATGACGAGGCCGCGCAAGTCGTCCTCGCTGATGTCGGCGGGCACCTCCACGCGGTCGCGCACCTTGCCGCGGATCTGCACCACGCAGGTGACGCTCTCCTCAACCAGGTAGGCCGGGTCGGCGACGGGGAAGCGCTCATACGTCAAGGTGGCGGGGTGGCCCAGACGCGACCACAATTCCTCGGCGATGTGCGGCGCCAACGGCGCCACCATCAGCACCAGCGCTTCGGCAACGGCGCGCGGCACCGCGTCGAGCTTTGTCACGGCATTGTTCAACTCGGTCAGTCGCGCGATCGCCGTGTTGAAACCGAGACCGGCGTAGTCCGCACGCACCGCGTCGATCGTGCGGTGCAGCACCCGCAAGGTCGCCTCGTCCGGCGCAACGTCAGCGACCGCGGCAGCTCCGGTCTCTTCGTCGATCACATTGCGCCATAAGCGCTGCAGGAAGCGCTGGCTCCCAACGACCGCCCGGGTGTCCCAGGGCTTCGACTGCTCCAGCGGCCCCAACCCCATCTCGTACAGGCGCAGCGTGTCGGCGCCGTACGCGGCGTACATCTCGTCGGGGCTGACCATATTCTTCAGCGACTTGCCGATCTTGCCGAACTCCCGCGTGACCGGCTCGCCCTGCCAGGTGTAGCTCACCGACCCGTCGGCCGCGACATCCTCGACGACGTCCTTGGCCTCGACATACTGCCCGCGGGCATCCGTGTACGCCGCCGCCTGGATATACCCCTGCGAGAAGTACGTGCGGAAGGGCTCGTCCGAGGCCAGATGCCCCAGGTCGTGAAGGACCTTGTGCCAGAAGCGCGCATAGAGCAGGTGCAGCACCGCGTGCTCGACGCCACCGACATAGAGGTCGACGCCACCCGGGTCCCGCGTGCCGGGCATGACCGCCTCATCGCGCGGCCCCATCCAGTAGGCCTCGTTGACCGGGTCGACGAAGTGCTCGGCATTGTCGGGGTCGAGATAACGCAAGTAGTACCAACAGGATCCGGCCCAGTTGGGCATGGTGTTGGTCTCGCGGCGGTAGCGCTGCACCCCGCGCCCGTCCTCGAGGTCGAGGTCCACATCGACCCACTCCCCGACCCGCGAGAGCGGCGGCTCGGGCTCGCTGGAGTTGTCCTCCGGGTCGAAGGTCTTCGGCGAGTAGTCCGGCACATCGGGTAGCTCGATCGGCAGCATCGACTCGGGAACGGCGTGCGCGACGCCGGCCTCGTCGAAGACGATCGGGAAGGGCTCACCCCAGTAGCGCTGGCGGCTGAAGAGCCAGTCGCGCAGCTTGTAGTTGATCGTCGCCTCGCCCAGCCCCTTGTCGGCCAGCCACTGCGTCATCGCCATCTTCGCCTCGGCAATTCCCTTGCCGTTCAACGAGATTTCGTCATTAGCCGAGTTGATCGTGGCGCCTTCGCCGGCATACGCCGACGACCCGTCGTGATCCGCGGGTGGCTGCACGGTATAGACCACCGGGAGCCCGTATGCCGTGGCGAAGTCGAAGTCGCGCTGGTCACCTCCGGGGACGGCCATGATCGCCCCGGTCCCGTAACCCATCAGCACATAGTCGGCGACGAAGACCGGAATGCGTTCTCCCGACGTGGGATTCACGGCATACGAGCCGGTGAAGACGCCCGTCTTTTCGCGCGTCTCCAGCTGCCGGTCGACCTCGGACTTGCGCGCGGTGGAGAGTCGGTAGGCCGCGATCGCCTCCCCCGGAGTCGCCGCACCGCCCGTCCAGCGCGGGTCCGTGCCCGCCGGCCAGGCTGCGGGGGTCAGCGACTCGACCAGCGGGTGCTCGGGCGCCAAGACCATGAAGGTCGCGCCGAAGAGGGTGTCCGGACGGGTCGTGAAGACCTCGATCCCGCCACCGCTCGCCACGTCCGCGCCGTCGAAGGGGAAGGTCACCCGCGCCCCGTGGCTGCGCCCGATCCAGTTGCGCTGCATGATCCGGACCTTCTCCGGCCAGTCCACGCGGTCGAGGTCGTCGGCCAGGCGATCGGCATACGCGGTGATGCGCATCATCCACTGACGCAAATTCTTCCGATAGACTGGGAAATTCCCGCGCTCGGATCGCCCGTCGTTGGTGACCTCTTCATTGGACAGCACCGTGCCCAGCCCGGGGGCCCAGTTGACCGGCGCCTCGTGGGTGTAGGCCAGCCGGTAGCCGTCGATGATCGCGGCCTGCTCCGCCGGGCTCAGGTCGGCCCATGGGCGCCCGTCGAGCGTGGCCCGCTCGCCCGCGGCGAAAGCGGCGATCAGGTCGGCGATGGGGCGCGCCCGGCCCCGGCCACCGTCCTCGCGCACTGCGTCGACGTCGTACCAGGAGTTGAAGATCTGCAGGAAGATCCACTGGGTCCACTTGTAGTAGCCCGGATCGATCGTCTGGATCGCGCGCCGGTCATCGTGCCCAAGACCCAGCCGCCGCAGCTGCCGCTGCATGATGACGATGTTGTCCTCGGTCGTCTTGCGCGGATGCTGACCGGTGGTCACGGCATACTGCTCGGCCGGCAGGCCGAAGGCGTCATAGCCCAGGCAGTGCAGAACGTTCTTGCCCAGCATCCGGTTGTAGCGGGCGAACACGTCGGTGGCGATATAGCCCAGCGGGTGGCCGATGTGCAGGCCGGCACCGCTGGGATACGGGAACATGTCGAGCACCAGCAGGTGGCCGTCGAAGTCACGGATCGCCTCGGGATCGCCGAGATTGCCCGTGGGATTCGGCGCGTGGAAGGTCCCGTCCTCCTCCCAGCGATCCTGCCAGGCGCGCTCGAACGTATCGGCCAGCGCAGCGGTATAGCGGTAGGCGGGGGTGTCGCTCATCGTCGTCCTTGGGGTGTGCTCACTGCTCGGGGAGAAAGAAGGCCCCTTCAGGGCAGAAGGGGCCGAGCCGCGATGACGTCCGTGCGGTTCGTCAGCGCGGCCGGCTAAGGAGCAGCGACCTCGTCATGCCGGTTACCCTACCCCAGCCGGTTTTGCCGCCGTCGACGATTCCGGCGGCCGGGCACCGCCTTCCCCAGCACGTATGGTGCCCACCATGGTCCGCGTCGTTCTCGCCTCCGCCTCCCCTGCCCGCCGCGAGCTCCTACGCCGCGCGGGCGTTGCCGCCGATGTGCGGGTCAGCGATGTCGACGAGACGGCGGTCCTCGCGCGGATCAAGGCGGTCATCCCCGATCTGGAGCCGGTCGACGAGGTGCTCGCGCTGGCGCGGGCCAAGGCCGAGGATGTCGCGGCGGACGTCGAGGACGCCCTGATCATCGGCTGCGACTCGATGCTGGAGTTCGCCGGGGAGGTGCTGGGCAAGCCGGCCACCGAGCAGGAGGCGAGAGCACGCTGGCGGAAGATGAGCGGGCGGGTGGGCACGCTGCATACCGGCCACTGGTTGATCGATGCGCGGGCCGCCGGCAGCGGCGGACTGCTGGGGGCGACGGCGTCGACGGTGGTCCGCTTCGGCACATTGGCTGAGGACGAGATCGCCGCCTATGTCGCGACCGGTGAGCCGCTGCGGGTCGCGGGCGCTTTCACCATCGACGGCCTCGGAGGACCCTTCATCGACGGCATCGAGGGCGACCACAGCAATGTCATCGGGCTCTCCCTGCCCGTGCTGCGCGGGCTGCTGCACGACCTCGGGCTGCGCTGGGCCGACCTGACCAAGCGGGTGCACGCGGGTCCGCAGGGCCACGCGGCGTGTCCCTAGTTACGCACGAGGAAGTCGCCGTACATGTCCTTGGCGTGGGTCAAGGCGGCGACATAGCCGGCCCGCTCATAGGCCGCCGCATCCACCTCGTCACCGAGCGCCAGCAGCCCGCGCACATCAGCCACCGAGGCGAAGCCCTTGCGCTCCATCCACGCCGTCAGCTCGGTCAACAGCGTTGCGGCATAAGCCGGTCCGTGACGCATCAGTGACGAGGCGGTCATCACGACGTCGGCCCCGGCCAGGAGATATTTCACGACATCGGCACCGGACTCGACACCCGTCGTCGCCGCCAGTGAGGCCGCGACCCGGCCGCGCAAGATGGCGATCCAGGTCCGCGCGATGCCGGACTCCACGGGCGAGGACAGGGTCACAGCCGGACCGACGGCCAGCGCCTCGATGTCGATGTCCGGCTGCAGGAAGCGGTTGAAGAGCACCAGCCCGTCGGCACCGGCGGCGTCGAGGTCGCGGCACATGGTCCCGGTCGCGCTGAAGAACGGACTGAGCTTCACCGCCACCGGGATCGAGACCGCGTCCTTGACCGTATGCACGATCTCCACGTGCCGCTCCTCGATCACCGCGCCCGCGACGCGGGTGTCGCCGGGAACGGCATACGGGTTGACCTCCAGCGCCGCCGCGCCGGAGTCCTGAAGTTGGCGGGCACACTGCGCCCACCCCTCGAGATTGACCCCGTTGAGACTTGCAATCACCGGAATGTCCACGGCCGCAACGGATTTCTCCAGATGCCGCAAGTAGGGCGTGGCGCCGCCCGCGGCGATGTCCACATCGGGGAAGTAGCTCGTTGCTTCACCGAACGAGTCCTCGTGCATCGCGACGATCTCGAAGTCGGCGATCTCCTGGCGACGGATCTGCTCCTCGAAGAGCGAATAGAGGACGACCGCTCCGACGCCGGCATCGGCCAGGGCCCGGACGCCGGCGACGGTCTGCGAGAGCGGCGACGCCGACGCGACCAACGGATTGCGCAGCGGGAGACCAAGATAGGTCGTGGCCAGGTCCATCAGTTCCTCTTCGTCGCGTCGGGCATGAACTGGCCGGCGCTGCGCGTGGCCATCTCCTCATAGACCGCCCAGCGCTGGTCCACGGCGTGCTGGGCGAGACCCAAGAGCCGCTCGGCCTCCTCGGGCGCGGTCTGACGGAGCATGCGGTAGCGCAACTCCTTGTAGATGTAGTCCGACAGCGGGATCGTCGGCCGCGGCGAGTCGAGGAAGAAGGGATTGTCTCCTCGGTCGCGAATCGTCGGGTCGTAGCGCATCAGCGGCCAGTGTCCCGAGTTCACCGCGCGCTTCTGCTGCTCGAGGCCTTTGCTCATCTCGATGCCGTGGGCGATGCAGTGGCTGTAGGCGATGATCAGCGAGGTGCCGTCATAGGCCTCCGCCTCGCGGAAGGCACGCAACGTCTGCTGCGGGTCCGCGCCGAGGGCGACGCGGGCGACATACACCGAGCCGTATGCCGTGGCCTGCAGCGCGAGGTCCTTCTTGGCGACCGCCTTGCCCGCAGCGGCGAATTTCGCTACTGCCGCAATGGGAGTCGCCTTCGATGACTGCCCGCCGGTGTTCGAGTAGACCTCGGTGTCCATCACCAGGATGTTGACATTGCGCCCGCTCGCGAGCACATGGTCGAGCCCGCCGGATCCGATGTCGTAGGCCCAGCCGTCACCGCCGACGATCCACACGCTGCGCCGAACCAAGTGGTCGGCAACGCTGCGCAGATCCTCGGCGACCGGCCCTTCCATCCCGTCAAGCCGCCGCATCAACTCCTCGACCCGGACACGCTGCGCGGCCAACTCGGACTCGCGGATCTGCGGTGCGCTCAGGATGTCGTCGACCAACTCGGCGCCGACGCGATCGCGCAGCATCGACAGTCGCTCCCGAGCCAGCCGGTTGTGCAGGTCGGCCGCCATCTGTAGGCCGAGCCCGAACTCCGCGTTGTCCTCGAAGAGGCTGTTGGACCAGGCCGGGCCGCGGCCTTGCGCATTGCGCGTCCAGGGGGTCGTCGGCAGGTTGCCGCCGTAGATGGAGGAGCAGCCGGTCGCGTTCGCGACGGTGAGGCGGTCCCCGAAGAGTTGGCTGAGCAACTTCAGGTAGGGGGTCTCACCACAGCCGGAGCACGCCCCGGAGAACTCGAAGAGCGGCTGCAGGAATTGGGCACCGCGCACCGTGCCGAAGTCCACCCGGGCACGCTCGTTCTGCGGGATCGACTCGAAGAAGCCGACATTGGTCACGCCACGCTCCATCACCCCCTCATCGGCGGTCAGGTTGATGGCCTTGCGGCCCGACCCGACGACGGGGGTGACCGGACAGGCTTCGACACACAGTCCGCAGCCGGTGCAGTCCTCTGTGTAGACCTGCAGCGTGTAGCCGCTCTGCGGCAGCCCGGCGGCGTTCAGGGGCGCCGACTCGAAGCCGTCCGGAGCACCATCGAGCGCCGCGCGGTCATAGAACTTCGAGCGCAGCACGGCGTGCGGGCAGACGAATGCACAGTTGCCGCATTGGATGCACCCACTCGGATCCCATTGCGCGACAAGGTCGCTGATCCGCCGCTTCTCGTATGCCGTGGTGCCACTCGGGAAGGTCCCGTCGACCGGCATCGCACTCACCGGGAGGTCGTCGCCGCGGCCGGCCATCATCGCCGCGGTCACGGTCCGGACGAACTCCGGCGCGTCCGCGCTGACGATCGCGCGCGGGGCACGCTTGGACGTGGCCGCCTCGGGGACGTCGATCCGGTGCAACTGGGCGAGGGTGGCATCGACCGCGGCCTCGTTGCGGCGCACGACCTCGGGGCCGCGCCGGCCATAGGTCTTGCGGATCGACTTCTTGATCGCCTCGATCGCCTCCTCGCGCGGCATGACGCCGGAGATGGCGAAGAAGCAGGTCTGGAGGATCGTGTTGGTCCTCCCGGGCAGCCCCGCGCCGCGCGCGACGCTGTCGGCGTCGATGGCATAGAGCTGCAGCCCCTTGGCGATGATCTCCTCCTGCACGGGGCGCGAAAGTGACTGCCACACCTCGTCTTTCGGCATGGACGCGTTGAGCAGGATCACCCCGCCGGGGCGGGTCAGGCCGAGCACGTCGAGCTTGTCGAGCAGGCCGAAGTGGTGGCACCCGACGAAGCCGGCGCTGCCGACGAGATAGGGCGCCTTGATCGGGTGCGGGCCGAAGCGCAGGTGCGAGATCGTCGACCCGCCGGACTTCTTCGAGTCATAGACGAAGTAGGCCTGGGCGTAGCGATTCGGGTCCTCGCCGAGGATCTTGATGGTGTTCTTGTTGGCGCCGACGGTGCCGTCGGAGCCGAGGCCGAAGAAGACCGCCCTCAGGGTCTTCTCGTCCTCGATGTGCAGACCGCGGTCATAGTCGATCGAGGTCCCCGAGACGTCGTCCGTGATGCCGACCGTGAACCCGGTGGGGGGTCGGTCGGCGGCCAGGGCGGCATACACGCCCGCGACCATCGCCGGCGTGAACTCCTTGCTGGAGAGGCCATACCGACCACCGACGACGCGCGGCATCGACGCGAGGTGGCCCTCGGCATACGCGCCGGAGAGGGCGGCGACGACGTCGAGATAGAGCGGCTCGCCGCCGCTGCCGGGCTCCTTGGTGCGGTCGAGCACCCCGACGACTCGGGCCGTCGCCGGGAGAGCGGCGACGAGCTCGGCGGCCGGGAAGGGACGGTAGAGCCGGATCCGGACGACGCCGACCTTCTCGCCCTGGGCGAGAAGGTGGTTGACGGTCTCCTCGACGGTCTCGCCGCCGGAGCCCATGATGACGATGACCCGCTCGGCCTCGGCGTGCCCGGCATACTCGAGAAGGTGGTAGGCCCGCCCGGTCTGAGCGGCGAACTCGTCCATGACGCCCTGGACGATGCCGGGCGTCGCGGCATAGAACGGGTTGACCGTCTCGCGGGCCTGGAAATAGACGTCGGGGTTCTGCGCGGTGCCGCGCACGAAGGGGCGCTCGGGCGAGAGCCCCCGCATCCGGTGCTCGTGAACCAGGCTCTCGGGGACGAGCGCGTGCAGCACCGCGTCGTCGAGCAGCTCGATCGTGTTGAGTTCGTGCGAGGTCCGGAAGCCGTCGAAGAAGTGGACGAACGGGATCCGGCTGCGCAGGGTCGCCGCGTGCGCGACGAGGGCGAGGTCGTGCGCCTCCTGGACCGAGCCGGAGGAGAGCAGCGCGAACCCGGTCTGCCGCACGGCCATGACGTCCTGATGGTCGCCGAAGATCGAGAGTCCTTGTGCCGCAAGCGATCGAGCGGCAACGTGAAGCACCGCCGAGGTGAGTTCGCCGGCGATCTTGTACATATTCGGGATCATCAGCAGCAGGCCCTGCGAGGCGGTGAAGGTCGTGCTGAGAGCACCGCCCTGGAGCGCCCCATGGAGGGCGCCGGCGGCTCCACCCTCGCTCTGCATCTCGATGACCGTTGGGACGGTCCCCCAGATGTTCGCGCGGCCCTTGGCAGACCAGTCGTCGGCGAGCTCGGCCATCGTCGAGGACGGCGTGATGGGATAGATCGCGCACAGTTCACTGAGGCGGTGGGCGACGTGGACCGTTGCCTCGTTGCCGTCGATCGTCGTGCGGGTCATCGCTGCGCTCCCCCTTCGCGGGCCAGGCCGGTGACCGGAGCGACAAAGACGTTTGCCGGCAGGGGTTCGCGCTCACCGATCATGTCGATGGCGTGCACTGGGCACTGTCGAGCGCAGGTGCCGCACCCTGTGCACTTGTCATAATCGAAGCGATACCGATGTCCCACACCGAGTTTGACGACCGCATCGTCGGGACACGACCCGAGGCAACCGTCGCATTCGAAGCAATTCCCGCATGAGAGGCAGCGGGCCGCCTCGAAGGCGGCTTCCTCCTCGGACAGCCCGGCGACGACCTCCGTGAAGACGTGCGAACGGGCCTGCGGGTCGAGCGCCGCCTGCTGGCGCTGCCGGTGATCACCGAAGTACCACAGATTCAGCTTCTCGAGATCGGCGACGGGATGCTTGGCTCCCGGCGCATAGGCCGCCCCCGCCAGATAGGCGTCGATCGCCTGCGCCGCCTTCTTGCCGTGGCCGACGCCGATCGTCACCGTTCGCTCGCTCGGGACCGCATCGCCGCCGGCGAAGACCCCGGGCGCTCCGGTCATCAGCGTCACCGGGTCGACCTGGACGACATCGCCGTCGAAGGCGATCCCGGCCAAGGCCCTGAGGAAGCCAGTGTCGGACTCCTGTCCCAGCGCGAGGATCACCGTGTCGGCCTCGAGTTGCTCGAATCGCCCTGTCCCCCGTGGCTTTCCGAACTCGTCGAGCTCCTGGATCTCCACCGTCACGTCGTCCGCGCCCATCGAGGAGATGGTCCGCAACCAGTTGATCCGGATCCCCTCGCGCTCGGCGTCGGCAGCTTCCTCCGCGTGGGCGGGCATCTGCTCACGCGTGCGACGGTAGACGATGATCGTGTCGTCGGCGCCTAGGCGGCGGGCCACCCGAGCCGCGTCCATGGCCGTGTTCCCCCCGCCGTAGACCGCGACCCGACCGGACAACGCGCTGCGCTCCCCCTCCTCCACGCCACGCAGGAAGCTCACAGCGTCCAGGACGCGAGCGGCGTCACCATTGGGGATGTCGACGCGCTTGGATAGGTGCGCGCCGACGGCCACGAAGGCCGCGTCGAAGCCCTCGGCCAGTTCGGCTTGAAGGTCGGTGACCGTGTGGTTCTGTTCGAAGGTGACCCCATAGGCCGCCACCCGGGCGATCTCGGCGTCGATGACATCGCGGGGCAGACGGTAGGCCGGTATGCCGTAGCGCATCATCCCGCCCGGCTGGTCGCTGTTGTCGCGGACGGTGACCCGGTGACCCAATCGCGTCAGGTGGTAGGCGGCCGACAGGCCGCTCGGGCCGGAGCCCACGACGAGGACGTGCTTTCCGCTGGGAGCTGCGGGTGCGGCATACGTCCATCCGGCGGCGATCGCGCTGTCGCCGAGGTGACGCTCGACCGCGTGGATGGAGACCGCTGCGTCCATCAGGGCGCGGTTGCAGGCCGTCTCGCACGGGTGGTAGCACACCCGGCCGTGGATGGCCGGGAAGGGGTTGTCCTGGGTCAACCGGTCCCACGCGCCGCGGATGTCGCCTCGCTTGGCCAGCGCCAGCCAGGACTGGATGTTCTCGCCCGCAGGGCACCCGGCATTGCAAGGCGGCAATAGGTCGACATAGACCGGGCGCTGGTGGCGGACCGGTCCAGAGCGTTGGCGTCCGCTCCCCAAGGCGGACAGGGGGGTCAGATCGTGGTCCCGCTCGCTCATCGCCGCCTCCTGGACCCGTCGCCCCGGGGCGTTCGCCCGCGCCGGCCCGTCGATCCGACCCTAGTCCCCAGGCTCAGACGGGGCATCTTTGGCCTGCCTCACTCCGCAGGCTCAGTCGGCCGATTCACCAGAAGAGCCCGACCGGATCGGTCGGGCTCGTGTGGTGACGGACGGGCGCTGAGCAGGCCTGCATCGACGCTCTGCGTGTCAGGCGGTCCAGACCGCCCCGCTCTGGCAGGACTGGTCGGCGTTGTAGGGCGAGGCCTGGTTGTTGGTGATGACGTCGCTCGTGCTGGCGCCGCCGGTGAGGCGTGGGTGGTCGTTGCGGAGCACACCGGAACTGTCGCCAGCGAGGAGGTCACGCAGGTCAGCGCGTAGCCGCCGATCTTGGTGTTGGGGTTGAGCGCCATGGTGAAGGACACGCCGCCACACAGACTGCTCGGGCCAGTGATCCCGCCCGTCAGCGTGACCTTGACGGTCGTGGTGCGCACCTCGGAAGCCTGGCCTTGGTACGTCGTGGGCGTCCAGGTCCCCTGGCTGGTACTCCAGCTGCCCCAGTTCGTCCCACCGAACTTGCCATTGAGGCCGAATCCGTTCACGGTGGCCCCAGTCGGACGATAGACGTCGTAGGTGAAGGTGAAGACGGTGCCGGCGGGCACGGAGGTGTTGGCCGGGATGGAAATCGTCAGTGAGGTCTGCGCCTGGACGTGGGTCGAGTCGTAGTAGCCGACCAACAGGTTGTAGTTGTAGAAGTCACACGACCAACAGCTGGCGGTGTCCACGGTGACACCTTGTTGCGGCGTCGAAGCCGCCAGCGCGGGAGCGGCGATGCCGACCGCCACTACCGGCACGGACCCACGCCGCGCCCTTGGTGACAGACCGACGAGAGGGTTGGGGGGACGACAGTGGGAACTCCTGGGAAAGAGCGGATCGGACGAGGTGGCCCCGGGGGACGAACGAGTGGTGCTCGGCGTCAGGCGCGGCATTACTGACCCAGAAACCGGGACGGTGATAACAGGTTCACTCTCCGCGATACGCCGACGTTACCGGCGGGTAGAAGGACGTCCCGTCGCAACGCAGCGCGGCCGAAGGCGATCACACGCACCACGCCGGAGCGCTGGCGTCCGGTGCCCAGCGCGGACACAAGGCCCAGGCCGTTGTCCCGCTCCCCTCATCACACTCGCTCCTGAGGCCGTGAGCACCTGGCGTTCGCCGGCGCCGGCCGTGGGTTCGAACACCAGACCTCGGCGGCATTGGGCTCGAGCGCGGCGCAAGGGTTAGACCGGTGGCACGTCGCGGCGCTTGGCAGCGAAGTGGCGATCGCGATGCACGGCATACGCCAGACGGGCGGTGAGCTCGTCGCGCAGGGCGTCGGCCTCGATGATCTGGTCGATGACCAGATCGGCAGCTAGCCGCTGGATGTCGACATCCTCTTCGTACTCCCGGCGCTTCTTCGCGACATAGGCGGCGCGCTCGTCGGCGTCGGCGATCTCGGCGATCTTGTTGGCGTAGACCGCATTCACGGCCGCCTCCGGTCCCATGACGGCAATCCGCGCCGTCGGCAAGGCGATCGTCGCGTCGGGACCGAAACCCGGCCCGCCCATGGCATACAGGCCGGCACCATAGGCCTTGCGGATCACGACGCAGAACTGCGGCACGGTCGCCGACGCGACCGCAGAGACCATCTTGGCGCCATGCCGGATGATGCCGCCCCGCTCGACCTCCGAGCCGATCATGAAGCCCGGCACATCGGCGAGATAGATCAGCGGGATCGAGTAGGCATCGCAGAGCCAGATGAAGCGGGCCGCCTTGTCTGCTGAATCGGTGAAAAGCACACCGCCCTTGACTGCGGAGTTGTTGGCGAGAATGCCGACGCTCTCGCCATTGAGGCGGCCAAAGCCGACGACGAGCTCGGCCGCGAAGAGCGGTTTGATTTCGAAGAAGCTGTCGGCGTCGACGAGCCCGTCGATGACCTCGTGCACATCGAAAGGCACGCTCTCGCGTTCCGGGATCGTATGCCGTGTCAACGGCTGCGTGGGCGGCTCCGGGTGGTAGGCCGGCGCCGGCGACCGCCAGTTCTGCGGGAGATAAGAGAAGTAGAGGCGGGCGAGCTCGATGGCCTCGGTGTCATCGGCGGCGAGCAGATCGCCGACGCCAGAGACCGTGCAGTGCATGCGTGCACCGCCCATGTCCTCCAGTGAAACCTTTTCTCCGACAACCATTTCCGCCATGCGTGGGCTGCCGAGATACATCGACGCGTTGCCGTCGACCATGATGATCAGGTCGCAGAAGCTCGGGATGTAGGCGCCTCCCGCGGCGCTCGGCCCAAACAGGCAGCAGATCTGCGGGACCTTGCCCGAGAGCGCCACCTGATTGTGGAAGATCCGCCCCGCCCCGCGCCGGCCCGGGAACATCTCGACCTGGTCGGTGATGCGCGCGCCCGCGCTGTCGACCAACCAGAAGACCGGGAGTTCTTCACGCAAGGCCATCTCGGTGGCCCGGACGATCTTCTCGACAGTGCGTGCACCCCAGGACCCGGCCTTGACGGTCGGGTCGTTGGCGATGACGATCACCGGACGGCCGTCGACCAGGCCCCGGCCGGTCACGACCCCATCGGCAGGCAGCCCGGGCGCGAGCGCATTCGCGAAGCGGCCGTCCTCGACGAAACTGCCCTCGTCGAGCAGCAGCGCGATCCGGTCACGGACATACAGCTTGTGCTGCGTGGCGAGTTTCGCGGCGGCGCCGTCCGGCGGCCGGTGCGACGCGGCATACGCGCCGGCGAGGCGTTCGCGGACGTCGGTGACCTTGGGGTCACTGCCGGTGTCGGGGCCGGTGGCGAAAGGGGTGTCAGGGTGCGGCATACCGCTCATCCTTGCGGCAGGCCGAGGTGACGCGCGATGACCATCTTCTGCACCTCGGAGGTGCCCTCGCCGATCTCGAGGATCTTGGCGTCGCGGTAGAAGCGGGCGACCGGGAACTCCTCCATGAAGCCGTTGCCGCCGAAGATCTGCGTGGCGATGCGGGTCGCGGTGACGGCGGCCTCCGTCGCGTAGAGCTTGCCGATCGCCGCCGCCTGCTTGACCTCCGTGACGCTACGCCGGCCGAGGTCGTGCTCATCCTTGAGCCAGGCCGCCTTATAGACCAGCACGCGCGAGGCCTCGACCATCGTTGCGAGGTCGGCGAGTTGGAAGGAGACGCCCTGGTTGACACCGATGGGCCGGCCGAAGGCCGTGCGCGTCTTGGCGTATGCCGTGGCTTGCTCCAGGCAGGCCCGCGAGAGCCCCAGCGCGAGCGCCGAGATCGCGATCCGGCCATCGTCGAGGGTCTTGAGGAACTGCTTGAAGCCCCTGCCCTCTTCGCCGAGCAGGTTGCCGGCGGGGACGCGGCAGTCCGCGAAGGTCAGGCCGTGGGTGTCGGAGATGTGCCAGCCGAGCTTGTGGTAGGCCGGCTCGACCGTGAATCCCGGCGTGCCATTGGGCACCATGATGGCGCTGATCTGCGCAGACCCATCGGGGTTGGTGCCGGTGCGCGCGGTGACCGTGTTGACGGTCGTGATCGGGGTTCCGCTATTGGTGATGAAGGCTTTGGCACCGTTGATCACCCACTCCTCGCCCTCGCGCGTGGCGCGGGTGCGCGTGGCGCCGGCGTCGGAGCCCGCCTCGGGCTCGGTCAGGCCGAAGCCGGCGAGCGCCCGCCCGGCGACCAGATCGGGCAGCCAGCGCTCCTTCTGCTCGGCGCTGCCATAGGTCAGGATCGGGTTGATGCCCAGCCCCACGCCGGCCGAGAGGGTGATGCCGATCGACTGATCGACCCGGCCGAGCTCCTCGATGGCGACGCAGAGGGCAGTGAAGGGGCCGGCGTCGTCGTGGCGGTGTCCGCCGAACTCCTCGGGCACGACCAGCCCGAAGAGCCCGAGGTCGCCCATCGTGGGCACCAAATCGACGGGGAAGTAGGCGTCGCGATCCCATTGGGCGACGTGGGGAGCGATCTCGCGCTCCGCGAAATCGCGCACCACCGCGCGGAAGTCCTCGTGCTCCTTGGTCAGTTCGAACACCGGTCTCGCCCTCTTCGTTGATTGACGTTTACGTCAACGTAAGGCAATACTGGCGCACATGGCAAGCCCGACGCAACGGCCGCGCAACCAGACCTCCCCCACGCCCAGGCTTCGGCGCAGCGACGTCACGGCGGGCCGGAGAGAGGACTCGTGGACGATCGCCCAGGTCGCGGACGAGTTCGGCATCACCCATCGCGCGGTGCGGCACTACGAGGATCTCGGCCTGATCACGCCCGAGCGCCGCGGCACGGCACGGATCTATCACCGGCGCGACCGCACCCGCCTCAACCTGATCCTGCGCGGCAAGCGCCTCGGCTTCCCGCTGGAAGAGATCCGTACGATCATCGACCTCTATGACGCGCCGCGCGGGAAGCGCAGCCAGTTGGAGTATGTGCTCGGCCAGATCGACGAACGCCGCGCCGACCTGGAGCAGCGGCGCCGCGACATTGATGACGCGCTTGCCGAGTTGGACACCTTCGAAGCGCGCTGCCGGGCCGATCTGGACGCCGTCGGCGCGGGGCGCTGAAGGGGCGCGCTCGGCGCGGGGCGCTGACGGGGCGCGGTCGGCGCGGGGCGCTGACGGGGCGCGGTCGCGCGGGGCGCTGACGGGGGCGCGAACGGCATACTGACGCGCTGACCCCGCTGGGCCCCAGCACGGCGGGCCACCCCCGTCGAGAGGCCGGTTCAGCCCCGTCGAGAGGCCGGTTCAGCCCCGTCGAGAGGCCGTGGGCCACGCGGCATACTGAGGCAATGGCGACGACGGAGGACCTGGACCGGATCGCGCGGTCGTTCGATGGGGTGAGCGTCGGTAAGTACTGGGACGATCCCCACGCCTTTCTCCTGCCCGGTCGAGGGGGCACAGGCTTCGTGATGAAGCGCAGCCCGCGCCGCCAGGAGGGCACCGTCGACCCGGCGACCGACGAGCCGTATGCCGATCTGATCGTCGTCGCGCTGGGCACTGCGGCGGCGCACGACGAAGCGCTGGCGATGTTCCCACCGGACGTGGTCTTCACCATCCCCCACTTCGCCGGGCACTCGGGTGTGCTCGCCCATCTGGACCGGATCAGCGTCGAGCAACTGGAGGACCTGCTCGACCTGTGCTGGCGCAGCAAACAGGCATAAGGGTGCGCCCTACCGTGGGGTAAGTGGGGTGATCACCCCACTTACCGCACGGTAGGCGGCCGGGTCAGCGGCGGGCGAGGCGGGCGGCGTCGAGCAGGGCGTTCTCGACCAACTCCATCGCGGCGGGGTGGATCCACAGCGGCGTGGCGGCGGCGTCCATCGCCGTCAGCCCTCGCGTGACCGCATCCACGAGCGGCTGAATCAGGGACGACGCGAAGGGCGCCATGATCTGCGCCCCCAACACGACGCCGCTCCCCCGCTCGGCGACGAGCGTGCACACCGAGGTCGTGTCCTCCAGCGCCCAGCCGTAGGCCGTGTCCGACAGCGGCCGCGTGGCCGCCACTGCGTCGCGTCCCTCCGCCCGCGCCGCTTCCGGCGTCAGGCCGACGAGCGCGATCTGTGGGTCGCTGAAGATCGCCGCTGGAACTGCTTTGGTGCGCAAGGGTTCCAGGGCGTCGGGGTGCAGGATGTTGTGACGGATCGTGCGCGCCTGAGAGTTGGCGAGATGCTTGAGCTCGATCTCGCTGGAGATGTCGCCGAGGGCCCACACCCTCTCGGCGCTGGTCCGGCCGTGGTCGTCCACGAGCACGCGCCCCGACTCGGCGTCCACCGCGACACCGGCACTCTCGAGCCCGAGACCGGCCGTGTTCGGGCGGCGCCCGGCGGCGACGAGCAGCCGGTCGCCGACCAGGCGCGTCCCGTCGCTCAGGCGCAGATGGATCCCGTCCGAACGCTGCTCGACAGTCGTCACCGAGGCGCCGGTGTGCACATCCCAGCGCTCACGCGCAATCGCGGTGAAGCGTCGCGCGACCTCCTCGCCCGCTCGCCGGGCGAGGACCGGCCCTTGCGTCACAAGGGTGATCGCGCACCCGAGCGCCCCGAAGATGCTCGCCATCTCGATCCCGATGACCCCGCCGCCGAGGACGAGCAAGCGCTTCGGCAACTCCTCGATGCGCATGATCGTGTCGGACGTGTCCACCCGAACTCCGCTCTGCCGCAACACATCCGGGATCACCGGGTGCGCACCGGCGGCGATAACGATGTGATCTGCGCTGACCTCGATCCCTCCGGTGGGCAGGTGCAGACGCACCCGCCGCTCACCGACGAACTCGGCCCGACACTCATACGCAGCGATGCCGGCGTCGCGCGCACCGGCCGGGCCGGAGGCGGCATACGGATCGATGCGCCCGAAGACGCGGTCGCGAATGTCCGGCCAGCGCACACCGTCGATGTGTGCGTCGATGCCGAAGCGCGCCGCGTCTCGGATGGTCGTCGCGACGTCGGCCGCGTGCACGAACATCTTGCTGGGGATGCAGCCTCGGTTGAGGCAGGTGCCGCCATACGGCCCGCTATCGACGATGGCCGTATGCCGTCCGCTCACCATCGCCTCGTCGAGCACCATCCGCCCCGATCCGGCCCCAATCACGAGCACGTCGTAGTGGGCGGTGACGGGAGGCGGCGGCGAGCTGGGCGACATACGTCAAGAACATAGGGGCTAGCGCAAGTGCACGCCGCCCACCACCGCCATCTGTTGTCGCAACTGGTACGGCAGAAGCTCGGCGTGAGCGTGGTGCAGGGCACGGCCGGAATACACCGACAACCGGGCGCACGCATGGCAGGCTGACGGGGTGATCGACACTCCCCCACCGCGATTCGCCGATGTCGACGACGTCGCGGCGCGCCTCGCGGCGGCCGGCTACCTGGCCTCCGACGCCATCGCCACCACGGCCTTCCTCGCCGACCGCCTCGGCAAGCCGCTGCTCGTCGAGGGGCCCGCGGGCGTCGGGAAGACCGAACTCGCCAAGGCGCTTGCGAGCGCGATCGACGGCGACCTGGTGCGCCTGCAGTGCTATGAGGGCGTGGACGAGGCGCGCGCGCTCTACGAGTGGAATCACGCCAAACAGCTGCTCCGGATCACCGCCGGGCAGGGCGACTCCTGGGACGAGCTACGCGGCGACATCTTCACGGAAGAGTTCCTTCTGCCGCGGCCCCTGCTGAAGGCGATCCGGGCAACCGGCGAGACGGTGCTGCTCATCGACGAACTCGACAAGGCCGACCAGGAGATCGAGGGACTGCTTCTGGAGATCCTCGGCGACTTCCAGATCACCGTTCCCGAGCTCGGGACGATCCGAGCCGAGCGGCGGCCGCTTGTCGTGTTGACCTCTAATGCGACGCGCGAGTTGTCAGAGGCGCTGCGCCGACGCTGCCTCTTTCTGCACATCGACTATCCCGAGCCCGAGCTCGAGCAGCGCATCGTCCAGATCCAGGTGCCCGAACTGGGCGCCTCGCTCGCGGAATCCGTTGTGCGACTTGTCAATCGACTACGCCTACTCAAGCTGCGCAAGTCGCCGTCGGTCGCGGAGAGCGTCGACTGGGGCCGGACTCTGGTCGCTCTCGGCGCGCGTGAGATGACGCCCGACGTGGTTGCCGACAATCTGGGCGTGCTGCTGAAGCACCAGGACGATCTCGTGCGCGCCCGCCACGCCTTGGAGCTCTGAGGGCCGGATGCCAGCCCCTCCCCCCGGCCGGCCCCGAACCGTCGGCGGTGGCCGCGCCCCGTCGGGCGGGGTCGCTGGGAGTTTGCCCGGTGACCCGCCGCACCCACTCCACGAGCGACTGGTCACCTTCGGCGCGGCTTTGCGCGATCACGGGATCTCGGCCGGGACGTCAGACATCATCGACGCCGGCACTGCTGCCGTCGCTCTCGGCCTAGAGGATCGAGAGCGACTTCGAGCCGCCTTCGCGTGCGCCCTTTTGCGTCGCAGCGGCGAACGACGTCCTTTCGACGAGCTCTTCGATGTCTATTTCCCCGCAGCTGTGGGTGCTCGATCGGGCGTTAACGATAGCCCGCGCACGCTCTCCGAGGTGAGCGAGATCCGTTCCCGCGCAGAGGAATTGCGCCAGCTCCTGGCAGCTGCCCTGGCCGCGGGCGACCGCGCTGCGCTGGATCGAATTGCGGCCCAGGTCGTCGCCGAGCTCGGCCGGCTCGCGAACGACTCGACCCTCGGCGGCTACTCGGCGGCCCAGGCCCTCGATGCCCTGGCGCCCCAGCTGGCCATCGCGGTCGCGGAGTCGCTGGCCCGTCAGGCCGGCTTCTCCCGCGACGAACTCCGGGCCGAGGTGGCTGCCTTTCGTCGCCGTGTCGAGACCGAGACCCGGCGGCGCAATGCCGAGATCCGTGGGGCCGAACGCATCGCCCGGTATGCCGTGCGCTCCCCCGTCGAACAGACCAGCTTCGTGCTCGCCGGGCCGGACGAACTCGCTGAACTGCGCCGCGCCATCGGCCCGTTGACGCGCAAGCTGGCCACCCGGCTGGCCGCCCGGCGCCGCTCCGGTCGCGGCGCCCCGATCGACATGCGCCGAACCCTGCGGCGGGCCATGGGATCCGGCGGGGTGCCGATGCGTCCAGCCTTCCAGCGACGCTCGACGTCCCGGGTCGATCTGGTGCTGCTCTGCGATATGTCCAGCTCGGTTGCCGGCTTCTCGCGATTCACGATCCTGCTGATGCAGGCCCTGGCGGCGCAATTCCGACGGGTGCGCGTCTTCGGTTTTGTCAACGTGGTCGAGGAGCTGACCGAGATCATCGCCGTTGCGCCCCCCGGCTCGGATCTGACGGCGAACTTCTCGGACACCCGCCGAATGACCAAGTGGCACAACAACTCCGACTACGGGACGGCCCTTTCCGACTTCACCGAGCATTACCTGGACGCCGTCGGTCACCGCAGCGTCGTCCTCGTTCTGGGCGATGCCCGCACCAACAACACCGACCCGGGCTTGACCGCCCTCCACGCGATCCAGGAGCGCGCTAAATCGGTCATCTGGCTCAACCCCGAGCCGGCCCGGCAATGGGATTCCGGCGATTCGGTAGCCCACCTCTATGCCGAGGTCGTCGACATGCACGAGTGCCGCAACCTGGCGCAGCTGCGCCATTTCGTCACCCGCCTGCTGCCCATCTGACGCCCGCATCGGGGCATGCCATCCGAACGTCGGGCCGGCAGCTCGGCGGCGCCAACACGCCGGACATTCGCCCGAATAGCCGGCGTAGTGGCCCCGGCCGATTGGCTGTCGATGACGCGGGACCTGGTGGGATCACAGACCGATCTTGACCACACCCCCGATCCCGGCGCACAGCCCGCATGTCGTGACATAGGCGGATCCGCCACGGATCGCCACGCCATAGGGCGCGGTGAGCCCACCGGCGATGACCGTATGCCGCGACGCCCCGGGCGTGATCCTCAGCAGCGAGCCCGTGGGCACCTCGCCTTCGGGCACGGTGAGCAAGCCGGCGGAACTGAACTCCACGGCATACAGGGTGCGTCCGGCGAAGGCAAGGCCGGTGACATTGGTCAGGCCGCTGGCATACACGGTCGGGGCCGAGCCCGGCACCACGCGCCAGATGCGCGCCTCGTCGGCGGGGAAGGGGAACCCGGTCAGTTCGCTGACATAGAGCGCGCCGTCGGGGCCGACGACGACGGTGGTCGGCCCCGACTGCATCGGCATCAGGCCGGGCGGCGGCAGGAAGGGCGGCTTGGGCACCATGCGGTTCTCGAACACCGAGACGGTGCTGATCGCGCTTCCCGACTGGCGCAGAAGGGCATTCGCGCCGGCGTCGATGACATAGTTCTTGCCGCCGACGATCTCGACGAACGTCGGGTTGGAATCGATGCCCTGCCCGTTCGGGTCGTCGGCCGCTTCATGGGCAGCAAGGTCGCCGCCCACACCGCCGGCCGCCGGCAGGGTCCCGACGAGGACCGTGCCGAGCTGCCGCGCCGGGCCGGGCAAGGTCGCGCGCGTGGCCGGGTCGGAACCGAGGCCCAGGGTCAGCAGATAGGTGCCATTCGCACGGCGATATCCGACGGGCCGCTCGCACCGAAGCCACCCGCACCCGCGAGCGAGGGCAAGCGCGTAAGGACCCGAGTCGCGACGCCACCCCGGATCCGGGTGACCGAGCCCGTGCGCCCGTAGCACACTTCGCCCTCGTCATCGTCGAGGCACGGGCCGACGCCACCGGTGCCAGCCTCGGCGATGTAGAGATCGCCATTCGGCGCGAAGCTCAACTGACGCGGATTGTTCAGGCCGTCGGCCACGACGACCGGACCAGCCGACCGCGTCATCGCCGCCCCGAGGGTTCGCTGCGCGGCTGCGCCGGCCGATGCGGCCCCGGCCGGCCCGACGCTGGTCGCCCCGGCCAGGATGGCCGCTCCCGCGGCGAGTGCTGTGGTGCTGAATCTGCGCATCCTCATGGCTCGTCTCCCCGTGGACCCGCCAGGCCCCGTTGGCCCGGCCCTTGGACGACCATGACACCGCGCTCGAGGCAACACACCGGACAATGTCCCGGCGTGGGCGGCGCGCCCCCAGCGGCCCGCGCATCACCCGACGGCGCAATCGGCGGCTCACCGCCCGGGTGCGCGCATACGCGGGAGGCGGCTCAGGTCAGCGCGAGATAGATCAGCCAGATCACCACGACCAGGGCGACCAGGCTGGAGGCCGCGATCGCGGCGTCGACATAGCGCGGGCGGGCGCGGCCCGCGCGACGCGGCGGGGGCGGCGGGGTGGACGCAGGCATACGGGCCGTCAGCCGTTGAACTCGAGCGGGTTCGGGCCGGTGCGCATCCCGCGGTCCAGGCCTTCGACCGCCTCCATGTCCTCGGCGTCCAAGGAGATCCCGAAGACGTCGAAATTCTCCGCGATCCGGCTCGGGGTCACCGACTTCGGGATCACCACATTGCCGAGCGCCAGCTGCCAGGCGAGGATCGCCTGCGCGGGCGAGACCCCATGCTTGGCGGCGATCGCGCCGATGACCGGGTCGTCGAGCACCTGCTTGCCGGACGCGAGCGGGCTCCACGCCTCGGTGACGATCCCGTGCTCGGCGTGGAAGGCCCGCAACTCGCGCTGCTGCAGGTAGGGGTGCAACTCGATCTGGTTGATCGCCGGATACTCCCCCGTTGCCGCGTTTGCGGCCTCGAGATGCGCCGGCTCGAAGTTCGACACCCCGACTGCGCGCACGCGCCCCTCGCCGCGCAGCGCGACCAGGATCTCCCACGCCTCGACATAGCGGCCCTGCTCCGGGAAGGGCCAATGCAGCAAGAAGAGGTCGAGCACATCGAGTCCCAGCCGCTCGGTGCTGGCGTTGAAGGCGGAGCGGGCGTCGGGGAAGTCGGTCGGCCACAACTTCGAGGTCACGAAGACCTCCTCGCGCGGTAGCCCGGACTGGACGAGCGCCCGGCCCACGCCGGTCTCGTTGTGATAGAGCTTCGCGGTGTCGATGTGCCGGTAGCCGACACCCAGCGCCTCGACGACGGCGATGAACGCCTCGTCGTCAGGCACCTGCCAGACACCGAAGCCGAGTTGCGGGATGGCGACCGTGGTCGAGCCGGCGCGCAGGTCCTTGTGCGGTTGCGTCATAGGCCCACTGTAGG